>Ga0209611_10001568_pt1 | contig 39353 bp, 28 predicted proteins | sample S1TSphgellanicum_3_FD_187693 | JGI IMG/M metagenome (GOLD analysis project Ga0209611, IMG submission 187693) | Host-associated microbial communities from peat moss isolated from Minnesota, USA - S1T2_Fc - Sphagnum magellanicum MG (SPAdes) (version 2) | ecosystem: Host-associated > Plants > Peat...
CGAGCGCCTGCCCGGTGCGGATCGCCTCGGTCAAATGCCCGAAGCGCTCGGCGAAGGAAAACGCGGTCGGGTTTTGCCCGGCGAGAAAGCGCTCGGCCATCTTGCCGAGCAGGTTCGCGCCGACCGGCGCCCCGCGCTTGATCTTGTCGTGCGCGTAGCTGAAAACCGTCGTGTAAAGGCTGCTGGAAAACATGAGCGGATCGCCCGCCGGCCCGTGCAGCGTGGCGCGGCCGTCCATCAGCCCGGCAAAGAAATCGTGCACGCCCTCGCCTTGTTCGACTTCGGTGTAGGTCGCGCCGGTGTGAACGCCGCCGTGGTCGTCGCTCGAGGCGAAGAAAACTTTGCGCTGCGCGTCGGCATGCGTCGGCTCGATCCCGTGCCGGTTCGCCAGCTCGCTGATTTTCTCCGGCGTGAGCGCGCCGAGACAGCGGTTCCAGATTTCCTGCGCCAGCGGCTCGCGGTTCCCGTTGCGGGCCTCGAAGCAGCGGAAGAGCAGTACGAGCCGCTCGACGTGCTCGACCGTGAGCAGGCCGTTGATGTTGACCAGCGGATGCGCCACGCCGTGCGGCAGCCGCTGCTGGCGCAGGTAGGACGCGAGCTCGTGGATGTTCGGGCGCAGGTTCTGGATTTCCCCGTGCTGCACCTCGTTGAGATGCCAGACGAGCAGATGGATTTTGCAGCCGTCGGGGAAATAGGTCGTCACTTCCTCGCTGAAAAAAACGTCCGGGTAATGCGCCAGCGCGCGGCAGCCGTCGATCCGGTTGTGATCCGTGATCGTCTTGAACGTCATGCCCGCGGCGTGGAGCTTGCGGTAGAGCATCTCCGGCTCGCTGTAGCTTTGCGGCATGCCGAGCCGGCGAAAGACCCACTCGCTCGGCCGGTCCGAGAACCGCGAGTGCACTTGAAGGTCAACGCGCAACATATTCGCCGTAGGTGGTGGGTTCAAAGCCGCGCTTGACCGCGGAGCGCACGATCTGATCAATCTGCCGCCGCAGCAGCGGAAACTCAAGATCGCGCGGATGCAGGCTCAGCCGCACCAGGTTCGTCTCCCGCAACTGTTGGAACAACTGTTTGTTCCAAACCGCCGACGCAAACCGCCGCCACGAGGCCCGTGCGCTATAACAAAGCGATTGCGAAGCAATGGGAGGGACAGCCTCCGGCCTGTCCCCCGCACCAAGCGGAACAATCTCCTTGAGCGTAGTCGTATAAGCAAACTTCATCTCCGCCAGAATGCCCGGCACCCACGCCGCCATCAGCCACGCCGGCGCCACGAACCCGCTCGCCTGCCAGCCCAGCGACTCGAATAATTTCCGCCCGCGCGCAAGCCGGTCCTGCGCCGCCTCCCGCGGCAAATCGAGAAACTCCGCTTCCCGGTTGGTATAAAGCCGCGTCCAAAAAACCGTGCTCAACGTCTCGCGCGGCGACTCCTTCCGGTCATGAAAATACCCATGCAGCACGATCTCATGCCCCGCCGCCTGCCACGCCGTCACCGCGTCGCGAAACGCGGCATCCCCACCGGCCGACGCCCCATGATGAAACTCCGGCACCACCAGAATGCTGCTCCGCATCACCCCCCGCTCCGCCAAAAACGCCACCTGCTCCGCGATCTGCCCCCGCGACCCCGGATGCGCATCATGCAGCGAGACGATGAAGGATTTCTTGTCGGGCACGCAAAATTCTAGCCGGAAGGAAGACGGGACGGAATAACGGAATGGACGAAATTTTGACAGGATTAAGACGATTAAGATGATTGTTGGAAACCGCTGCCCCAATCCTGTTAATCGTCTTAATCCTGTCAAAAAATTCCCAGCATTACGTCCATTCCGTTATTCCGTCATATTTATCTCCACGCGAAACATCACTCCAACCGCACGCGGTCCAACTGCCGCGTGTCGAGTACGCGGCGGACCTCCGCGTTGGGGGCGGGCATCTTGCGGCAGATGGTCATGCCGTCGGCGACGGGCAGCAGCACGACCTGCACGCGCGAGTCGGCGGCCAGCTTGCGGTTGAGCGCGTCCATGGCGCGGTTGATCGGCTTGTTGCGCAGGCTGGGATCGGAGAGCTCGCCGCCGCGCAGCGTGTTGTCGAGCACGATCAGGCCGCCGCTGCGCACGTAGGGGCAAAGGTGGTCGAAGTAGTGCGCGTAGGATTCCTTGTCCGCGTCGATGCAGACGAAGTCGAGCAACTCGCGCGGGCGGAAGAATGGCACGAGCCGCCGCGCGTCGCCCAGCCGCAGGTCGATGCGGTCCTGCAGGCCGGCCTTGATCCAATAGCGGCGCGCCATGCTGGTGTACTTGAAATCCTGGTCGAAACAGAAGACCTTGCCGCCCGGCATGAGGTTGCGCGCGATAGCGATCGAGCTCATGCCGGTGAAGGTGCCGACGACCACGCCCCACTTCGTGCCGATCAGCCCGGCGAGCAGGCTGATCATGCTGGTCTGCAGCGGCGTGACCGCGAGCCGCCCGATTTCGCCCATGGCCAGCGTGTCGGCATAGAGCGCGGCAAGCAGCGGATCGTTCGCATCGGAACGCTGCGCCAGCAGGTAGTTGTAAACCGCGTCGGTGAGGTCAACGTGTTTGTCCGGCATATTGTGAGGGTCCTAAAAACCTACGCGGCTTGCGCCGAGCGGCGCCCGGCCTTTCGAGGAAGAGGGTGGCTACGCAGGTGGCCGGCCAGCTCGGCGAACCGGCGGAAGGCGCGGTCACTGAGGTGATGCTCGAGCCCCTCGATATCGGAGAGATGCTCGCGCGGGTCGAGGCCCATCAATTCGAAAAGTTCGGTGAGCATGGCGTGGCGCTTGCGGATTTTTTCCGCCACGCGCACGCCCTCCGGCGTGAGCGCGAAACCGCGGTACGGCTCGTAGCGCAGGAAGCCGAGCTTGCCCAGGCGCTTGACCATGATCGACGTGCTGGCGCGGTTGAGGCCGAGCGCCTCGGCCACGTCGGACACGCAGGCATAGCCCTTGGTGTTCTCCAGATCGAAGATGCACTCGAGGTAATCCTCCATGCTCTCGGTGACGACGGAGCGGTCATGCGCGCTGCGCTTGCGCGGCGTCTCGGGACGCGCGGGCGGCGTCGCAGCGGAACGGGGCATGCCCCGAGTAAAGGCGCCGCGTGAACTTTTGTAAAGCCGGTAACGGTTGTTAGTCATGACTAACATTTCGCTCTCTGCGGAACGCCGACAGCCGTCGCGGAAAGGTTTCGATGCGCCCACCGGGCCTCAATGACGAGGACAATCCCATCAACGGATAACGTCGGCGCCGAAATTCCGTGGTAGCCGGCGCTGGCCCAGCGCCGGTCTGTCGCGCACCGGCGCGACAGATTTCCGAAATGCCGTCCCGCAAGCATGACGGCACCCGCGCTCAGCGAGCGCGGGCTACCTCGGAAGCCACACACTCTTCGCGTTACAAAATTCGCGAATGCCCACCGCGCCCAACTCCCGGCCATAGCCGGAAAGCTTGATCCCGCCAAAAGGCAGCGCCGGTTGCGAGGCCACGATGCCGTTGACGAACACCTGCCCGGCCTGCAACTCGCGGATGCCGCGCTCCTGCTCGGCCGCGTCCTGCGTCCAGATGCTCGCGCCGAGGCCGAAGGGCGAGTCATTGGCGATGGCGATCGCGTCATCGAGATCGCGCGCGCGGAAGAGCATCGCCACCGGGCCAAAAAGTTCCTCCCGCGCGAATTTCCCTCCGCGCGGAATGTCGGCCAGCACCGTCGGCTCGTAGTAATAGCCCGGGCCCGGCCGCCGCTTGCCACCGACGAGCACGCGCGCGCCCGCCTCCACGCCCGCGCGCACCTGTTCCTCGAGCGCCGTGACCGCTTTCGCCTGCGCAAGCGGTCCGATCTCCGTCTCCGGCAGCATCGGATCGCCCACGCGCAATTTCCGAAACGCCTCGACAAACTGCGCGGCGAATTTCTCGTAGATTTCCGCGTGCACGATGAACCGCTTCGCGGCGATGCACGACTGCCCGTTGTTTTGCACGCGCGCCTTCACCGCCTGCTCCACCGTGGCGGCCAGCGGCGCGCTCGGCATCACGACGAACGGATCGCTGCCGCCGAGCTCGAGCACGGTGCGCTTGATCGCCCGGCCCGCCGCCGCCGCGACCGCGCGGCCCGCGCCGACACTGCCGGTCAGCGTCACCGCCGCGACGCGCTCATCCTCGATGACACGCGCGACCGCTTCGTTCTCAATCAGCAGATTCTGGAAACAGCCCTCCGCGAATCCCGCGCGCCGGAAAACGGCCTCCAGCGCCATGCCGCACTGGGGCACGCTGCCCGCGTGCTTGAGGAGGGCCACGTTGCCCGCCATCAACGCCGGCGCGGCAAAGCGCACCACCTGCCAGAATGGAAAATTCCACGGCATGATCGCGAGCACGGGCCCGAGCGGCTCGTAGCGCACGTAGGCGCGGCCCTCCGCATCCGGCATCGGCGAGTCGGCGAGAAATTTTTCCGCTTGGTCCGCGTAATAGCGGCAGGCCGTCGCGCATTTTTCCGCCTCGGCCCTGGCCTGCGCCATCGGCTTGCCCATTTCGAGCGTCATGAGCCGCGCAAACATTTCCGCGTCACGCTCGAAGATGTCCGCCGCCGCGCGCATCTTCTCCGCGCGCTCGGCGAAACTCGTTTGGCGATGCTCCGTGAACGCCGCGAAGGCGCGGGCAAGTTTCGCGTCGAGTTCCGGCTCCGTCAGCGGCGCGAACGTGCGCACCGTTTCGCCGTTGGCCGGATTGATCGTGGCGATGGGCACCACGCAACATCCGCGCGAAGCCAGCGGGGGTCAACCGCACGGTTTGCGCTTGCCTCGCCGCGCGAACGAGGAAAGCTAAACAAGGTAAATACGCCGCCCGCGAGACAGCAGATTCTATTTCCCCTAAATTTGCAGGCTACCAAGGCGATTTAAGCACGCGATGAAGCTCCTCCTTGTTCCCGCTCTCGCCGCCCTCCTGCTGGCCGCGCCGCCGCTCCGCGCCACGCCGCTCGACGACCGCATCGCCGAGCTGAAGCACGCCGTGCAAAAGGAAGCGGCCGCGCGCGCCAACGGCGGCGGCAACAACCTGGCCTTCGGCAATCCCGGCATGAACCCGGCCTTCATCAACGCGAACATCGACCAGATCGTCGCGCAGATGGAAAACCCCGCCTACGGCAACATGGAGGCGCAACTGGCGCAGATCACCTCCATGTACACCTCGACCGAGGTGCAGGAGGCCACGACGAACCTGCTCAACGAACTCAAGAAGGAGCGCAAGGAGAAGACCGACGCCGAGATCGCAAGCGTCAACGCGCTGCTCACGCGCGCCGGCACCGCGATCACGCAGGCGAAAAAGCCGGAGGACCTCGACGGCCTGATCGAGGAGATGAGCAAGCACGCCAACAACCCGTACGGTGGAAATTCCGCGCTGCAAGGCGACCAGCCGCTCATGCGGCAATTCTCCTCGGACTACGAGTTCGTGAAGCTGTGGCAGAACTATCTCGCCCACCTGCACACCGGCCAGACCGACCTCGCGCGCAATGACCTTCAGAATCTCAGCAACTACAACACCGGAGGCTTGCTGCCGCGCTCGAAGCTGCTCGAGCTGGAAGCGCCGGACAGGCTGGTCGCGCCGACGGCCAACGCCGCGCCGGTCTCCGGCCCCGTCGCCCAGGCGCAGGCCCTTCTCGACGGCATGAAGACGCTCGACGACATGAAGCCCGTGCTGGCGAAGCTCGAGCCGCTACGCCAAAGCGACATGCAGAATCTGCAGAACGCCTACAACCAGTTGAATCAGATGCAGGAGAGCTACGAGGACCTCAAGGCCGGGCTGCCGCTGCAGTCGAACATGAGTTTCGGCTACAATCAGGGCGGTGTCGCCGTTCCTCCGGCGATTCGCACGCAACTGATGTTGGCCACGCTGCAGGCCCGCTTCGATTCCTACAAGGGACCGGCTCCCGCGCCAGGCGAAAAGCCGATGGACTACATCGAGCGCGTGATGGCCGATGCGACGACGCGGCAGGATTGGAATCTGCTGCGCCAGGCGGACTCGGCACTCGGGAGCTTTGCACAGAATCTTGGCCCGGGCGCCAGCGCCCAATCCACGGGTGGGGTCGAAAGCATCATCGCGGGCGCGCACCTGGAAACCGCCGGGCAATACGCGCTGGCCGTTCGCGCCTACGAGCAGGCCCTGCAAAGCGACGATCCCGCCATTCCCGCCAAGCTCCTCGGTGACAAACTGGCCGCGATCCAGCGCGACCATCCCAAGGAATTCGCCGACGGCATGCAGCTCACCGTCAACCCGCCCGCGCCGCGTTATCCTTCGTATCCGGGACGCCCGCCGGGTGGGGCCTATCCGCCAACGCCAGCGCCCGCCGCGCCGCCAGCGAAGTAACCATGAAGACCGTCCCGCGCGTGGTCCTCGCCGCCTGCTGCCTGGCGCTGGCTGCGACAGCCAGGGCCTCCGCGCCCAACGCGATCGCCTCGCCGCCCCAGACAGCGCCAGACAAGAACGACGCGCAGGCCACGGAGATGAAGGCCGAGCTCCAGCACGCGAAGGACGTGGTCAACTCGGCCAAGAAAGCCGAAGACCTCGACCCCGTGCTCTTCGACCTGCAGAAATACGAGAACAACGGCATGGGCAGTCTTGCCATCGCTCCCAGCAATCTGGACCTGCAGCGGGAGTTGATTGGCGCGCTCGAGTTCACGAAGCAGTGGCAGAGCTATCTCACGCACCTTGCCGCGGGCGACTTCAACCAGACCCGCAACGACCTGCAGGCGCTCAGCCAAAATCAGTTTGGCCCCGGCCTCATTCCGCGTTCGCGGATCCTTGAGCTGATACAGAACCCGCCAGTCCCCGTCCCGGCCGGCGATGCGCCCGCGCCCGAGGTTTCCGCGGCGCAGAAAATCGTGGACGGCATCAACACGCTCGACGATCTGCCCACGGCGCTCACCAAGCTCAACGACCTCGCCGCGCAGGACGAAATCGCGCGCGAATACGCGCAGCACCTCTCGCCCATGGTCGAGGTCTACGAGGACCTGAAGAACGGGCTGCCCACCAGCGTGAACATCGATTTCATGGGCGGCCTGAGCGGCGCGGGCATTTCGGTCAAGGCCAACAGCCTGCTCCTCAAGTTCATCCTTCAGCATTACTTCGACACCTATAAAGGCGCGCCGCCGCGCGACGACGAGACGCCCGCGACTTACACCGCGCGCGTGAAAACCGATGCGCTCGCCGGACAGGATTGGGCGCTGCTCAAAAAGGCGCTCACCGCCCACGCCTATCTCTACCGCAACGTGGCGATGGGCGGCGCGCCGGACGACGAATCCGCCGGCCTTGACCGCATGATCACCGGCCTCAACCAGCAGCAGGCCGGCCAATACGCGCTCGCCGTGGGATCGTTTCTCGACGCGCTGAAGGCCGGCAGCCTCGACGTTCCCGCCAGCTTCATCGGCGCGCAGCTCGACGCGCTCAAGCGCGATCACGCCGCCGAGTACGACGCGGGCATGGAGGCGTATCTCTCGCCGGTCATGCCCGGAAACCCCTATTCCCCCGGCATGAATTCCGCCTTCCGCAGTCGCTCTTTCCCGGGCCAGACGTCCGGACTGCGCGTGCCGCCCAATCCCACGCTTCAGATTCCGGGCACGAAAGCGGCCACGACGAACGCGCCGCCGGCCGCACCCTGATCACGCCGCTTTCTTCAGCCGCAGCAGACCGACTTCCGCCGGCGCGCCGATGCGGCAGGGGAACCAGTCGCCGCACCCGTTGTTCACGATCATCGTCATCTCTCCGCGATGAAAACGGCCGCTGTTGTACTTGAAGCGCAGGCTGCCGAGCCCGACATCGCCGAACATGATCTGCCCGCCGTGCGTATGGCCGCTGAGCAGCAGGTCGACCTGGTCGGAGACATCGAAGAAATGCGGATGATGCGCGAGCAGGATGCGCACGTCGCCTTCCGCGCGCGCGGGAAAAAGATCGGTCACGAGGCTGGGCGGCGTGCCCGGATTGGGCGAGAGCCACGGCAGGCCGCCGATGAGGATGCGGCCGCCATCGAGGTTCAGTGTGGCCGTCTCGTGCCACAGCATCGCGAGATGATTGCGGCGGCATTCCTGAAGCACGAGACCGTCGCCGGGAATGACGTCGTGGTTGCCCTCGCACAGGTAGAGCCCGTGACGCGACTCCAGCCGTTGAATCGCCGCGAGCGCATCGGGAAATTCCTCCATGCGGAAATTGATCAGGTCGCCGGTGACCACGACGAGATCGGCCTTCAGGTCGTTGGTCATGTCGGTCATGATCTTCAGCCGCTTCGGCCCGACGAAGATGCCGGAGTGCAGGTCGCTCACGTGCGCGATGGTGAAGCCCTCCAGCCCCGGCGGCAGGTTGGCCACGGGGATGTCGAACGGCCGCATGCGCAGATCGTCCTGCGTCGCCAGGCCGTGCAGGCCCATGCCCGTGGCCAGCACCGGCGCGGCGCCGCAGCCGGCCAGGTAGAGAAACTCGCGGCGCGTCACGCCGTTGGCAACAGGCTGCCTGGACTCCGCGGCGAGACGGCGCTTCCGCTTGATGAAAAGCGCCACGAGAATCATCCCCGGAACGATGAGCTGCAGCAGCAGGACGTTCCACACCATCTCGATCGCCATTGGAAAATAGAGATAGTCGCGCACGAAAGGCTCCCACGCCGTCGGCCCGAAAAGTTGCAGCAAGACAAGGCTGCTCATCAGTCCCGCCCAGAGGAAAACCCCTGCGCCCAGCCATCGCGGCCATTTGGGCCAGCCCTGCAACAGCCAGACCTGCAGCGCGGCGTAGCCGAAGTTGGCCACCACCGCGTAGCACGCGACAAAAAAGATACGGTCCGGCATTCCCGTTGGATTATGCCGCGCGAAAATCGGCGTGGCAATGGAGCATGGATTGCAACATCGTCACGTCGCGCGCAAAGCGGGCCGCGCCGCCACGACGCGCCAGATGATCCACGCCGCGAGTCCGCCACCGGCGATGCTAAGGTTGTCGAGCGGATCGCCCGCGCCGCGATGCAGGTAATGGGGGCCGAACCACTCGAAGAAAACGTCCCACACGGCCACGTGCAGCGCGACTTCCCACCAGCGCGGAAACGCGTCATCCGGGCGCAGGCCGATGACGCGATAGGCCCACAGGTAAGCCGGCAGCGCTACGGGCACCGTCAGCACATCGTTGAGATGGCCGTGAAAAAGCGGGGAGTAATGATGCAGGTTCGGCTTGATCAGCAGCCGATTGACCACGTACGTGCCGAGGCAGGCCAGGAAGAGAGGATCACGCCAATACCCAAAAGCCCCGCCGCGCTCAGCAGGCATAGAGGATGACGAGATTGGCCGACCAGATGAACCCAAGCGCCGCCAGCGTCTTGAACGCGAGCACGAGCCAGTGAGAAGCGGCCATGGTGGGCAATCCGGGAAACATCGCGTCACACAATTCACGCAGGCGGCGCTCCTGTCAAACGCGCAATCGCGGGCTCGCACAGGTCTTGGCCCGCGTCCGCTTTTCGGTAACGTGGCGAAGCCATGACCTCACAGGACGTCGCACCGTTTTTACCATGGATCGGACTGATCGGAGCCATCGCTGCGCTGGTGGCCTCGCTGCACGCCTGCCGGCGCAAGCGGCTGATCGACAACCTGCCCACGTCAAAAGCGCAGGGCGTCTTTATCGGACTCGTCGAGCTCAAGGGCACCGCGCAGTGCGAGCAGCCGCTGACCAGCTATCTTGCCGCCGCGCCGTGCGTCTATTATGCGTACGATATCGAGGAGCGCTGGTCGCGGCTCGTCACCACCACCGAGAGCGACGGCCGGGGCGGCACGCGCGAGGTGACGCGCCGCGAATCGGGCTGGACGCAGGTTGACGGGCGCACCGAATCGACGCCGTTTTACCTGCAGGACGACACCGGCAGCGTGCTCGTGCGGCCCGCCGGCGCGCGCATCGAATCGCTCGGCGTCTTCGACCGCGAGTGCTCCGCGTGGGACCCGCTCTACTATGAGAAAGGTCCGGCCGGCGGCATCATGGACTCCGACGGCGTGCGCCGCTTTACCGAACGCATCATCCCGGTGGAAGCGCAGACCTTCGTCGTCGGCCAGGCCCGCGAGCGCAGCGACATGGTCGCGCCGGAAATCGCCGCCGACCCGAACGCCCCGGAATTCCTCGTCTCCGTCCGCAGCCAGGAGGAAGTCAGCAGCGGTCTCGGCTGGCAGATTGTGCTCTTCGGCCTGCTCGGTGCCGCCGTCGCGCCCGGCGGTCACGCGCTCAGCTATCTCTTCGACGGGCGATCGATTGAGGCACAGGACATCGTTTTCTTCGTGCTCGAGTTTCTCCTCTACGCGGTAGTCTGGACTCTCGCGTGGGTCATCACGGTCTACAACAGCCTCGTTGAGCTGCGCCAGCGCGTCGAGCAGGGCTGGGCCCAGGTCGACATCCAGCTCAAGCGTCGCCATGACTTGATCCCGAATCTCATCAATGTGATCAAAGGCTACCGCGACCACGAGGCCGCGACGCAGCAGGCGCTCGCCGCCCTGCGCAGCCAGCTCGATGCCACGCCGCCGGGCGAGCCGGGCGGCGATCCCTCCTCCGTCCAGGCGCAGATCACGATCCTGCGCGAGGCCTACCCGCAGCTCAAAGCCGACACGAACTTTCTCGCCCTGCAGCAAAGCCTGAGCGAAACCGAGCAGCGCATCGCCCTCGCGCGGTCCTACTTCAACAGCATCGCGACCTTCTACAACACGCGCCTTCAAACCGTGCCCGACGGCTCCATCGCTCGCCTCGGCGGCATGCAACCGCGTGCGCTCATGGAAGCAAATGAATTCGAGCGCGCGCCGGTCAGCGTTCAGTTCGCACCGCCGGCCGTCACGCCCGTTACTTCCTGAAATCGGAGCTTGCGGAGGACCACCGCGACCGGGAAACTCCCCGCGTTACACCTTATCATGAACAACACTCGCATCGGCGTCATCGGCCTCGGCAACATGGGACGCGCCCACGCCCGCACCATTCTCGATAACAAAATTCCCGGCCTGCAACTGACCGCGGTGGCCGATGCCCTTCCGCAGGCGACCGAGGCTTTTCCTGAAGCGGCGCCCTTCACCAATCCCGAGGCGCTGATCGCCTCCGGCCAAGTCGACGCAGTGCTGATCGCCACGCCGCACTATTCGCACACCACCATCGGCATCGTCGCGCTCAAGGCCGGGCTGCACGTGCTGGTGGAAAAACCGATTTCCGTCCACCGCCTCGACGCGGAAAAACTCATCGCCGCCCACACGAACCCGAAGCAGGTCTTCGCCGCTATGTTCAACCAGCGCACCGATCCCTACTACCTCAAGATTCGCGAGATGGTGCAGGACGGCACGCTCGGCACGGTGCGGCGCGTCAACTGGACGATCACCAATTGGTTCCGCAGCGCCGCCTACTACGCCTCGGGCAGTTGGCGCGCCACCTGGGCGGGCGAAGGCGGCGGCATTTTGCTCAACCAATGCCCGCACAACCTCGATCTCTATTCCTGGCTGTTCGGCCAGCCGGACCGCGTTCGCGCCTTCTGCCGCTTCGGACAATATCACGACATCGAGGTCGAGGACGACGTCACCGCCTACTTCGAATACGACGACGGCACGACCGCCACCTTCATCGCCACGACCGGCGAGGCGCCGGGCACGAATCGGCTTGAGGTCGCGGCGGAAAACGGACGGCTCGTCCTGGAAAACGACAAGCTCACTTTTACCCGGAACGAAATTCCGACAAGCGAGTTCAGCCGCACGACCAAGGAGGCGTTTTCCGCGCCGAAAACGACCGAGGAAGTTTTCACCTTTCCCAATCACGGCGACCAGCATCCCGGCATCCTGCGCAACTTCGCCGAGGCCATCAACGCGGGCAAACCGCTCCTCGCCCCGGCCGCCGAGGGCCTGCGCTCCGTGGAACTGGCCAACGCGATGCTGCTCTCCAGCTTTGAGGATCGCCGCGTCGAGCTGCCGCTCGACGGCGCCGCCTACGCGCGCGTGCTGCAGGCGAAGATCGACGCTTCCCCCCGCACGCCCAAGGCGTAGGCCGCCTTATTACATTCAGCGGTTGGCTTCCTCCTTGAGGCGGATGAGTTCCTTCATCACGCCGGAGAGATCGGCCTCCTTCTTCACGCCGCCGAATGCGTCGTGGAGCTGGAGATAGAGCGCGTATAATTTCTCGTAGACCTTGCGCCGCGCGGCGTCGGGTTTGTAGCGCTTCGGCTTGAGCGACGTCATCTTTTTCTGCGCGGCGGCGAAATTCGGATGCACGCCCGCGAGCACCGCCGCGGCCACCGCGCCGCCAAGCGCGCAGGCCTGGCTCGAGCCGGCCACGCGCATTTCGCAGCCGGTGACGTCGGCGTAGATCTGCATGAGCAGCCCGTTTTTCTCCGCGATGCCGCCCGCGCAAACGATGCGGTCGATCGGCACGCCGTAGTCGCGGATGCGCTCGATGATCGCGCGCGCGCCGAAGGCGGTTCCTTCGATGAGCGCGCGATAAATCTCCGCCGGCGTCGTGTAAAGCGTCTGCCCCACGAGCAGGCCGGTGAGCAACTGGTCCACCAGCACCGTGCGGTTGCCGTTGTTCCAATCGAGCGCGAGCAGTCCCGACTGCCCCGGCTTCAGCTTCTCCGCCTCGGCCGTGAATTTCGCGTGCGTCTTGTCGTTGCCCGCGCAAACGACCTCGACCCACCACTTGAAAATATCGCCGACGGCCGATTGCCCCGCCTCGATGCCGTAGTAGCCCGGCAGGATCGCGCCCTTCACAATGCCGCAGATGCCGGGGATATCGGGCACCTTCTTCTCCGCGGAAACGACGCCGCAATCGCATGTCGAGGTGCCGATGACCTTCACGAGTGTGCCCTCATCGACGCCGGAACCGATCGCGCCGTAGTGCACGTCCATCTCGCCGATGGCGATCGGGATGCCCGCAGGCAGGCCGAGCTTCTTCGCCCACTCGGCGCCGAGCGTGCCCGCGGATTCCGACGCATCATGCGCGCGCGCGTACAGCCGGTCGCGCAGAGCGGCAAGCTTGGGGTCGAGCAGCGCCAGGAATTCCTTGTCCGGCAGGCCGCCCCACTCGTCGCTGTAGAGCGCCTTGTGCCCCGCGCAACAAACGCCGCGGACGATTTGCCTCGGCTCCGTCACGCCGGCGAGCACGGAAGGAATATAGTCGGCGAGCTCAACCCAGCTTTCCGCCGCGTTGAAAACGTCCGGCGCAACCTTCAGGCAATGCCAGATCTTCGACCAGAACCACTCCGAGGAGTACGTGTTGCCGCACTTCGCGATATATTGCGGCCGATGCAGCGTGGCCTGGCGCGTGATTTCCGCCGCTTCGCGGTGCGACGTGTGGTCCTTCCACAACCAGCATTGCGCGGCGAGATTTTTGCGCCACTTGCCCTGCAGGCCGAGCGGCTTGTTGTTCTTGTCGACGGGAAGCGGACTCGAGCCGGTCGAGTCCACGCCGATCCCGACGACGTCTTTCGCGTCAAAACCGCGGTTTTTCTTCGCCGCGCGGATCGCGCCCGTCACGCTTTTCTCGAGGCCTAGCAGATAGTCGCCCGGGTGCTGGCGCGCGAGATGATGATCGCGCGCGTCGAGCAGCACGCCCTGTTTGCCGCTCGGATAATTCACGACGCACGAGGCCAGTTCCGCGCCGTTCTTCGCGTCCACCACGAGCGCCCGTACCGAGTTGGTGCCGTAATCGATGCCGATCGTAAAAGTAGCCATGGGCGGAATCGTAGCGATTGGGATAATTACTATGCACGGGAAAAGTCGCGCGAAGCGCGCGCTTCCTCAACGCAGCAATCCCGTCCGGGGCGCGTCCGGGCCGCTCACGAAGCGGTGGACTTGAGCGCGCTGGCCGGGCCGTCAATGCGTCAGCGCGTAGACCGCGATATTAAGCGCGATCTGACGGCCGTCATCGGGCGCGAGGCCGTGGCCGGCGTTGCATTCGTTGCCCATGGCGAACGAGCAGCACAGCCCGTCCTCGCACATCACCGCCACGAGATCGTCGCCGTAGAAAAGGCCATCGAGATAAATGTCCTGGTTCTTATCCAGCGCGCGTAGGTGGTCCATCTTATAGAACGTGCGGTAGATGAGATGGTCGTACGGAATCTTCCGCACCGGGTTGCCCGGAAAAATGCGGCTGAACTCGCGCCGCCACGCGATGGGAAAGCCCGGCGCGTTGCAGCAGCCGGAGCCGAGCAAAAATCCGCCGTGCACGAAATACTTCCGCAAGTTCGCCAGCTCCGTGTCCGAGAGCACGAAATCATCGTGCCCGTTCATGAAGAGAAACGGCGTCTCGTACAGGCTGTCATCAGCCAGCCGGATTTTCTTTTCCTCCTGCACCTCGATGGTCGAGGCCTTGCCCAGCAAGTGGCCCAGCTCCTCCGCCACGCCGCCACAATCGCTGCCGTCGTTCTGGCTGTACTTGAGACGGCCCACGAAAAACGTCGTGTTCTTGTCCACCGGGACATCCTGCGCGCGCACCGGCAAAAGCGAGAAAGCGAGCGCTCCGAGCAAAACAAGATGCCGGATGCGCATGAAAGTGATCATACGAGATTCCACCGCTTTCTCAACATCCATTCCCCGGCGAGGCAAACCAAGAGCAACAGCAGCAGCCAGCCATTCAGCCCCCACGGCGTGCGCGTGCCGTTGCTTTTCTCCGCCAGTTGCATCGCTTTCTGGATGTTGAACGAAAGCGCGTCGGTGTCCGCGGCGTCCTCCTCGGTCAGCGCCTTTCCGCCCGTGAGCGACGCCCACTGTTTCAGGTTTTCCATGTCGCGCCCGGTGTGCTCCAGCTCGATGCGATTGTCCGCCAGTTGCAGGTTGCGCTCGGCCACTTCGCGCTGCGCGCTGTCGCGGATCACGATCGAGTAAAGGCCCTCCTGCCCGGCGTGCACGTTCATCGGCACCGATTGATTCGGCGGCAACTCCAGCGTGTTGTGCGCGATCTCCTTTTGGTCCGGGCCGGTCACGCTCACGGTGAACATATTGGCCAGCTTCGCGCCGGAATAGTCCTGCGCGGCGGCGTCGTTGGGATTCATCTGGCGCTCGAGCAAAATATGCAGGTCGGTCGGCGGCGTCAGTTCCTGGTTGGCGAAATCGATCAGCACCGACTGCTTGCCCGCCGCGCCCAGCCAGCGCACGAACTGCCGCCAGAAGCGGTCGAAATTATCGGGGTTGCTCTCCTTGGCCAGCCGCCAGCGCCAGAAATTTTGCACGCAAATCACCGCCGTCCGGCCCGCGCCAAAATTTTGCGACGCCATCAGGATGCGCTTGCCCGACGGGCCCACATCGGTCTCGTGCTCGGCCCAGATCACCGCGCCCGGCTTGGCGTTGGCCACGCGCCCGTACTGCGTGAAGGCCGGCAGCGAGTCCCACGCCGCCGCGTTGCCGGCGTCGTCGGTGATCTGGAAGATCGGGTTGCGCAGCGCGTCGTCGGTCAGCTTGAGATGGAACGGCTCGTCCACGCCGGTCAGGCCGGGATTGCTGTCGAACGTGACCGGCAGCAGTTTTTCCAGCGCCGTGCCCTGCCACGAATCATCGAACGTTCCCGCTCCGCCGAGCAGCAGCAACCCGCCGCCCAGCTCGCCGCAATAGCGCGTGAGCATTTCCTGCTGCGCGGGCGTGAGGTCGCGCGCCTTCAGGTTGGAAATCACCACCGCCTGGTACGGGGCCAATTGCTCAAGGCTCGAGGGAAAGCCGTCGATCAGTTCGCCCGCTTTTTCCACGTTCTGCCGGTAGGTCGAGTGGTCCGATGTGCGGCTCAAACCCGTGACGCGGATCGCCGGATCGCCCCGCAGCGCGCGCAGGATGAATTTGTAGTCCCACGTCAGCGTGCCCTGCACAAAAAGAATGCGCAGGTCTTTCTCATTGGAGATATTCACCTGCACCGTGCCGCTTTTCTGGCCGACGATGAGGCCCTCGATGTTCGGCGGCATGAGCTGCACGGTGTAGTTGTGGCGGCCCTCGGCGTCTTCCGAGACGGGAAACACCTCCGACCACGAGCGCGAGCCGTTGAAGGCCTGCACCGTTTTCGTCTGCGCGAGCTGTCCGTCGCGCAGCAGCATCAGCTCAAACGCCGGCACGTCGACCGAGCCGCTCAGCGACAAATCGGCCTCGACGCGGAACTGCTGCTTGGCCGGCACGACCGACGGCGCGGTCACTTTTTCCAGCGCGATCGACGGCGGGCCGGAATCGGAGCCGAAGCCAATTCCATAGACCGGCACGTTGCGATCCAGCAGGGCGGAAACCGCCTTCGTGTTGTCCGTGTTGTCGTTGGCGTCGCCGTCGGTCAGCGCGATCACGGCCACCGGCGCCTCGACTTCCGCCGTCGCGGCCTGGAAGAGCGCGCCGGCGAGGTTGGTGCGCTTGCCGTCGGGCTGCGCCGTGTTGAGGTCGTCCGCCGTCGCCGGCTTGGCTGACTCGGCGAAGAGCCACGGCCGGATTTTCCAGCCCTGCCGCTGGAGCGACGGCGCGAGCTTCGTGCCGAGGTAATCGACCGCGCGGTAGTAGCGCGTCTGCCCACGCTCGGTCAGCGACATGCTCATGCTCCGATCGACCACCACAGCCACGTAGGGCTCGGAATGTTTCTCTACATGCTGAACCGTGACCGGCCGCGCGGCGAGAAAGAGCAGTTCCGCCAGGGCGATGCCGCGCAGCGCCAGCACCGCCGCGATCTCCGCCCACGGCAACCCGCGCTGCGCGAGCTTCCGCGCCGTCAGCGCCAGCAGGACGAGAATCACCAACGCGCCGGGCGCAAGAATCCAGGCCGCATCGAAGGCGAATGACAGGTTGGCCGGCATGCGGGGAAAAGCGACGAACGAAAGCCTCAGGTGCGCACAGGCCGGTTCATTGCGAGTGATTGGAAAGCTGCTCGTAGTACGCGCGGATGCGGTCGCGATAACTTTCGGGGAATTTCGAGGAATCGATCACGGTGATCGGGGCCTTGTCCGGCTTGTTCTTGTCCGGATCGTTGGCCTCGGCGCTGGCGAGTTGAATTTGATCGAGCAATTTCTTCAACTGGTCGGCGGGAAACGGCCTGTCCGGCTGCTTTTTCTTCTTCATGTCCTCGACCTGCGCCAGCAGCGATTGCGTCTCGGGCGACTTGTCCTTCGACAACGCGTCGTCGAGATCGTCGAGAATCTGGTTCTGCTCCTTGTTCTGCGCGTCCGTTGACGGCGGATTCTTCTCCTGCTGCGCCAAAAGCATTCCCTGCAATTCCTGCATCGCCTGGCTCAGCGCGGTGCCGTTACTCGACCCATCGCCCTGCCCGCTTTGCTGTCCCGCACTCGTGCCCTTGCTCGGGTCCGGCCGGCTTTTGTCGAACGCCTGGCTCACCTGCGCGAGCTTGCCCTGCGCGTCGCCTGCCGCGCTTTGGCTTTCTCCGCCCGGCGCCGCCTGCGCGAGTTTTTGCAGCGACTGCTGCAGCGCCGACTGGTTTTCCGGCGAGAGCGACTGCTTCAAGTCCGGCCCGAAACCTCCGCCGCCCGTTTGGTCCGTGATGTCCTTGAGCGTGCCGGTCGAGCGCGTTGCGGAGTTGACCAGGTCCTTGATTTCCTGCGGCGAGAGCGAGCCGCTCTTCGCTTTTTCCTGCCCGAGCTGCTGGACGTTCTGGTCGATGATCTTCTTGAGCTTGTAGGCCTCGGCCATCTGCTGCAGTTGGCGATTCCGCTGCACCGCTTTTTGCAGGTCGCCCATGTCCCCCGCGGCGTGCGTGAGATAGTGGCTGCCCTCGCTGTTGTCACCCGAATTCAGGTTGTCGATCGCCTGCTGCATGTCGCTTTGCAGGCTCGCCTTTTCCGCGTCGACGTCGCGGAAGAGATCGGGATTGTCCTGCATCAGTTTCTCGACGGCGTTTTTCAGGTCCTTCTCCGTCTTCGCCGTCGCGGTGCCGGTGGCGGTACTGGTATTCGATTCGTTCGCGGACGCCGTGTTCGCCAAGTTCTGCTGCTGCTGCGCCAGTTGCTTCAATCGATTCAGCGCCGCCTGGTCGTGGTCGCGCATTTCCGTGACCTGCGAAAGCGACTTCAACGAATCGCTCGCCGAGGGGTTTTGGCCATTCTTGCCATCCTGCGTTGTGCCGCTCTGCGTCCCGTTGCCGGCATCGGCCGAGCCAAACGCCCCCGGATGGTCCGAAAGCACCTTATAGAACGCCTTGCGCGTGGCCACGAGTTCCGCCAGCGCGCTCTGCTCGTTTTGCTTCGCCAGCGGGATGACGTCCTCGCCCAGATTATCGACCGCCCTGTCCATCTGCTGCTGCGCACCGGCGAGATGATCGAGAATTTCGCCGATCGGCGCGTTCTCGTTCTCCGCGACAATCTGGCCGTAAAGATGATTGCTCGCGTCGGAGAGCCCGCCCTCCGCGTCGACAAGCTTCTTCTTGTCCTGCTTGCGCATGTCGTCGGTCGCGTATTCCGTCTGCTGATAAAGATGCGTCTGCTGCAGGACCGTCGTCTGCTTGGTGATCAGTTCGCCGATCTGGTCGAGCAGCTCGCGCCCGTGGTTGCCCTTGCCGGCCGCGCCCGCCTTCTTGAGGATGTCCTCGCGGAACGGGCGGATCTCGATGAAGAAAATTTGCGACGCGTATTCCGCCGGCGCGGGCGTCTCCACCTTCGCGTAGTAACTGATCACGTCCCACTCGCTGACGTTGAGCTGATCAAGATAGATCATCGGCTGGTAGACCGCGTACTGCGGCTCGCTCGGCGGCGCCAACTCGTGGCGCTCTTCCGGCCCGCCATTGATCGACGTGATCCACGCCGGATTCTGCAACTGCCGGCTCGCTGCCATCTCGATCTGCAGCGGCAGCACGTCGATCTTTGTCAGCTTCACGTCGTGGCCCGGCGTGACGATGCGCACTTCGCCCCACGCCTTCTGCGGCTTTGTCGTTTCGTTCACGTCGCCGGGCACGAGCTCGAACGGCGCGTCGTTCTTCGCCGCCGCGGCGGACGGCGCCTCCGGCGGGTGCAGCAGCCGCGCGAAGGGATGCTGGTCGTGATTGAAAAGAATCGCGCCGGCGAGCAGCACCGCGAACAAACCGAAGAGCTGCCACGCCCGCTCCGAGGAAATCTTCGTCGCGACCTTCTCCCGCTCAAAAACCTTCGCCGCCTGCAACTCGATCTGCTTGCGCAGCGCGAACGGATACGGCCGCCGCAGCCGCTCGAGATAAACCAGCGTGTTGAGCCGGTCGAGCAGCCCCGGGCAGCCGCGCTCGAGCCTCTCGACCAGCCACGCGCGCCGCGGTTCGCTCGCCGTGACGTACACCGCAATGCCCATGAACGCCAGCAGCGCACTGATGCCATACAGGCCGATGAAAGTGATGAAAATCCACGGCGTCGTCAGGACGCCCCGCCACGCGCACAGCTCCAGCGCAATCCAGATCACCACGAAGCCCGACCCGGCGGCGAAGAAATATTCCCAGAATTTCACCCAGCGCCAATGGCGGTCCACGGCGTCGATTTTCTGCTGAATGAGGGCGCTGGGATTCGTGCTCATGCGTGACCTCGCCAGTACAAGACGATCATCTCAAAAAGCAGGGCGGCAACACCAGTCAGAACCAGCCCCCACCACAGGTTCGAGTTCGACGCCGCCAAAAGCGACGCTGGAATCGCCAGCGCGGTCTGCGCCGCGGGCTTCCTCGTGTCGTTCAGCGTCCACGCCTTGAGAATGTCCGGCGCGGTCGTGAAGTAAGTCAGCTCCGACTCGCGCTCGGACGGATTCACCGCGAGCATCTGCCGCACTTGCGGCGCCTGATCGTAGGCGAGCCCGTAAATGCCCGGCTGGTCCGGCACGCGCACCAGCGCGCGATGGTCCGCGTTCACCGACGCGCGCGAGATTTCCTGGCCGTCATGCGTAAGCACGACCGTCTTCACGCTCAGCTCCGGCGGAATTTGCACGAGCCAGATTTCGCCCGGCTCCAGCGTGGCGTTGAGCGGCGCCTGCGGCCGCAGATATTGCAGGGCGGAATCGAGGAACGGCACGAAGCTCGGATGCACCACCCAGTCGGTCTGCTTCCGGTCGAAGCCGAACGTCGTGAGCAGGAACCGGCCGTTGTCTTTCGCGCCGTCAAAGAGCAAGGCGTCGCCGTGCTGCCCGAATAGAATCGGCTTCGCCTCACGCGCGGAAAGATGCACCGGCTCGCCCACGCGCACATCGTCGAGGCTGCAAAAATCGGGCACGAGGAACGGCTTGAACACCGGCGAGTCAGGCGAAAAATAGCGGATGGGCGAGAGCGTTCCCGTACCCGGCGCGGCCAGTTGCGGCAGCGGATCGAAGCCGAGTTTCTCGAGGAAGCCGGTCAGCAGCGTCGGCAACCGCCCAGCCATGATGAACACGCCGCGGCCCGCCGTGAAATAGCGGTCCACCAGCATGCGCGCCTGCGCCGATTGCAAGTAATCGCCGTCCACCATCAAGATATCCGCGAACGTATCGGGCGAAGCAATGTTCGCATCGGCCAATTGCGTCGGGTTGAGCGCCTCCACCTTCCAGTGCCCGTGCGCGACCGGCCCCGACAAGGCCGTCTGCAAAAAGATGCTGTCGCTCAGCAGCGCCACGCGGCCCTCCATGATCGGCGGCACGGTGAAGTAGCAGGCGTTGTCCTGCGGCAGCGCGTCGCCGTCGGCGGTCACGGTCAGCGAGCCTTGCAGCCACGCGGCGGGATCGGCCTCCCACTGCGTGATGACGCTGATCTTGTCCGTCTTCGCGTCGAGCCCGATGGGCCGGTGCAAAATCTCGCGCCCGTTCGAGGTCAGCGACACCACCGCCTTATTGATATCGCCGGTGCGGCCGATCACCGCCGTGAATTGAATCAGCGCGTCCTCGCCGATGAAAACGCGCTGCACGCGCGGCTCGGCCACGTAGAAATTCGGCCGCGCGGCCGCCGCCGGCAGCGAGGGCAGTTTCACTTCATCCGGCGCGAGGAACGGCGGCGCGTTCGCGTCCTCGGTCCATTGGTTTTTCTGGAAGTCGGAGAGCACGACGATCCGTTTCGTCTCGCCGATCGATTGCTTCAGCAGGAAATCGGCTTGCCGCACGGCGGAGAGAATCGTTCCGCGCTCCATCGTCGGCTGCACGGCCTGGACTTTCTCGCGCGCCTGCTGCGGGCTGTCGCCGAAATTCACCACCACGCGCGGCTCGCTGCCCAGCACCACCACGCCGATTTGCTCATGCGCGCCGGCGCCCGCCATCTGGTCGAGCACATACCGCTTGTCGTGCTCCAGCCCGTTCTCCGCCTGCCGGCTCAGCGTGTTGTCGATGACGAAGACGCGGCTGCTCGTCGCGGCCATGCTTGCCGTCTCGAAATAAGGCCGCGCGAACGCCGCGACCAGCAACGCCAGCGCCAGCACGCGCAGCAGGAACAGCACAATGTTTTTCAGCGTCAGCGGCGGCGCCTTCGCCATCGGCTGATCGTCCAGAAAACGCAGTCCCGTGAACGGCACCACCGTCTCGCGGTCCTTGCGCCGCAAGTGCAGCCACACCGGCGCGCCTACCGCGACCAGTCCCAGCAGGAACCAGGGATTGAGAAAGTTGATCATCGCACGTCGTAGCCGCCGCCGTAAGGCGGTGGATCGGCCTCATGAAAGGGCCACGCGCTCACGCGCGCGGCTACAAAAAATCTCGCGCTCTCCATGTTGCCGCCGCTGGGAGGCGGTGGTGCGCCGCGGCAAACGTCCACGCCCTCACGGGCGCGGCTACGAAGCGCCTCTTGCGGGCATAAAATCGTAAAACGCGCGTTCATCGTCTTCAAACAAACGCCTGCCGTTGTGAGAGGAAGAAGGCCAGCGCGCGACCGGGGTCCTCATCCGACGGCAGCACGAGATGCTGAATCTCCAGCGCGCGGAAGAGATTGCGGTACGTCTCTTGGAACGCATTGAACCGCTCGAGATATTGCTGCCGCACCTGACCGGGCCGGATGCGCCGCCGCACGCCGCTTTCGAGGTCCTCGAAAATGCGGTCCTTCTCGAAAGGAAACTCGAGCTCATCGCGGTCCAGCACCTGGAAGACGATCACCTCATGCCCGAGGAAATGAAGCTGCTTGAGCTGGTCCTGCACCTCCTCCGCCGGATCGAGCAAATCGCTCACCAGCAAAATCACGCTGCGGCGCCGGACCAACCGCGGCGTATGAGTCAGCAGCGTCGCGAGGCACGGACCGCCCGCCGGCTCGACTGCCTCGAGCTGCCCGAGGATGTGCCCGAACTGGCTCGGCTTCTGCGACGGCTTGAGAAAATGCAGTTGCGCGTCACGCTGCGCGCGGCTCGCCTCGCCCGCCTGCGGCTGGCGCGCGCCGGCCTCCTGCAGCAGCAGCCCGGTCATGTCCTTTTGCTTCAGCAGCAGCCAGCAGAGCGAGGCCGCGACGATCTTTGCGTAATCGATTTTGCTGCACCACGCGCTCGTGCCGCGATAACCCATGGAGCGGCTCGTGTCCGCGATGACGTGGAACTGCAGGTTCGTCTCCTGCTCGTAGCGCTTGATGCAGAGCTTGTCCGCGCGCGCGTAGTAGCGCCAGTCGAGGTGCCGCAGGTCGTCGCCCGGCTGGTAGTTGCGATAGTCGTTGAACTCGACGCTGTAGCCGTGGAACGGGCTCTCGTGCATGCCGCTGAGGAAACCCTCGACCACATAACGCGCGCGAAATTGCAGCCCCGCGAGCGCCTTCAGCGTCTCGGGATCGAACTGCTGTCGCGGGGTTTCGTTCATATTATAGAGGCGCGCTCCCTCGCAGCCCCACCGGGGCGACCTGACATAGCCCAGGGTTGAAGCGAGGGCTTCGCCGAGCTTCTACCCTGGGTTTGTCGCAACAAAGGCGGCAAGCCCTGTAGGGGCGTCCTAACCCCGCGCGAAATTGTCAGGACGCCCCTGCAGGGCTCGTCTTCCTTTTGTACGTCGATACCCAGGGTTTCACCCTGGGCTATTTCAGGTGGCCCTTTCAGGGCCAACCGAATCCCGCGATATTTTAAAACACCCTCGTTCATTTGTCGGTGATGCCGATCTGCCCGATCAACTGCTGGATGATCTGGTCGGACGATTTGTTGTCGGCGTCGGCGTGAAAACTGCGGATCAAGCGGTGACGCAAGACCGGCACGGCCAGCGCGGAAATGTCCTCGCACGCTACGTTGTAGCGGCCCTGCAACGCCGCGCGGGCACGTCCCGCGAGGATGAGATTCTGGCTCGCGCGCGGGCTTGCCCCGCAACGAATCCACCGCTTGATGAACTCCGGCGAGGTCGAATCCTCCGGCCGCGTCGCGCGCACGAGACGCACGGCGTAATCGACCACGTTCGGCGGCGCGGGAATCTGCGTCACCGCCTCGCGCAGGGCGAGAATCTGCTCCTCGGAGATCAGCGGCTCGAGATGTTCCATCGGCGTGTACGAATGCTTTTCCACCAGCAGCACCTCGTCCTGGTACGACGGATAATTGATCGGCAGCTCGAAGAGAAAGCGGTCGAGCTGCGCCTCGGGCAACGGATACGTCCCCTCCTGCTCGATCGGATTTTGCGTGGCGAGGACGAGAAACGGCTCATGCATGGCGTAGGCTTTGCCCGCGAGCGTCACCGTCTTTTCCTGCATCGCCTCCAGCAGCGCGGCCTGCGTCTTCGGCGGCGTGCGGTTGATTTCGTCCGCCAGCAAAACTTGCGTGAAGACCGGCCCCGGCACGAAGACGAACTTGCGATGGCCCGTCTCGCTGTCCTCCTCGAGGACGTCAGTGCCGGTGATGTCCGACGGCATCAAGTCCGGCGTGAATTGCACGCGCGAGAAATGAAGCCCGAGCAGATGCGCGACCACTTTCACCAGCAGCGTCTTCGCCAAGCCCGGCACGCCGGTGAGCAGACAATGCCCGCGCGTGATGAGCGCGATGAGGATGGCCTCGACCGTGGCGTTCTGGCCCACGACGACCTGTTCCACCGATTTTTGCAACTGCGCCATCAGCGCGGGCAACTGCTCGATTTGCGCCACGGTTTTTTCGCCGGACGACGGCACGGGTGGGAGGGGAGGGAGGGTGGACATGAAGGGAGTGTGGATAGGGCTAGGGATTCTGAAAACTAAAACCGTCCTGCAGCGCGTTCTGCAGGCGGCGGCAACTGGCCTGGAACGCCTGCGTCGCCGCCGGGTCCAAATCAGCGTTGAGCAGGGAGAGTTCCAACTCGGCATCGACTTCGTCCGCGGACGGCTGTGACCACGACAACTTCCACGCCAGCGCGGCGCCGTCATCGTGCTGCGACGCAGGCAGCTTCAGTTCGCGGCAACCGGCCGGCAGTTTGAATTTGCACGTCTGCGTCACCTGCATCGGATAACCCTCGTTCAGCAACATCGGCGAAGTGCGCGGCAGCAGCGCCAGCGTCCATTCCTTCGGCAGCCACGCGGGAAAACGGACCATCCGCTCGGGCGATTGCGGCAGCGCGCTAACCAAGCCGGACCACGTCCCGTCCGCGCCCCACGTGAAATTCTGGTCGAGCACGGCCACGTCCGCCGCGTCCTGCTTCCCGGCCTCGAACGCGCCGCTCGCGGGCGAAAACACGCCGCTCAACAACGGCGCCATGCGCGCCTTGTCGTTCCATTCCTTGGCCGAGGCGCGCAGCAGATAATCGGCATAGCCTTCGCCCTGCGCGTCGATGCGCCCATGCGCCAAGCGATCATCCGCGCCGGTGAAATCGGCCGTCATCGTCACCTTGAGATTATGGTCCTTCGCCACCGGCTTCGGCAGCGCGGTCAATTTGTCCGCCGGATCGGCGATGACGAGGACATTGCGGCCCGGATCGCCCGGCGGCAGCAGGCCGATGTGGCAGACGTCGTCGGTCGAGTCGATCCACAGCGTCTGGCCGTTGAGCCGCACCTGCGAGATCGCGTGGTTAAAGCCGAAGCCGGGCAGGTCGTCGTAGGCCTGCTCGAAGCGCGGCACGAGCACGAGACTCGTCTGGTAGCCCAGCGCGCGCAGCATCGTGTCGAGGAGATTGGCCTTGTCCTTGCAGTCGCCGTAGCGGCTGCGGAGGATGTTCGCCGCCGCGTGGGGCCGGTAGGCATTCACACCAAGTGGAATCGAAACGTAGCGGAAGTTTGTGACAAACTGCGTCACCGCCGCGATCTTTTCCCGGTCGGTCTTCGCGTCCTTCACCAGATCCTGCGCCTGCGCGGTGATTTCCGGCGTGATCGTGTCGGCGTCGCGCATCAGCCGGCGCGCCCACTCCGCGAACGCCGCCCAGTCCGGGAAGGTCGAGATGGCCAGAATCGGGTTCGCGTCATACGCGCGCAGCGGCTCCTTCGGCGCGGCGGGAATGTTCTCGAAGTGCCACGAGTAGGACGAGCCGTACGGCGTGTGCGCCACGACCGGGTCGCTCGCCGCCTGCCGGCAGAAACGAAAATGAAACGCCGATCGGTCCGGCACGCTCGCCTCGATCTTCAGCGCCGCGATGGGAATCTGGTCGTTCAGCGGAATTTCCTCGAACACGTGCGGCTCCTGCAGTTGCTTCCACGTCCGCTGCAGGCGCACGTGCAGGATCGCGCCCGGCTCGGCGTGCGGCATGGAGAACATCTTCTTGCTCGGGCCGACGTAGCCCTCCGGCACGTTGCTGGCCGCGTCGTGGATGCTTTCGTCGCCGAGCTGCTCCATCGTGCCGTCGGCATGGCGCACCTCGACGGCGTCGAAGCTGATGTCCTCGCTCGGCGGCGTGTACTCGTACTCGAAATCGCCGAAGCGCTTGCCCGCGCGCGTCAGGATTTGCAGGAAGGTTTCCTCGTGCTCGGTCACCTGGCTGTTGTCGTCGATGAGATACGCGACGTGGCGCGAGAGAATCACCGCGTCGTTGCCTGGATAATCGCTCGCATCCGCTGGCGTGATCGTTTTCCACGCATCATCCGCGGTCACGCCGAGCACCGGTGGCGGCGCGGTGGCCACGCCCGCGGCGGCATCGGGACCGTTCGTGGCCTCGCCGATCAACTTGCGCGGCGGCAGGCCGTCAGCCCACAGCGCCGGGTCCTCCATGCGCGAGAGCGACCGGTCGGTGTACCACTTGTCCGTCGCGGCGCCGAGCTGCGGCGCCAGTTTGGCGAGGTCCGGCTCCGAGTTGAAGAGCGCGAGCAGAAGCGGGAAGGAAATCGGGTCCTGGCTGTAATTCTGGTCCGCTTCGGTCGCGAGGATCACGCGCTTGGGGCCTTGCACGGCCCCGGCGAAAACCGCGCTGCCGGGAAAGAAGAGCAGCCACGTCGAGGCATCACTCGCCTTCGCCAGCGTGGCGAAATCCGCCGCGAGCAAGCGCGGGCCCGGCACGTGAAAGACCGGGTCGCTGCCCTGCATGCCGCCGTGGCCGAAAACGAAATAGACCGGCGGATGCGCCGCGCCCGCCGCCTTGATCTTGTCGGCCAGCGCGAGGAACGTGGCGCGGTCGTTGCCGGTTTTCGTGAGCGGATAATCCGGCGTGAAATCGGCGAGCGAGCCGAGGTTGTGCAGCAGCGTGACGCTGGCCGGCTTGTTCGCGGGCTGGTTGAGAATCCTGAGCAGCTTGCCGACGTCGTCGCTGTAGGCCTGGTCCGATTCCATGTCGCCCGGCAGCCCGGCCAGGATGATGACCGTGCGGTCCTTCGTCAGCGGTTCGGCCTGCAGCAAAGCACGCCCAAAAAAGAACGCCATCGCCAGCAGGAGACAGATGCGCGCGCGTGGCATGAGAAGTCCTGCACGGAGCCTATCGCCAATCACGCCGGAAGCAAGGGACGAACCCAAGACCGCGGGCTTCAAAGTTTCAAAAGTAAATGCGTTAGAAGGCGGACATATGCCAGCAAGACAAGAGGATCAGGAGTTTGTTTACTAGACGGTTATACGATTTATACATTCCCGTCCTTAAGTTGCTAAGAATTCGCCAATTACGTCCGATATCTGGAACAAGGAGCTGCGTTGTTTCCGTCCTGATTCGGTTGAGCCAGCCCCCAACAAGCAACGCTTTCGTGAACGAAAATTCCCAGGCACTGACGCCCGGCACCTACCCTAAAGTGGTCTTTGCCGCTGTGATCTGGAGCGCCTGCGTGCTGACCGGTTTCGCCGTCCTGGCCGCGGAGGAGTTCACCCCCGTGCCGCCGGCCAACCTCGCGAGCACCTTCCCGCCAGGCAGCAAGCTCGCGCTCGCCGGGGATAAACCCACGCTGCTGCTTTTCCTGCACCCGCACTGCCCCTGCAGCCGCGCGACGCTGAACGAGCTCGATAAAATTCAGGCCCGGACGAAGGGCAAGATCGCCGTTACCCTCGTCTTCACCATCCCGCCGGGAACTCCGCCCGGCTGGGAAAAGGGCGAGCTGTTGGACCGCGCCCACGCGATGCCGGACGTGCGCGTGTGCCTCGACGAAAACGGCGCAGCCGCGCGGCGCTTCGGCGTCTTCGGCTCGGGCCACGTGCTGCTTTATGCGCCCTCGGGCAAGCTCCTCTTCAGCGGCGGCATCACCGCCGCGCGCGGCGAGGACGGCGACAACCCCGGCGAGACCGCCGTGGGCGATTTCGTCCTCCTGGGCCATGCCCATCTCACCCGTACGCCGGTCTTCGGTTGCCAGCTCCTATGACCGCGCTGCCCACCAGGTTTCTGAAGCGCGGTGCGCTCGAGGCCGCCTCCAGGCAGCAACCCGCAAACGTCGCCGACGTCGCCGCCCGGTGCTACGACGAGCACTGCCAGCGGGTCTGGAAGCGCACCGACCACATTTTTGCCGTCATCCTCGTGCTGCAATGGCTCGCCATGATCGCCGTCGCGCTCTGGATCACCCCGCGCACGTGGATCGGCGCGACCAACACCGTCCACCTCCACGTCCTCGCCGCCATCTTCCTCGGTGGCGCCATCGCGGCATTCCCCACGGCGCTGGCCATTCTCCTGCCCGGCGCGACGGTCACGCGCCACGTCATCGCCGTCGCGCAGATGCTGACTTCGTGCCTGCTCATCCACCTCACCGGCGGCCGCATTGAAACCCATTTCCACATCTTCGGCTCGCTCGCTTTCCTCGCCTTTTATCGCGACTGGCGCGTGCTGGTGACCGCCACCGTCGTCGTCGTCATCGACCACTTTCTCCGGGGCGAATACTGGCCGCAGTCGGTCTTCGGCGTCGACACCGTCGATCACTTCCGCTGGATGGAGCACGCCGCGTGGGTGCTCTTCGAGGACGTCTTCCTCTGGATCATGTGCGCGCAAAGCGTCCAGGAAATGCGCAACATCGCCCTGCACCAGGCCGAGATGGAACTCACCAACGAGCGCATCGAGCTCGCCGTCATTGAGCGCACGAAGGAACTCGACCGCGCCAACATCGATCTCTTCAAGGCCAAGGAAGAAGCCGACGCCGCCAACACCGCCAAGTCCGCCTTCCTCGCCAACATGAGCCACGAGATCCGCACGCCCATGAACGGCGTCATCGGCATGACCGGCCTTCTCATGGACACGCGGCTCGACCCCGAGCAAACCAGCTTCGTCGAGACCATCCGCACCAGCGGCGACAACCTCCTCACCATCATCAACGAGATCCTCGACTTCTCCAAGATCGAGTCCGGCGCCCTCGAGCTCGAGCACGTCGACTTCGACCTCGTTCCCAGCCTCGAGGAAGTGCTCGACCTCTTCGGCCCCCGCTCCGCCGAAAAGGAAATCGACCTCGCCTATCTCTACGACTCGCGCGCCCCCTCCGCCATCATGGGCGATCCCGCCCGCCTGCGCCAAATCCTCATCAACCTCGTCGGCAACGCCGTCAAGTTCACCGACAAGGGCGAAGTCGTCGTCGAGGTTTTCTGCGAGCCCGCCGCGCGCGACACCGTCCCCACCGGCAACCGCTACCTCGCCGCGCTCGACACCGGCGCGCACCAGCGGCAGGACTGGATCCAGCTCAAGTTTCAGGTGCGCGACTCCGGCGGCGGCATTCCCGCCGACCGTCTCCACCGCCTCTTCCAGCCTTTCAGCCAGGTCGACGCCTCCATCACGCGGCGGCACGGCGGCACCGGCCTCGGCCTGGTCATCGCCCGCCGGCTCGTCGAGGCCATGGGCGGCAAGATCTGGGTCGAGAGCGCGCCCGGCAAAGGCACCTCCTTCTTCTTCACCATCTTCACCAAGGCCACCGCCTCGCGCCGCCGCGTCAACTTCCTCACCTCCTCCGCGCTGCTCAAGAACCGCCGCCTGCTCGTCGTCGACGACGGCGAAATCAACCGTCACATCCTCCAGGTCCAGGCCGAGCGCTGGGGCATGCACGCCCACTGCATCGCCGATCCCGCCAAGGCGCTCACCTACCTGTACGGCGCGCCCCCGCTCGATGTCGCCATTCTTGACCTGCAAATGCCCGGCATGGACGGCTGCACGCTCGCGCGCCAAATCCGCGCCATGGAGCACTACCGCGACCTCCCGCTCATCCTGCTGAGCTCCTCGCTCCCGTCGAAAAGCAGCGGCACCGCCCCGGGCGACGAGTTCGCCGTGCGCCTGATGAAGCCCATCAAGCAGGCCGATCTCTTCAACGCCCTCACCACCGCGCTCGGCAACATCAAGACCGTCACCAAGTCGGTGCGCTCCTCGAAAGTCTTCGACCACACCCTCGCCGACCGCTGCCCGTTGCGCATCCTTCTCGTCGAGGACAACCTCGTGAACCAGAAGGTCGCCAGCCGCATCCTGCTCCAGTTCGGTTACGTCATCGACGTCGTCGCCGACGGCCAGGAAGCCCTCGACAACATCGAGAAGAAGAACTACGACGTCGTCTTCATGGACCTGCAGATGCCGGTCATGAGCGGCCTCGAGGCCACCGAGATCATCTGCCAGCGTTATCCCCGCGAAAAGCGCCCCATCATCATCGCCATGACCGCCAACGCCATGAAGGAAGACGAAGACGCCTGCCGCGCCGCCGGCATGGACGACTACCTCAGCAAACCCATCCGCCCCGACTTCCTCAAGGCCGCCCTGGAACGCGCCGCCCTCCAACGCAGCGGGCCGTTGGGGAAGTAACCTCGTAGCCGCGGCCGTAAGGCCGTGGATCTTTTACAGCAGCGCTCTCGATCCCCAGCCACGCTCCCACAAGCGCGGCTACGTCGTAGCCGCCGTCGTAAGACGGTGGAGTATCTTCCAGAAAAAATCCCAATAGCCCTCCTCGTGGATTCGCAAATCGGGATAACCCGGGATAAGACTGCCGCTAAAAGCATAATCTTTGGCCAACCCGCACAAGTTCGCCCGAACCGGATTCTCCAGGATGTAATGACAGGCACCTTCGAAAGCAAAACGGTTCAAATCATCCTCATGCAGCACGTGGTCATAAGCTTGCTTTTGATAGCGAGCTGGTGAAATTCCGGGCTCGGTATATTTACGCAGAAACCGCGTCGCCAGATAACTGTCGGAATCATCACGGTATCCCCAAAGCAAGAGATGAATATGATCCGGCATCAAACAATACACGGGCGCCACGCACCCATAGCGCACCGCCGTATGAACCAACATCTCACGGAAGTGTCGATGGACTTTTTCATCGAGCCACCCAGTTGCGCGGCACTCCATGCTGAAAGTCCAGTGGACAGCGCCTATTCCCCGATAACTGCCCCGCTCAAGCCTCGGAAGGTTGCGTTTCTGCGGCTTCATCCCCGCGTTTATTTAACATGCCTGCCACGCTCTTACGAGCGCGGCTACGTAGCCGCCGCCGTAAGGCGGTGGACGGCTTCGAAAGCGAGGCTCGTTTCAAGCCGATCCACCCTCTTACGAGGGCGGCTACGACTACGCTTTTGGCGTCGTGATCCCGCGCTGCTTCATATACTTCCCGCCCCGGTCGGCGTACGACGTCTCGCACACTTCCTCGCCGCCGAAGAAGAGCACCTGCGCGAGGCCCTCGTTCGCATAAATGCGCGCCGGCAGCGGCGTCGTGTTGGAAATCTCCAGCGTCACGTGGCCCTCCCACTCCGGCTCGAACGGCGTCACATTCACGATGATCCCGCACCGCGCGTAGGTCGATTTCCCGAGGCAAATCGTGATCACGTCGCGCGGGATGCGGAAATATTCCACGCTGCGCGCCAGCGCGAACGAATTCGGCGGCACGATGCAGATGTCCGTTTCCATGTGCACGAACGATTTCTCATCAAACTGCTTCGGGTCCACCACGGTGTTGAACACATTCGTGAAAACCTTGAACTCGTTCGACACGCGCAGGTCATAGCCGTAGCTCGAAAGCCCGTAGCTGATGATCGATCCTCCAGCCTCGTTCCGCCGCACCTGCGTCGGCGAAAACGGCTCGATCATCCCTTCCTTCTGCGCCATGCGCCGAATCCAACTATCCGCTTTGATACCCATAAATTTTTTTCTTATTGGAGGAACGAACGGAATGACGGAATTTTCGGAATTAACGGAATTTTTTAGGAATGGAAAACCCATCCCTTTTAATTCCGTTAATTTGGAAAATTTAATAATTCCGTTCGTCCCCCTTCAGTCCTCTGCCTTTTCCTCTGCAGTCCTCCGCGCGAAACCCTCCGTTACTGGCAGGACTCGCAGATCGTCCCGTTCCGCATCGCCTCGATCGAGCATACGCTCGGCGCCGGCGCGGCGACCGGCTCCACTTCCATCTTCCGGCGCTCCCGGTTGCCCGAGTCGATGCCCGAGCGGTTGATCGTGCGCAGATAATAGGTCGTCTTCAGCCCGCGCTCCCACGCCTCGCGGTACATGAACGACGCGGTGCGCGCGTCATTCTCGTTGAGGAACAAATTCACCGATTGCGACTGGTCCAGCCACTTCTGCCGCGCCGCCGCGCACTGCAGCAACCACGTCGCCTCGATCTCGAACGCCGTCTTGTAGAGCCGCTTCACCTCGTTCGGAATCCGCTCGATGCCCTGGATCGAGCCATCGAAGTATTTCAGGTCGGAGAGCATCTCCTCGTCCCACATCCCGAGCGCCATCAGTTCCTTCACCAGGAAATCGTTCGTGCGGACAAATTCGCCCGAGAGATTCGACTTCGTGTGAATGTGCTTGTAGCTCGGCTCGATGCAGGGCGTGCAGCCCATGATGTTCGAGATCGTCGCCGTCGGCGCGATGGCCAGGCAGTTCGAGTTGCGCATGCCCTGGTGGCGAATCTTCCCGCGCAGCCCCTCCCAATCGAGCCGGCTCTTGCGGTCCACTAGCACCGGCATGCCGCGCTCCTGCTCCAGCAGGTTCAGCGTGTCGAGCGGCAGCAGCCCGCGGTCCCACTTCGAGCCCTGGAACGACGGATACCGCCCGCGCTCCGCCGCCAGGTCGGCCGAGGCCGAGTACGCATAAAACGCCACCGCCTCCATGATCTCGTCGTTGAAATCGACCGCCTCGGGCGAGTCGAACGCGATCCGCTTCGTGTAGAGCGCATCCTGCAGGCCCATCACGCCCAAGCCCACGGGACGATGCCGCGTGTTCGCGCGCTTCGCCGCCTCGGCCGGGTAGTAATTAATGTCGATCACGTTGTCGAGCATCCGCATGACCACACGGATCGTCGCCTGCAGCTTCTCGTGATCGATCGAGCCGTCTTCTTTCAGGTGATTCGGGATGTTGATCGACGCGAGGTTGCACACCGCGACCTCTTCCATGCTCGTGTTCAGCGTGATCTCGGTGCAGAGATTCGAGTTGTGGATGACGCCCACGTGGTCCTGCGGCGAGCGCACGTTGCACGGGTCCTTGAACGTGATCCACGGATGGCCCGTCTCGAACAGCGCCTCGATCATCTTCTTCCACAGCGCCAGCACGCGAATCTTGCGCGAGAAGATTTTGCCCTCCTCCGCCATCCTCTCGTACTCGAGATAACGCGCCTCGAATTTCGCCCCGTAAATCTCCGGCAAATCCGGCGTCTCGTTCGTGCGGAACAGCGTCCACGTCGCGTCCTTCGGCAGGCGGCCCTCGGAAATATCGCGCAGCCGCTTCATGAACAAATCGGGCACCCAGTGCGCCGTGTTCATGTTGTGCGTGCGGCGCCGGTCGTCGCCCGTCTCCTTGCGCAGGTCGAGGAAGTCCTCGATGTCCGCGTGCCAAAGCTCGATATAGCTGCAGAGCGCGCCGGGCCGCTTGCCGCCCTGGTTCACCGCGACGCAAATATCGTTCGCGACCTTCAGGAAAGGAATCACACCCGACGACTCGCCGTTCGTGCCGTGAATATGCGCGCCGCTGCCGCGCACCGCCGTCCACGAGCAGCCCAGGCCGCCCGCCCACTTCGACAGCGACGAGAACCGCGTCCACGTCTCGGCAATCTCCTCGATCGAATCGCCGCAATAGAGCAGGTAGCAGCTCGAAAGCTGCGGCCGGTGCGTGCCGGAATTGAACAGCGTCGGCGTCGACGAGCACGCGCGCTTGTTCTGGTAAATGCCGTAGAATTCCTTCGCGCGCGCCTCGCGTTCCGGCTCATTCAGCGCCAGGCCCATCGCCACGCGCATCCAGAAAATCTGCGGCGACTCCGCCCGGCGGCGGCCCTGCGGCAGCGACGGATCCTGCACATGGATCAGGTAACGGTCATAGAGATTCTGGATGCCGATGAAATCGAACTGCAGGTCGGCGTACGGATCCATCGCCGCGGCCAGCTCGTTCAAATTGTACTCCGCCAGGCGCGGATCGAGACGGCCAATCTGGATGCCGAGCGGGATATACTTCAGCAGCGCCTTGCGATGCGCTTCCTTCAGCTGGTCGATGCCGTCGGAAATCTTCCACGGCAGCGTTTCCTCGTATATATACGTCAGCAAAATGCGGCCCGCGAAAAAGCGGCTGTCCGCGTCGACATCCAGCAAATTCTTCGCGTTGAGAATGATCGTCTCGCGCTGTTCCTGCGGCGAGAGCGAGAGCGAAACGCTGCGCATCAGCCGCGCGATCAGCTCGTTCTCCGAGAGCGTCAGATGAAGATTGATCCGCGCAAAAGAAATGCGCAGGCGCAGATCGTTGGTCAGCGCGGGCGAGGCCAGCTCCAGCTGCTCGCCGCCGTTGAGCGCGATCAGCTCCTCGTGCTCGCGCAGCGCCGCGCGCCGCGCGCGATGCTTGCCGTAAGCCAGCGCCACGCGGCTGTAGTTCAACTCGATCAGCAGGCTCTCCACCAAATCCTGCAACTGCTCGATATGAATAAAGAGCGGACGCTCCTTCTTCATCTTGAATTCGACCTCCGCCTGGATCTGCTTGCCGATCGGCTCCTGCCCCACGGCGGCGCAGGCGGCATCCACCGCCTTTTCAATCTTGTGCCCCAGCCACGCCACCACGCGCGGCTTGGTCGATTTGGCATTCGGCAAATCGCGGCGGATGACGCGCGGATATTCCGAGGCGGTGGCAAGGTTCTGGTCGAGTTCGAATGTGGTGCTCATGGGATGGGGGGATTTCGGAATTTTAGACAGGAGTTACATGAGGAACATGAGGGTCTGGGGTTTCGGCCTCATGTCCTTCATGTTCCTCCTGTCTAAATCGGATTCAGATCAGGTCGTCTTCGTTGGTGTTCTTCACGCTGCCGCTGGTCTGGTATTCAGTGACGCGCGTCTCGAAGAAATTCTTTTCCTTCTTCAGGAAGATCACCTCATCGAGCCAAAGGAACGGGTTCGCCTTCACCGTCGAGAGGCGCGGCAGGCCCAGGCTCTCCAGCCGGCGGTCCGCGTTGTAGTCGACGTACTCCAGGAAATCCTTCTGCGTCATGCCCACCATGTCCTCCGGCAGGCAATCGAGCACGAATTCCTTCTCCAGCGCCACGCCCTCCTGCATGAACGCCACCAGCTCATTGCGGAAGTCCGGCGTCCAAATCTCCGGATTCTCCTCGATGAGCTGGATCAGGATGTACCGGCCCAGCGCGATGTGGTTCGACTCATCGCGCAGCGTGTACTGAAACATCTGCCCGATGCCCGTCATCTTGTTCTGGCGATGCAGCGACAAAATCATCGCGAAGAGCGCGTAGAACTGCGTCCCCTCCATCACCTGCGTGATGCCGAACAGCGCCTTGGCGAACTTCTGCTTGTTCTCCGTCTTCGTCAGGTCGATGCCCATCTTCAACTCCGGCATGTGGCGCGTGATGTACGCGTTCTTTTTGCGGATCGACGGAATGTCCTGGAACTTCGCCGTCACTTCATCCAGGTCGATGTTCAGCGAGCCGATGATGTGCAGCAGCGAATCCATGTGGATCGATTCCTCCGCGATCTGCCGCAGTGACGCATGCTTCAACTCCGCCGCCGTCAGGTTGTCCTCGATCACATGCAGCACGGAATCGCCCACGATCCCCTCCGCCGCCGAAAAATAACCCACGCCCATCTCGATGATCCAACGCTCGCGCGCGCTCAGCTTGTCGGAATTCCACGTCGCGCAATCCTTCGTCATATCGATGACGTCCGGCTCCCAGTGATTGGCCTTCATCTGCTTGTAGATGCGGTAGGCCTCGTGATATTTGAGCGGCAAAACGTTCAGCTCCGCGCTGCGCAGGCCATTGATCACCCGCTTGCCCGCCAGCCGCGCGCGCGCCTTTTCCTTGTCGAGCCGGAACGTGCGGTTTTGAAAAGTGTAAACAACATGCCGGCCCTCTTCGCGCTCGGCAATTATCTCTTCCGGTTTCTCCAGGACATCAATCATTCTCATCTCCACGTTAAGTGCGCCCGCCACAGCGCGATTTCCCAACAAACGAAGGCGCAACCGCCTCCCTCCCAGCCGGCGACGCGACAGGCCACCTCCAGCCACGCCGGAACTGCCTACCGAATCCCCTTCCCTCCTCCCTTTTGGCAAGAGAGTCGCCCCGGATCACCCATCCAAGGCCTTGATATACAAGCGAATAAGCAACCAGAGTGCCGCCCCGCACTTCTTCACTACTTATTCACACGTTATCCACCACATATGGTGGCCATCTCAAAGAACTACCCCTTCTAATAGGGTTTCCATGCGCCACCGGTCAATCTTAAACCACAAATCCCCAAAGTTTTTTCCCGCTTCCAGAGGTAGTCTTGATCCACAAAGCAACAAGGACAGGTAGACGCCCGTCCACCTCTGAAATTCCAGCCAGAGGGCACGTATCCTACTGCTCCCTAGGTAAATGCAGCACCAATTGATCGTCTCTCATCGTATAGGTGAAAGACTCGGAGTAAGCATAGCCGCGACCGCCCTGCGACAGCGTGATGGTAATCACCGGCGCGCCGTCTTGCCACGGCCCGGAAGAGGACAACTCCGCAGTCGCACCAGCGTCTTTTCCGGTGGCCTCAAGGCGGATCGACTTCATCACCTACCACTTCCCGACGCGCCTTGACGGGCGGCCATCAACACCCCCACCTCGTCCTGCGTAGCCTCCGTCGGAGGCCGCGCCGTCGCAAAGTAAACCGCCTGATTGTCCCTTTGCCAGAGAACCCGCGACGTCGCAAAAGCCGTTACGGTGTACTGTTTGATCGGCCCACCCCCATACTCGGCCATCCGCACGGTCAGCCACCGGTTCAGTTTGGGATTCGCCCCCAACAGCGTCATGAAATCCGGAGCCTCCGCACGCCCCAATCCCGTCGCGACCACCATCACCACCAGCGCAGCAATAAAAGAGCGAAGCATACCCGTTTCTCAATCAAGCCCTTCAAGCTGCCACACTCAAGAAAGACAAACAAAAAAAGATGCCTGTCCCTTTTTCCTTTTCTTCAGGTTGGCTTATTGGCGACTGACGCTAAAAGAGCGTATTTCCTCGCTCATTCACTAAGGCGGAGCCACACCGTACATCCGCCTAAGTATGGGGCATATGTTGCCTCCCAATTTTTAAGCTCCCCTTTGTCAGCGATCAGTGTGATTAAGTCTCGGAGTTGGATCTGGTCTACGTCCACGGACAATTTGTTTCCTCTTTGACCATTTAGCACTACGGGAACAACTGCAACTCCCTCACGTTTACTTATCTTTTGAATAATCTCGTCCGCGTACAAATTTGAGTATTTAACGTGGTGTAGAGTAGCGTTCAAAGGATATTCAGCCCCGGACATTTCTTGGAATTTTGGATCAAATATTCTAATTGCGTTACCCGATAAACTGTATTTGTATCCAGTCGCACTCGTAAGATGTTCCAAAAGTGAGTGGACATCCCCCCCCGTCACTGCATTCAATGAACTACTGGCGAATTCCTTGGATCTTTCAACGTGGACAGCATACCCGGAATCTTTCAATGAGTTGATAGCCTGTGAAGTAGTAATTGCACCCGACCCTCTTCCTTGAAGTAATATTAATCCAACTATTAGTAGAATAGCGTGAAAGACGGACGCTTTGATAAATTTCATGATCGGTTATTTGGCGGTCGCTTTAGTGGTGACAGTGGAAGTGCCGGTCGCGGGGTTATAGGTAGCGTTTTCGATAATGCTTTGCTGCTGTGATACCGGGGTCACCCGATAATTAGTGCCATCGGGTGTTACTACTGTATCATAAGAATGTGTGAAAGTACCGGTGGCCCGTGCGCTTTTGAACTGTTGGGTACAAACCCTCTATTGGCGTAAAAGTGTAAGTCCAGTCGGTGTCTGTTTTGGTTTGGCGTGTGGTGGGATCCCATGTGAGTTTGCGCAATGGCTGTCCCGGTTTAGAGATGGCAACGGTGGGGGTCAGGTCCTGAGGCGGGCCGAAGTTGAAGGTTTCCTGTTTGCCATCTGGCCACTGTAACTGGCTCAAGCTTTGATCGAAACCGTGATGAGATTTTTTCCCGTGATGACTTGGATGCGTGGGCGCTGAGCCTGAGATATTGGGATTTTCTGGCCACCAAGGCTGAGGAGAATTGGACAGGATTAAGAGGATTTGAAGGATTGGGGGCTGAAAGAAGAGTGCAGGGGATCCAGAGCTAGAGCACCCGTGAGACGGATGGGACGTCTGCTGCTGAAGCGGGGCGGCCGCTTCGGGCGAGGGTCGGGCGGGGGATCGCATGAGGTTAGGGTTTGGGGTTTTTATGGCCTTGGGCTTTTGCCGACTTTTCAACCGGCGCCGGAGGAGCTGGAGGAGGTGCTGCAGCCGGTGCTCTCCATTTCCTGCATTTGCACGTCTTGCGGGTGGTTGAGCAGTTCCTGCTGGCGGGCCGAGGCCCAGCCGGCGAGCAGGAGGGCGGTGGTGACGATTAATAGGGTTGTGCGAATCATACTATAGATAAACGGCAGCTTTTTTTTGAGATGAAGTCTTTTTGCGAAAATTTTTAATCTATTTAATCGCGATCGCCGTGTCACATGGCGCAAGCGACAGGCTTTTCTATATCGCCGAAGAAATTCGGTAAACTCCCTCCCCACATTGGCAAAGAGCAGGAGAGCCGGCAAATCGCCTAAGATTGCCGATGAAATTACCAAGGGCTTTTACTCCGGCTCCTGATGCCCAATGTCCAGCGTAAGGGGCATAGCTCCTTTCCTTCGCGCAAGCTCATCTGGAACGAAAAGCCGGGAATTTTAGGGACGCGCCGCGCTCCACACAAGCCGCGCATGATGGCTGCCGCTTAAATCAACAGCAGCTTCTATATCACCTAAAAATAGAGGCTCCCGAGGCGATTTTAGCGGGCCTGAGGCACGGCCGTTCCGCCCGTCCCGGACAGCCGGTGGGCCGTGTTGACGAGGCTGACGTGGGAGAAGGCCTGGGGGAAGTTGCCGACGAGCCGCCGGGCCTCGCAGTCGTACTCCTCGGCCAGCAGCCCGAGGGGCGTGCGGAGATTGAGCAGCCGCTGGAACATGGCCCGCGCCTCCTGCTGGCGGCCCATCATGTGGAGGCAGTTCACGAGCCAGAAGGAGCAGGGCAGGAAGACGCCTTCGCCCGCGGGCAGGCCGTCGACGCCCTGGGACTCCGTGCGGTTGTAGCGGTAGACGAAGCCGTCAACGAGGAGCTCGCGCTCGATGGCCCGCACGGTGGAGATGACGCGCTCGTCCGTGGCGGGGAGGAAGCCGACGAGCGGGATCATGAGCAGGCTGGCGTCGAGGCGGTCGCAGTCGTAGGACTGGGTGAAGGCGCCGCGCTTCGCGTGGTAGCCCTGGGCGCAGACGTCGTCGTGGATCTCCTGGCGGAGCTGGCGCCACGCCTCGAGGTCGCCCTCGAGGCCGAACTCCTCCACCGCGCGGACGGCGCGATCGATCGCGACCCACGCCATGACCTTCGAGTGCGTGAAGTGCCGGCGCGGCCCGCGGATTTCCCAGATGCCTTCATCGGGTTCGGTCCAGTGCGTGGCCACGAACTCGACGAGGTGCCGTTGCAGGCGCCAGTCGGCGGGATCGAGGTCGATCTTCCTCTGCCGCGCGAGATGCATGGCGCCCATGACCTCGCCATAGACGTCGAGCTGGAATTGCTCCGAGGCGGCGTTGCCCACGCGCACGGGCTTGGAGTTCTCGTAGCCGGAGAGGTGCGGCAGCTCGAGCTCGGTCAGGTTCCGCTCGCCGGCCGCGCCGTACATGATCTGGAGTTGCGAGGAATCGCCGGCCACGGCGCGCAGCAGCCAGTTGCTCCACGCGGCGGCTTCGTCGGTGTAGCCGGAGCGCATGAGCGAG
>Ga0209611_10001569_pt1 | contig 39347 bp, 30 predicted proteins | sample S1TSphgellanicum_3_FD_187693 | JGI IMG/M metagenome (GOLD analysis project Ga0209611, IMG submission 187693) | Host-associated microbial communities from peat moss isolated from Minnesota, USA - S1T2_Fc - Sphagnum magellanicum MG (SPAdes) (version 2) | ecosystem: Host-associated > Plants > Peat...
CCGTTCGTGATGAAGGTGATGGTCTGTCACTTTGTGAGCGACTCTCATGAGGTTATGACTGCACTCATTGTCGTGTTACCTTTAATTGTTGTTGTGGAGATTTCTCTGCAACTTCATCGATCTTTGATATTGATAAACCTGAGGGGACTGGCCCAGACAATTCCTGGGATGGAGAAATTTGGTGCTGAGGCCAATGCACCTCTTCAAGGACTACCTCAAATGGTGAGAACACTCTTACTTGGGGAATTTCTGACATTTAGTATTAGTTTGTCTGTTGTAGGATGGCATGGTGTATTTGCATTGAAACTGAAATGTGGGTTTGTGAAAGAGACAGGGAGAAGTTAATGAAGTAGGTCTGTGTAACCCAGACTACTAAGATGTTCTTTCTCCTGGGTTTGTTGCAGGTGATTGATAGCATAAACAAGTGTGATGTTGACATAAGAAGAGAGCTTTTTAGCAGCATCATGGTAAGCTGACAATGCTTACCTTTCTTTTAACACAGGTGACAACCCTTCTGGTTAACATCCTCCTACTCATCTTTTGGTTTCCCTCGAGGTGACAAATAAGTGTTCTTTCTTTCACATGACAGCCATTTGTTTGGGCTTTGTGATTTAGCTTGCAGGGGGAACAGCAGCAATGCAGCAAATGAAGGAGCGTTTGGAGAAAGACCTTATGGAGGTATGGCATCTGCTTTGTGATGGAAAGTGTAATTGTCTTCTAGATTGGACCAACTTACTTGGACCTCATGTGCTGCTGCATTGATTCTCACTTTTGAAATGAAGAAAATTGTGAATTACTCCAACTTATGACTGAGGCTTGCTGTGGTCTCATGTGATGATGATTGCAGGAGGCACCACAAGCAGCACGTGTGAAAGTGTTGGCAAGTGGAAATGCTACTGAGCGTCGCTTCAGGTCTCTCTGTGTGTCTTTGTTTGGTATTTCTGAGCTATGTTTCACATCACAGAAAAATGTGAAGTACATTGCTCTCATAAATGTTTACAGTGGTTTTCAGGAATGGAATTCCAGGACAAGTTTCTTTCAATATGCAATTGCATCTTGAAGTTGCAATTTGATGCTTAACATGTTGAATGCTTCTGGTTGGGTGGCACAGTGTTTGGATAGGTGGTAGTATACTTGCCTCTCTAGGTTCATTTCAGCAAATGTGGTTCTCCAAATCAGAGTAAGATGCTTTGTAAACCAGATTCACATTTTTGAAGATGTATCTTGTGCTTTTTCTAAAGTACTGAAGGGGTTTTCTCCTTTTATTGATAAGTTTCAAGGAAATGTATTCTTTGGCAGCAAAGTTTGTGGCAATTTTTTGCCTCTTCATGAATTGTGGATGAGTAAGTATTTATTCTTCTTCTGGTTGTCTTACAACAGATTTGAGGAGCATGGTCCAAGCTATGTGCAAAGAAAATGCCCATAGATGCATGGAAGCCCTCGGTGAAAGCTCAGAAAACTGTCATGGATTGTACATTTTCTTGGAGATGTACATGAAATTATGTGATCACCACATGATCAGTTGCCTAATGGTTCACATAATAGGTTGTGCAGTCATGAGATAGTCAATATGCCTGCCTTCTGTGTCAAACTGTTTGTAGCACAAGTCAACCCCAAAGTGTACAGGGGGATAGTGGCACGGAAATGGAGAGTCTAGGATGTACTTCTAAATTATGGTATCTTTGCACATCTGGAGCTACTGCTCTGGTTCTGATCAGAGCATATCAGTGCAGTCTTCAATTTTTGGCCTTGGAGTTTGTCAAGGGAATGATGGCAATGGGTATATGGTCTTGCAATTTTATTGCAGCATTTCTGAAATATGTTGTGGATGTTAGTCTAAATCTTCTTTCTTTCCAGGCAGATGAAACAACACATGTTTTGTTTTAGATGTCCAGGATAAAAACCCTTGAGAGAAGCATGACTTGTACTCCTTTTATAATGCAATACTAGTTCTCCTCATCAGATGTAACATTTTTTTCTCATGAGAACAATTCATCACCAATAATATGCTGAAATCATCAGAGAAAATAAGAAATCTGAAATATTGTAGTCAAATGGATAGATGCAATAATCAACCTTCAAGTATCAGTCAAAGTTCATAGCAAATGATGTTACAGGAAAGATGGAATTTTTCACAGAGGATTCCATGCTAGCCTATCAGAGTACATCCCACAATTTGGATGGTACCTCTTTTTTATTTCTAGCTTTATCAATCTTTCTTTTGCAGTTAAACTGAATCAACACAAATTTTTTTTCAAGATTTTTAATATAAGGAAAGGGTATATCTTTAGACCCTCAGGCAATTTTCAGTAACCTGCATTTGCCCTATGAGCCCTATCTCAAATCTCAGGAGGGTCTAAAGATGAGCCCTTCTCCTGTACAGAAATCTCCATAAGTGAATAAATGTGTTTGTTATGGCATCAAGAATGAGATAAAATTTTCACATGCTCATGGTTTTAGCATCTCAAAATTGAGAACTTATAATGGGTTCTGATTATTAAGCTTGCTCTGAGTGCTGCGAAATTAATCTTACATTTTCTTGTAATCCTGTAAGAGTAGATCCATTGGCAACAATATAATGGCTTGTAATTTGTAATTTGGATGAAGTTCAAGCTCTAAAGAGCATGAAACTGAGTTTGGTCCTGTACATATGTACAGTTTACATATAGGGTAAAGTGCTCTTCAAAAGGGTAAATAAAAGCTTTGGTTGGCCAGTCACAATGATTGACCTATGTGGTGATATTTTGCTGATGCTGACTATATACATTGTACAATATTCCATGTTTATGAGTGAGGGTGGAGAAATAACTTTTCATGCTCTTTTGGATGTGGTTGACAAAGAGTAGAGGCCTAGATACTGCTTGTGAGTGGATCTCCATTAGAGCAGCTCCAGTGGTTACACTGGAAACCACTTGCTACCACTAAACATAACATCCATTTTTAACATAAGTGCTCGCCCCTCCCCACCCATAAACACTATAGCTTACAGTCTATTTTCTTTACTTAGCAATAGAAGCAACACATGGATCAACCATGGTGGCTGGCCAATGAGCAGTAATGAACCCAAAACCATTAACCATTTTTAACATAAGTGCTCAACCCAAAGCTCATGGTGGAGGGCTCGGGAAATCCACGCCATTGGGCAGGTTTTTGGTGGAGGAATTTTTTTTCATGACACAGAGGCAGAGGGCTCATCCAAAAAGTGGCATTTGCAGCCATTTTCAGCAGCTGCTGGTGCTACGTAAGGATGTTGGCAGAATCTCTTACTGAGGAGACAAAATGTGCTTTCTGTGAAATCAAAATTGTGTTTACTGTCATGGTAGTGCAGTCAGAATAGGGTCTCACTTTCAACATCTTGACACTTTCTATGACTGATCAAATATAGCAACAACACCTAGCAGAGTCTGTCTATTCCTTGAGTAATGAATTGATGTGTGTGCCAAAGATGGTGATGATGTGTTAACCTCTTTTGTAAAGTGGGCCTAGTTCTCCTGGTCATCACTCTTTCCTCTGAATTGGAAACCTTACAGATCCACACAATTGCTTTAAATTGTTTCCCATTGCTGTAAATTTTGTACAAATCCACACAATTGCTTCAGATTGTTCATAACAGAAAATGTGCCTCTTAGACAAGTGAACCCTAATAGCTTCTTAAATCCCTGGAGATTCTACGATGGGGGGGGATATGACAGAGCAGATTGAAATTTCCCAAACGAATTAGATCATCTATGCTCATCTGGTGCAGTATCAAAATATGGGTTCAACCATTCAAACAAGACTGAACTTGCACAACCAAAAGGGTTGAAAGGTTTACCTTGGATTTGGTGATGTGGGGAGGAAAAATAGTGATACAATGGTATCTTGAAGTTTGTCCACTGCCAGCATATTGTTGACCACTACCCAATCTGCAAAATCAGCCATCTCCCTGCTGGTCAGCATGAGATTCTTGTCACCAGAAGCTTGCTCTAAAATATCTATGCTTGCATAACTCATCTTATGCAAGGCAGGACACGCTAAGGCTAAGAAATTCAGCTTTCAACAAACTGCCAATCCGGCTGCATAGAAGATGCTGTTGGAATTGGTTTTCCATAGGTCCTTCAGTTTCTGCAGACAGAAATACTCTGATGTTTCCAATCTCCACCAAGCCTTCAGTGCCACAGTGCAAATAAAAGAGCATAAATGGAAGAAAAACTCTCACCATTCTCACTCATGTTCAGGAGACTGTTCAAAGAAGTTGAAGAAGTAGGAATTCTCTGTTTGTAGCAGCAAAAACATGGGATGATTATGAATGTTTTTCAAATTATCTATAAAAATGCAATAGTGAGTTCATCAACAATAAGAACCTAGATGGAAGTGAAGGACAATGCATATGAGATAAAATTTGAAATTTTAATTTAATAATAAATTAAGTTGCAATTAGGAAGTTTAACTCATATCTTTTGTCTTCTTTTTAAATTTAAAAAAATTATAAATAAGTAGATAAGTAACTAACCAACTACTTGACTAACTAACTAATTATTAATTAGTACTTATATAATAATCAATTAACTAATTTATTTATTTTAAATTATTAATTAATAAATCATGAAGAAACAAAATAATTTAATTAATTAATCATCAATTAGTTGATAAGTAGGTAGACTAGCATATGTAGGTAGGTAGTTATTTTGCCTAACTACAAATTAAATATAACTTTATAAATACACCCATGAAAATATGCATTCATTAAATTCTTAATAAAATTTAGCAAAAATACATATATCTTTCAAAAGTTTTTTAATACATTTATGTATATCACTAGGGATTATGTTGATATCGTAGTGGTGTAATTAAGTTTGGTTTCATTTGTAATTAATGAGACATATGAAATTATCATGGATAAAAAAAATCTTAAAATATAAGATAAAAAATATTAATTACATATGTAATTTGTCACAACCCTAGCCTTGGGCTCACGACCAAGGCAAGGGTTGGCAAAGGTGCGGGCCAAGAATGAAGCATGAGAGTCACATTTCATGTTCCCGGGAGTGTAGGAAAGTGTGAGGGAATGAACCCTCACACTTCCAAGTGAGCTCCCACTTTGGGAGTTGGAGTCCTGATGAACTCTCGAATTTTCAGAGGGCAATCGCAAGGGTTAAAACTTATTGGATTAAAGAATTCCTTATATTGTTGAAAAGTTCTTGGAACTTAGATGTTTAAAATGAGTTTGTATGACCCATTTGGGCACTTAAAACATAAGTTATGGCCAAAAGCAAGGTCGGGAGTCAAATTGCCAATTTGATTCCCAACCATTAAAAGTTAAGAATTGCCCTAATTTCCTTGCATGAAAGTGACGTGCCACATATCGTTGGAAAACTCTCAACAAAGGATATAAATTTGCTTTAAATCTCATGTCAATCGGAGGTCTGCACACAAAATTATGGGCCTCCAAAATTGCGGGAGTCCCAATTTCAAGAATTTCGAAATTCCAACTTGAGAGTCCTGAGACAAAATGACATTTGGGTGTTGGCCCCATGGCCAAACATAGAGATTAATATAAGAGGGAAGGTGATGGCTTCCCCCAAGTCCAAGTCATGGTGAGTCTTATGAATCAATGTTTGCCCATGGCTCATCCATGCACCAAAGGTGTTCCAATTACACACTAACCAACTTGTTGTTTAATTTGTGCAGGTTCATGTGAGTAATTGAATTGCTTGTCACTCTTCCTAGTCCCCATCTTGGAGCTTCAGCATGCCCCTCTACCCCAAAAGTGCTACGAGCCAAGGAACGTGCCCCAACTCCTGATCCTTCCGTTGTTTTCACCTTAGACTCACATTTGAGTTTATCAAAGAGCTTGGGAGTGCGTCATAATTGACTCCATAATTACAAAAATAGTCAAGAGTGCAAAATAATTATAAAGACAATTAAAGTTAGTTACAAATGATAATTAGTTGCACATCATTGCAAATGCATTAATTGCATTTTGAAAATTTTCTTGTAACATAAAGGTATGTTTGAGTTTGTCGTATTATTTGAATAAATGCTCTTAGGTTGTCAAATTTCAATATTTGTAATTCTCTTATTGATTAGTCATTTCTAAATTTCTTTTAAGTTAAATTAAAATGGAAGCATGGAAACATTTTTGATAATTATCAAGACATATAAGTCTTTGTCTATAATCTTGCAAAAGTGATGTACTATGACAAATGCATCCTTGAATCCCATTCGATGGAACATGCCTATTAACAACAAGGGATTACTATTTGGTGAATGTGTGAACAAAAGCGTGAACCTATGAGCAAGAGCAAAAAGGCATATTCCAATTATATTTCATCCTGTCATTTGGAATATTCCTTGACATATTATAATGACGTCAAAATATACCCTGACAAAAGTATATTCTGCCACATCAGCAAAAATTCATGTCATCACTGCCATGTGGATTCACCACATGGACATTTGACAACAATGTCTTTGTTCAATCAAACATTAATATAGAAATCTACCAAGGTTGGTGCCCCATGTCTTGAAGCAAAAAATGTTTTTAGCATATTTATTAAAAATCTTACCCCTTGGTTTTGACATGTCCCATGTGGTAGAATATTATTTGACAACAAAAACATATTTTACTCTGCCAACAGAATATTCGAATAATTGCCACATCATTCGTGCTCATTGTCATTGTGACCTTTGTATGGGAAACAAGTTAAACATGGCTAAAACATGAACTTGTCAACAAAACATAGGTGATACATATTCTAGTGGCCAAATATAATAATTATCTAAAATACGAAAATCTTTTGATAAAAGATATTTCAACCATTCTAATAACATGATTGTGAAACAACTATTCTAATAACACACATAGCAAAGTACCAAAACAATAGGTGCTTAAAGAATGTGAATCAGTGAAGGCAAAAGCAACAGTTGATTGGCAAACTAAAGAACAAATGCATGATTATTTTGTCCATATTATTAAGGAGCTACAAGGGAGTGATTTAGTATCACAAGCATGCATTGAGTTAAATAGACCACTTCATTCAAATTGGGCCAATTTACTAAAACTAGTAAGCCAATTGGTTATTGGCAAGCAACCTATTTAGTTGATTACACAAATAACATTACTAGAGAAAACTTTGGAAGAGATTCTAAGTGACATCAACATTCAAATTTTGGAGAAAATATGTAATCAGTAAGTGGGACAACTCTTGAGGATTGTTCCAGTCATCAAAAGATACATTTTCAAACTAGGGCACAAATGAAATAAAATGAGACAATGACGTTATTTTAGAAAAGGATTACATGTCCTTTTGCCCCAAAAAAACTTTTTCATACAAATGAATTTTTGAATAGTTTTTTTTGCAAATTTTTGTGAAAAATTCATATAATTGTAGATGACATTTTTTTGTTTATATTTCTGAATAATATGAATTTTCAAAAATAAATTGATTCCTTGTAAATCCTATGTTTCATCTTTTAAAATGTTAACAATTTCAAATCATAACCAAAATTGATTTTCTAAATTTTTGTGTTTCTTTTATAATAAACTACAACTCTTCTTAAAACATCATGTACATTATACCCCATTTATATGTGGTAAAGAACTTTTGAAGTTTTAAAATTCTGGAAAGTTCTTTGAATTTTTAAAGTTTTAGAATTTCACATATTTTTGGGTATGATTGCTTTTTGAATGTGGTTAATAAGTCTTTGTTTTCTTTTTTTTTTTCCCATCAATTTTGTTTTATTATATGAGTCCTTTTGATAGTCCTTTGCAAAATTAATTCAATTTGACATAGTATGTGTTCACTTTCAAAGGTCCAAAATCAAAATTTAAACTTAAAATTTTTATCAAGTGGATTTTTGGTTTGAATTCTTTGACATTCATATGAATGAAAAAAGACCAACTTGCCATGATTTCCACGGTTTTAAATGGTAAAACATAAATATTTCTCCAATCTCGACTATTTTTAAGACCCATCTAACATCCTTTTTGGCTCGTTTTATTATGACTGCACCCACTAGTTAAGTTTGTTTAGCTAGTGCAACCTAAACTTGCCTATGCAACAGTGGTTATTGACCACCAAATGGCAATGATTCAAGTCCAAGTTGATAAGAACTTTATTGATGATGTGCTAATTGATGGAGGTTCTAGAATAAATATCATTATTGAAAACCTAAAAGTACAATTAAGTCTGTCAAAGCCTAATCCAGCACCTTACAATTTGCATATGGTGGATCAAACCATAGCCAAACCACTTGGTCTTATTAGAGACCTGGAAATATTTGTTCATGGTATTTCTTATACAATTACATTTATAGTTATTAATAATAATGTTCTAAACTTTTGTTATTCAATGTTGTTAGGATGCCCATGGTTGAGAGATGTTAAAGTATTAGGCATGATTGGGGAACTAATATTATTACCATACAAGGAACAAGTACAGTAAAAACCATACCTACTATTAAGAAACTTGGTGTTCAAACCAAAAGACCAGAAATTTTAATATGTTATGATTTCCATTTTGGAATATTACATGAAGAGGAAGATGTGATGTTTGCCACAAAGTTAGACCTATTTTCAATGGGAGCCATAGAAGTACCTACTCATACTGAATTGGTTTCTAAACTAGTTTGCATATTAGATCTTAGTATAACAAAATCGGTTTCAAAACAACCTGTTGAATTGGTATGTGTTTTAGTTGTTAACTTAAATATCCCACCTAATACCATCAAACAACACCTACATGAAACTTTCTTTCATCCAAAAGTGGGGGAGATGATCATCGATGAGACACTTGTTCAAGAGTGAATACAAGATTTAACCATAGTTGGTTGAACAATTACTGAGAAGGAGTAGCTAACCAAAATCAATTTGGGCACCAAAGAAAATGTGCAACATGTGAAAATGAATGTTGCACTTGAATTAGTTACACAAAACAGCTGATTGAGCTTCTAAAAGAGTTCAAAGATGTATTTGCCTAAACATTCAAAGACCTAAAAGGTGTCCCACCAAAGATTGCTCAACATAGGATTGAATTGGATACCAAAGTACCACTTGCTCATCAAGCAAGGTACTGCTTGTATCCTAATTATGCTACCATTGTCAAGTAAGACATAGACAAGTTACCAACGAAGCAACCACATAAGCCATGAACCATGAGCCCAAAAAAAGGGGCCATCAACTTTTACAACAATTCCAAGGTTTTTTGAATGAAATTATACCTTCAAATGCAAACTCTCAATTTTGAAAACCAATATTTTCATCCATAACATTCATCAAAGTAGGGATGATATTTTTTCATCCAAACTATATTTCTTAAAATAATGAAAAAAATGTCCAAGCCATTAACATGAAAATGAAAGGATTACATGGTCTCAATTAGAGACCTACATATTCCTTTCAAAATGACAAATTTGCATCCATTTATCTAGATTTTTAATCATGCAGTTTTAGTGTACCCAATTAAATACATCAAGGATTTGGCCTACAACAAGTTTCGACCAATCCATCCATTTGTCAATTGTGAACTTATGGTCTACAAACTTTTTTAAAACGATGGATTTACAATCTAACATTCAAAGTAATACATGAAGCAAGTAAGCAAAAAAAAAAACAATGCACATTTGTAAGAGTTAATAATGAAATAATCAATGTCGACCACGACATGGAAGTCTCTAGCATCCATCAAAAGTTTTGTTCTTTGAAACACGACACATTTGAACAAAAACTATGTTTAAAGTAAATATTCTAAGGGAACTATGAGCTAAAACTCCAAACATTATGCATGATTGACAAAAGCTCATGCCAACATACTAGAGACTTCATCAAAGCTCAAAGTAGGTTGATGGATGTAATTTGGGATTACAATGCATGACATGGCAAAAGATGTACAAATGCTTGCAATGCACCCATTTCCCTCTCTTGCCTAGTGCAGCCATAGACATTTTCACAAAATCAAAACAACTACAACTTGGGAAATCACCAATTGTCACTTGATAATGACACACATTTGGAGGCATGCATCAGTTTCAATTGCAAAAACTTTTCCATATCTAGGAGGAGGAAATTATGTTGGTGGCATCTTCACAAAGGCAAGCATATGAAGTGTAGTGTGCCACTTATTGTCATGGTCCATCCTTGGAGGAAATCAAGAAATTTGTTTCCTAAATTGTTTAGTTGGGTGCACATCTGAATTCAAAGGCCTGACAATGTGCAATCCAAGTTCAAAGTTGGAATGGCTAAATAGTTCTCATGGAATGAGAATAGTCTTCTTAGCCAGAACAATCCCACATCCTCAAGGTTATGCACCTCATCCTAGTTGAGTTGTGTTGCAAATTTCATCGGCCATTGAAAAGGCCAAATAGTTCTATCCAAAACATGTGGTCTTTTTGTGCCCATGACACATTGTTTGATGTCATTCACATAAAACCAAATTGGTGTTTTGTAATTTTTTTGCTAGACCCAAAAGATGGGGCTTCTTTCTTTGTCACCAATATGTAGGAGTAGGTGTGTTAGATTTAGAAGATTTACACACATGTACTATACACTTCACCTACGTGTATGCTTAAAGAGTAGAACATTGCATTATTGTTTTGCAATGTTCAATATGCCATTGATTGTCCTCACAATCTATCTCCATGATTTCCTTCCCATTATTGGAAAGCACTTTAGAAGCACTAGTAGATGCTCTAATAATTATAGATGGTGGGGTAGACAAGCTAATTCTTCCTCAAACTAAATGAGTGTCAAGCTTTGGCACAAAGAAGTTAACCTTGTCAAGTTGATGTGAATCACTATCTAACCTAGGTCGCAAATCTAATTGCCTTTTGCAAGAACCAAAAACCTCTTCACCTTCAAAATGAGGAATTTTGCAAGAAAGGCCATTTCCACTAGTGATAACCGTTGTAGCCAACTTTGTTAAAGGAGTAGTTATTGGTGGTAATAGTTAGTATATTTCTATTTACTCAGTTAATGTTTTAGGAATTACTAGCTAGATTACATAGTTTTATCATCGTTTGAATTTGAACACAACATAGGACTATTTTATATCTTTGGAAAAGAAGAAGAAAGGGGAGTATTGTAGCACATTGAGTATTTTTAATGGAGTATGAGAAAAGAACACTTTGATTTTTGGAAAAGCTTTACTTTCATAGCCATAATTACTATTTTTGATGTTTGTTATCATACTTTCATTATTGGATTTTAATTTTGAAATAGATATGAGTATATCTAAATGAACAAATTTATCTAGTATTAGTTTTATGACATGTTTAGTCCAGATTTAGATCAAAATATAGGATTAGAGATTCTATATTTACCAAACTTGTGTGGGTCACAACTTCTTCGCATTGTTGCTTTAAGTTTAAGTTCATTTTTGTTTGGCCCCCTTCCATTCTATCCAGCTTCCAAGTACTTGACATAGTTTGTGGATTGCATGGAAGCTCAAACCAAATTGTCAGAAGTCGCAATGTACAAATCTTGTTTAGTTTTCCCAAATTGATGCATCCATTTATGATGCATTATTTTTGCCAAGTTACATGTTGACATATCCACCAGCTCGTCCAATGTGAACTTCTATAAACACAGAACATAATTGTAAGTATCAGTGACAAAGGAGACAAGGTAGACAATTAGAAATGAAATTGAAAGCAAGGACTTGTACCTCTTTCATGGATTCTCCTCCTTGTTGATAATGAAAATGCCAGAATCCCAGCTAATCATGTAACTGATGTAGACCTTCTTTTGTAACAGTTCCATTAGAATACCATCACACTCGAATGGTAGCAAACAAGGATTAAGCATCCTCTTTTATCTTACAATTTCGATAGGCATGACAAAGTTTTCTACATTTTGTTTGAAGGTCTTGTCGAATCAATTTCATTGTGTGCCTAATTGAATTTAGTGAAGAAGACATGTGTGTTCTTTATCAACAATCAGAACACATGCATCCTTCGATCCAATTTTTTTTGAATTACATTGCAATTTTCCTGAACATTGTCAGCCATGAAACTTTTGAAATTTGGATTCTTTAGTCCATGCTTTTCAAGCATTTTCACAAGTGAAGACAACAAGGCATTTCGAATTAGCATCTTTAAACTACATGTCACAAATGGCAATAGTCATCACATGACAATATGTCATGTCAAAAACATGACAAGCCATTGTAGTCCTTTCTTGAACACGTTTGATGTGATTAAACATGATCCATGCATTCTTGAAGTCCCCATCGGGTTGCATTCACCTCACCAAATCAACAACATTTGCAAGGCCATATGTTGACATTTTTTAAAAATACACTATAGGCAAACCTTGGCCCATGAACACATTCTCCTAGATATAATCATACCTGCTTTTTTTTTTTAGCTCCATGATGTTATCCACATACCCATGTCTCCTAAACACAACACAAAAATTAATTATTGTGTATCGGACATTTTGTGAGGTCAAAACTAAGAATTTGTCCATGACAAAGCCAAAGCAAATCTTGTCAACAACACAAATGTATCATTGTCATTTGCAAAAAGGTGTTGCGACAAGAACTCCTTGCTTACCACTAATTGAATTGAGGAAACTTTGGTGTTGGGCATTCACATCACCTCATCTGTAATCAACTTTTTCACAACCTCCATAGATTCCCTATAATCTCCCTTTGCAATTGGATGATTGTGCAGACCAAAATGAATGTAAGCATGAAACATCAACACATTTTTTGGGAGAATGTAATAAATGTGAGCCACACATGTTGCAAAACAAGACGGGATTCCCTTGCAATAAAAACAATGTATTGTTGATTTTTCATGAAGAAAACACCGTAGTGAAAATTGTGAAATGGTGGATCCATCCCAATGTGTTTTATTTTTTGAAGATTCACATAGAAACTGAACACGTAGTTGATTTTCACGTCGCAAATGACCACTACACAATGACTTACAAGAGACAATGCCAGATTGGTTTCTAATGTTAGACATCTTAGTAAAAGTCCAAACATGTTCATCAAATCTCTTGTCCATACCATGCATCTAACCAACAAAAGAATTCACATCCCCAAAAGGTGGCAATTCAAACAAAATTGTGCCATTGAATATACATGAAAGTGAAGATGCTTTAGATAGTACAATAAAGCTCCAATCTACATGACACAACTTTGACTTACATCAATAAAATTTATTGAACGCCCACAAAACATCAACAATGTTTAACATAATGTGTGGAGTCGACTTTGTGACATTTGAATTCTCCTCACAACTTGCAATTGGCATTGCACACTTTTCAACACTAGCAGTGGAATGGTGAATGGATACCCATGAGTCAATTTCAATGACATCATCATTAGAGGAAAAATCACTCAATGTGAAAACTATATTGTCCAAGGGCTCTTGCTTGATTTCCCAAATATTCGATAAATTGACACCAAAGACATTATTTTCAATACCAAGCAAAACACATCAAAACATAAGCGGAATAGGGGTACCCCAAACCTTATAATGACTTGCATCCACTTTCCACTCATAACCAAACACAGTCCACACACATTTTTGAAGGTGATCACTACTTCCATCCATATCTTTCATGACCATCACATTAAGACTTTGAAACTTACCAAACATACAAAGCTAGTGCTCATGAACAACTACAAACTCATCCTCATCTACATTGACAACAAACTCAATAGGAGTACCCTCTACTTTGAACACTGCCATAGTGTGGATTAATGTTGTTCAATCCAAGGGCAACAAACAACTATCAATCATAAAATGCCATAAAGAACGTCTCAATAACCAATAAGAGAAAATGCACACAATTTTGCGAGGTCACTCCTACTACAAGAACCCTTACGTTTTCATAAAAACCCATGACAAACAACATTAGAAGAAAATAAAATACTAGATTGAGATTGCCCAACATTAATTAGTCACCAATACAAAAATATTTTTAACCATTGGAAAAAAACAATTATGTTTTTTTCCAAATACTAGACTCAAAATTAATGGATGTTTTTCCCACCATTAAGAAAATAAACTGCCAATACAAATCCAATAAAAACATATAGAGAATATGTAGTTGTCGAAATAGCTTTTAGGCCTATTAAAATTATCACATTCAACAAAATTTTCTCAACCATCACTGCACCTATATTTACATATGAAGATATTAGCAAAATTTGTCAATGCCATATAGTGGCGTCTATTATAAAATCCTTACAAAATACATCAACATATGCATTCTTAAAATATATAAAGCTTGTTTTGTTTCAACCATATGGACTATTGAACAAAATTTGGAAAAAAATGAGGGTTTATTAATAGTTTGCATTGACAAAGTCCCAAAATATCCAATAGATCATATCAACACAACAACTTCAGTTCAAGATACTTTTTTTGAATTTTAACCTAAAACTATTGAGTAGCTGTCAAAACAAAAATTAATTAATCAAACATAGGTGAAGATTTGAGTATCATGTATTTGTCTTGTAAAACTAACATATGACACGATTCCACAAACAAATCTCATCTTGATGGTTCACCAACACTCAAATCAAATCAACTTTGAATAATCATGGGAAACATGTCCAACACATCATCTGTAAGCAATTCTTAAAATTCAATTTAATGCCCTCATTCCATACAAAAAGTCTTTCATTGTGCAGAGTCAAAGGGTAGCTAATGTTGTAACTCCAAGAGGCAACAAGAAATGCAAGAAATGGAACAATTGGTCACACTCCAAAAAACAAAGGTCATCGTTTCCAATGTCAACCAAGTTTCGTTTGTTGAAGTTACTACATGAAATGTGTTTTCTCCTAAAAAAAAACTCTAAGTTCAACACCATCAACGAGGTTTTAGAAGTTGAAGAAATTGAAGCCGAAATTCAGGATGATGAAATTTTGGCGCAAGACGAGCAAGACAATGAGATCAACCCAAAACTAGAGCAAGTGAACATCGAGTGTGAAGATTCCCATTTGCCCAATTATGTAAGCATAATAGTATTGTAATTTTCACAACCAACATTAGTTTGTAGCTATTATCTACAATGTCAAGTTTAGTTATAATTTTTAAAAAAAAAGTTATCCAAGCTAAAAAAAAAAGATAATTAACATAACATTGTTTAAAGATAATGTTTAAGGGGGATTTTGATAACCTTGGCTTTAATTTCTAGAAGGTAAATGCAAAGGATCATTTTGGTATCAAAATTGAGCCCACAAGAGGTAGAAGGGGTTTTGTTTGATTTGATTGAAGGATTTTCAACTAAGGTTTCTACTAACATTAGAGAAGGAGAAAGTCATTTTGACGTTAAGAAAAAAAAGTTCAACACGGGTTGGAAAGCTGCAACGGATCAAACATTCGAAAGTTCCATCACATGGAGGTACATTTACTTTATTTCTATTTCATGAAAGTTGTTTTTTTCTTCCTATCATTATCTTGCTTTGCAAATGTTTCTAGCTTGAATGAGTGGTGCTTTAGAGATGTTTTGAGCTTGAAAGAGTGGTGTTTTGTCACTCACACCTCAACATTCAATACATTATCGTCAATGACAATGTTTGCTATCTTGCCATTCTTGTAACAATATCTTCTCTGGCATTTTTTTTTTCCACAGAAGTCGTAGTTCTTTCCATCTTTCTGGAAAACATTAAGAACATATATCGAGTTTTTTTTTGATCTATCATACCCAGTTCACAATTGTTGAACTTTTCTCCAATTCTTTCATGCTGATCGGCATCACTTGCACAAGTTTGGAATTGACTCTCATTAATGATAATTTATCAAATGTTTTTGAAAACCTTTCCTCTTCAATCACTTTATAACAGGGATTCTTGAATTGATGTAATGATGGATTCTCTTACGATCTCCTAACCCTACTTGTTTTTGTCCCCATGTGTGGGCTTGAAGTAGATTGTCGCCAACAACAAATTTTCCAAGTGTTCACTTTTGGATCAATTGTAGTTACTTCGATGAAGTTCTATAACCTCTCTATGTACCTTCTTTTAGAAATCTCTTCTTCAAAACCATCATATCACTATGTCCCTTCAAGGTAAATTGTCATGAACAATAGTCTACCAACTTTTTACTTTTAAACTTTTTCCTCTTGAATTGCTTGATATTGGCAATTTTTGAGTTCATGTATTGACGAATTTTCTTCTTACTTCCTAAACTTGCTTGCTTCCATCACCATGTGTGGGGTTGAAGTAAACTATTGCCAATGATAGTGTTTCCAAGTTCTTTTTTTTTGATCAATTGTAGCTACTTCAATGAAGTTTTATAACTGCTCAAGTCTCGGAAAACTAATTATCAAATTCCTTGGCTTTTTCAATCATTCCTAGATCAACAAGTCTAGGAGAACTAATTGTTCAAATTCCTTGTCTTTTTCAATCATTCCTAGATCAACAAGTCTAGGAGAACTAATTGTTCAAATTCCTTGTCTTTTTCAATCATTCCTAGATCAACAAGTCTAGGAGAACTAATTGTTCAAATTCCTAGAAATGGTCATTAGAAGCTTCCAAGGAGATAGTGATTATAAAGTCTTCACTTTGTTTAAACCAATTAATGTTTCCCCTCTTAAACAATCATTGGATTGAATGCATTCCACCTCCATCACCATCGCCCTATTAAGAATTAGACTAGACTATCATGAGCAATAGTCTTGCTAAGTCCTTGTGTAACATCTCTAGAACTTTGTCTAGTTGAGCATTTTGTAAATTGTAAAGTTGTTGACATGGCTATGTGAGGGATTCAAGCAAATTGTCATGAACGACAATTTTGTAAATTTATGTGTTCTTTTTGCCCTCTCCAATTAGATGTGGGTTGTTTGAATACAATGCTTGTTATCACCTTCCAAGATGAAATCATTTGTTCCAACAAGACTTTCCATGTTGAAATTAAGTTATGTTGTGATATTTGGCTCAAAGGATATTGTCATGAACGACAATTTGTTGCTTGTTTTGATCCCATAATTCAATCCTAAAATCTGATTTTGAGAAGCAAATTGTTATTGATGAGAATCTGCATGGAAATTTGCAAATAATTTGTTCAAGCATTCCATAGAGGTGACTAGATCTTTGATGGCCTGGATTGGATGGAAGGTGGCTTCAATGGCAAGTTGCTTTGATGGAAAAATTCCATGATGGCAGCATGCCTCGATGGCACCATGACTTGATGGCATTGTGACCTAATGTCTCAATGGCACCATGACCTAATGTTTCAATGGCATCATGTTTTAATGGATGAAGACCTCATGAGTCTTCTTGAACCAAACTGTCATGAACGACAATCTCCGTAAAGCTTAGAATTTTTTTTCTCATTTCTTCAATTTGTGACATGCCCTTGGGTAGTCGATTTTTCAATCTTTGAAATAAATAAACAAATGTCTATGGTGCAGCTAACCTGAGTGCAGTCTTGACATCCATTTCCAATGTTCTTTTTAACAACTTTTAGATCTTGTAAATTGATTTATTTTTGCATTTGCAAATGTCATTAGGTATGGTAGACTCCAAAGCTTTGAACGTTGAACAAGACCCATCCCAGTTTGACAAAAAGGTCTTGTTTGTTCAAGTTAATCACAAGGTGTTGAATTTGTCCTAGATAGAAAAATTGAAAATCAAACCAACCACGAAAAGCGTGCTTTTGCATTCCTTTGTGTGAAATGGTTTCAATGCCCATAGTGAGGCCAACTCTATTGGTTAACATTCGAAAGATGGAGGCCAGTTTCCAACAAGGATATCGAAAAGGGAATATTTTACATATCCCAAAAAAATAACTTGGGGGAGGAGTTGCAACTGACCCCTGAAATTGAGGAAGGATGGGATGCACATTGGCATTAGAGGAATGCTAAATTTGAAATATTTTGCTTGCTAATCCGAATTTAATCAATTTTTCCAAAAACAATTTGTTTGAGATGGGAATCATAGGCTCAAAGCCTGGTACCCATACAATGATCAAGTTCATAGGGATGATCTAGAATGGCACATCATGCTAGATTGCATTGTTCTACAAGGGATCCAAAACATCATCCAACTATTAACAATAATGAATGACTTAAATAAGTAATCAATTCAAACGTTACCTTTCAAATCTTTTCAAGATCTTGTTTGAAATATCTTCAATAACATTATTTCGTGCTTATTGCATGATGCAGATTGATAGAATACGACCACATGAAAAGGAGTATCATCCATATATGTTATACCATATCCAAAGCATTGGTCAAATACCTTTGGAGGAATTCAAGGATATCATTCCAAATGTGCAATACAAGAAGGCATTGATGAGGAAAAAAGATACGTGGTATTCCTTGACAAAAGATGTTATGATAGATTACTTGTACAATATAAATCTAGTATTGTCCTATCTGTTGATCCTTGATTTTTGTATCAACATCATTTCCATTTTGGGATGTTCACAACTTGTAACAACTTGTTTTTTCTCTACAACAACAGATATATGTTGCTACTAACATGGCGGCACATCAATATTTTGAAAATGTGAATGAGGAAGATGGTTAATTAGAGCAAGAGTTAGGTCAATGCATGGTGATGACAATTGAAAACAAATGAAAGATGTTTGAAACAAATTTTGGGAAGATGGTATGTGTGGTGGACCCAGCTTTAGGTCTCAAATTTCTCAAGGAGATACATAATCACTATGATTCTAAGGGGGAAGAAAAGGCTAAAATGAGTCTTGAAAAGCTACAACTTTTGGTTACAGCTTGTGTCGATGCATCTCAAAAAGCTACATGGTTCAGATGATGGAATATAAAACGTTTGGTGCATGAGAATTTTAGGTTCCCAAAAATGGAGGTATCCAATGCAAATTTCACAAAGTGGTTGCATAAAACAACATTTTGGGGATAGGTATGTCCTTTGAAAACCCTTCGTTTGGGAAGGCATTATGAGCATGCAATGTTTGTGAATTTGCATATGGGAATTGACATTGTTTTTTATGGGTTTTGTTGTAAAGGAAGATTTCATTTCCCTTCAAAATGATCTTGGCATGGACATAAATCTACCACTTCTTGCTGGAGTTGTTGTTCAGCCTTTGGGAGACTACATAGAGCATTAGCGAACATAGGTTTGGGAAAATTATTTTTTCAAAGAGTTCAATGGCCAAATTAAGCTTATGGGCATATAGAAGAGTCAAGAGTGGATGAAACAATCCAGATACCTACAAGTATTAAAGCGATAAGAAAAGACATAGACCTAATCAAGTCTCTGCATTTCCGATTCATCTAGCGAAACCAATATCCACCAACCTCCAATGTGCACATAGGCCTTCAAAACCCAGTCCACCTTCCTAACACAAAAGCAAAAGTTCTTGAAATTATAGTGATAGATTTCTAGCTTGATAAGGATGAAATTATAGATCTCTAGCTTGATAAGGATGAAATTCACACCCCAAGGATGCACCCTTTAAGGAACTTTGTATACAAGGTCACCAAGTTTTGGGCGATTGATGTAGTAAGAAAGCAATGGTTCTATTTTAAACTTAGGTTTTGGCACTATAGATGTTCGCATACATTTTACAATTTTTGCAAGTGATAGATTTCCAAAACTTGTTATGACATCAAAGAACTTCATGAGTACTTGTAGAGACAAAACCTTTGTGCATTGAGCTCTTGAACCTTGTAGAATTATTAATTAACAAACCTATTCAAGAGTGTTGAAGAGCTGCTTTGAAAAATCTACTTTAGGTTCATAAACAAAAAATGCTTCAAAACAAAAAGATTGTAGAGAAAACATGGATACTATAAAACCCAGAGCTCCACGATGTGAACTTGAAACCTCCCCCATGTCCCTCGAGCTCAAAAGTGTTGTGTGTAGTGCATAGAGTGTACACAAAATAACGACTACACCGCATTGTAGACTAGTCACCATCGTAAAACATTTCTATTTGTGTGAAAATAATTCCACAAAATTTGATCCATTAGATATATGTAATGACCTAATATCAACAACTCCGATCAACATTCATAATACACATTTCCTCATACGAAGGACTCTATGCTTGACTTTCAAAAGCAAAGTCCTTAAGGTCCCGCAAACAAAAAAAATTCCTATTCTTTAACAAGGTTGGATACTTTTTAAATATTTTCTTTATGGGCCTTAGCTTTAATGTTGCCAAGCTTTTTGCATTCATAAATGCCATAAACTAACCAAATTTAATAGTCCTTAAGTGTATGGCCAATATTCCTTTAAAATGTCCTGACTATTTGGTCCTATTTGTTGTAAAGATTGATTCACATAATCTTCTATTGGATAACATAGGTAAATATGGGCTTTTAACCCATTATGAATCATAGAACTTAACTCAATAGGCTTTTGGAGTCCTTTCATGTCCTTAAAATCATTTTTGGTTTTGTTATAGTCCTAAAGTTTTTTGTTTTAGGACTTCAATGGAGATCCTTTTGTATCAAATGTTTGATTATTTTATATCACTCATTTATTTTGAATGTATTTTTCAAGAAATTTTTTTTAAATGAGAAAAATAAAATAAAGATTTGAGTCCTGATCAAACTTAGAAGTTACATATGTTAATGGATTTTTCATGTGTGATAGTCCTTTTGGGTTCCTTGATCTTGAATATGGCTGGTCATGTTTAGGTTTTTTTTTTCTGTAACACTCTGGTCAATTTATTCCCATCCTTTTATTACATGAAGTCCATTGTCAAAAGGAAGGTGAGTCCAACACTTGTTTTGGTTTTTCATAGGTACTTCAAGTTCATTTTGTTGCCTATTGAGGTCATTTTAGGCATGCCATGACTCTATATTAAAAGAGTTGATCCAATGTCTTCTTCTACCATGTATATGTCCTTAATGGCAGTAGATTGGAGGCTTGAACATTTGGAACAATGCAGATGATATTTGGATTGTCCAAAAATAAAAAACCCACCATTGATATTACTTTTCAAAATCAATTGTTGAACAAGCAACAAAGAGGAAACCAGTAGTTACGTGGAAAGATGGTTTAAACCTTCCTCTAATTTGCAAGGGCAAATGCAAAGCCAAACCCTTGGAGGGTGAGGCTATGATCATTTGGTTGGCAATAGTGTTTCAAATCCAAAAGCAGTTAATATTGTTAATTCAAGTTCAAATGTATTGTTGCATGCTATTTTTTTTGTTCTTCTTGGCACCCCATCTAGAATGGATGTTGGTGGTTTTGATAAGAAGGCAAAGTCCATTTTCAAACCAACCTTCCTTCCACATCCAAGGATAGGTCGCATAATGCATGAATTGGTGTTGGATGCTTCTTTCATAGGAATGTTGGCAACACAAAGACATGCTAGTGCTTAGCCATAGCCCTTCACTAATATGAAGGCATTCATTAAGTATGTGATCTTTGTTGTAGGATAGATGCACAATCGAATGTCTCACTATTGTGACAAAACTTGATGTTTTTTCTTGGGTACCTTTTATTCAAATGCATATGGTGATTAATATATCTTTAGATTTTATTTGTGTTTTTATCTAACTTATTGGAACTATTAAATGACTTAATATAACAAATATTAAATATATATTAAATATATATTATACTAGTGTTAAATAAAATAATTTCTGAAATTATATGATAATTTATTGTGTATATTTACTAATTATTCTAAACATTATTATAATTTAATCATAAATAAATAAATAAATAATTTTAATAAATGAAAAAGTTATTGGAACTAAAAGAAAAAATTAGAATTAAAATTAAAATTCTAAAAAATATTAATTATGAATCATTACATGATATGTTATAAACTAAAATTGAATGTACATGGAAATAATAAATTACACATGCATTGAACATATTCCAAAAAAATATTACTTAAATATCCTTATTTGATATGTTGTAAACTAAAATTGAATCTACATGGAAATAATAAATTACACATGTATTGGACATATTCCAAAAAAATATTACTTAAATATCCTTACTTGATATGTTGTAAACTAAAATTGAATTTACATAAAAATTATGAATTATGCATGTGTTGAACATACACATTATTAAGTTGACTTATATTTCTAGATTTCTTTAAAACTTAGGTTCAAATTAAAGTAATATTTATATGCACAAAAAAAATCATCATACATGTTATCATTCATGTATACAAAAAAACATTTACATGTACCTTAATAATTAATGAATATTTATTGTAATTTTAAAAATATATTAAGACATCATACGTATAAAAATGAATAAACATTAAATTTCCAAAAAATTATGGATTATGTATCATTACTTGGTTTGTTGCAAATTAACATTTGATTTACAAAGAAATAATAAATTACATATATTGAGTTTACATTATTATAAATTCATATTTCAAAATTTCCTTAAATTTTATTTTGAAATTAAATTTTAATATTTAGATGCGCAAATTTTTTTTTGCATCATACATAAACATTAATTTGCACAAATAGAATTTACATGTAGTTTAATGTTTAATGAAATTTTATTGCAATTTAAAGCAAATATTGAGATCATTATCATGTCTATAAAGATTAATAAACATTAGAATTCCACAAAAAATATTAATTATGTATCATTATTTGATATGTTGTAAATAAAATCCAATTTACATATAAATAATAATTAGGTTTATTGAACATATGCATTAGTACAAATTTATATTTCAGAATTTCTTTGAAATTCCTTCAATCAAATTTTATTATTTGGGTGCACAAAAAAAAATTGCATCATACGTAACCATTCATTTTATACAAATATAATTTACACATAATTTAATCTATTAATGAAAGTGGATAGTTTGTTTTATTTTATTCTATCATGTTGAAATTTCCCAAATCAAATTACTTCATATAATGCTATTAATATCTTTGAAAATTTAACAATGAATAGGGATGCACTGACTTGGGTTGAAATTTTTTGGAGCTACAATGCAAAGGTTATTCATTATTGAACAATTTTCTCAATAAACATTAATAGAATCATAAATAAAAAATTTACTCAAATCCAAAGGTGTACTTGGTGTTGTTGAAAGTAATCGCTGAATTAGATTTAATGAAATTTATTTCATAATTTTCATACTTAAGGTGGAAGATATTAAATTTTGAATGAATTTTGTTGTTGAAAATTCAAAAAAATTATAACAAATTGGGTTTGAAAGGGAAAATAAGTTGAATATGTTCACACTTGGGGCCAACAACACATGTTACCTTATTAAGTTATCCATGAAGGTATGTAGTTCGTTTTGTTTTGTCATAATGATATCTCTCAAACCATAGTGTCTTAAGTTATGTTATGCAACTTATCATCAAAAAGTTCTCAATGAATAGGGGTGCAACAATTTGGTTTATAGTTACAATGTGGAATCTATTTGATTATTGAACCATTTTTTCATCGAATTTTTTGAAAAAACCAAGATTGAAAACAATATTGGAATTTGGGGGTGTTCTTGGTATTGTTGGAAAGCCCTCACCAAGTTTGATTTAATAAAGTTGATTTCGTAATTTTGAAACCTAAAATGTGAACAATAGTATGAAATTTTTTATGGGTATGTATTGTTGTTGGAAATTCAAAAAAATTGCAAAAAGGGGTTTGGAAGGAAAATTCAATTGAATGCATTCAAACTTGGGCCAATGGCATATGGTACATTAATGTTTAATGAATTTTTATCATAATTTTAAACAAATATTAAGATATCACATGTATAAAAATGAATAAACATTATAGTTGCACAATATTATTAATTATGTGTCATTACTTGATATGTTGTAATGATCTACATAAAAATAATAAATTACATGTGTATTGAACATAAACATTAGTATTAACATATATATGTATATTTATATATATATTTTTTATTTTGAAATTAAAATTTAATATTTATATACACACAAAAACCATTCATTTATACATATAAAATTTACATGTAATTTAATGTTATCATAATTTTAAATAAATAGTACAATATTATATGTATAGAATTAAAGTTACCTATTAGTTATTTAACCTAGTTGAAAGAGATAGTTGCAAACAAGATTATATTTCATCCATCCTCTAGTACATTTTATCATCCAAAATAGTTGAACACTAGTCAATGTCTTGACTATGTGCCAACTAAAGAACATTAGATGCCAAAAATATTTCAAAAATGACCCCTTAGTTGAAACATGTTTCACATTGTTTACCAACATAATTGGAAGTTCAACTTGGAGACATTGTCAATGTTGGGAATATTTGGCAAATGACCATGCAGTTGAAAAATGCTTTCAACTATATACCAATATAGTAAACGAATCAACTTAATTGGTAATTGCATAATTTTATTTAAAAACAAAAAAAATTCAATTGAAACATAGTTGCAAATGTCATGTAGTTGAAAACTTTTGGTTAGAAAAGGGGGTTTTCTACTAGTGTTGTGTCTAATTGGCAACTTTTGTTTCAGACTATGGTAAGTTGATTGATGCTACTTATGCGTTCCTTCTTACCTTGGAATGACATCACTTGAAAGCCAATCCCATTCACATATCAAGCTTTTCCATTCCCAGAAAGCTTTGGGGTTGATGTATCTTCTAATGGCATCTTATTTAATGACATTAATCAAGCTAGCCTTTTGTTGGCTCCTAGTGGTGTTCCATGGTGTGGCCCATGAGAGAAGGGGGTCGTGCTTTTATCGGCTTTGATTTAGGCTTGTTGTGTTTCTAGTGATCTCGTTGCTAATGTCACTGCATGGATAGGTAAAATTCTTCTTGCACTTTTTTTTGTGCTTTAAATTTTTTTTGTTTTGGTGTTTTTAGAATTCAAAAGTGTGATTGTGCATCTAATGACTTCTTTGCATCCTTCCTATAGGCATTTCCATTAAGGCTTGTTGACTAGAAAGTAAACATATATTGGCTCTAAAGGATGATAAGGATTTGTTCAACTCCATCTTGATGCCATTAGTAATGTTTCACCCAACTCATTCCTTCGACATTGTGGACATAAACATGGAAGCCAATATGGTGATGGACTATGACAATGATGAGGAAATAGTGGATGTCTTCACTTGTGGCCTTAAGAATCTTTTTTATACGTAAGTGCAATTTTTTTAAAAATTGTTTTCATCAATGATGTGGTCATGAGTCTTTGTGATGATTTCACACTTTTGACATTTTTGAAATGTGGTTCCTCCATCAAACTTATAATACAATTTTTTATTTCAATCTTCATTGACTTAAGCCCACTTGGCCATAAGAATGTGCCATTTTATGGTCATGTGGGCTTCCTACAAAGTCTTCCACCAATTTTGCAACTACCCATCTATGCCTTGTAAGTACTTGTATTACATTTTGCAATATGTCATGTATTATGGGATTAGAGAACCATTCATCCACTATCCATCCTAGAGTTGGAATGTAATTCATAAATTATTAAATTGTGCCAAAGTCTTGGAGGTAAATTAGGTTACAAAGTCCTTTAAGTGTTGTTAAATAAGACTATTATGGGTTATATTCTTCTGGAATTTATTCTGTTGAAATGAAAATATTCTTCAGCATGATGTGTGTTGCATTATGCTATAATTTCTCAAGCATTTTCCCATTCCATCATTATGTGGACTTCCTACCCTTGACTTGCTGGGTGACTTGACTTAACTTACACAAATTATTGTTTCACCCTTTTACATTGTAATGTAGTTCCTTTGAGTTTTGCCTTTGACATTTTTTTTGCGAATGAAGTTGGACATGAAAATTATGTGAATCTAATAATTTCCATTTGTCATGACTATTTTGGAATTATTTTCATCCATACACAACCAATTGGAAGTTTTATCCAAATAATTTGTCTACTTCCAATTATCATCCAAAAGTTCATTCATGCTCCACGTTCATCCAAATATTTCATCTTTTTGTAAGTTTCATCCATGTAGATGTGGCTTTCATTTGGCATAACTGTTTTGGAATTAGTTCCATCCATACATTTCAACATGTCAAACTTTTCATCTAGATTATTCACCAACTTATAATTATCATTCAAAAAGTTCATTGATGTTCAACTTTCATCCAAACTTTTCATCCATTTTGTGACTTTCATCCATGTACATGTGGAAAAAAGAATTCCATATCATTCCTAAATGGCATAAGGATATTCTAATAATATTATGTCCATGTCATCAAAGTATTCCAAAACTATCCATTCCTGCTCACATGTTCATGTTCACGTGCTCTTTTCATAACGTTGTTGTGTTCATGTGGGTATACTCAAACAAAGTTCAATAAGATTAATCTATTGTTGCAAGGAATTTGAAACAAATAAGCAACATAGATTCAAAAGTCTTATAGTATTTATATTTTGATTGGACATAAAGGCAAATTAGGTGCTTGCCATCGAAGGATCCTATGCCCTTGGGCCACATCATCTTCAATCTACAATAAATGTTTTTTTGAGTGTGTGTTGGTCCGCATAGGTTTTTTGAGATCACCACATAACTTCCCCTACTCTTGACACATAGAGTAGGAGAGTTGGTAGCCATGTTTATATATTTCATTGTGAAGGTGTTGTTCATTCCCCTACAAATATTTCTATCATGTTTTGCTATTTTAGAATGCCAATGATCAACTCCTCAATCTTGTGGAGATTTAGCGGAACCCAAAGGCAAATAACATTATGTTCTGGAAAGACATGTTGAAGGATTGGCCTACTTTTCATCTTTTCTAATGTGGTTGGTACCTTGACTATTTGAAAGATTACACCCACTTTAGAGATTCCATTGAGGGAGAGTATTAAGCTGTCCTTCATGGAGACTCTTACGAGTTCTACAAAAATACAGGTTGAGGGTGGGAAACAGAATAACGCTTCCAAGGGAAAGGGAAAATTGAAGGAGAAAAGAACAGAGGCTCCTTTTTCCGATGTAGATTAAGAGGCCTTTGTTGAAGTTCCTTTGAACTAGACTACAAGTCTATAAACAATAAAGGATATGAGGAGAGAAAAAAAGGCTACTACCCTACCAATTCTTGCCACCCCTCCTCCTAGTGGAGTTTGAAGCACCCAACAAGGATGATTCCAATTTTCTTCATCCCGCCCAAGTCCAATTGCTCTTACCTCTAACAAGCCTCATGGCTTTCAACACAAGGTCTTCCCATTCTCATGGCCTTCCATTGTGGCCACCAAGATTTCTTTTCGGACTTGGCCCCCAAAGTATGAGACAATCTCCAAGTTCATTCACAAGGTAGGCTTACATTACATTCTCTTTGACTTTAACATAATTCAAGTAGCTTTTCTAGGATGTATTAGCTTTTTGCCTCTTTGTGCAGATGGATCCTAGTGGGAAGGTTCAACTTGTCATTGTTGACATTTTTAGAAGCCTCCCTGTTCCATTCATATCAAGGAACCCTTCTGATATTCCTCCTTGGAATTGAAAGGTTGATGAATAAATTGTTGTAATCTTTGATTTTGTTAAAAAGATTTTGGCCTCTCATGGGGCTGTGTTACTATTTCACTTGAATGACCTTAGAGTTCTGAAGGAGGTTAGGTCTTATATGAAAAATTATGACCTCTAGACTCGGATGAAGTGGGCTATGGTGAACTTATTACCATTCACGAGCAGTGAAGACCCATCTTTCAAGGTTCCATCACAATCCCATAAACTTTCATTGTATTTTTATTTTATTTTTTAAAATTGAAATCTTTTAATTTTGCAAACTCTCCTCAATCATCTAACTTTTTTGATTAGGTTCATCAATGGGAGCTCCTTGGTTAGTGGGAGATTCATTTTTTCCTTTCCATTCGATGAGTTTGTGAACAACGCTATTGATGTTTGTAATGAAGATGTGTTGTATAATTGGATGGATAGGGCCTCTATGTTTTTATCCAAGGCTGGTGGGCCATTCAAGGCTGCCAAGGAAATGCATCTTGTTATGGTTCAGACCTTGATCAATGTCTACTCCAAGACCGGATCCTATGTTGCAAATTTATTTATATCCATAGGTATGTGCCCTTCCTCAAGAAATTGTTTTCAATTTCTACATCACCATCTTTCACCATGCAGGCAATAGTGAACTAGGGCTTGCCAAAGCCTTGCGCGCCACATCCTAGCTTTGGAGTTAGATATGGAGGTTTTCCCAAAGGTGTTGGAGCCTCTCATTGAAGTGGCTACACTCGACCCTAACTCCAAGCATATTCACAACTTTGACATTGATTCTCTTGTCAAGAAACACTCAAGGAGGTTGTTTGACTGTGAATAAGTTGACCACTTGTATCAATATTATGTATTCTTTTGATTCTTTCTATTATATGCCTCACATTGTCCTCTCGCTTATTTTACAAATCGTTGTCTCCATTGAAAATCCTCCTTTTATTTGGGTTGGATGAAATGTTTTGGGACCTTCCACTAGTTTTATGTTACCATCATGTGTCAAGGCACAAGCTCAAGCTCTGGTGTCCTTGCCTTCACCTCCATGGTTATGATCCAAGAGTTAGAAGTTATGTCGATGATGAAACATTAAAAATTGCGTAGGATTAGTTTTTGAACTCAAGGGTGGATCATTGGGTTTATGAACCCGTTTGGTGGTCCTATGGTTGGGTGGAGAGTTATATTGATGATTTCATTTTTGCACCAAACTTTGTTTTGATTTCAATTTTCAAACAAGGCTCCTCTTTATTCATCTTCCTTGAACTCTTGTAGTGTATGTGTCAAATCTTGTACATACCACAATGTTGGAGTAACCATTGTCACACAAAAGTGATAGTATATTGTTATATGTTGGAATGCCTCCTGTAATTTTAAGTTTGGTTCTAGGATTGGTTGTAAATTCTACCCATGCAATTCCATGTTCTCTAGGTGTTATTTGTTTTTACTTAGGTTCCCACATTAAATTATCATGGTTTTAAAGATGATTTCAACCTTGTAATGATTGAAGGTGACTTCAAGGAAAATCAAAAGTTTCATAAATTGTCTCCAAAGAAAAAAATTAATTTTTTGAAAGATAATTTGTGAAGTGATTCACATGTCAAATTATAGTTTATTAATTTGAACTTATAAAGGTTGTTTCTCATGCAAATTATGACCTTTGTCTTTTGACAAGCATGGAATTATATATTAGTGCTTTAGAAATTATCTCAAATTTTAAGTGATTTTTGCAAATGTTCAAGCAAATCAAACTTTACATCTATGAAATTCTACAAGAAAATTGGGTTCTTTGTAATTCGAAGATCATACGGGTTTGTACACATTATGTGGATGCCAAATAGAAATTATATGTCTCCATGTTTTGATCAACTTTGCATTTTTTATAGAATATTTCAAGCTAAAGTTCTAATGTACATGTGTTTTGGAAACGTATTTCAAATTGCATAATTGGAAATTTGCATAAATAATTTATGTTGATGTTGGTGATATCAAATTGGTTATCTGTTAGTATTAGATCAAACCTTTCAATTTTATCAATTTAACAACCTAACAAACAAATGTATATAATTATCTATAATGTCAACATTTCTAACCTTTGTTGTGCCTTATAGTGGGGAATTATACCTAACAATACCTAAATAATACATAATTGTTACAATTGTTACAATTATAACAATACAACAATTGTAACAATACCCAAACAATACCTTATAATACATAATAACTTCCAATTAAGTTTGTCGTTACTTGATAACAAAACTCAATTGTTTAAATTGAATAACCACATTAGGAGATGAAATTTGTTTTTATATATGCATTGTAGGTGAGTTCAATCTTCTAGTAATCGAAGTAGATCATAATATTCATGTTTGAACTACAATTTCTTAATTGCAACTTACAAATGTTCATGGTGTAGATGAAGACTGTTATCTTGTAAGAGGCATAAAATTATGTACCTTGCATTGAAAATTGATTTCAAACTTTAAATGATGGTTGCAAATGCTTAAGCAAATCAAGAATTTCATCTATCAATTCCTAAAATAAAATTTCATGTTTTTCTAAATGGCTTGCCATATGGGTTGAAACACATTTTGTGCATGCCAATCACAAATTGTATGTCTACATGTTTTAATCAACTTGGCAAAGTTTATTTTAGAAAATCTTGCAAAGGAAAGTTTTAATGTACATATGTTTTGGAAACAAACCCCAACTTGGGTTGTTGGAAATTTGTAGAGATAATTCAAATGTTCTTTATAAATGCATTGTGTTGATTTCATTAGGGTTATGCTAGTAGCAGATCAAACATTTCCATTGTATAGTATTTTATCAATTGTGAATTTAAATTTGAGTTTATTTGATAACAAATCACAAATTTTATAATTGAATAACCACATTAGGTGATGAAATATCTTTTTATATATGGATTGCAATCAAGTTCAATTTTGTAGTGATGGAAGTAGATCACAATATGCATGTGTGAAGTGTCTTTTCCAACTATGAATATAATTTTCAGTATATTCGAAGCAAATTCCCAATTGTCTTGTTTTTAAATGGCCATAAATAATTCATCTATCCTTCTATATCTTAAATTGCTTTTTTGTTCAACATATCTTTGTGGAATCATGTGTCAACTATCATATTTAAAATATTTTAAAAATTGTGAATATATTTTCCATCCTAATTCAATCTAGATTCAAATTTTCATGATTGTAGTGGGCAAAAAATAACTCAACTTCCAATTGGATTTGTTAGTTCGTTTGATGGTCTTGCAAATGACATTCCTATGGTTTCATATGGTTGCAGTTGTTGAAGCAAATCAAAGTTTTCATTTGTCAACTCCTAAAAGAAAATTTAGTGTTTTTCCAAATGACATTTCATTTGGTTTAAACACATTTTAAAAAAAACCTCATCTATAACAATCTCAAATGTTGAATTGATAACAATGGGCAAGAAAAAATTCAACAATTGATTGATTAGATATGTTAAAATGCAATACTCCTCAAGCAACCATGATCAAAGAACCAAACACACAGACAAATACACATCCTACACCAGCTGAATTCCTCCATTTCATTAATGTTGGTTCATTTGATGGTCTTTTAAATGTCATTAATTTTTTATAACTTTCCTATGGTTATAAGATGTCATTAATGTCAATGGCCTCGTTTCTAATAATATTGTGGGGAGCTTTCAACACTCGAACCTAGTTCGTTGTCCACTCCCTTACATACCATAGCCCCCACTTGCCCAAGGATGAAACCATCATGGAGAAAAAATCCATGCAATTGTAAGCCAGGTAATCATTAATCGTTACCTCATATTGCTTACGGTTTTTTGGCAGTCCTGAAAGGAGGCAGTAAATCCGTTCATATCCTGAAGGAGGATTGTTTGAAGGAGTTAATAATGTGGCTTCAAGAGATCGTCCCACCTCCCAATTATTTTTTTGCAAAATGGATAGCTTGAAAGTGCCAAGATGACGAATCTTCTTCCCATTCCTTAATTTTGGCTAATCATCTGGATCCAATGGCTTATAGATAAAGGCAAAACTACCATCGCCAAAGAGATTTCAAGGGGCACATATGAGAGGTTGTTTCACAGGTGTAAATATGTCATATCCCCAATTTGATTAACAAGGGGACATCTTGGCTTTTCTTATAGTAAGAAACCAACCTCCTCTAATCCCACCACCTCAATTTGAGTGAGATTTGTCCCTTCTTACATAGGCCATAAGGAAGGTAAGGTTGGTTTATCGAGTGCATATTTCTTGCTTGTCCCTCCCATACAATGCATAAGGTCATCATGAAAAAACCAAAACTTATGTACCTCAATTGATACACCTTGGGTTGCAAACCAGTAACCAACATAACACGGAGAAGAATACCACAATTTGTTTGTTTTGAAATGATTTTGGCTTTGCAATAATGTTTAATGTCTTTTTGCAATGCCAAGCAACAACTATTTGACTTCGAAGGACCTCATTCAATTTACTAATTAATGCCATCCCCATATAGGCATTCAAGGACCTTCGCACCATTGTGGGTGACAACAAGATCAATGTTGCTGCCCTTTCCCACATCAATAACTAACGATTGGTTGATTGGAGCCATTGCACATTGCATTGGCCATTTTCGGACAAGAGAAATTCACCTAATCATGTCGGTGTGAATTTGTTTTTGACCCAGGTGGAAGGTCTGTTTTACGTTTAGCTAATCCAAACACTTCCTCACCTTCCAAGTGCGGTATTTTAGCGGAAAGACTAAAGCTTGAGGTGTACTTGGTAACTATAGTAGTAATTTTGACTACGTCCCTAGATTGACTAGCCCTACACAAGCACAATTCATTCTTGTCCGGACCAATCCCAAATGCACCTCCTTGTAAGAAGGCATAATATAATGAGGATTGCCTGAATGTTCACACATAAACGTGAAACGTTGCAATAAAGATGCAAGTACCCCTATTACTAAATTGTTACAGCCAAATGTTATGGATTGTTTCAGATAAATACCAAGTTAGCATATCAACTTCCTCATCCAAAGAAAATTTCTACAAGTAAATAAAAGGAATGAAGTTAAAATTCAAGAAGGATAGATGGAAAATCAAATTTGAACACAATAATTTGGTAGAATTTACATCCAACATGAAGCCTCCTCATTGTCGCACACAAAAGTGCTAGAAGCCGAACCAATTATTGAACTTGTGAATGGTGCCTTCGCTTGCAATTCTAGACTATCACCAAGACCGAATGGTAGTATATCAAAGGTCAACTTCCTCGAAGGATGTGGCTTTCTTGTAATCATAATAGAGGCCTTTGTGTTGATCATGGAATTTAGGAGTGATTAACTACTTGGAATGTCTATTGAAAGACTAAGTCCAATGGAAAAAACAAGTCCGCTCTTTGTCAACCATCTTCATTGTAGGATTTCCAATCCCATAAACAATGCAAACAACATTCCAATTTTCTTATGCACCATTCGCCATGAACCCTTTGAAAACGGGTGTACCCAACCTTTTCCTCTCAACAACTACATTGAGCTTCCTCCATAGAATGCATTGAGTTTCCATGTCCTCGAATTACATGTCACAACCCACAATAATCATGACCTTACAATAGACCGGTCGTAAACGTGACAAACCATGATCATCCATCCTTGAACACACTTTATGTGATTAGACATCATCCACACATTTTGTAGATCATCACCCAATTGCATTCACTAGACCATATCAAATCTAGATGTAGTTCCATTGATGGACATCTTCAACGAATGAACCTTTTACCTAGCTTGTTGATTAGGAAAACAATTGTCCGAAATATAGTTGTAATTAAACAATGCCTTCAATTTTAGGATATAGTCAAGGGAGCTCAAGTGAAGCAATCCGATTGTGTGTACCAGGAGAGCACAAAGGAACGAACTTTAACAACATTTGATTTAGTTTTTCATCTTTGAGGAGCTCCACAAGACCTTTCCCATCCTTGTTGAACAAGTGCCGCAAAAGAAAACTCTTACTCACAAACAAAGCAATAGCCAAAGATGTAGCAATTGGGATGCGACAAACCTCATATACAATCATGTTTTTCATCTCATGGAAGGATTTTCTGCACATCCCTTTTGTAACTGGATGCGAATGGGTGCCCAAGTGGATTGTGGCTCTTGAAAGATTTGGAAATTTGTGAACAACATAATACATTCTATAATTACAAGTTTGTAGATAGGTGGGTGAAGAGTCACAAAACTTATAGCTGATGGTACAAACTAGTGATTTCATGAGACACTGCCCAAATATCGGTAGCTTGGAAAAATCACCACTCCAACTAACTTCATTACACATAGAAAAATGCTAAAATAGAAGATAAAAATCATTTTAACAACACAAATGTCCAAGGCATTTGGTTGTTTGAAGCCTAATCCAAACAAATTTTTGATATTATTGGTGTACAACTTGCACCAAGCATGACCATTGTACTTTCTGTCCATACCTTGCAATTGTCTAGAATGTCCCAACGGATGACACATAGGAGGAAGTTCAAATAAAATATCACTAGTGAATTTTGTGGGAAGACAATTCACAAATTCAATTGTGATGGCACTATAGTCAAGGGACTTTAATTTAGAAGAAGCATGTGAAGTTAAAGACATTACCTTTAGCGAATCGACAACATTGGTGAGAGGAGTCGCTTGTGGCACATCTAAGTACAGAGGCTATTCTTCAATAGGTTAGGAATTCACGCAAAGAAGGACAACCACATCAAGAAGGGATGGGTTGTCTTCTCAAAAAAATCATAAAGGTTGATAAATGATGATTTTGCCATTAGGACAGGAAACTTTGAATCATGGGAAACTAGATTGGGCTCTTCCTTCATCATGATGCCTTTTGCAACAATGTTTGCCATTAATGCAATTGTGCTTAGTGTTAAAACAATATTTTGAAATTTTTTGAGTGCACGTTCACCAACAATCTAATACTTGCCATTGGTGATCGTCTAAAACATCCCTTTAGAGTTCACATTAGGAATTTGATAAATAAAACTTCAAACAATGTTGTTTTTTACGTAAGAAACATCATTAAAAACATGCAAAGATCCTTGCCAAAATGCAAACATTGCATAGAGGACATTCTCGATCATTTGGACAACTCCAGAATTAGGGACCAAGATGGTACTTGATCTAGCTTTCCTACAACATGGAAAGTAGCCATTGAGATTAAAAGAGAATGCAAACACTAAGATAAATATCACAATAATATCATAGGAAAAAGACAAAAAATGAAACTGCATTTTAGGAACTCAAATTGAGAAATAGATGAGGAAATGGAGCTAGAGAATTCAAAGTGAAATACAGAAGGGTAAAAACATACTATTAGTAAAATGAATCAACAAATAACAATAGTGCACAAAGGTTATTTCATGTCATGAGGAAGAATGAGAAAGGATTATAGAGAACTAAATTGGAGAATGGATATAATTCCTCTTGTATAAAATCTCATCGGATATAAGCAAAATGAAGTAGGCCAATTGGTCATCCCTATTGGCAAGTAAAAATAGATTTGGAATCTTTTGCATTTTAGGCATTTTAGTCGTGCCATAAATTTTGGGAGGTACTTATCACATTAAATAAACCATATATGGTTATTTTAAAAGTATGTTATTACTTTCACTAATTTATTTATTTATTGCAAGTTTATTACTCTGGTTGATATTACACATTTTCCAAATCAAATAATTCATATGATGTGTTACTAATGTTCGAACCATTATGCACCTTGATACACATTTTTTGGAATTTGAATTTTTGGATTATGACCATGTGAAGCCCCATAAACCTAAAGTTGGCATTTAAATATATTTTTTTGATGTGATATTTAAGTGCATTGCATGTGATTAATTCATTAAATCATGCCCCAAACCCTTTCAAAATGCAACATGTTACTGAAATTTCCAAATTAATTTTTTTTTACCTACTTTCAATCTATTTTCTCACAACATGACCAACTGACAAATTTTGCAAAATAGATTGAAAGTAAGTTTAAAAAAAGGTTGATACAACTTTTGAAACTTTCAAAAACTTTAACATATCACATTTGATGCCCTCATCTAGTTCAAAATGACAATCTCATAAGGCATCACCTACTTTCTAATCTACTTGTCACAAATTCTTGTTTTTTTAACATTTGAAGACTATTTTTTTGGCCTACTTCAACATGCTTCGACCCCATTGATATAGTTGACAATGCAACAACAAGATTAGTATTGGTGGCAAAAAGAAAACAAAAAAAAAAACCCTACACAATGCATTAAAAAATATTGACAACAATCCCAAATTGGACATAATACGACATTGAAAAGACACATAAATGTGCAAGGGAAATAATGAACCTAACAACAATAATGGAACCATAGTATTGGGGGTGATGTTCATTCAAGGAAGGACCTAATTCTAGGAACGTAAAGCAAATATGCCATAAGGTCACTTTAGTAAACCCTAAGCAATAACATCAGAATACACCATCACTTTTCAATCTGTCTTGGGATACTCCAAATGATTTACTCTCAATTCGAGATATGTGGCAAGAAGTATGATTGAAACAATAATAGGAACGATTGGGATAATAGAAAATTATGATGTCCTTGCCTAGAAGAGCTCAATAAAGTGGGGCCAATTAAAGAGCCAAAAAGATGGTAATGGGCATTCATTAACACAAACCAAATGATGGCCATAGCAAACCATTGTCCCAATAACACCTTCAATTTGAATCATGCAATCCCATTGGTGAAAGCATTGAAATGGTCAAAGGAGAAAAAAAATCCAAAGGGATTATAAGCAACAAAAAAAAAACACAAAGAAAGTAGCAGCACAAGGCTTGAATACAAATAACATAATTTAACATTTATGAAAAACTATTGAGCTAGAAAATGAATCGTGTGGTTTTAAAAGCATTAAGAGAATCCTAGTCCAAATGATATGATAGCATACATGAACACCTTGCTAGGCCAAAAATAATTGAATGCTCATGGCCAAATTTTTGTATGTCCAAATTTTCCATGAATTAAATATATATGCTCAAAGTGATAGAATGCAAAAAGAAAAATGAAACTTATGAGAAATCATATGATACAAATCATGTCTAGTGACATCCTTAATTCTCCCAACATTTGTAAACAATGACCTCATCTAAGAAGTCCCAATTTTTAGTAACTCAATGTAAATTTGAACCTAAGAAAATATTAGTGGAAGCCTCAAAAAAGTTGTGTCATAATCTATTTATTTTCTATAAAAACTTGTCAACATTAATGGTATTTTTTTTTTGGGATCAAATCATTAATGGAACAAAAAGAAATGATAAATAAATTTCTTATAAAGTAATAACTACATGGACATGTGTTTAGGAAAAATAAGAATTGATATCACCACACGAATCATAGCCCACCTAAACACAAATTTTTAAATATTATAAGGGTTCAATTATGTAGCCTAATTTAAGAAAGTTGAGAACATGTGTGCCAAATCTTATAAACATTACAACATTATTAGGCTAGCTTTGATTGCCATTATTTTATAGGCGTTAGGCCACAAAATACATAACATGGTGGAAAATATTGGTAGGAGCATCAATAGGGTTAATAATTAATTTCATGCTAGAGGACCAAAACACTAATCACCGTCAACATTTTAGCAACTGCTTAACAATTACAAATTAATATGAACATACATCAAAAATGGCTAACAATATTCTATTGAACTTCAAAAAGTAATAGAATTAGTTAGTGTGAATAGAAAAGTTGGAACCGCAATAACAAACTATGATGGTTTCTTGGAAAACTCTAATTGTTCACAGTGCATAATAATGGCAGGTTGTCAAATTTGAGTGGTAATAGGTGGCACTATAAGTATAATTGTTGAAATAGAACTAGATCTAAGTCATACAAAAGTCTGCAAATGCTAAAAGAAGAATACACAATAGTGGGGTCGAGACCTAAAAAAAGGAAAGGGATATCTTTTATGTGGACGATCTCAAAGCAATGTTCGAAAAGAAAACAAATGGAAAAATCAAGGAAGAAAAGCCTTTAGCTATAGCACCAAAAAGTGATAAAGGAAGAGGTAAGTTTAATGTACCCATTTTTTCATGAAGAATGAGCATTTTTTAAGTTTTTCAGATTTGCACAACAATCTTTCAAGGTTGTATATGTTTATAGATTTGTTTGTTTCAAATTTTCAAATAGAGCCATCTCCAACTTAAACCAACACAACCCAAGAGGCAAGTTACTCTCCCATTTTCATTTTTTATTTCAATTTCACTTTTGAACTTAAAACAATCTGACTGTTTTCTAGACTTTGGAAGTGTTCTTGAATGAATGTTCGCGCATTCGCCATTTTACGGTAGTGCATGAACTTTAGAAGCAATCGAGTAAGATTATTGTTCAAATATTTTGAGTGTTTATTGAAGCTTTTCGATGCTACATAAAGCACCAAAGAGTTCAACGAAATTATTTAGAACAGTATTAATTAGTAGTTTTTTTTGAGAAATTAGGTTTGAATATGTATTTTTCTCGAATAATCGTTCAAAACAATTTACATCTGAAACCATCTCTGGGTTCTCAAGAGATTTCATGGACCAAAAAAATTATGGAGGGCACTTAGTCGACGTCGATTCAAAACTTCCAAGATGAACTAAGGAATTTGAACTCACAAAGAAAATGTGGTCATTCAAGTTGTTGGGTTATACAAATTACACCTTAGGGCTTAAGGGACCTCCTTGCAATATGAGAGGGCATCTTAGACAAATGCATAAATGTCAAGTAGTCAACCTTTGGGTGTTTAGTTGACACCGGCTATGAGGTGCAAGCTTAACATGGATTGAACTTTTGGAAATCCATGGAGCTCTCATGACGTAATGATATCAAAATCTAAGACTTTTTTTGAATGATTTAAGGTTAGGGTTACAAAACTTTAGCAATTAGGGTTAGTATGAAGATGTAGGGTTTAGAGTTGCAAGATTTAGGTTTATAAGTTAACAGGATTTCGGGTTTAAGGTACTAGGATTGAGGGTACTAGGATTGAGGGATTTAGGTTTCTAGGATTAAGGGTTTTAGATTCTAGGAATCTCAGTTTTAAGGTTCCATGATTTAGCATCATGGAATTTAAGATTTAGGGTTTTACAATTTTGGAATTTAAGGTTTAGGGCACTTCAATGTAGGGATTTAGATTCCATTATTTAAGGTTTTAAGGATCCAAGTTTAAGGTTCCGACATTAGGATTTTGGGTTTTAGGGTTTCATGATTTAGGGTTTTAAATTCCAAGATTTAGGGTTTTAAGGTTCTTATATTTAAGGTTCAAGGCACTTAGATGTACAAATTTAGGTTCCACTATTTAAGGTTTAAGATTCTAGGATTTAAGGTTTTATAATTCCATGATTTAGGGTTTTAACACCAGGATTTAAGGTTTTAGGGTTTTTAAATTTAGGGTTCATAGCACTTGGATGTAGGGATTTTGGTTCCACTATTTAGGGTTTATGATTCCAAGATTTAGGGTTTTAGGGATCCATGATTTAAGGTTCCAACACCAGGATTTTGGGTTTAAAGGTTCCACAATTTAGGGTTTTGGATTCTAGGATTTATGGTTTTAGGGTTCCATAATTTAGGGTTCATGGTAATTAGATGCACTAGAAGAAAACTGGGATTTTGTAACCAACAAATTTGCGACTAGTTGTGACTATTTGACATTTACAACTATTGTTGGTTATATCTACAACTACTTTTTGCATTTGAAGCCGCTTACAACTACTCTATGATTAACTTACGACTAATGGATTTTTTCATCCTTTCATTTGGATAGTTTTCAATACAATTTCCATCCAAGAAGACCCCTCTACCTACCATTAGTTGCAAATGTCACCAAATGAGTCATAGCCTTGTGAGTATTCCAAATGTATTATACATATTTTAGGCATAAGGGGTCCACAATTGTGTATTGAATGTATTCTACTCATTATTATATGGGTACATACTAAGATGTACCCATATATTACTGGTTATGTATAATGGT
>Ga0209611_10001570_pt1 | contig 39346 bp, 38 predicted proteins | sample S1TSphgellanicum_3_FD_187693 | JGI IMG/M metagenome (GOLD analysis project Ga0209611, IMG submission 187693) | Host-associated microbial communities from peat moss isolated from Minnesota, USA - S1T2_Fc - Sphagnum magellanicum MG (SPAdes) (version 2) | ecosystem: Host-associated > Plants > Peat...
ATTCCACGTTCGCTTGTTGGACGTTTGCGAGAAAGGTGCGGCAGCCGCGCGCGTGCGCCGTCGTGACCGCTCGATAGATGAGGCCGCTTCCGAGGCCGTAGACGTTTCGATACGCGGCGTCGATCGCAAGCCGCGAACCGTACCACGTCTCGTTCGTCTCGGCGTGAATCCGCACCGTGCCGACCACGCGGTTCGTCATGCCCATCACGTAGTCGACGGCGACGATCGTCGTCGCGACGTCGTCGATCGCGTCCGCGTCGCTCCCCTCGAAGAGCCGCTGTTCGCGACAGAAGACGGCCTCGCGCAGCCGTTCCGAGTCCGTGCGTTCCCAACGTTCGCTCGCGATCTTGATGCCGAACTGGGGCGGAACGAACGGCGCGAAGTCGTCGAACATTACGCGCGCGCGGTTTCGAACGTGGAGAGCGACGAACACGCACCGCACTTCGCGCAACCCGCCTTGACATCGGCCGAGAGGAGGCGCGCGTCGCGGAGCATCGCACCCAGCGGTTCGAGGAGCGCGCGCATCGACGCGGCGCTCGGCGGCGTGACGTTCTCGAGCGGGGTGCCCGCGTTCGGCACGAGCGGCACGACGAACGGATAGACGCCGAGGTCGATCAAGGTGCGGCACATCGCGAGGATCGACGCGTTCGAATCGCCGAGCCCGGCGAGAATGTACGTGCTGACCTGGCCGCGGCCGAACGTCGCGACGGCGCGTTCGAATGCAGCGAGGTAATACGACACGGGCACCTTCGCTTTGCCGGGCATCGCGCGCGCGCGAACCTCCGGTTCGACCGCTTCGAGATGCATGCCGAGCGCGTCGACGCCGGAAGCGCGCAAGCGTGAGAACCATGCGAAATCATCGGGCGGCTCGCACTGCGCCTGCACGGGAAGATCGACGGCGGCTTTGATCGCGGCCGCGCTCTCGCAGAGAACGGCAGCGCCGCGATCGGTTCCGTTCGGCGTGCCCGTGGTGAGGACGGCGTGCTTCACGCCGTCGAGCAACACGGCCGCGCGCGCGACTTCCGCCAACTGCTCGGGCGTTTTTCGCGCGATCGTGCTGTTCGCTTTGAGCGATTCGCCGATCGAGCAGAACTGGCACTGCGTGCGGCGGTTCGTGTAGCGGATGCACTCTTGCAGGACGGTCGTCGCGAGGACGTCGCGGCCGTGCAACGTCGCGATCTTCCAGTATGGAATGCCGTCGAACGTCGAGAGCGCGTAGAACCGTGGCTGACGCGGAAACGCCACGCGCGCGACCGGAACGCCGTCGCGCTCGAGCACGGCGGTTCCGTTCGGCGACGGCGCGAGCGCGACGAAGGGCGAGTGGGCCGCGCCGCTCGTGTGGACGGGCACCATCACGGTGTGCCCGTCGATCGTCAGCGCTTTGTGGTCGGATGGGCCCGCGCCGCCGCGACGGCTCGGTGCGCCCGACGCGACGTCAGCGAGCCGGAGTCCAAGCGATTGCAGTTCGCTGATCAGCGTCGAGGTGGTGGAGCGGTTCGGAATCGCGATGGCCGTCATCGGTATCTCCCTCGTGAGCGTATGCCTCGAGCAGCGGTTTGGGGCGTGCGTCCATGACCAGATGCAGTAACTCGGGCCGCGCGTAGTGCCCGACGGAATCCATCATGCGTTTGCGTTTGTCGATCAGCGCGAAGTCGAGGTCCGCCACGATCGCGCCCTCGCCGTCGACGAGCGGCTCGACGAGATGCTTGCCTTCGGGCGTCACGATCGCGGTGAAGCATCCGCCGCGCAGCGCGCCTTGCAGCGGCCCCGCCGGCATCACGCTCTCGATCTGTTCGTCCGTCAGCCACGCGGTCGCGTTGACCACGAAGCATCCCGATTCGAGCGCGTGATGTCGGATCGTGACCTCCATCTGATCGGCGAAGATCTGGCCGACGAGCGAACCTGGGAATTGACTGCAGTGGATCTCTTCGTGTTGCACCATCAGTGCGAAGCGCGCGAGCGGATTGTAGTGTTCCCAGCACGCGAGCGCGCCCACGCGGCCGACGGCGGTCTCGGCGACGCGCAGGCCGCTGCCGTCGCCCATGCCCCAAATCATGCGCTCGTGATACGTGGGCGTGATCTTGCGCCGTTTGAGTACGAGCGTGCCGTCCGCATCGAAGATCAGCTGTGCGTTGTAGAGCGTCCCGCGATCGCGTTCCGTCACGCCGAGCACGACGACGATGCCTTTTTCGCGCGCGAGCGCGCCGACCGCAGCCGTCTCGGGTCCCGGCACCTCCACCGCTTCCGCATAGAGGCGGAGGTGTTCCGGGCCCATCTGTGCCGGCGGCGTGACGAACGAGAAGTACGGATAGTACGGCACGACCGTCTCGGGAAAGACGACGAGCGTCGCGCCGCGCTTCGCGACGTCGTCGATCGCAGCGAGAACTTTCTCCATCGTCCCGGAGCGGCTGTGCAGCACGGGTGAGAGCTGCACGGCCGCGGCGCGAACGATCACAGCGTCCAGGTATCGAGAATGAACGCGCCGTCCTTACGGTGCAGCAGGATGCAGTCGAGCACGTCGAGCGGGCTGATGGCCGTGATGCCCTCGATGAGCGACGGCTCGCCGTGTCCGTACAGTGCTTGCAACGCGAATCGGCAGGCGTAGACTTTGCCGCCTTCTTTCATGAAGGTCGTGAGCTGACGCGTGAAGTTTTGGTGGCCCGGAAACGCCTCGTCGCCGAGCGTGGGGAATCCGCGCTGGATGCCGAGCGTTACGCCCGGGCCGTACAAGAGGATCGAGGTTTCGAAGCCCTTGCGCATCAAGCGCGTCGCTTGGAGCAAGTTGACGAACCCGATCGAGCCTTCGAACGCGACCGTATGGAACGTGACCAGAGCCTTTTCGCCCGGCTCCGCCTTCACGTCTTCGAAGACTTTGTTCTCGTAGTCGACGAAAAAATCGCCGTTCTTGTGGACTGGGAATTCGACGACGGGCATTGCGACCAACCTTCCGGAGAGGAGACCTCGCGTCCGACAAACGTCCATCGCCGTTCCGGCCCCCGGTAACGGAAGGCCGATGACGATTCGTTCGTGAGACGAGAATCTAGGGTGACGAAACACGCTTACGATAGCGCCGATCGCGCGCCGCAAACAGCCTAGTATCACTCATACATCCGATGTCGGAAGAAGAGCGAATTTCGTTGGCCATCGATACAAAAGGACGCTTCGGGAAGTTCCTTCGCACGAAACGGGCCACGCTGACCCCGGATCGCTTCGATCTGCCGGTGTTCCGCCGCCGCCGCGTCGCCGGACTTCGTCGCGAGGAACTCGCGCAGCTGGTCGGCATCAGCCCGGCGTGGTACGCGCAGCTCGAGTCGGGCGCGAACGTGGCGGTCTCGCCGGCGCTCGTTCGGCGCCTCGCGGATATCTTAGAGCTCTCGGCGCTCGAACGGGCATACTTTTTTTCGCTGGCGTTCGACGAGCTCGGAGCCGTCGATACGGTCGTGCCGGAGCTCGAGTTGCTGGGAGAGTCGCGGATCGCGGCCGACTCGTTCGAAGCGGAGGTCGAACTCGCGCTACGCGCGCACCGCTCGCTCAAGGTGCAGATCTATTCGGCACTCGTCCACCGCAACGTGGAGTCGCTCTTGCCGCAGCTCGACGAGGCGCGCTGCCCGATCGGCCTGTGGCTGCACGACGACCTCGCGCACGAACATCGCTGCAGCGTGCACTACTCGCGAGCGTCGCGCGTTCACGCGGCTTTCCACCACGAGATCGATCGCGTCGTGGATGCGGGATTAGCTGATGCGCCGGGCGCCGTGGAACGCCTCATCGTCGCGCCGGGATCGTACGTTACGACGTCGCTCGCGCTCGAGCAAACGTTTTCGCACTGGGCGGCCGCGCGAACGTAGCCCTTACGGGCCGACGACCATCTGCAGGGGAGCGCTGAGTCCGGTCGCGGCTCCGGCGATCGTGCGGATTGGTGCGACGTTGCCGTTGGCGCCGGGAGCGAACACGCTGACGATATTCGTGTTCTCGTCGCCGACGTAGATGTTTCCGGCAGCATCGACCGCGATGCCGGTCGGGGCCACGAGTCCGGTGTTCGCGCCGGAGATCGTCGCGATCGGAGCGACGTTGCCGGTCGCGCCGGCCGCATAGACGGTGACCGCATCCGCCGTAACGCTCGTGACGTAGATCTTGCCTGCGGCGTCGACCGCGTCGTAGACCGCGCCGTTCATGCCGGTGTTCGAGCCCGTGATATTTTGCAGCGGCGCGACGTTACCGTTGGCTCCCGCGGCGTAGACCGTCAGTTCGTCCGTTCCGCCGAACTGACTGAGGTTATCGACGACGTAGAGCTTGCCCGCGGCGTCGAGCGCGATGCCGTACGGATTACCGAGTGCGGTATTGGAGCCCGAAATCGTCCGGACCGGTACGGCGTCGCCGTTCGCTCCCGCCGCGTAGACCGTCACGGTCTCGGCGCCGAAATTGGAGCAGATCAGTTCTCCCGCCGCGTCGACCGCGAGGCCGAGCGGTCCCTGGAGCCCGGTATCCGCTCCCGTGATCGTGCGGATCGGCGCGACGTTCCCCGTGGCTCCCGCGGCGTACACCGTGAGCACCGGGTTCCGAAGATCGGAGGCGTAGATGTTTTTCGCTGCGTCGACCGCGATCCCGTAGATCTGGCTGATCTGCGTATTGGCGCCACCGATGTTGATGATCGGCGGAACGTTGCCATTCGCCGTGAGGGCCGTGACGGTCGCCGTCGAGTTGCCGATATTTGCAACGTAGAGATGTAAGCCCGTCGTCGTCGTAACCGAAACGGTTTGCGGCGTGATCCCGCTCGCGGGCACGCCCGGCGCCGATGCGGAGATCGTGGCCGTCGTAACGGCGGCCGATCCGTTATATTTGAGCGTGACCGCCTGGGTCGATGACGTGACGGTTGTCGCCGAGAGCGTGAACGCGCCCGTCGTATCGCTGTTCGTGAGCGTGACCGCGGATGCGTACGTTCCGGTAATCGTATTGCCGTCCGCGTCCTTGAGTGCGACGGTTACGGGCGTGGTTGCGGCCGTGCCCGCAACGAACGTCGCTTGGCCGGCGGTCACCGAAAGCGCGCCGGCGACGCCGTCGACGCCGAGAGCAACCGCGAACGGCGCTCCGGACGAGATCGTCTGTGTCGCCGTACCGCGGCCGAGCACGTTACCCGTCGCGTTCGCTCCGTCGTAGAGCGTGACGGTGAACGTGACCGTTCCCGTCGGCGCCTCGACGGCGACGTTACAGGTTCGACCACCCGGGACGGCGGCACATGCGGGCGAATTCGCGGCCACGTTCGCGACGACCGGCGCCGCCACGCCCGTGACCGTGATGGAAACGGACGCTGCGGACGGCGAGAGATATTGCGGTCGTTTGCGATCCGACGCCGACGTGGCCGCCGTCGTATTCGGAATCGTGAGCCGGAGCGACCCATTAACGTCCGTGGGCCCGGGGGAGCTCGGTGCGTTCCCGCCACCCGAACAACTTGCGAGCACGATCGCGAGCGTCGCGATCGGCGCCGGTCGCAACGAACGCATCATAGCCGGATCGGTATAGAGATCGAGAACGACGTCGTCCGTCGCCGATGGCCTTGGATCGTTACCGTTCCACCTTGCAGCGCTTGATTGTTGTTGCTGGACTCTTTGTTGGACTTGAAGCCGTTCGTCGCCACCCCGGCCGATGCGACGCCGAGGACCAAGCCGAGCGCGCCGACGACGGGGAGACTGAAGGCGGGGCTCGATGCGGCCGCCGTACTCGCAGCGCTCGAACTCGCACTGCCGGATGCCGTGGCCCCCGACGCCGTACCGCCGGACGCCGTGCCGCCCGAAGCCGTCCCGCCTGAGGTTCCGCCGGTCGTCGTGGCGTTCGCGTTTGCGACTCCCGCATTCGTGACCGTGTGTGCGTTTGCCGGATTGAGCGCGGCCGGCGGAACGACGCCTTCGACGCGTTCGATGTTCTCGAGTGCGTCCTCGATCTGCAGGCTGTCGCCGTTCGACTGTGCTTGATGGAGTTGCTGCTCGAAGTACTGCTCCGCTTCCGATGCGTTCGCGAAGACCTTGAAGATCGGGAACGGCACCGGATACGTGATCGATGCGACGGCGCTCGGCGTAATCGTATCGGTCACGCGGATTCCATCGACCGTGCGGTTCTCCGCCGTCAATCGAATCGATACCAGGCGCGCGAGGCTCAGCTTGCCTTCGGTGATGCTGAACGTGACCGACGCGTCGGGCTTCGCATCGACGTCGAAGATCGTGCCGCGCGAAGCCGCGATGACTTTCAACGACTGGACGTTATAAAAACTAAGGCGGTTGCTGACGAACGCGCGCACGTTACCCGTGGCGACGCTGAAGAGTTCGCCGAGCTTCCCGACGCTCTGGAACACGCTCGTGCTCGGGCTCACGCGCTGTTGATTCCCGTTCGACGAGATCACGTCGATCGTGATGCCCGCATCCGTCGTGAACGTCGCAGGCGTATCGAACGTCGAACCCGTCACGATCGCGGTTGCCGCGGCCGGGGCGTTTCCGAAGGCGACGCCGATTTTCGCGGAGGCGATGCGCTGCCCGTTCGAGCAGATTTGCTCGATCTTCACTTTGCCGCCGGCCGGAAGAGGCGTCGCTCCGAGCGCGTCGGTCGCGACGCACGGCCCGGAGCTTGCGGGCGCACTTTGCGCGAGCGCGCCGACGCTCGCGCTGGAAAGCGAGAGCGCGAGCACCGTCGCGACGAGGGCGCGCGTCATGCCCGCTCCTTATTCAAAGAAGCGGTCAAAGTGCGTACGAGGTCTTCTGCAAACATTGGTGAGTTTGTATCCAAGGCTTGAATAGAAGCGTAGCGACGGGGAAGCTTGTAACCGACGCGCGTTATCGGGAGAATGAACGTCGGATCGTGGCGCCTTCGTAGCAGCGCGAGTTCCAGTTCGTCACGGCAAAACCAACGTCTGAAATAACCGCGTGAGTAGACCGGAAGGAACACCCGCGTTCCGTGAATCGACCGAACGATCCTCTCGTACCAATCCATGCCCGTCTTGATGCTGTCTCGATCGAAGAAGATCCGTAACGGTTGCCCGCTTGGTCCGAGCGTTTGGCTGAGACGGTCGTAGATGTGTTCCTTCACCCACTCGGCATTTTCGGGATCGTGCGTGTAGCTGATAAAGACGTCGAAGCGATCGTCGGGACTATCTTGCGAACTGGCCCAAAGGTCCCGTAGGAATCGCTCGTGCCTCACGCCGTCCGCACTCGCTCGCGCGGCGACTCCGGATGCGGTCACGGTTCCGATCAGTGCCAAACTGACTTGCGAGAACGCGTAGTTCCCCACGATCGAGATGGCTTCGAACGCGGCGATCCCGAGAAACGCGGCGATGCACGCGCCACCGAATGCGATTGCGTACCCGAACGGTCGCGTTCGCACGAAGCGAAAAAGATAGACGTAGACGAGGGCCGCGAGCGCCGAGGCCGCGACCGTCAGCACGAGCATCAGCAGGTTGTCCGGCTGCGACGTGAGGCGTTGGACGAGCCTGGGGTCGGCGAACCAATCGCTGATCGCCCAATTCGCGACCTCGAAGCCGTTGCGACCGCCGGGCAGCTTCACGTCGGTCGCACCGTTCCCGACGACGAGCGTCTTGCCGTACAAGCGCCCCTGTGTCGTCGACGAGCCGAGCCGGTCGTCGGCGAAGGTCGCGATCGCGTCCTTGACGGTCCAATACTGTTGTTGGAACGTCTCGTGCGGGCCGACCGGGATGAGCGTGGTGCCCGTGTCGCTTGCGTCCACGCTTCCGTTGCCCGATTCGATGGCGAGAGGCATCGCGAGCACGTTTTTGCCGTCGACGTTTTCGACGTGCTTGTACCATGCAAAACCGGTGGCCACGACTGGGACGACGTTGATCTCCGTATGACCGTCGCCGGTGAGCGCCGCGTAGATGGGGGCGACCGTCGGTATTCCCGGTGCGACGACGGCGTACACCCCGACGCCGGCTTCGCGGAGTGCGACGATGTCGTTGCGTAGGCGTTCCACGAGATGCGGGTCGCCGGAACCGGTCGCGAACACGATGTCCATCACGACCGACTCGGGCAGCGATAGGCGCCGACGCGTACACGACGCACCCGGCGTACCGGCGGGGCGATCCGGCTTGCAGATCGCCTCGAGAAGTGCGGCCACGGGTGGACGCAGGCCGTCCTTCGGTGCGCCGAGATCGATCGGCACGACGCGCGCATCGATCGTCTCGTGCTTCGCGTATCCGAGCACGTCGGTCAAGAGCCACGCGTCGCAATAGTGGTAGAACGGCGTGAAGAGTCCGATCGCCGCCACGATCACGAACCAAATGGCGGCGTACTGCGGCTTTAAAAGGTTCGCGATGCGTTCACCAGCCTACACGTGCAGCATTTCGACGGGAAGTTCGCGCTGCATCATCAGCCAATTGGCACTCTCCGCGAGGGCCTCCTTGCCGACTTCGAACACGACCTCGCGCGTGATGACGAGCCGATCCTCGAGCGACCGTCCGTCGGAATCTTCGACGATCTCTCGCGCGCGATCGTAGATCGCGTACGCGGCCTCGTAGCGTCGCGACTGCGCGTGAAACGCTCGGCGATTCGAATACTCGTGCGAGACCGCGGCGACGATCGTCGCGATCACGATGCCGCGGATGCACGTGGGGCCACCGCTCAGGAGCGAATCGAATCCGCCCGGTGCCCAGTGCAGTGCCTTCGCGATCGAGATGCCGATGAACGTGGCCGTGAAGAGCGCGCCGACGGCGATCGCGCACGACGTAATGATCTCGAGGCGCTGACAGCGTTTCCGGTCGCGTACGGCCGCCTTCGCGAAGAAGGCTCGCTGCGAGCTGATGAAATCGCGCGCGATCACGACGCCACGCTCCGGATCGGTACGGATCGGCTCGCGGAAGATCTCGTTCGTGCGCGCCGCATCGCGAATCCACTCGAGCTCGTTGCGCTGGATGCGCAGATAATAGTTGGCCACCTGCTTGTCCACGCCGATCGACTCCCACACGTGTTGCACGAGCAGCGCCATTTCGAGCGCGCGATATTCGATCGAGCGGTCTTTCCATTCATACGAGTCGGTGATCCGGTAGAACACGTAGACGACGACGGCGACGAACGTGTAGAACAGGGCCAGAGGAAACTCGAGCACCTCGGTGTGCGCGAGTGCGAGCGCGATCGCCGCGAGCGGCGTCGCGATCGAGATAAAGTTGAGGGCCCCGAGGTAGAAGCGCTGGTACCGAGTCGCGAGCTGCTCGGCGACGTGCCGCAGCCTGCCGCGCTCCGCTACCGCGAGATGTGAGGCGTCACTGTTAAAGCGCTCGATGCGCTCGTAGAGCGGCTTGAAGGGGTCGTGCTCGGTGTCGACGTCGCCGAGACGCGTCTTCACCACGAGCGTTCCGACGGGCGCGTCGAGCGCGACGGCCTTGTCGCCGCTGCGCTCCGTCACCACGTGATAGACCGCCCCGGTCTGGGGCGCGTCGAGGAGCGACTGCTCGTCGCCGAACGGGGCGGGACCGCCGTAGAGTCGATAGTCGACGATGTTCGCCGTGCCGCCGAGCGCGCCCGAGATCGACCCGTCCCAGAGGGCGATCAGGACGTGCGCGTTATACGCGACGTAGCGCCCGACGAGCGCGTACTGGCGTTTCCGCCGCGCTTTGTCGGCGACGTTTTGCGCGTCGTTGTCGCCCTCGAATCCGACCGCGAAGTGCGATTGTGCGACGGCGAGGAGTTCGTCGAACTCGGCGATCTCGTCCGTATCGAAATCCTTACGATACTCGGCTTCCTCGAGCGGCATCGGCACGTAGATCGGAATGCCGGCCTCGATCGCCGCGCGCGCGACGATCCGGTCGGCTCCCACCGCGAGCGGCGTGAGCAGCCGCAGCGGCGTCGATGGATAGCGCTTGCGGAAGCCCTCGAAGATCGAGCGCACGGCGGTCGTGAGAACCGGCACGTCCGCGAGCGGGATATCGCGATGTCCGGTAACCCCGAAGACGATCGGAAGCCCGTCCTGCTCGTTCATGGCATCCGTCGCATTCGCGTTGCCCGCGGCGTTACCCGGCTGCGGGGGGTGCGGCCTCGGCGCCGCCGAAAAATCGAGCTGGGATTGGGGTACCTCGTATGATGGCAGCGAAACCGTTTGTGTTCGTCGCGATGCCCTTCGGCAAGAAGCGCGACCCGCAAACGGCGACGGATATCGATTTCGATGCAATTTTCGAAGCCGGCGTGAAGCCGGCCGTGAAGCGTTTCGATGTCGATTGTTTGCGCGCGGACGAGGAGCGCGCGGGCGGCGTGATCCACCTCGCGATGTTCGAACGGCTGCTGCTCGCCGAAATCGCGATCGTCGACGTGACGAATCAAAACGCGAACGTGTTCTACGAACTCGGCGTGCGGCATGCGGCGCGGCCGCGCTCGACGATCATCATTCGCGCGAACGGCACGGCGTTGCCCTTCGACATCAACATGTTGCGCGCGCTGAGCTATCGGCTCGAAGGCGGCGTGCTCACGCCCGATGCCGCGCTCGACCTGCAGAACGCGATCGCGTTCAAGCTCGAGCACGCGCTCTCCGAACTCGAGGTTCACGATAGCCCGCTCTTCCAATTGATCCCGCAGTTTCCCGGGATCACGCTGAGCCACGAAGTGACCGAAAACTTTCGCGATCGAGCGCGATACATCGACGGCACGCGCGATCGCCTCTCGGCGGCGACGCGGCTCGAAACGGGCGTGGCCGCGTACGAAGCGATCCGGGCGATCGAGGTCGAGATCGGCCCCGTGACCGAAGCGAATGCGGAAGTGCTCACCGACGTCGTGCTGAGCTATCGCGACGTGAAGGCGTGGAACGCGATGATCGATCTGATCGATCGTTTCCCGCCCGCGATCTTGCGCCGGGCGCTCACGCTGCGCGAACAGTACGCGCTCGCCCTCAATCGCCGGAACGGGCCCGGAGACCGCCGCCGCGCGCTCGAAATTTTGGAAGAAGTCATAGCGGCGAAGGGCGACAATCCCGAGTCTTGCGCGCTCGCCGGCCGCATTTACAAGGATCTGTACGACGAGGCGAAAGAGCGTAAGGATCGCGTGCGTGCCTTGGGCCATTTGGATTCGGCGATCGACTGGTATCGGCGCGGTTTTCAGGCCGATCCGCGGGACTACTACCCGGGCATCAACCTCGCATCGCTGCTCGCGATCGCCGACACCGAAGATTCGCTCGACGAGCTCCGACGCGTCGCGCCGGCCGTCGCGTTCGCCGTGGCGCGGCTCGGCGGCTTGAAGTCGAACGACTATTGGCTCGTCGCGACGGTCTTCGAAGCCGCGGTCCTCTCCAGCGACTGGAAGATCGCGGAGCGCGCGCTCGCGCGCATGGTCTCCGTCGAGCCGAAGCGTTGGATGCTCGAGACCACGACGAACAATTTACGATTACTTCGTGCCTCGTCGGCACTCGATACGGCTCGCGTCGACGCGCTGCTCGAAGATCTCGAAGCGGCGACGCTTCCGATCGCTCCGGTCGGAGCGCCGTAGGCGCGCGTCAGGGTGCGGCGCCGTTCCGTTCGGCGGCCTCGAACTTGTCGAGCGCCTCTTGCTGCGCCTCGACTTGCTTCGGATCTAGCGTGAAGCCGAACGCGGTGCAGAGGCGATCGCGCGGCGTCGCGTCCGCGCCCGCCGCGAGGTCGGCATGGGACGTACAGAGATCGCGCATCGCGCGAATGAGATCCACGCCGACTTCTTGCGACCCGTATCGGAGTTTGAGCGGCGTACTGTAGCCTGGAATATCGCGGGTGCTCGCCTGACTGACGAGCGACGCGACGATCGCGGCGGACGTCACGTCGCTCGTCGTCGTCCCCGATTTCGTGGTCGTGGTGGGCGACTTCGGCAGAAGCAGCGATGCGACGCCCGCGAACGAGATCAGTGGAATGCTGACTTGCGTGCGGCGCACGACCCACGGCGTGCCGTGCGCCCCCGGGAGTTCGCCGATAACGCCGACCACGGTGGGCGTCGCGGTCGCCTTGTCGGCTGAACGATTGCACGCGATCAACTCGGCGGTCACCACGAACGTTTGCGTTTCCGATTGATAGAGCAGATAGAAATGGCTGGCCGCGCCCGTATAAAACGTGACGACGACGCCGCCGAGTGCGAGCGGGTCGGCGAGGCACTGCCGGACGAGATCGTCGCGCTTCCAGTCGGGCTGCGGCAAGATCCACGGGCCGTTCCCGAGGAGGGGCTTCACGGCTTTGCGGATTTCCGTGGTCGTCCCGATCGCCATCATCGATCCGGAAATGGGATCCGCGCTCTCCGCTAGGACGAAGAACGTGGGCTGCAGCGCCGTGAGCGGTGGCGCGGGCGTCGCGTCTTTCGGCGGCTGCGTTTGGGCAGGCGCGAACTGGGCCGCACAAAGGGCGACCAAACTCAAGGCCGGTAGCGCTCGACGGATCAGATGCACCACGAGTCCAGAGAGGTTTGGGCGACGCGAGTTACGGCCCTGCCTCGCGTCGAAGGATAACGCGATGGGTAGCTACGTCGACCGTCTCGATCGGCCCGGGCCGAAACGTTTGCTCGCGCTCGATGGCGGCGGTATTCGCGGCGTCATCGCGCTCGAGGTTCTTCGCAAACTCGAAGATTCGCTCCGAGAATCGCTCGGAGCGGGTTCCGATTTCGTGCTCTCCGATTTTTTCGACTACATCGGCGGCACGAGTACGGGTGCCATCATCGCAACGGCGCTCTCGCTCGGAACACCCGTCAAGGAGCTTCAACGCCAATACATGGAAGGCACGAAGACGATGTTCCGCATGGCCGCCTTCTATAAACAGGCGCTCGCGAAACATACGGATACCGAGATCGGGAAGATGCTCCGCTCGTTTTTCGGCGAGCACACGACGTTCGGCGATGAGCGGCTGCAAACGCTGTTGCTGCTCGTGATGCGGAACGCCACGACCGATTCGCCATGGCCCGTCTCGAACAATCCCCGCGCGAAGTACTGCGACCGCAGCCGCGACGATTGCAATCTCGACCTTCCGCTCTGGCGGCTCGTGCGTGCGAGCACGGCGGCGCCGACGTTCTTTCCGCCGGAGGTCGTGAAGATCGGCAAGAGCGATTACATCTTCGTCGACGGCGCCGTGACGATGTACAACAATCCCGCGTTCTTGCTGTTCCTGATGGCGACGCTGCCGGAGTATCGCCTCGAATGGCCGACCGGCGAAGACAAAATGCTCCTCGTTTCCGTCGGAACGGGAACCGCGGCGCAATCGAACGGTGCGCTGAAGACCTCGCAGATGACGTTGCTCTACAACGCCTCGCAACTTCCGGCCGCCCTCATCTACGCCGCGGCGAACGAACAGGATATGCTCTGCCGCATCGCCGGCCGCTGCCGCTTCGGCAGCGCGCTCGACCGCGAGCTCGGCGACTTGATCGCGCCGGATAGCGATGGCATCTTCGGCGAGCGCAAGTTTACGTACGTGCGCTACAATCCGGATCTCTCCCCCGCCGGCCTCGCCGCACTCGGCGTTCACGGCATCGAATCGCGAAACGTGCAGCGCATGGATTCGATCGCCCACATCGAGGATGTGGCGACCGTGGGGCGCGCGTACGCGCGCAACGTCTCGCTCGACCATCTCGGTTCGTTCGCTTCGTGACGCCGGTCGTCGCGTGGCGACGGCCGGCGAAAGCCGGGCCGGCGACGCCGCTCGTCGTTTTGCTGCACGGGCGCGGTGCCGACGAATACGATCTCCTCGATATCGCAAACTTCTTACCGCGCGCGTATACGTACGCGAGCGTTCGCGCACCCGTGCCCGTCGAGGGCGGCGGTTACACGTGGTTCGAGAATCGTGGCGTCGCGCGGCCGATTCCGCAAAGCATCGCGTCGTCGACCGCAGCGTTTCGGGCATGGCTCGACGACCCCGCGATCGGATGCGCGACGCAGACGTGCTATCTCGTGGGATTTAGCGCGGGAATGATGATGGCCGCGGCGCTCGCGCTCGACGACCCGTCGCGCTTTGCGGGCGCCGTACTCTTGAGCGGCGCGATCGCATTCGACGGCGCCCGGCATGCGAGCGACGGGCGGCTGACCGGCTTTCGCGCGTTCTACGGGCGTGGAACGCTCGACGACGTGATTCCGCAGGAGCTGGTGTCGCAAACGGACGCTTACCTGCGCGGGCGCAGCGGCGCAACGCTGACGTTCCGCGAGTACCCGCACGGGCATTCGATTTCACGTGCGGAGCTCGAGGATGTCGCTCTCTGGTTTGAAAGCTAACGAAACATGATGTTCGCGGTTCGCATCGTTCTCGGTCTCGTCGCGTTCTGCGTAGCGTGCGGCGACGTATCGGCCGCGGGTCTCCCGGCGCCGAAGGTGCCGCTCGATTACAAGGCCTACGACGGGTGGAATTCGATCGTCGGGACGGTGGTCTCGGACGACGGACGTTACCTTGCCTACGCGCTCGTGCCGCAGGACGGCGATCCCGTCCTGATCGTTCACGACTTTACGACCGGGCAAGACCTGCGCGAACCGCGGGGCGAGATGCCCGCCTTTACGGCCGACGGCCGCTTCGTCGTCTACGTGGTGCGCGCGCCGAACGTCGACATCCATCGCGCGAAGCGCGAGCATAAGAAGCCCGACGATCAACCAAAGAACGGACTTGGGATTCTCGATCTCACCACCGGTACGGCGACGACGGTCGAGCGCGTCAAAGATTTCAAACTCGCCAAGGATGCCGGTCACGATTTGCTGGCGTACGCGCTCGAGTCGCCCGCCCCGGCCACGTCGGCGGCGGCGTCCGCGAATCCGGTACTAAAGGCGAGCGGCGCCCCGAGCACGATGCCGACACCAACGCCCTCATCGACGCCGACGCCGACTCCGACGCCGAGTAGCGCGCCGTCTCCCGACGACTTGCACAAGAAAGACACGGGAACGACGGTCGTGTTGCGCGATCTCGTGACCGGCAACGAAACGCGCGTGCCTTCGGTCACGGCGTACGCGGTATCGCACGATGGCCGGTTCGCCGCCTTCGCGACCGAATCGAAAGACGGGAGCACGGATGCGGTCGGCGTACGAGCCGCGGGCGATGCGGCGGCGTTCCAGGTGATGCGCGCCCCGGGGCATTACAAGAACCTCACGTTCGCGCCGAAACGAGAGCTGCTTGCGTTCGTGAGCGATGCCGCGACGTTCGCGAATTCCGCGCCGTCGTACGCGCTGTATCAGAGCGATCTCTCGGGCGACGTAAAATCCGCGAGCGCGCGCGTTCTCGTCGATGCGAGGACGCCTTCGTTTACCGATGCGCCGCCGAGCGAAAACGGAACGCTGTCGTACACGAAGGATGGCGCACGACTGTTCTTCGGCGTCGCGCCCGCGCCGACGCCCGTTCCATCGGGAACGCCCGATCCGATGAAGGTCGATATCTGGAATTGGCACGATCTCGATCTGCAATCGACGCAGCGGAAGAACGCGGACCAGGAACGCAAGCGCACCTACGCCGCGGTGGTCTCGAGCGCGGGCACCGGAGCCGCACGGCTGGGGACCGCGAACGTCCGCGAGGTCCAGCCGAACGAGAATCCGTCGGTCGCACTCGGACTCGACGACGTACGATACCGCATGCAGCGTTCGTGGGATGCGGACTACGCCGACGTCTACGCGATCTCGCTCGCCGACGGATCGCGGCGGCTTCTCATCTCGAAGCTACGCGACGACCCGTCGCTCTCGCCGAACGGCGGCTACGTCGTCGCGTACGACGAGCACGCGCGCTCGTGGTATTCCGTGAGCACCCATGACGGCACGCGGCGCGATCTCACGCACCGGCTCGCGCCGGCGTTTTACGACGAACTCGACGACCATCCGGCACCGCCGCCGCCATACGGCCTCGCCGGCTGGCTCGATGGCGACCGGTACGTGTTATTGCGCGACCGTTACGACGTATGGGCGATCGATCCACGCACGGGCGCCGCGCGCGATCTCACGGGTGGCGTGGGTCGCAAGCGCCACATCATGTTCGTTCCGCAGCAACTCGATCCCGATGCGGACTCGTTCGACGCCGCGAAACCCATCGTGCTAGCGGCAACGAACGACGACACGAAAGATCAAGGTATCTGGAGCGTGACTGCCGCCGGGCCGGGCGCGTTCGTGCCGCGAGAAGTTACGATGCTCCCGAAGGCGGTCACGATCTTGTCGCGTGCGCGATCGGCGGGACGCGTCGTCGTCGCGGAGCGGACGTTCTCTGAGGTGCGGAATCTCTGGGCGACGCCCGATCTCGGCACGGCGTTCACGCGCGTGAGCGATTCGAATCCGCAGCGCGCGAACTATCTGTGGGGCGACGAGCACCTCGTTTCGTTCCACTCGACGTGGGGCGTGCCGCTCAAAGGCATTCTGTATACGCCCGACAACTTCGATCCGCACAAGAAGTATCCGATGCTCGTGTATTTTTACGAGCGGTTCTCAAATTTCTACCATGCGATGCCGTTCACGGTCCCCGCACCGAATACGAGTCCGACGCTCGTGCGCTACGTCAGCAACGGATATGTGGTCTTCGTACCGGACGTCGCCTATCGCGTCGGACATCCTGGAGAGAGCGCGCTCGACTGCATCCTGCCCGGCGTCGATTCGATCGTCCGGCGCGGCTTCGTCGATCCGGCGCGTATCGGCATCGCGGGACACAGCTGGGCGGCCTATCAAATCGCGTACATCATCACGCGCACGAACAAATTCCGAGCGGCCGAAGCGGGCGCGGCGGTTGCCAACATGACGAGCGCGTATGGCGGGATCCGTCTCGAGAGTGGCAACGTGCGCGAGTCGCAATACGAGACGGGCCAAAGCCGCATCGGTGCGACGCCGTGGGACCGCACGGACCTCTACGTCGAAAACTCGGCGCTCTTTCACATCCGGGACGTCAACACGCCGTACATCACGATCGCAAACGAACTCGACGGAGCGGTCCCGCAAGAGCAAGGGATCGAGTTCTTCACGGCGCTACGGCGTCTCGGTAAAGAAGCGTATCTTTTCTCGTTCGACGGAGAGGACCACAATCTCGTCGGCCGCGAGCAACAGAAGTATTGGACCGTCCACCTCGACGAGTTCTTCGATCACTTCCTACGCGGAAAACCCGCGCCGGATTGGATGACCCAAGGCGTCGACTTCCTCCACCGCGGCCAGCGCGACGTCGACTCCACGCTCTACGGTGAGAAGTGGTAGCGGTTTAGTTTAGATTCGGCTCGACTTCGAGAATCGCGCGTTCGCGAACCATGACGCGTTGGCCGCTCGTCGAGCGCTCCGCTCGGTCGACCGAGCGCTCCCAGATCGTTTCGTCGTATCCGCCGTTCGAGCGCGGCGAGGAGCGGACGAAACCAAGTGCGATTAGAGCTTCGCGATTGTCCGTCTTCGGCGTGGCGCCTCGGCGGAGGATTGCTTCGATTGCTTCGAGCGAGTGAACGGTATCGGGCACGAGGGGGCACCTGTCTTTCTACATCCTACGAACGTACTCAGAGCGCGGTAAGTTGCGTTCGGAGCGCGACGAGCGCCTACCGCCACGCGCGTATGGCCGGGACGGCAACGCGTTCGGCGCCGAGCCAAGCGGCGAGCTCCGCGAGCTCGGCGCGCAACCCGGCGGCAATGCCGGACGCGCGTATTCCGGGTTCGAGATGGATCGCGTGCGCGCGGAGTGTGGCGTTCGGGCGGTCGAATTTCAGATCGAGCCGTGCGACGAGCCGGCCGTCAGCGAGGTACGGTAAGACGTAGTAGCCGTGAACGCGTTTCGCGACCGGCGTATAGATCTCGAGTCGATAATCGAACGCGAAGAGTCGCTCGGCGCGCGGGCGGTTCCAGATGAGATTGTCGAACGGCGAAAGCAGCGCGCGGCCGAGCGCGTGGCGCGGAATGCGAAGCGGCGGCGCGGCGTAACCGGGGTCGCGCCAACCTTCGACGGCAACCGCGACGAGCTCGCCCGCCTCCACGAGTTCGCGCACCGCGGTGCGTGCGTCCGCGACGTCGAGCCGAAAGTAATCGCGGAGATCGCGCTCCGTCGCGATCCCGAACGCGCGCGCCGCGATCGCGACGAGTTCCCGATGCGCCGTCGCCTCGTCGATCCGCATCTCGACGATGTCGCGGGGAAGCACGCGCGCGCTGAGATCGTATTCACGCTCGAAGCTCGTGCGGCGCCGGCGCGTCGTGATCTCGCCCGACCAGAAGAGATACTCGAGCGCGCGTTTCGTATCGCTCCAGCCCCACCACGAGCCGCTGCCCCGCGCGTTCTCGAAGTCCGACGCGGCGAGAGCTCCCTCGGCGGCGATGCGGTCGCGAACGCCGCGCACGAGATCCGGCCGCTCCGTCGCGATGCGCGCGACGCTGCCCCACGTGCCGCGACCGTCGCGCGCGCGTTCCATTCTCCAGCGTAAGAGCGGCCAGCGCTCGCACGCGACGATCGAGGCTTCGTGCGCCCAGTATTCGGCGAACGCGCGACGCGGGCCGTAGAGCTCGTCTTCGAGGAGAGCGACGTCGTAGGCGCCGAGGCGCGAAAAGAACGGCAGATAGTGCGACCGCACGAGCACGTTGACGGAGTCGATCTGCACGCAGCCGAGGCGAGCGACGACCGCACGCAACGCGCGACGCGTCACGCGCGCACCCTTCGCAACGCCGAAGCCTTGGGCCGCGAGTGCCACGCTTCGCGCGTCGCGGAGCGAGAGTTCGCCTTTCATGCGCTCGCGGGAGCGACGCGAGCGCGCTTCGAACGACGACCCTCATGAAACGGTTGCGACTCCTTACGGCCATCGCGTCGTGTGTCGTTCTCTTGCAGACGGTTCCCGCGGCGGCCGAGATGACGGCCGCACAAGAAGAAGAGGCGATGACCTTGGCCGGCGGCGCGTGGCATCCCGGGAAGTTCGTCCCGTGCGCCGACGGCACCGTCACCGCTGTCGAGCCGCGCCTCGAGGAGCCGGGGGTCACCGGTCCCGCGCGTTTCGCGAGCGGCGTCGCGACGTATATCAAAATTCCTACGGCACCGAAGTTTCTCAACGGTCAGCCGTTCCCCACGGCGAGCGTCGTCCACTACGACGGCGATCCGGCCAATAAGCTGATGGAGTCCGAGCAAAAAGGCGATCGCGTTCAAGTGTGCCTCGTATCGTTCCCGACGCCGTCGCGCGATCTGCAAACCGGTGCCGTCGTCTGCGACCCGAACACCGACCCGCGCGGCATGACGTACCGCGTGTACGATTACAAACGCCACGTGGCCTACATGGGCCCCGACTCCGAACACGGGTGCGGCGGCGCGTAGTGATTTTGCGGCACTTCGGGTAACGACGTAACATGGAATACAGACGTCTCGGCCGCTCCGGTTTTTCGGTGCCGGCGCTCAGCTTTGGTACGGGCACGTTCGGCGGCGGCAACGAGTTCTTCGCCGCGTGGGGCGCGACGCAAGATGCGGAGGCCACGCGTATCGTCGACATTTGCCTCGAGGCCGGACTCAATCTCTTCGATAGCGCCGATATCTACGCGGGCGGTCGTTCGGAGACCGTGCTCGGCAAGGCGATCGCCGGGCGGCGCGATGCCGTTCTCATCTCGACGAAGGCGACGTTCCGTCACGGTGCGGGCCCGAACGATCTCGGGAGCTCGCGCTTCAATCTGATTCGCGCGATCGAAGGCAGCTTGCGTCGACTCGGCACCGAGTACATCGATCTCTTTCAACTCCACGGCTTCGATCCGATGACGCCCGTCGAAGAAACGCTCGAAACGCTCGATACGCTCGTGCGCTCCGGAAAGATCCGCTACATCGGCTGCTCGAATTTTTCGGGCTGGCATCTGATGAAATCGCTTTCGGTTTCCGAGCGCTACGGATGGTCGCGCTACGTCGCGCATCAGGCGTACTATTCGCTCGTGGGCCGTGAATACGAATGGGAGTTGATGCCGCTCGCGCTCGATCAAGGCGTGGGCGCCGTCGTGTGGAGTCCGCTCGGCTGGGGCCGGCTCACCGGCAAGTTGCGTCGCGGCGTGCCGCCGCCCGAGACGAGCCGCCTTCCGAAAACGGCGAAGTTCGGACCGCCCGTCGAGGACGAATATCTCTACCGCGTCGTCGACGCGATCGACGAGGTCGCGAGCGAGTGCGGCAAGTCCGTCTCGCAGATCGCACTCAATTGGCTCTTGCAGCGCCCGAGCGTCTCGACCGTGATCGTCGGCGCCCGCAATGAGGAGCAGTTGCGCGAGAACCTCGGAGCGGTCGGCTGGAATCTGACGCCGGAACAAGTCGCGAAGCTCGACGCCGCGAGCGCCGTGACGCCCGCCTACCCGTACTGGCATCAGAATCAGTTCGAACGGAACCCCGCGCCGGTGTAAACCGCCCGATCCGGTGGGCCGATAGACCGAGAGATGCTCGCCACGCTCGTGCTCTCGGAACTTCTGCGGATCTGCGCGCCGAACGTCGCTCCGCAAACGATGGCGGCGATCGTTCACGTGGAGAGCGGCGGCAAGGTCTACGCCCTGCACGACAACACGCTGAAGCGCTCGTTTTCCGCCGCGAGCCCGGCCCAGGCGATCGCCTGGGCGCAGCGCCTCGTGGATCTCGGCCACTCCGTCGACATCGGCCTGAGCCAGGTCAACAGCGCGAACCTCCCGAGCCTCGGGCTCACCGTCGCCGACGCCTTCGGGCCGTGCACGAACCTGCATGCGGGCGCCACGATCTTGGGTGGCGACTACGCGTCGGCCGTGCGCCAATTCGGCCCCGGTCAGTACGCGCTACGGCGCGCGCTCGGCGCGTATAACACGGGCAGCCTCTACGCGGGCCAGGACTATATCAACGAGATTCTCGTCGCGGCAGGCATGCCGCCGGAGGGAGGCCCGAGCGCGTCGCCGGCGACATCGCAGACCGTCACGCAGGCGACGCATCCCGACTACACCACGCGCCACGTCCCGGGTTCGCCGGTCGAAGTCATCATCGGCAACCAGTAGCCGCGGTCTCGTCGTTACGCGAGGAAAATCTCGTCGCCCTCGATGCGCAGCGGATACGTGCGCACGGGAAGGATGGCCGGCAGCGTGAGCGCGGCGCCGGTCGTCACGTCGAAGTACGCTCCGTGGCGCGGACACATGATGCGGCAGCCGTCGAGTTCGCCTTGATCGAGTTCGCCGCCATCGTGCGTACACAGATCTTCGATCGCGTAGAACGCGCCGCCGACGTTGCAGACGAGGAGCGCTTCGCCGTCATGCTCGACCCGATGCGTCGTGCCGGAAGGCACGTCAGACACGCGCGCGAGCGGTGTTGCTTCCATGGAAAGGCTGCGGTCTAGCCGACCGAGCCTTCCATTTCCATCTTGACGAGTCGGTTGAGTTCCACGGCGTATTCCATCGGCAGTTCCTTGACGAAGAAGTCGAAGAACCCGTTGACGATCATCGCCGTCGCGTCCGCTTCGCTGAGTCCGCGCGACATCGCGTAGAACAGTTGCTCTTCGCCGATCTTCGAGACGCTCGCCTCGTGTTCGACGGTCGCCTTCTGCTCGTCGATCTTCATCGTGGGCTTCGTGTCGCTCGACGAACGCTCGTCCATAATGAGGGCGTCGCACTTCACGCGCGTCTTCGCACCGACCGCGCCCGGGAAGATCTCGACGAGCCCGCGGTACGTCGTCTTTCCGCCATGAGCGGAAACGGACTTGTTCGTGACGACCGACGTGGTGTGCGGAGCCGCGTGGATCACCTTCGCGCCCGCATCCTGATGTTGGCCTTCGCCGGCGAACGCCATCGAGAGGATCTCGCCGCGCGCGCCCTCGCCCATTAGATAGATGGCGGGATACTTCATCGTGAGGCGCGAGCCGATGTTGCCGTCGACCCACTCGACCGTCGCGTTCTTGTGCGCGACGGCGCGCTTCGTGACGAGATTGAAGATGTTCCGATACCAGTTTTGGATCGTCGTGTAACGGATGGACGCACCTTCCATCGCGATGAGTTCGACGACGGCGCTATGCAGCGAAGCCGTCGAAAACTGCGGTGCCGTGCAGCCCTCGATGTAATGAACCTTCGAGCCCTTGTCCGCGATGATGAGCGTGCGCTCGAACTGGCCCATGTTTTCCGTATTGATGCGGAAGTAGGCTTGCAGCGGCGACTTCACTTCGACGCCCGGCGGAACGTAGACGAACGAGCCGCCCGACCACACGGAGGAGTTGAGCGCCGCGAACTTGTTGTCGGCCACGGGGATAACGGTCGCGAGATACTTCTCGACGATTTCCGGATGCTCGCGAAGCGCGGTGTCCATGTCGCAGAAGATCACGCCGTCTTTGGCGAGATCCTCGCGCACGCTGTGATACACGACTTCCGATTCGTACTGCGCCGAGACGCCGGAGAGAAACTTCCGCTCCGCTTCGGGGATGCCGAGGCGGTCGAACGTCTTCTTGATGTCGGCCGGTACGTCGTCCCACGAAATCTCGGCGCGGTCGCCCGCCTTCACGAAATAGTGGATGTCGTCGAAGTTGATCTCTTCGAGGAGCGCTTTATCGCCCCACTCCGGCATCGGCTTGCTGCGAAACGTCTCGTACGCCTTGAGACGGAAATTCAGCATCCACTCGGGCTCGTTCTTCATCGACGAGATGCGCTCGACGATCTCGCGGTTCAGCCCCTTGGCCGACTTGAACCGATACGCGTCCTCCGAGTCGTGAAACCCGTGGCGATAGTCTTGGTCGAGGTCGGGGGCGGGCGCGGCCGCAGCTCCAGCTTTCATTTCCGTTGCCATACGCTCTAAAGCTACGCCTGACCCCCGTGATAGTCAAGATACTTCAGGCATTACTTGAAAATCCCTGAACATCGGGGCGGAAAGCGCTTTACAAGGGGGGGTCTAGGGGGTATCATTCTCGTCGGACCTCGGCGTTCTCTTAAGGTTCTCTTAAGAAGCCAGGTCTAATCGCCGTTCACGAAAGCGGCACCAGTTATCCAACTCTCCTAATGATCCCGCGAGTGCGGGATCGGGGGGGATCGGGGGGCCTCGCCGCCCCGATGTCAGAGTAAGGACCTGCCCAGGGAGCTCGCGAGTGCGGGCTCGGGGGGCATCGGGGGGCACGCGCCCCGATCTTAACGGGACGGCACGCCCTACGTGCCTTCGCGGAGCGACGCCCGCGTAGCGATCTGGGGTCCGGATGGTCCGGCCTCTCTCGAAACGCCGGCAAGATCGGTCCGATAGGTCGGGGACGCAAGTGCACCGCACGCGCCAGCCGACGCAGCCTGGAGGTGGGATTTCCCAACCAGACGATCCCTAGGAGAAAATCTTGGAAGCACGCGGTACCCATATCATTTGCGAATTGTCCGGATGCAGCCCGGAACTGCTCACCGACGTCGACGGCGTCCGGAGCGTCATGGAGAGCGCGGCCTTAGAGGCGAACGCTGAAATTTTGAAGGTCGCCTTCCACCGGTTCCAGCCGCAAGGCGTGTCCGGCGTGGTGGTTATCGCCGAATCCCATCTCTCGATCCACACGTGGCCCGAGTCGGGATACGCTGCGGTCGACTTTTACACGTGTGGCGACCACACCGATCCCTGGCGCGCGTGTGAATACGCCGCGAAAAAGCTGGGAGCCGCGAGCATGTTGACGACCGAGGTAAAGCGTGGCATCGCGTCGACCAACGGTCAGTACACGCATGTCGTTCACGAACATGCGGGCCAAGCGATAACGAAGCGCTCGGCCTAACACTCACCGATAGGGGACCTTCCACGTTGGCACGACTCAACCTGACGCGACCGCGACTGTTCGGATTCGGACTCGCGGTCGCGTCGCTCGCGTTTGCGGCCTGCGGCGGCCATTCATCGACGCCGACGCCGGTCTCGACCGCAACCGCCGCACCGACTCCCACGGGGTCGGCCCCGGCCTCGCTTCAATCGCCCTGCGCCAGCACGCTCGGCGTTGCATACGAACCGGACGGCGGCAACGGGAACGGTCTCCATGGCATTCAGGTAACGCACTTCGAAGATAACGCCCAGCACCTCTGTGCCGCGGTGTCGCCGGCGTCGACGCCGGTCGCCGTGAATTTCGCGGAATCCGTCGGACCGTTCTCGTTTTCGCAAGACGTGACCGACTCCGTGGCCCTCCTCTTTAATCCCGGAACGAACGGGTATTCGTACGCGCAAGGCGTCCTCGGAGTGAGCGTCGCCCAACTCGTGCCCGCAGGGCAAGTGTACGATCTCAGCGTGGCTCCGACGCCGGAGCCCAGCACGTCGGCGACGTTAACGCCGGCGCTCATCACGGACGCCACGTCGGTGTCGATTCTCGGCGACGATACGCTCGGCGTCGCGCTCATCGTGAGTCCCAATACCTCGCCGCAATCGATCGTGGCGATGACCGGCCTGACGCAGCTGCCGTTATCGTACGGAAACTCCCTGCCGTACATCGGCTCGACCAACACGCTAAAGAACCCGTCGTCGACGTCGTTCGGCAACGTCATCTCGACGACGGACTCGACGGGCGCGAGTTCGGTCCTCGTCCGCGGCCGCACCGATCTGCTCTCCATCGGTGCGACCACGTCGGCGAACGGCTATCAATTCAACATCGCGGCGGAAGATACGAACCTCGGCTCAAACGTGCCCTTACGCGGTACTGGCGCGATGGCGTTCAGCACCGTCAGCTCGACGCGCGCGCTCGTCGGCGGCACGACCTCCGGCGCGTCCAACAAGTTGACGCTGATCACCGGCCTGCCGAACGCCATCACCGAGACCTCGAGTGTCGTCTTACCGGGAACGATCAACTCGATTGCCTACACGCCGTCCTACGGCACGTATGCGGTCGTCGGAACCTCGGCCGGCGTCGTGGTCGTGAGCGGCGTGAACAGCACGGCGCTCACCGTTCTCACGCCATTCGGTCCGGGCGTTACGGCTTTCCGGCCGACGTTCACGAACTGCAACGGCACGCGCTCGACGATGACGAACATCCTCTCGGTCGCCTTCTCGATCGACCTGCAGTACCTCGTCGCGCTCGGTGTCGGCGACGGCGTCACGTGCGCGAGTGGACATAACGCGACGCTCGTCGCGATCCCGTTCCAGGCCGCAGCCGGCGCGACGCCCGCGCCGTCGACGCTCCCGACTCCGACCCCGGCACCGTCCGGCTCGCCGTCGCCGTCGCCGTTCCCGACGTTCTTCCAGCAGAACAACGTGGTGGCGCCGCCGACGAACGCCGACTATCTCTACGTGCACTGATCGACCGTGCCGAAAACCGAACGTTGGCAGTGGTACGTCGAGCAATTCGCTCCGACGGAGCAACACCATCATGCGATCGAGGAAACCTACTTCGCCGGGCGCACGCCCTTTCAAGACGTCGCCGTCATTCGCACCGAGACGTTCGGGAAGATGCTGGTGCTCGACGGCGATACGCAGAGTTCCGAGCACGATGAGAAAATCTATCACGAGTCGCTCGTGCATCCCGCGCTCGCCGCGATCGACGACCGCCGCGAGGTCTTGATCCTCGGGGGCGGCGAGGGCGCGACGCTACGCGAAGCGCTGCGTCGCAGCGACGTCGAGCGTTGCACGATGGTCGACATCGACGGCGACGTCGTGGAACTCTCGAAACGCTATCTTCCGGAGTGGTCGGCGGGAGCGTTCGAGGATCCGCGTGCGCGCGTGATCGTCGGCGACGCGCTCGCGTTTCTTCGCGACGATCGGGATACGTACGGCGCGATCGTCTCCGACCTCACGGAGCCGCTCGAAGATTCGCCGAGCAACCCGCTCTTCTGCGACGCCGTGTTCGCCGACATCAAGCGGCGCCTCGCGCCGGGCGGCGTTTACGTCTTGCAAGCGAGCACCGCGGGCTTCCACAACATGGCGACCCACGCGAAGATGGCGCGCACGCTGCGCGGCTACTACGAGCACGTCGCCTCGTTCTACACGCACGTGCCGGCGTTCGATAACGACTGGGCGTTTCTCGCGTGCAGCGATGCCGTCGACGTCGCGGCGCTCTCGGACGAGCGTATCGATGCCTACGTTGCGGGCCTACGTGGCGAGAACTATTTTTACGACGCGCAGACGCACAAGCGACTCTTCAACCTGCCGCTCTACTTGCGGCGCGAGCTCGCGAAGAGCGGCGACGTTTTTTGAGCACGTTCGAGGGGGCCGCGCTCCGGCGCACGGCGCTCTACGACGAGCACGTCGCGCTCGGCGGGCGCATGGTTCCGTTCGGCGGCTTCGAGATGCCCGTGCAATATGCGGGTATCCTGAAGGAACACGACGCGGTGCGCCGGCGCGCGGGCATCTTCGATCTCTCGCACATGGCGCAGTACGAGTTGCGTGGCGAAGGCGTGGCCGCGTGGGCCGATTCGCTCACGGTCAACCACGTCGCCACGATGAAGCCTCTGCAAGCGCGGTACAACATCTTCACGAACCCGCGTGGCGGCGCGCACGACGACGTGCTCTTCTATCGTTTGCCGGACCGCTGGCTGCTCGTCGTCAACGCGGGCAACGCGACGAAGATGTGGCCGTACTTGCAGGACGCCGCGTCGGGACGCGATGACGTGCGGCTCGAGAGCCATCACGGTTCGCGCGCGCTGATCGCCGTGCAGGGGCCGCGCGCGGTCGAAATCGTCGCGCCGCTCTGCGATGTGGATGCCGCGGCACTCGCGTACTATTTTTGCGCGGAAGGGCGCGTCGACGGCGTGCCCGCGGTCATCGCGCGCACCGGTTACACCGGTGAAGACGGTTTCGAACTCTTCGTGGAGGGCGCGGACGCGCCACGGTTGTGGCGGACGTTGCTGGAGCGCGGCGCCGCATACGGTCTGGAACCGGCGGGCTTGGGAGCGCGCGACGTTCTCCGACTCGAAGCCGGCATGCCGCTCTACGGATTCGAGCTGACCGAAGACATTTCTCCGCTCGCCGGCGGTCAGGGCTGGGCGGTCAAACTCGCAAAACCCGATTTTGTCGGCAAGGCCCCGCTTCTCGCGCAGAAAGAGGCGGACGACTACGATCGCATCGTGGGCCTCGTACTGGAGGGACGCGTTCCGGCGCGCGGCGGCTACGCCGTGTTCTCGGGTGGCGAACGCGTCGGCGAGATCAAGAGTGCGTCGATCGCCCCCGCCTACGGGAACAAGAACGTGGCGACGGCGCTCGTAAAGAAGGACGCCGCCGCAGTTGGGACGCCGCTCGACGTCGAAATTCGAGGCACGTTGCACGGCGCGCACGTCGTGCCGCTTCCATTCTACAAGCGCGGAACATAGGAGATCGGAATGGCTCAGCCCGAGGGGTTGCTCTACAGTAAGGAACACGAGTGGCTGAAGGTCGACGGCGATATCGGCATCGTCGGGATCACGGATTACGCGCAGAACTCTCTCGGTGACATCGTGTACGTCGAACTGCCTCGCGAAGGGCAGACGATCAAGCAGCACGGCAGCATCGGCGTCGTGGAATCGGTGAAGGCCGTCTCGGATCTCTTTACCCCCGTCGGCGGCGTCGTGCTCGAAACGAATAAGGCGCTCGAAGCGGATCCGGCGCTCGTGAACCGCGATGCGTTCGGCGAAGGCTGGCTCTACAAGGTGAAGCTCGCGGGAACGGCCGAGCTCGCGGAACTCCTCGACCCGGCCGCCTACGAAACGCTCGTCGCCGACGGCGGTCACTAGAAGCACTTGTACGCACCCCATACCGATTCCGATATCGCCGCGATGCTCGCCGTCGTCGGCGTCTCGTCGCTCGAAGAACTCGTTCGCGTGCCCGATGCGGTCGCGATCGGTGCGCCCCTCGCCATCCCGGCCGGGCTTCCGGAGACGGAACTCGCGCGCAAGATTTCCGGCTACGCGAAAGCGAACACGGCGGTCGACTTCACGTCGTTCCTCGGCGCGGGCGCGTATCGCCACTATTGTCCGCCGGTCGTGATGTCGCTCGCAATGCGCGGCGAATTCTTGACCGCGTACACGCCCTATCAGGCCGAGGTCTCGCAAGGGTACTTGCAAGCGATCTACGAGTGGCAGACGTACGTGTGCTTGCTCACCGGCCTCGATATCGCGAACGCATCGGTCTACGACGGCGCGACCGCGCTCGCGGAGGGCGCGATCATGGCCGTCAACGCGACGGGTCGCCGCGCGATCCTCGTCTCGCGTGCCGTGCATCCGAACTATCGCGCGGTGTTGCGCACGTACGCGCGCGGCCTCGATCTCGATGTCGAAGAGCTGCCCGTCGCAGCCGACGGCACGACCGATTTCGCGAACCTCGAAGCGCGGCTCGCGGATAAACGCTTTGCCGCGGTCGTCGTGCAATCGCCGAATTTCTTTGGCGCGATCGATGCGCCGGAGCCGAGCGTTCGCGCCGCCGTCAAGGCGACGGGCACCGTGCTGATCGGCGTCGTTGCGGAAGCGCTCTCGCTCGCCGCACTCGCGACGCCCGCATCGTGGGGCGCGGAAATCGCGGTCGGCGAAGGGCAGTCGTTCGGCAATCCCGTCGCGTACGGCGGTCCATACGTCGGCTTCATCGCGTCGACGAAGGAGCACATGCGCCGCATTCCGGGCCGCCTCGTCGGCCGCTCGCTCGACAATCGCGGCAATCCGGCGTTCACGCTGACCTTGCAAGCGCGCGAGCAACACATCCGGCGCGAAAAAGCGACGTCGAACATCTGCACGAATCAGGCACACTGCGCGCTCGTCGCGACGATCTATCTCGCGGCCGTCGGCGCGTCGGGTCTGCGCCGCGCGGCCGTTCTGAATCTGGAGCGCACGAACGCACTCGCGGAGCGCGTCTGCGCCATCGACGGCTTCTCGCGCGCATTTTCGGCGCCCGTGTTCAACGAAGTCGCGATCCGCGTTCCCGCGGCGCTCGGCGCGTCGCGGTTGCTCGAAGAACTCGAGAAGCGCGCGATTCTCGGCGGCGTCGATCTCGGCCGCTGGTATCCCGAGTTCGCCGGTTGCGTGTTGATGAATGCGACGGAGATGACGACGAACGCCGATATCGACGCGCTCTGCGCGGCGCTCGCGGATGTCGTGGGCTCGCTCGGCGAAAGCGCGGCGCTCCATGTCTGAGCCGTTGATTTTCGAGACGGGCCAGCCCGGCCGCGCGAACACGTATTTTCCGAACGGACGAAGCGCCGACGAGTTTCTCCCGAGCTCCATGTTGCGCGACGAGCTTCCGCTGCCGGATAACAGCGAACTCGGCGTCGTTCGCCATTTCACGCGACTCTCGCAGCAGACGTTCTCGATCGATACCGGTTTCTATCCGCTCGGCTCGTGCACGATGAAATACAATCCGCGCATCAACGAAGCGATGGCATCGCAGCCCGGATTCAAAGAGCTCCATCCGTACGCGCCGGACCATCTCGCGCAGGGCGCGCTTCGCGTGATGTACGAACTCGAGCGTTCGCTCTCGGCGATCTTCGGTATGAGCGCGTTCTCGCTCAATCCCGCCGCGGGCGCGCATGCGGAACTCACGGCGCTCCTCATTGCGAAGGCCTACTTCGCGAAGATCGGCGAGGGCGCGACGCGCACGACCGTCATCGTTCCCGACACGGCGCACGGAACGAATCCGGCGTCGGCCGCGATGGTCGGCTACAAGGTCGTCTCGCTCCAGAGCGACGCGCGCGGCCGCGTGGGCCTCGCGGAACTTAAGGCGGCGATCGGCGACGATACGGCCGTCTGCATGATGACGAACCCGAATACGCTCGGACTTTTCGAGGACCAGATCCACGAGATCGCCGAGGCGGTGCACGCGGTCGGCGGCCTGATGTACTACGACGGCGCGAACGCGAACGCGCTGATGGGCAACGCACGCCCCGGCGACATGGGCTTCGATCTCATGCACCTCAACCTGCACAAGACGTTTTCGATCCCGCACGGCGGCGGCGGTGCGGGCCACGGTCCTGTCGGCGTCGCGGAGCGGCTCGTTCCGTTCTTGCCGGTCCCGATCGTGACGCTCGACGACGCCGGCACCTACCATCTCGAGGGCGAGCGCCCGGATGCGATCGGCACGATGCGATCGTTCTGGTCGAACTTCGCGCACGCCGTCCGCGCCCTGACGTACATCTACGCGAACGGCGGCGAGGGCCTGACGCGGGTGTCCCAGCTCGCCGTTCTCAATGCGAACTACGTCCGCGCGAAGGTCAAGGAGTTTCTCCCGACGCCGTACGACGAGACGTGCCGCCACGAGTTCGTCGCCACCGCGGCCGACCTCAAGCGCGAGACGGGCGTTCGGGCTCTCGATATCGCGAAGGCGCTCCTCGACCGCGGCTACCACGCACCGACGATCTACTTCCCATTGCTCGTTCCCGAGTGCCTGATGATCGAGCCGACCGAAACGGAATCGAAGGAGACGCTCGACGCGTTCGTCGAGGCCCTCCGCGACGTCGTGGAGACGGCCCGCCGCGACCCGCAAGCGATCGTGGACGCGCCGGTCAACACGGTCGTCGGGCGGATCGACGAGACCCGGGCAGCCCGGCAGCCCGACCTCCGCTGGGTGCCCGAAGCCGTCTCGTAGGGGCCAAGCGAGCCGTCGGATTGCACCCGTTGCCTCTTGGCGGGGGTTGCTAGAATTGAAGTACACATCGCCCGGCCTTCGTAGCCGGGCGAGTTCGACAGAAGGCGGCACATGCGGATTAAGTACGAGGTCTCGGCGGGTGGGCTCGTCTTACGCAAGAACGGGGAGTCGCTCGATGCCCTCTTGATCGGCCGCGGCATTCCGCGCGTCTGGTCGCTGCCCAAGGGCCACGTCGAGAACCGGGAGACCCACGAGCAGGCCGCCCTCCGTGAGGTCCGCGAGGAGACCGGTTGCTGGGCGCACGTACTCGTCAAGCTCTCCGAGATCTCGTACTGGTTCTACCTCAACGGCACCAAACACAAGAAGTCGGTCCATTTCTACCTGATGACCTACCTCTCGGGCGACACGGCGAACCACGACCACGAAGTCGATGAGGCCGCCTGGTTCGAGATCAAGGCTGCGAAGAAAGCCCTCAAGTACGTCAACGAGAAGCGTTTGATCGATCTCGGCCTCGAAGAGCTGGCCAAGATCGAGGATCCCTTCGACGGCGCGAACGTCGTGGCGGAGCAGCTTCCGGACGAAGCGGTGCGAGAATCGGCGACTCGATAGCTCCAGCGGGGGACGCGCAAGCGGCCCTCCGTGTCTCCATCGACATCTTCGATGGGCCGCTCGATCTGCTCCTGACGCTCGTTCGCGAGCGCCAGCTCGATATCGCAACCGTTCCGCTCGCCGCGGTCGCCCAGCAGTACTTCGACTACATCGCCGTCATGGACGCGCTCGACGTCGAGGTAGCCGCGGAGTATCTCGTGATCGCGGCGACGCTCGTGTACCTCAAATCGAAGTCGCTCTTGCCCGCGATCCCGACCGAATTCGCGCCGGAAGGCGAGGAGTCGGCCGAGGAGGTCGAGGAGCGGCTTCGCGCGCGCCTCATCGCCTACTCGAAGTACAAGGGCGTCGCGGAAGAACTGCGGGCCCGCGCCGCGGAAGCGGACGCGTTCTATTTCCGAGAGGCCGGCGATTCGAGCGCCGACGTCGAGCAACGCTACCGGATCGTACCCGACAAGCTCGCGCGGGCGCTCGTGGCCGCGATCCGTACCGCGAAGCCCGAAAAGCGGACGATCGCGCGCGAGCGTTTTTCGATCGCGCGGCAAATGGAATTCGTGGCACGCGTCGTACGCGAACGCGGGTCCATCGATTTTCCGGCGCTGTGCTTGGATCTGGACCGCGGCGGCATCATCGCGACGTTCCTCGCCATCCTCGAACTGATCCGCCAGCACCGCCTCGCCTACGACCAACCGACACCGGACGAGCCCCTGCGGCTGTTGCCGTTCGTCCCGGAAGAGATACATGCAAACTGAGCTGATCGAAACCGGTAGCCTCTCGCGCTCGCTCGAAGCGCTGCTTTTCGTTGCGAGCGAATCGCTTTCGATCGACGCGCTCGCCAAGCTCACGGGCGCGTCGCACGTCGAGGTCGCCGAGACGCTCCAAGCGATCGCCGAAGAGTATGCGGAGCGCGGCATCGTGCTGCGCGAGGTGGCCGGGGGCTACCGCTTCGCCACGTCGCCTGCGGCCCGGCAGGTCGTCGAGGCCTACCTGATGCCCGCGAAGACGAACCTCTCCGCGCCGGCCATGGAGACGCTCGCGATCGTCGCCTACCTGCAGCCGGTCACGCGGGCCGAGATCGAGGCCGTCCGCGGCGTGAACGTGGATAGCGTCGTCAGCACGCTCGTCGATCGACGCTTCATCGCGGAAACGGGCAGGCGCGACGTCCCCGGCCGCCCGATGGAATATCGCACCACGCCGGAGTTCCTCGAATCGTTCGGCTTGCGGTCGGTCGACGAGCTGCCGCCCGTCGATTTCGAGGCCGAGGCGCTCGAGCTACCGCTCCTCCTCGCTCCGGGCGCGCGCGGCGACGACGACGGTATCCCGGCCGCTTCCGGCGAAGAGCCCGACAACACCGAACACACAGAGGCATCCCTATCCAGTACGACCACTTAGACGACGCGGCGCGCGCGGTTTGGGAACGCGTCGAGGCCAACGAAAACGTTGTGGCCCTCGCGCACGATTTGATCCAGCCTGGCGAGCGCTTCACGCTGACCGAGGACCAGGCACGCGCGGTCGGCGAGATCACCACGAAGCTCGCCGAGGGCGAATTCGAATTTCTGCTCAAGGCCCCCACGGGCTCCGGCAAAACCGAGGTCATGTTCCGCACCGCGGTTTCCGAAGCGCTCCGCAGTGGTGGATACGTGTGTCTCGTCGCTCCGACGCGCGACCTCGTCCGTCAAGATTGCCAGTACTTTCGCGATCGCCTCGAGGGCACGGGCCTCGGCGTCGGCGAGGTCCACGGCGGCATCTCGCCGGCCGAGCGCCGCACGATGTCCGACGAGTTGAAAACGGGTCAGATTCGCTTCGTGATCGGAAGCGCGATGATGATCGCGAACGAGCCGCTCTGGGACGTTCTCGATCGTAGCGCGCTCACGATCGTCGACGACGTGAACGCGTTCGACGAGCGCGAGCATCTGCGACTGCTCGAAGATCTCGATTGTCCGCTCCTCTTCGCTTCGGCAACGCCGAACGAACTGCAACGTTTTCTCGAGCGCGTCGGCGCGTTCAACAACGTGATCACGATGCGCGGCATGCCGTTCGACGTGCTGCCCACGAAGGTTCATAAGATCTCCGGCGTTTGGGGCGAACCGTCTGCCGAGCAGCTCGCGCACGCGGACGCGCTGATCCGCGATCATCTCGAGCGCAAGTCGCGCATCTTCGTGATCGCGCGCACGCGCGGCGACGTCCCGAAACTCGCGGCGCGGCTCGAAGCGCTCTACGGAATTCCCGTACAGCAACTGCGCGGCGATATGGCCGATAGCGCGGAACATAAGAAACGGCACCGGAAGAGCGGCGTGAGCGTCTACGGCACGTCCACGCGCGTGGAAGAGATGCGCGCGTTTCGCGAAGGCGCACCGGCGATTCTCGCCGCGACGAATCTCGTGGGCAGCGGTCTCGATATCCCGGCCGCCGACTTGATCGTGATCACGGATTCCGATGCGTTCGGCGAGAGCGAGATCGAGCAGTTGATCGGTCGCGTCGGCCGGCGCGAGCGCCCCTCCGATGCGGTGCTCGTAACGGAAACGACCTTCGAGAAGAACCCCTCGCGCGCGATGGCGGCGAGCGGTCGCGCGATGACCTTCATGCCGCCCGGCATGCGCTCGAACTCGCTGCGCTTCCGCCGCCGCTAAGTACGTGTTTCTCGGGCTGCACGTCGGCGAAACCGGCGGATACGACGATGCGGTCGCCTATTCGGCGAAGCTCGGCTGCACGTCGATTCAAATCTTTTCGAACAGCCCGAAAACGTATCGCGTGGCGCCGATCGACGTTCCCGCGCTCGAGCGATTCCGCGACGCGCGCGCGGCCGCGGGGATCGTGACCTCCGCGATTCACACGTCGTATCTCATCAATCTCGCAAGCGACGATCCGAAGATTTCGAACGGGTCGCTACGGTTGCTGAAGAACGATCTCGCCGTGGCGGCGGCCGGGCGCATCGATTTCGTGAACACGCATCTCGGATCGTACGGCAAGCGCGACCGCACCGAAGGATTCGCGGCCGTCGTGCAGCTCCTCGAACGGGCGCTCGAAGATATCGCGCCCGGCGTGTATCTCGTGCTCGAAAATTCCGCCGGTGCAGGCCAGCTGTGCGGCGGCACGCTCGAGGAGCTCGGGGCGTTCGTGCGCGCCGTCGGTCACCCGCAGCTGGGCGTCTGCCTGGATACCGCGCATTCGTGGGCGGCCGGATACGACATCGCGTCTCGCGAGGGCGTCGACCGCTTCATCGACTTGGCGTACGAGACGATCACGCTCGAACGCTTGAAGATGTTCCACTTCAACGATACGCAGATACCGCTCGGCGGGCATAAGGATCGGCACTGGCACATCGGGGAAGGCCTGATCGGATTCGAGGGCTTTCGGGCGCTCGCGGCGCATCCGGCGCTTGGAGATAAGACGGCGATTCTGGAAACGCCGGGTGAGGAAGCCGACGACGTGCGCAACATGCAATCGATCCGTTTGATTTTCGAAGGCGCCCGCGCGTGATCGTCGCCGCGGGGTCGCGCGTCGCCCTCACCGGCGCGGATGCGGCGTTTCACGCGCGTCTGCGTGCGGCGTTCGGCCTCGCACCCGCGTCGCGCGAGCTCGACCCGCGGGGGCTCGCATATTGCGGTGCCGAGTATCGGGTCTATCCGTTCATGCGCATCGCGGACGCGGTGCGATTCTTTTCCGCCGTGCACGAACGCTGGGATGCGGATCGGCTCGCGTCCGATTTCGCGCTCGCGGGGCTCGACGGCACGTTCGAAGTGCGGCGCATGAAGCGTGCGTATCAGCGGACCCTCGTGCTCGCGCTCTCGGCAGCATCGCTGCCCTCGACGCTCGTCGTCGAGAACGCCGAGCAGTTCGACGAACCGCCGGCCCGTGCGCTCCTCGCGCGCGCGGTCGAGCGCGCTCCCGCCGCGCTCGTGACCTTCGAAGGCGATGCGCCGGACGACCTCGCGGCGTACACGTCCGTGGCGCCGGCTGCGACCTTCGACTTGCGAGCCCTTTCGTGATCCGCGAGGTCTCGCGTAAGGAGTACGTCGAGAAGAAGCCGCTACTCGCGATCGCGTTCACCCTCGTGTTGTGCGTGACGGCGGCGATTCCGTTCGTGTTCACCTACTCACTGAAGATCGCGTCGGCGGCTGCGGCGACGCAAGATACGGCGCAACTGATTCTCGCGAACTTCCGCTCGTATGCGGTCTTCGTCGAATCGGAGTGGCTCGCGCGCAATCTCGCGCGCATCCTTTCGTTGCTCGCGCTGATCGCCGGCTCCGGCGCGATCGCGGGCGAGCGCGAGGCCCGCACGTTACCGTTGCTCTACACGTCGGCTCTTCCGCTACGCTCCATCGCCGCGATCAAATTTTGCGTGATCGCCGCGTGGTTGTTTCTCGTAACCTTCGCGAGCTTCGGCGTGCTCACCGCACATTCGCTCGTGGAACGGCTGCCGCTTCCGATCGAAGTCGTGGCCGTGGCGTCCGTGGTCGCGTTCGCGAACGCGATGGCGTTTCTCGCGGTGGTGTTCGCCGCGAGTTCGCTCATGAACCGCACGATCTTCGCGGCAATACTCGCGCTCGTGCTCGGCTTTAGCATGGCCGGCGTGCTGCATCTCTTCGGACTCAACGGCACGGCCCTCGCCACGAATATCGTCGCCGTCGACGGAAGCGTGATCTGGCAGAACGCATGGCTCGACGTGCTCGTGTCGTTTCTGATCGTCTTGATCGGCTTGCTCGTAACGTTCATCGAGGTCGATCGCCGCCGGGCGGCCTGAACTCGAACGACGCGTGATCGCGCACTTCGATATCGACGCGTTCTATGCGAGCGTCGCGCAGCGCGACGATCCCTCGCTTCGCGGCGTGCCGCTCGCCGTCGCGGGCGATAGCCGGCGCTCCGTCGTGCTCACCGCATCGTACGAGGCGCGCCCGTTCGGCGTGCGTTCGGCGATGCCGCTCTACAAGGCGAAGGCACTCTGCCCGCAGCTCGTGGTGGTGCCGCCGGATTTCACGCGCTATCGCGAATCGTCGCGCGCGGTCTTCGCGATCTTCGCGCGTGGTGGCGGTGCCGTCGAAGGGCTCTCGCTCGACGAAGCGTTCGTCGCGATTCCGACGGACGATCTCGACGAGGCGATCGCGTTTGCCGAGGGCGTGCGCCGTGCGGTGCGCGACGAAGTCGGGCTCACCGTGAGTGCGGGCGTGGCGGCGAAGAAGATGGTGGCGAAGATCGCGAGCGACGCCGCGAAGCCGGATGGGCTCGCGTCGATCGTGCCGGGAACGGAGGCAGCCTATCTCGCGCCGCTGCCGGCGGGGCGCCTATGGGGTGTCGGCCCGAAAACGCAGGCGCGCCTTTCCGCGCATGCGATCGAAACGATCGGTCAGATCGCGGAGCTCTCCGATGAGGCGGCGTTCGCGCTCTTCGGTCGCTCCGGCAAGGCCGTTCGCGAACTCGCGCGCGGGAACGACGAACGGGTCGTCGCACCCGACCGCGATACGCGCTCCGTCTCGAGCGAAGCCACGTTCGAATACGATTTGCGCGACGCGGGCGCGCTCCGCGCGGCGCTCTCGGAGCTCGCTGCCGACGTCGCCCAGCGGCTCGCGACGCACGGCTTACGCGGAACCACGATCGGAATCAAGATCAAGCGTGCGGACTTCACGGTCTTCGGGCGACAGACGACGGTCGCCGTGCCCACCGACGATGCGGCGACGATCGAAGCGGCCGCGTTCCATTGTCTCGAGCGCGCGGCGCTCGATGGTGCTCCCGTGCGGCTTCTCGGCGTGCGCGTCGCGTCGATTACGGAAGAGCCCGTGCGCCAGACATCGCTCTTCGGTTTCCTATCGAGCGAGGAGTCGTAAGAACGTGCGCGGCGCGAAATCCGAATCGCGCTCGATGCGTTTGAAGGTCTCGTAGCGGATGTGCGATGCGAGCGCGCGCTTCTCTTCGAGCGCGGCCGTCAGTTCGCGCGCGGCGCTCTCCAACTCCGCGCCGTCGAGTTCGGGGAGGGAACGCTTGAGGCGCTCGACGCGTCCGTCGATCTGTGCGGACATTTCCGATGCGACCTGCGCTTCGACGTCGCGTATCCGCGCGGTCAGTCGCTCCATGTCCTCGACGGTCGGTAACCCACGCTGCTGCGGCGCCGCGGGCGAGGGCGAGCGGCGAGCGTTCGCGGCGCGCGCCGGCGCGTTCCGCGCGGGCGCATCGAAATCCGGATAGACGCGGACGATCGATGCGATCTTCTGCGGCCCCTTCGGCGATTGCAAACCCTCGATGAGGCGCACGTCTTGCAGCTTCGTTCGAAGCGCCGTGTCGTCGATGATCTTGAGTAACGCGGGATCGGCATCGGCGGGCGGCGTGCGGCCGCCGAAAAAATCGGCGGGCGTCGCCTCGCGTAGCGCGAGCGCGCGTTCGAGCAAACGTTTGCGGTCGCTTTCGGCCATGGGCACGTGCGTTCGGCATGCCGTTCGGCGTGCCTCGTGCACGCCGTGAACGGTGATGTCGACCGCTATGGGTCGACGGGAGCGCCGCTCGTCATCCTCGTGCACGGTGCCGTCGCGAATCGAAAGACGTGGCTGCCCGCGGCGCGGGAGCTCTCCGCGCGCTTCGAGGTGTGGTGTCCCGACTTGCCGGGGCATGGGTCCCGTCGCTCGGAAAACTTTACGCTTGCCGGTGCGCTCGAGGCCGTGGGGTCGCTCGTCGCACAGGCGTGTCCGCGCCGCGCGATCGTCGCGGGCGATTCGCTCGGCGGATACGTCGCGCTCGCGCTTGCGGCACGCGATCCCGAAGGCATCGCCGGGGTCGTCGCCGGTGGCTGCACGTGGTCGATGGCCGGAACGGGCGGCGCCTTGGCTCGCGCGTCCGACGTGCCCGTCGCGTTGCTGACGCGCGTCGTCGGACGCGACCGAATGCTGCGCGCGAGCGAGTCGCTCGTTGCGCTCGTCGCGAGCCCCGACGTCGCACGCGAAATCGTCTCTGCAGGTCTTCGACTCGAGTCGCGCTCGGAGTCGCTTCGCGAACTCGCCGGCCTCGATCTCGTCGCGCTTGTCCGCGAGATTCGCGTGCCGGTCGCGTTCGTGAACGGTCGTTACGATTGGCCGACGCGCGCCGGCGAACGCGCGTTGTTGCGCGCCGCGAGCGACGCATCGCTTGCGATCTCCCCGCGCTGCGGGCACGGCGTTGGCTTGCTCGACGCGCCGTTCTTCGCGAGGACGATCGAGGCGCTCAGCGCACGGACGTAAGCAGTTCGTGGAGCGCCTTCGTATCGAAGTCGGTGCCTTCGAGTCCCATCGCCGTGATCGTGGCTTGGTTCGCGTTTCCCGGGAAGTCGCCGATTTCGATGCGCATCGGAAACTTCGGATTCGCGCATCGCATCACGCGCAATTTGACTTGCACGCCGCGGACCTCGACCTGATCGACGCCCCCTTCGGTAAGGTCGCACTTCACGAAGAGGTTCATCATGCCAAGGCCCATCTTCATGGCATCGGCGGTGTTTCCGCTCGATGGAACCACGGCGCCGCGCAATTGGATTTGAAAGCCCCGCGGACCGCTCGACGGCACGATCGTTACGAGTTGCGTGACGCTCAGATCCTCCGCGGAGAGAACCTTGTAGCCCGCGGGAATGGTGAACGTCGCGATCTTGTTCGCCGTGCGCTTGACGGCGGCGGGATCTTGCGAAGTCGCGAGCAGGTTCTTCGCGATATGAGGTAACGCGAACGCGAAGGCCACGAGCGCGATGACGACGAGCGCGAAGAGCGAGCCAAAGATCGCGAGGACGATTTTGAGTTCTTTGCTCATATGTGGTCGGAACTCCACGTGCAATCCGCACGCGCCGTTCGGATCGCGTGCTCGTTCTCTTTCCACCACGCCCGGCCGAGCGGCGAGATCGGTGCGAACATCAAGATCGCATTCTTGCGCGCGCGGACGGAACCTCGCGCGAGGACCTCGCGGGCCGGCAGCGGCGGCAGCCATCCGCCCACGCGGCGTAAGTCGCCCGCGGCGGCGCGCAGCAGCGCGGGAAGAATCGCACGGCCCTCCTCGCCGTCGAACGCAAAATCGTCGGCGACGAACGTATCCTCGCGTAGCGCGCGTCGGCCGACGACGTAGGCGACGAGCGTTCGTCCGCGCCGCACGCCGAGCCGCACCGGCTGCGACCCATCCTGGAGCGGTGCGTCCCAGCGCTTGCGCATCCAATCCCACACGAGCGGCGTGCGCCGGAAACTCCACGGTCGCGAACGTTCGAGCGCATCGAAGCAGCGGCGCACGGCGGCCCAATCGGCCGCCTCGATCGGTCGCGCGCCCGCGGGCGATCCGTCGAGCGCGTCCGCGCGCAACGTGAACAGCCGCGACGGAACCGCATGGAAGCCCAACCGCTCGTAGTAGAGCGGATGGATGTCGGAGTAGAGGAACGCGACGTCGCGTCCGGCCGAGCGCTCCGCATCCAAGAGTGCCCCGAGCATCGCGGCGGCGCAT
>Ga0209611_10001574_pt1 | contig 39322 bp, 29 predicted proteins | sample S1TSphgellanicum_3_FD_187693 | JGI IMG/M metagenome (GOLD analysis project Ga0209611, IMG submission 187693) | Host-associated microbial communities from peat moss isolated from Minnesota, USA - S1T2_Fc - Sphagnum magellanicum MG (SPAdes) (version 2) | ecosystem: Host-associated > Plants > Peat...
ACACAAAGATACACATTTGGAGTTCAAACCTCTTCTTGTCCAATGTTATCAGGTCACTCAATATATTCCATCATCATTCAGAACATGTTTCTGAAACAGAATCGCCCCTCTTTTAAAGACACTGCCATTTCAGTTGAATACCTACCTCATAAAGTCTCGGTTCCAGTTTCAGGGTCAATGAAATGCTGTGTACATACTCACTTGGTGGGAGTCATTGTCTGGGAGATGGCCCCCAGAAAAGAAGCTTAGTTAGCTGTGGCTTCTTCAGCTGGCAGCTTCTTTCTTCCCATGTCCACACACCTGTCTGCCTACATATTGAGAACTGAGTAAAAACTTCAGTCATAGATGCACACAGCAATTGACAGAACTACTACTAAGTACCCTGACAACACAATTAACTGCATTTCTATCATTGGCACTTTCAAAGCATCCGGGAAAGGACTTTCCCAAAATCCATAACTGCTCTGTTTCAAGGCAATGGAGAGTATCTACACCACTGAATAGAGAATTATCCATGGAGCTCTGAAACCCAGTCTAGAAAGTTTATCTCGACTAATACAGTAGTACCCATCCCTAAAACCTCTACATTCCCCAAGTTCCTGAAGATCCCACGCTTGCTTTATCAGCTTCCCCATCTGAGATAGTAAGGTATTTACAGTAATGAATTTTATCCCTTTTTGATGGGAAACAGAAGAGGATACTGTTATCCCATAAATTAAGATCAACAGTAGTCTTCCAACACAAATTCCTACTGTACATTACTTGATTGTTGAGTGAGAGAGCCACTGTCTCAATGAAACCTAGGTTGTGTCCCTGCCAGTGCCAGAGCCATAGCTAACATCATTTGCTGCTCAAAGCTTTCAGGCACCACAGTGCTCTTCCCTCCTACTGCCACACTGCTGCTGCTTTCACCATTTCTTCCAACATCAGGCAACATTTCTGGAAACTCCCATGGTAAACTCTGATGCAGATGGGATGCTACTATAGAAACTTGTCTCAACTTCAACTTGCTCTGAGCTTGAGCACAGGACCATTTAGTAATTGATGTAGCCACACATTCTCACTGTGTTGAGCTTACCCAACTTACTAGTCCATCACTAGTGTTCGGAATTTCTGAATCCCTGATTGCGATTCCATGCTCCCCCCCCTCCCTCTGAGACATCCCGAAAGCTTCATCTGAAGAGGCAGGTCAGATTCCCCTCTCATCCTCTGAAGCATTGTCCACAACCTCATGGGTCCTATTTCTGACAACTGGTGAAACATCATGGCTCCTTCAATGTGACTAAGCTTGGAAGGCAGTCTCAAGTGCCTCCTCCCCATGAAGTATCTCATGTTGTTGATTAGTTCCAGAGACTACTGCCCTTCCATTGACCAGAGCTGGCTCAGGTGGCAAAGTATTGACAATTGATTGCTGGGCAGCTGATGTTGTGTTACCCCCAACAACCTGCTGTTCAGCCAATGCTGCAATGGCACCTGCTAAGCCCCCTGTAACTGAGCTGTGCCTTCCTGGCAGTGCCTGATGTTGGATATCAAGAACTGATGGTGGTGGTGGCAGTGGTAGTAAAGGAGGCAGTTGTCCTGGTGGCAGCATAAGTGCTCCTGAATCAGTGTCTACTTCAGAACCAAGTCCAAAACCAGTCATCAATGTTGACAAGTTGACTGGTTGGACTGCTCTACGGAGTTCACCACCTGGGTCTCTGTGCTGTGCACCTTGCTCCTAAACCCCAGCACATACCAGGCCAAATGTAATCCTCTGTGAAACTACAACTCCAAGGTAGATCACCATGAATCAAGTCACAGCTTTCTTTCTGTGAATGAGGAGGGCTCAAGAGCTCTACTGCAATGAAAAAGGGCTTACATGTGTTCTAAAAAAGGGCAGGCTCCACTCCCAGTCCAATATCCAACTGGTCTCATGCTGACAAAATGATGTATCATAAAATGAGGGAGTACACAATTTCCCACATTCTAAGCCACAGGCAAACCAACTGCATATAAGCAGACACAAACAAGTCACATGCCCTCATATTGTCAACCCCAAAACCAGTCGGCAATTGTGCATGACAGAACCATTTTAACTGATCAGTCAAAATGTCCTCATGAAGCACAAGCCTCTACTGGAATTGACTGGATTGAGCATGGTCCACAATTTTCTTTTGGGCTTTGCAATGACGTTGCTGGCTATATTACCAGCAGTAATATACAAAGAGTATGTACACAGACCTAAGCAACATGCCTCTACCATCATGTAGGGATAAGTGGTACTTCACGAAGAATGATCGCCAGGTATAAGAACAAGATAGAACGGCTATGATATCTTCCAGAATATTGACGATTCCATGCTACATTCATCACTAAGCAGGTGGGAGGATACCTGAAGAGAAATCCAGATAGCTTCCATGACCATTATGTCCTCCAAATCCAGATCAAATTCATCATCCCTGTCATATTCCCAAATATTCAACATTAAACTCTTTCTTCTACCCTGCATAACAAAAGACAATAAAGGGAGGGTTAGTTATAGACAACACCTGTTATGCCGGTAAAATCCAGACCGTGCTGCTCCACGTGTTAACTGGGCACCCAGACGTTGCACTGTTCGGAAGCTGTCAATACCATGATGCCTGAGGGCTGGCATTGCTTGTTGAGGAGTAAGAGCAGGCAGTGCTTGTGGAGGAGCTCCACCCTCGTCATTTGCTGCAAATTGGTGACTACCTTGTACCCACAATGAGTCTGGTTCCACCACTGCTCTCTCTGGCAGCCCTGATGATAAAGGATCCTGTCATCCCACACATTGTTAAGACAGCCTTGAACCTCACTTCTGCTCTAACTGCAGGATAAGGACACTCTCTTATGCAGAGACAGAGCCTACATCAGACTCCACATGTCAAACCAACCAGGATAACTTTATGATTCAGGTTCCTGCTATTGGATTGTCATTTTAGAGCATGAGCATGTCTGTCATCTTCTTGTCCTTGAAGTGCAGATAGATGACCTACCCCACTAGAGAACACCTTCACCATTATTGCTAAGAACCCATATGGCTTATCTCTGTGCACTCTGCATCCTGCAACAGAGTAATATTTAGATTGCTTTCTTTAGAACACATTTCTGGGTTTCTTCTCAACAACACATGCACTTCCATCAGCACCCATGCTGGCTTCAGCAAAGGTCGATGGCTGAATATATTGCACTCCAAGACTCTTACTTGCTGGCAATGATGGTCTGCATCCTATAAGGTGGCATAAATCTTTGGGAAAAGAGGAGACTCATATTTTCCAAGGTCTGCTGCTGCCACTTCCAAGAATCCTCCATTGGAAAGTCTCATATATAGCAGAAGCCAGGGCCTTTCAATAATCTTAGCCCCAGTGCTTCAAATTTGTCATTAGATGGGAATGGTAGGCAGGGTTCTAATTTGGGCCCCTACTTTTGGTTTAAAGGGTTTTGATTTAAAGGGCCACAAATGGCTGACATGGCTATCTGGCTCAGTGTAGTCAGAGTGCAAGCTAACCTGTGAGGGATGACTGATGGTTTCACATGCTGCTTGCCAGTCATCCTGATCAGAATCAGGAGGAAGTATGGCAGGATGGGGTGGAGGATGGTTGTCTTGGACATCATTGTTGCGCCGTTGTTCACGCTCCTCATCATCCTGTAGTTCTTGTTGCCGCATCCGGATCTTTGCCTCTATTACTTTTTGCTCTTCCTGAATCACAGAAGCATACACAGGTGTGAGAAACAATATTATGTCCAAAGAAGGATTCCAGAGCCTGTATCAGGGGCTCAGCAATAACAGCAGAAAAGAAACTTTATCACTAATGCACAATTAAGTTTGCAGTGACAAAGCACATTGGAATATGAATGAGATATAGGATGTCCAAAGGTTGAAGGAGGTGTTTTATAGCCTGGTTTGTATAAATAGGATGAAGAAAAACTGCACTCAACATTGAACAATCCTATTCATGCTGGGAAGTTTATATGAACAAACAGTGTGTTAAAACCAATCACTCAATCCAGACAACATTAATACAGGGAAAGACACAGATGCAAAGTAATAGGGGCCTACCGCTTGCTCCCTGCCCTTCTCTTCCATGCTCTTTGGGCCCCGATATTCTACTGAATAGTTTGCCATTTTGCAATATGGGCATCTATCACCATCCTTGTTAAGGTTTCCAACTGTAGCACCTCTTAGATTGTGGTTGTTGTACAACTAGTTTTGATTCACCTTTTTTGGTCTTCTTCAACAGCATGCTCACTAATTTCATCAGCATGATAAAGACCAAAGGTGAACGGCCTTCATAACATGCAAGACCTGGATACTCATATCTAGGCAGGTTTGGCATCATCCAAAACCTTGCTGCTGATGACAGAATTTATTATGATAACCTGATCCTCAATTACCCACATATTTCCATAACCCTCTCAATTCAATCATCATGAAATGCGATAATGCTGGGCTCAGTTCAAGAACAATTGCAGACCCAACATTGAGCGCATACACTAATGAGCTGTGTTAAGCAAAAAAGAAAGCAGAAAGGATACTGAGTTGGTTGAGAGATACTAGGAGACTTCACCTGCAAAAAACACTCTGCAAATTGCAGATAATTTGGCTCAGTACTATACATACCTACCTACAATCAAGGACACTTGACATGTCAATTCTTCCAACACAATGAGCAGCATACTGCAGCAGTCATTACATGAAGAAATTACTTTGTCACTTTCAGCTCATAGGGGCCTACTGTACAAAAACTGGAATGGACCATGAGCCTTGATCAAGAACTGGACATAAAGGAGCACCCCTTTGCAGCAGCTACTTTATTTCTCTCAAACAAACAGTGTGTGCCACCTGCTCAGTTGCAGATGTTTCTGGAACCCCTGCACTCCGATCACTTAAATTGCTACTTCTGTAACCCTAAAATTTCCCAAAACATATATGGCTTTCTCTTACACCCTTGCAACAACCACACTGAATGTACACATCCAGAGATAGAATAGTCAGAACTACAAGAGATTGACCATGTAAATCCAGAGACAGAATAATCAGAAAGCACTAAAAAATCGTTAGGATGTAGAAAACAAAGTTGATAATCATCTTTTGAAGGGCTTCAAAGAGCGTATAGCTTGCAATAGAGTACCTGTGCAGATGCCTTTGGTGCAACATTTGGAACGATTGAGACTCGGATAATTCTGTCATGGCCAACATCAATTGCCCATGGTTAGGTTCAATAAGAGCAAAGAGTGCAAAGCAACCAAGACTAGTTAACAGCACATTTGGTAAAACCCTGAACCCTCTGTACTATGCCACAAAAAACATAATTGCGGAGAAAGGTGAGCAATTGTGGTGAATGCCTACCAGGAAGCAAATAGGGCATTCTTCGAGCTCAGCTACAGGTTCTTCTCCTCCAGGATAGCAAGGAGCCAATTTAGACTCAAGAATGAGGCGACGGAGCTTCTGTTGATCCACACCTTTGCATGGATATAATCCCTGGGGTCGTGTATGACGATCATCAACGGCTGGCAGTCGCCTGCGAGTTATTTTGTTGCCCATAATAATTCAATGTCTAATGCAAGATGCCACATGTTCCACATCCATAAACCACTCCGAATGCACTCCCTCCTCAAACCTGCTGCAAGTGTAAACCCTGGCAGACACACCAGCAATCTGATAGTCTCAAAATCTTGGGAATTCCAATGGAGGAGAAAGAACACTAGACCTAAATCTATTCCAATCTGCTTGAAATGCTTGAAATGCTTTCCATCATGTGCAAGGAAATGAAAAATGTTGCTCCTCTACGACTGCATAAAAAGCTTCTGTCCTCGCACAGATTTTCTTGATTGATCGCATATAAACGTTTGAAATTACAACAATCAACTGTGAACGAAAGAGGAGATGGAGCATTTTCTTTAAAGCTCCGCTGTAAAAATGCATCTCTAAACAGCAACAGCCATTATTGCTACTGCTACTGCATCTGCAAAACTCTCCAAGTATCCCGAGGAGGAGAACCAAAAAAGCTTAAAGGAAAAAAAGAGGAAAAACTCTGTGCTGCAAAAAAAAAATCTTGCAAGGCAGAAAAATGAAAAACGAAACAGAAGAACTCCTTCAACTGCAACAACATCCAAAAAATATTGCAGAAAACAAAACCAAGAAAAAAAAAAAAAAAAGCAAACATGTACAAATGTCGTCTCCAAGCCTTACGTACCTTCAGAGCTGCAAATTGCGGAGTACTGACAGCATAGTCATCATCTCCTCCTCCTCCTCCTCCTGCTCTGCTCCTCTGCTCTTGTTGCTCTGATCCTTCTCCTGCTCCCAATTGTTGTTGATCAAATTTCCTCCTCTTTCTTTCCTCTTCTTCTTTTTTTTTTCTTTTTTTTCCTGGCACGATTTGCAAAATGAAACTCTACAGATTGCTTCACAAACAATGTATGGCAACAGATGAATTACTTCTGAATCCAAAAACAAAAAATCAAAAAGGACTTGGAGATTTGGCAAGAAAACAGGAGAAGTCCTGAAGAAGGAAAAACGGAGAGGAAACGCACAGGAGAGCACGGACCGTTGGACGCAACAAGAACAACAGAGGATAAAACCCGGAGGAGAGTACGGACCGATGGACACGACAAAAACACCAGAAGACGAAACCCGGACCAGTACACAGACCGCGGGATAAAACTATAAAACCAGAAGACAAAACCCGGAGGAGTACACAGACCGCTGGAAACAGAAAAACAAGCAGTTTACGGACCGCTGGACATAGAAACTATATCAGAAGAGAAGACCAGGAGGAGTTCACGGACCAGCGGTATACAACAACAAGAAGCACACTAACGTCTTTCTGGGACCGTTGGGTAATAGTAAGAACCACAGTTATTATCCGTGTCATCGATCCTCTTCGTTATCTTGTGTAGAATTACTTGGCGTAATGTACTTTGTTTGAGTGTACAATTACGTGACGTAATCTACTTTCTTTTCTGGTGTCTAATTACGTGACGTGATTCCACCCACAAACGCCTTTCTTTTTTTCCGCCTTTTGTAATTGTCGTTTGTTTTACTTCTCTCTTTTCTTTTCTTTTTTCCCTTTAATTCTTTTTTCTTTTTTTTAAATTAATCATTATAGTCCCACTTTTTTTTTTATATCTTTCTTTATTTAGGTTTGTCTTTCTTTCTTTTCCTTTCTTTAAGTTTTGAAGGGAACTTTGCCAACATTATTAAAAGGGAGAATTAATATTAAATTTTATTTTTTTAGAAATGCTAAATTTCAGGAATAAATTATTTTTTCTGATTTTCTTTTAGATTTTTTTAATTATTTTTTAATTAAATAATTTCATTATGGTTAAAAAATTGAATCAGATTTTTGGTGGGGGTGCAATTCTACCACTCTTACATCCACGTTAAAACACAAAATGCCTATCTCTAGGTCTTTGGTCCTCTATGTGCCATGTGCCACACATATTACATGGCATACTAGTTCTAGATATTGGAGGATTATGTGGTAGATTATGGACCATAATATTTGAGAAAGGAAAATTATGCAACATAATAATATAATATTATGACAATTTGTTTTGATCCAAAATATACATGGGGTAGCTTTTGAGAAAACCATTAAATTTTATTTTTAAAACTTCATCTATGCATTCAAAGGTTTTTCCTAGCGTTCAGTTGTACATCCACATTCACGTAATTGAATACATCAATATTCATCAAATAAATACAAGCTTTCAAAAATGAATCAAATAAAATTCAAAATGAATGACATTTGTGTTATTCACCAAAAAATGTGATCATTTTTTATTTATTTTTTGTGTTGCTTAAAATCATGGGGAGTTAATTGACATGTATTAACAATTTTGAACTAGTAAACCATTTGAGGTTTTGAAAATTATCGTATTTTGCAATTTCATCTTAATCAATTCTCATAGATAATTTGAAAAAATCAAAGTAAGGATTTCGTGTCAATTATTATCAAATGTACATTACAATTTGAGAAGTCGTCGACAATGGCCAATGTGTGCATTAGTAATCATGCTTTCCAATCTTACTTCCCTACGGTCCATGTTGATCAATAATATGAAGGTTCCATTTTATGTGTGAATGATCAAAGCATGCATGTTCATATTCTACTAGACTTTTAAAATCTTTGCTTGTTTTCTTGATAAAGATTTCATTCAACGTTGTAAAATTCTTCTACAACAAAAATCCAACCTAGTTCTTGCAAAGGTCATTGGTGGTTAACCTTTAGCTTCAAATTATGTTACAAATGAAACTACACATATAGATTTATTAGTAGTTGACCATTTGAGTGTAATAATATTCAATACGATCAAAATTGCATCCAATATTATTATCATAAGGTTTTCTTAGTTCCAAAGGTTTTCCCTCGAATAGAAATAGATTGAAAATTTTGACATCTTGGCTTTCCTTTTTATTTCATGTGTTTCAACTCATTCCCTCAAAACAATTTTTGATAAACAACCTTTCCATGAAACAATCTTTTCATAGAAGCAATGATCTCATCATAGTCAAAAGTTCATTATGCAAAAGTCTTTGTTTGTTGGGCAAGGATGTTTTATGCAAAGCTTGCGGTGGTACACACGTGCTTTGAAATGTTTTTCAAAAGGCTAGTTAGAAGTAGCCACCAACATGGGAAATCATGACCTTATTTGCATATTATAAGTGTGTAGCTTGGAATTAAATTGTAATGAAACTTTAAGGTTGTTAATCACAAACTTTCAATATCACAAAATTTCAATAAAATCTATCAAAAAATCGTAAAAAATATGTTTATGCAAAATTCATGGGCTTCAAAATGTAAAAATGACATAATTTTTTTTTTTTAAACACATATATGTGTGTGTGTGTATTTTCTACTTATGTTGTTATGTTGTGAAGTACATATGATTTACATGTTAACTAAATCTGTGCAATTATTGTGATGTAATTTTGCATAAAATTTTATGATTTTTGTGCATTAAACATGAACATTCACATATTTCATTCAAAAACAATGTTCCATATGTTTGAATATTTAAGATATTGAATATGTACAAATATCATTTATATTAACCATGAAATAGAATTCATTCAATTTTTGTATTAACCTATGAAAACTAGATTTCACACAAAATTTGTACAAACCTGTGAAGATTAATAAATTTGTGATGTTGCTCTTATTTGGATAAATAAACTTGTCTTTCATTAGGCCTAATTGTTGTGTTCAAAGTAATGAGATGAATTGTGTCAATAGTTTGAGTGAAAATTAAACTTGATTTAATTTTAACTCAAGGATAAGGTTGTTAAATCAACATGACATACCAAATTTATGTTAGTTGCCACATTAACATCATGTCTAATGGGTGCAAATGCACTCAAAATTTTTTTTTATCATAGTCAATGCTTATTTGACATGTTTGCAAATCTCATATAACAAATTAATGTTGAAAATGTGTGTTGTATTTGTGATATGTTATTTTAAAAATCTAAGATGCATTTCAGTTTGAAAATAAACCAATATATTAAAATATATTTTAACAAGCTAAAAACCATGTAACCATTGTTTTCTAACATAATAAAACAAAGTAAAAACATTTTTTAAACATTATCATTCAACATTTAATGAAAACTATTTAAGAATTGTTTAAATGTTGTTAACATATCCTTCTATCATTTGGAAAAATTACCAATTTAACATAATTAACTAAACAAATTGGAACCTAGCCCATATCATAAGATTTGTGGTTTTGACTTAAGGTTTTACATTATACATTTGCAATTTTGCAATTGTTTCAAAAAAATCACTAAATTAATGAAATTTACACTAGAAAAACACAATTTTCTAAAAAGTTCTCAATTTTTAGTCAAAAAATGACAATAGTTTTTGAAAAAAATCATAAATTGTAAGAACCTAAACCTTGCCCAACCCAAATACATTTTTCATTTTTTATGGATCCAATTAAATAGATTTTTAAAAAATAACCTACCTTCACTTATACCCTCTAGGTTGGGTATAAAAATAACTAGATTTTTACATGACACTACTACAAACCCTTTGAAACACCATCTAAACCTTTTTCTCACGAAATCCATATACATTTCCAACGATTTGCAATAGTCAAATAATGTTCATGAAGGCAGAATCTAATGTCAAAAATAAGGCACATAGTGAAATTACATTAAAAAAGAATATGATGAAACAATTAGACTATCTTATGAATGTTCACTAAATGTTGAAAGATTTAAGATTATTCCAAAGATGTATTTTGAACTCATTCATGTAATTAGATGATGGATTCTAAAATCAAACAAATTTCAACTCAATTATTTTGAGTTTGGAAAGAACTAGGCATGAATAGAAATCACTCAAGTTGATGATGTCATTTGGGCCAAACCCACAAGATTATAAGATGAACAAAAGAAATGATGTAAAGTTACATTCAAAGGAGACATGGGCATTCCAAAAGATTACCTAGTGAATGACATAATTTGAAGTGCTTCAAAAAGTTACCTCATTGATGGAAAACAAATGTTCATTAGACCTTGATCCATTCTTCGTTTACATCTATCAAATTAGAAACATTTTTTAAAACCTTAATCATCAATTATCTTTAAGTGTCTCAAAAGGTTGTGAATGGAGATAATCATTCATTATGTGATTAGAATTATGTGATGAATTTGTAGTGCAAGAAGACCAAATGAATGTTCTATGGGAAAAGTATACCAATAAACTTTAAACCCATTAACTTGATTTCATGTAAAACATTAATTTAAGATAAAACATTTCATGGCAAAGCTCCATGTTACTCTTTGGCTTTGAACTATATAAAAACCAATCATGGGATTTGTGAATCTTAGTCCTAACCCAAGACATGACAGTCTATCCTCTATTTGGCATTTGTGCCATTGTTTTTTTGTATTTAATATATTGACCATTATGTTAAAAACATATTATAACCGAAAAAATCCCATAAATTCATACCAATGATGTTCATGTATACAAATTTGTTTGTACCTTTCAAGTTGGATATAATGAATTATTTTCAGATTTTTATGCATTATGTAAGAATATATCTATTCATAACACATTTAAATTGGATCTATTTCAACTACCCACAACCATACACACGCATGTGCACATAAATAATGTGTATAGGTCATCCTTATTTACCTAAGTATGCCCTTCTATCAATATATTTAAAATTTGAAATAATTGTAATAAATTCCCAAACTTAAACATGCAAGTTTTAGACTTGACCAAAAAATCATCACAAATTATGCCACAGATCCAATGCATATGGCATTGATGTTGAACTTATTGAAATTATAATCAAATGGTCCCACAAATTGTACAAGGATAAGAATTACAAGGAATAAATTCCCCTATAAATGAGGGCGTAATGTATATTTTCCAATGAATTCATCATGGACATTTTCTTACTTGACTTCAAATCCAAATATTTAACAATTGTTACAACCTTTGGGCTAGGTAATGAATAGGTTAAAAACAACATACCCATTGGGCCAAGTATAAAGTTGGATATCCAAAATTGGTTGGTCTAGGAACCTTTAGAAAAAATGGCATGGCTCAAGGTGGGCCTATGGTGAACCCACCCAATTATTTTGCCTTGCTTCAATAGGAACGATAGGACATGTCAAAAAAAGTTTTTTAATGAAAATTGGCCTAGTAGAATTGGCATAAATGTTATGTTAACCAACCTGGATGAATTGAATGAATGGATGAATTGGGTTGTGAAAAATAAATTCTTGATGTATCAAGGATGTTAAATTGTCAAAGTAATGAACAATATGGAAATCAAACAATAAAAGTTGAGGGGCCAATATGAAAATCAAGCATTTAAAAAAATTTGAGGAAAAATAAAAGAAAGAAATGTGGTAGGGTAGGGTCCAAATGGGCTATTAAGAACCGCACCTACCTTTTTAAGTGACAGCTTATTTTATGTTTATTCTTGGAATTTTTAATATATACTTTGAAAAAAAATTCAAAAAAAATTGAAAACATCATTATATGATTATGTTATGGTTTGCATTAAAAATTTGTCACATTTAAAATATTTCAAGAAGTTGAAATAATATTTTTTTTCTACTTAAAACTATTGGTTACAACTACTTAACTATTTGTGTATGCACTATCAAAACTACACTTAAAATAGTTGTTAGCACAAACTTTGAAATGTGCTTGACATTATTTGTATCTTTGGATTTTAGATAAAACCTTTCTTGGCTTTGTTAAGTGCATTTCATAAAAAAGAAACATAGTTGACATGTTTTTTAATATAAAATGAATTTAAGATTATTTAAAACCCTTATTCTAAAATTTTGGGAAGTATTTTTCACATAACATTCTTCAATATGAGCTCAACATCTTTTAATTTTGATAATTGCCAAAAAAGTGAACCAAAAAGCCTTAATGTCATGAATATCCTAATTAAATTAAATTATGTTAGATTAATGAGAAAAGTTGAATAATTATGATTTCCTACTTAGATGAATTTCCATTCTTTCATTAATTAAACTTGGCATCCCATAATTTTGACAATTGCCAATAATATTAATAGCATTTTTTTCAAATTTAACAAAGATCAACAAGTTTAATTGGTTTCACATTGGCATTGAACAACTTGTAAGAAACAATTGTTGAGAAAAAATAGAATGAATTTCAAAACTAATTTCCAATAAAAGATATACAAAATAAAATATATCATCATTTTGAACATCAAATGGTGCAATCATGATCAAATGAGCTAATAGTGACAAAGGACTCAACAACAAATGGGCCTTTTGAGGTCATTTTGACTTTTTCATAAAAAGAATTTATTGAAGGATTTTTTTTGCAACATGTTTTCAAAAATATTTACAATTCCACCAATAGATTACATGATTTTTGTGAACTATTTTAGAAGAAATATGAATTGTCTAAAAATGTATAGGTTTTGCCATATTTTACATTTTGTCTTGAAAAATAATCATAATGGGTGCAATCACAGTCAAATGATCCAAAAACCATGTCAGACAATTGAAAAACTATTAATTTTATCACACATATTTATGTAATGCCACTTTAATGTCATGTTGATCAAAGAAATTTGTGCTAAATGATTTATATGAATGTTGGAAAAAAATATAATTTAATCATTTAATTTAATAAATTGAGTTTTGGTTTTAGTACAAGAATTGTGAATTTTAACACCAATAAATCAATTTTATAAAGCACTAGGCTAAATAATCTTTTGATAAAAAAAATTTGATGGGAAAAAAATTGAAATGATGATAACCTACCACCCACATTCAAAATGCATTCATAATTTTAAAATTGTGGTCCTTGAATTTTTTTCAAATTTAAAATATAATTTTAAAATGTTCAAATTTCAAGAGTCATTTCCAGATGTAAATGGATCATAATGTGCATGACATATGAAAAAATTTGTGGGTTATGTTAAAATTAAATTAAAGCTTAAAATAGTTAGAATGCTTAACATGATTTGAAATCATGGTCATTTTTCAAGATGAATGTAAAATATGGTAGAATATGTATTTTTTAAACAATTCATATTTATTCAAAAACAGTTAACACAAATCATGTAATTTATTGGGGGAATTATAAATATTTTAAAGAACATGTTGCAAAAAAAAATCCTTCAAAAACTCCTTTCTATGAAAAAGTCAAAATGGCCACAAAATGCCCATTTGTGGTTGAGTCCTTTTTCACTACTGGTTCATTTGATTGTGATTGCACTTTAATTTCAAATCATGTTAAAACACATTAATTACTTTAAGTTTTTGTTTTTCTAAAACATAAACCAAAACTTTGTTCATATGTCATACACATTATAACCCATTTACATATGGCAATGACTTTTGAAATTTGAACATTGAAATTATATTTTGAATGTCTAAAAATTTTAAATATCACAAATTTTAAATTATGATTACTTTTTGAAAATGAAAGGTAGGTTATCATCATTTTAATTTTTTTTCCATCAATTTTTATTATTAAAGACTTTTTAGCCTAGTGCTTTATAAAATTGGTTTTTGGTGTTAAGGTTCAAAAGTCCTTTACTAAAACCAAAACTCAGTTTATTAAATTAATATATAAATTTTTCTAAATTCTTCAACATTCATACAAATTATTTAGCACATATTTCCTTGATCAACATAACATTAAAGTGGCATTATATAAATATGTTTGACAACATTAATAATTTTTCAATTGTCCAACATGGTTTTTGGCTCATTTGATTATGATCACACTCAAATATGTTTTGTTGTGAAATGTTTGATTGAACATTATTTTTCTTAAAATAATAATTTTTGACATTTCAACTACTTACAACATTAACTATTTTGTCACTTTTTCATTTTTATTTATTTTTTATTTTAAAAAAAATTTGGGATTGGGGGCATTAGCGACCAATGTTCACAAATAATGTTTGCAATACAAACTATTGAAGTGGAACGTAATTTGATTTATGTATTTTGAATCATTGATTGTAATTTTTCACACATAATTCCAAAGACCTTACATGTTCAAGTTTTGAAATAACTAATTTGGTGATTAAAAATATTATGGTTTTTGAATAAAAAATTCATTGTGTTTTTTCAATTGTGGTGTTTTTTTTTTGGGTGGAGAGCGTTTGTAAAGTATGTTAAAAATGTTGCCCCATTTGGCAAATGAAATTTAAGAAAATAATGAGGGCATGATATGATTCATTTTATATAATCATCATATATTTTAACAATGTAAATATGTGTTCAACATGTTATAAACAATAATTGAAAAGGGCAAAAGTACATTACCAAGGTTTGATATCAAACTTGTAACTAAAATGTAAGAGCCTAGAAATCATTGAACTATGTTTGCTTATGGATGTAATTAGGTATTGTTTAAATTAACCCAAGATGTAAATCGATGAAACTTCATTCAAACTTAATGAAAATTTAATTTCAAAAAAATAATGTTGTTCTTTAATTCTTAAATATCCAATAAACCAAAAATGGATTTTTTTGGGGGAGTTTTAAATTGTTGTTAATAAACAACTTTTTTTTAAATACTTCTTTTTGAACCATGTGGACTGTGTTCATAGGTTCAAAATGGCATGTTGACCATGGAATTTTATGTTAGTTATAGGTGGGGTCTAAGGAAAATAATGCATGCAACCACTCAAACAAGGTAAGGGTTAGTTTACTTGATACAAGGTTTTTCTTGGACTTTTTGAAATTTCTACTTGTGGTTATTTGTACTAAAAAATGAATGCTTTTAGCAAATTTGAATTTTTTTTCACATAGGAATGGTGAAAGTAATTAAATATTCATATTATTTTGGCTTAAATCATTTTAAAACTTTTGAACACATGTGGTGATGGTTATTGCACCGAAATAATAAATAGTGGTTATGAAAAAACAAATGGCATATGAATTTGGTGAAAATCCATTGCAATTTTTTTTTTCCACAAGTTTGAAGACCAACAACAAGATGTAGCCTAAAATTGAAATGAAACTCAAAACCTTGAAAGCAATTGAACTAAAAAGAAAAATTAACTCACACACCAACATTATGTTTCCATTTGTTGCATTTTTGCAAACATGTAGACATAAATTCTAAATTAAAATGATTGCACAATATTTTTCATTGACAATTACAAGCAACACATTTTCATAAAGAAGGTGTAGCCCCAAAAGAAAGCTTACTAGCATACATAGATTTTGTGGTTTCAAATTGCAAAACAAGGAAGTTCAAATTAATAATTCATTTGGTGATAGTCCTTGCCATAAGTATTGGTGGCAAACCTATGCAATGCATCAAAGCAATGCACACTCTACAATCCTATTTTGTTCATGTTTGGATCAAATCATTCCATATTTACTTTTTAAAGTTATCTTGGTCTTCTTCATGAGATCTCAATCTAATATTCTACAACCCAAATTCTCTGGCTACAATTTCCATCACTTACATCTAGTTGAAATCACATATTTCACAATATCATGATCACACATCCCAAAATCTTTGACAAGTGATAAAACAATTCCTTTAGAGACCTTAATAGATTACAATCCCATGATTTTGCAAGATTTACCCCAATAATCCACCCATGATGTCCAAAGGAGAAAATAAACCCATTAGGAGTGTTTATGCAAATAGATATTCACTTCCTTCAACGTCCATCCTTCTATAACCCAAAAGATTATTTGGGAATTCCTCAAGTATATTGAACTTGAAAAAGAAAATGTCATCATAAATTAGCTCTTTCAAATTCCCTAATGATCATCATCATCTCCACATGAACATTTATTGTTAGGCATCTAAAAAATCTAGTTATGCATTATATTTTGATTTTCCATGTGGAATGGAGGTTTTTATAGAACTCAAACATTATGATAATGAATTGTTAATGAACATTCATCTTATTCACATTCTTACACACACCCACACCAAGTCTACACATAGACAAAAATCTATTAGTTCCATAATTATGTTTTGAAAACAACCTACCTCCAAAAACTAGAGACCACCTCTTTAAATCCTCTCTTTTGTCACATGTCCTACTTCTATAAAATCTGCATAACCAATCCCTAACCTTCCATTTTCCTTTTCCATCAAGAGCAAAGTTCCACAACATATAAACATCAACCAAGCATTTCACACACAAAGATTTGATAGCCAAACAAACATTGCTTCACCATTCAACAATGACACCATCATCGTTGAAAACTTGCAACACATAAACACAAGAAATAAACCATGTCTATAGTAAAAAAATTAAGTCTTTTGTTCACTGGGAGAAAAACCCCATTTTTCAACTATGTTTTCAACTATTTCTCAATTGTCATTTATAGTTGAAAACATCATTTTCAACTACAAAATGTTTTTTGCAACTCAAAAATGACGTTGTCAACTAATTTCCAAAATAGTTGACAGTGTTGAGTTGACCTTACAACATAGTTGAAAATAATGTACACATGTCAATTTGTGGGTTAATGTTGAGGTGATAACATTTTAGTTGAAAATGACATACATTTTAGTTGATACGACATTTCAACTGTAATGTGCTAATTGGACTCAATTGACTCCATGCTAGCAAGTCAATGGATGAACTTCATCCACCTATGTATCATGTCATTTGGGGGTGTGGAATTGGAATTATGATTATCTTTTAATTATATTACAACCAATGTAACATTGGGATGTGTCATGTCATTGAGGAAGGGCATGGAATTTTAAAATTTCGATTATTATTCAATTATATTATAACCAATGGAACATCGACATGTGTCACATGGGCATTCTTAGTCCACCATTAGATTAAATTATTTGACATGTGCCATGTGTATGGTCTCAAAATCTTGAATTTATTGATTTATTGAAAATGTCAACATATGATATTATGCCACATGGACACTTATGTTACACACTTGCATGACACATGGCATCTTATTGTTTGTAAGTCATCCAACATATGTGAAGTTGAGTTAAAGTAAAGATATCAATTACAAAATAGTTGAAAGCAAGTTGAAAAGAAGTTGAAAATAAGTCAAAATTTATGTAAATTAGTTGAAGAGATTACAAATTTACACAAACTATAGTCACAATTGTAAGACTACTAAAACTAGATTATGGGGATAATACACCTAACTAAAATTAACTAAAGAAAATTAAACCATAATCAAAGCATAATCTACCTATATATTATCAACTAAGAATGCAAAAGCTATTATAATTTCAAAATTATGCAAGGAAACATTGTTCCCATGTAGGAAATGGTCCCATCTACATCCCGAAAATGCTAATGTTATTAATCAAACATTTATTGGAACAGTGAAATGATTCTCCTATAAGGTGGTTGTTCTATGTTTATGCACTAATGGTGTGAATTCATTGTTGGCATGCTTAATTGGATTGTTGCCTTGTTGGACCACATCTTTTGACTTGTTCATAGTTGCACCTTACATTTTTGAATTAAAGAAATTGAAAGTTGTTAGAAATTTAAAAACTTAATAGGAATCTAAGTTATAATGCATCAAAAAAAAGATTATGCATTAGTTGCACACATTAAAAATCAATAAAAACATCATCATGTCCTATTCAAGAATAAGGAAGTTTGACAAATATTTTTTTTTTTGAAAATTGGAAAAATTAGAATTAAATAACGAATAGAAATGGCACACATCATGGGCTTACCTTATACATAGTCGACAAACATAGTTGAAACCTAATTGAAATATAGTAGAACCCAATCAAAATATAGGAGAAATTATATAATTGAAACTTAGTTGAAAGTAGTTCATTAAAACAAACATAATCAAAACCTTACTTGCATTGATGGTTGAAAAGATTCATAAGTTTAATTCTCATTGCCCAAATGTTTGTTTTGGATCTAGAAAAGAACAAAAACCAATGAGAATTGAAGAAAAAAACTTTCATACTTATAAAACTTTTTTTTTTTCCTTCTATTTAGACCCCTCCTACTTTCAAAGCTCATAATGTTTTCATTTCTTCTTCATTTTAAATGATTATAAGAACGTTGCCTTAATTTTTACATATAATGTTTGTACTATAATAATAACAAAACAACATAAAAGGAATTTTTTGGGTGTTCAAGAATTGGTTGTGGTTTCTTGTTTTGAATTCTTGACACCTTTACTTTGGGGGGCCATAATTTTCTCATTTTTAATCTATTTTTGATGATTTTTAATACCTCAGATGTGCTAAGAAAAGAAGTTCAACATATGCTTGGACACCATAGACAAAATAGCCTTCCCCTTGGATCTGGACTACCCTAAGTGCTTAAGTGTACTAAAACTAGCCTAGTTACCTTAATAAAAGTTCAAAGAAAATCTTAATTGAAAAAAAACCAGCAAGAATTCAAAACAAAACCTAATTAAAAAAGAATTTAACTAAAGGTAACATGGTGGAGAAATAAAAGAAGAAATATCTTGGTAAAGGGAAAATAAACCCAAAAAAGGAAAAAAGTTTTTAAGCACTTGCAATTGTAAAAGGCATGTGTGGTGGTGGCTTTCAAATTCCATAATCTTGTCTCCTCATGTTATTCATGTTCACTTGCCTTGACACCATATGACCTTAACATGTTTAATATATATATATTTAAAATGCAATGAATAGAAGAAAATAAGTTTGAACATGATAAAAAGGAAAACAACTTCACAATAACCGCAAAATGAAAATTCCTCACATGTAAAAGGCATGATGCATTCACTTGAAAAAATGCATGAATTGATATTAAACTACATGATTTAAACTTCTAAACACAAGTTGGGCCTAAAAAAAAGTAAGATAAAACAAAACAAACTGTAAAAAAGGAGAAAAACATCAAATTAAAGCATAAAGAAAGTTGAAAATGAGTGACAATATTATATAAAGGAAGTCCTTTCATCCATGGATGGATGAAATATGTGATTATAATTGAGATGTCAACTAACTTTCAACTATGCAAGTTGACATTGTTTCAAATAATTTTCAATTATAATTCAAAATTTGAATTTCTCGCCAACACATTGCCATCATTGTTACATGTCACACCATCCATTCATCCATATTGTTTGGCACATTAAATCATTCATTCATAATTAATTATGGCATTATGTATATTATATGACATTTAATGGCATAAATGGATTCAACTATAAATGAATGACATTTTATGATATAATTTAAAACATTATAAATGGTATAATTTTAATTTTGTGGCATTTAATGGCAATTTAATGAATATGTAAAATGCCATAAAATTACATACCAATTATTTTATACCACAAAATTGAACCCTTGTTAAGCTAAAGTAGTTTGCTTATCTTAGTTAGCTATTCAAGCCTAGGTCTAATTAGCTTCCTTACTTAACTTAAAGCCTATGTAGACCTAGGTAAGTAGTAATAGGTTAAGTATAAGTAGGTTGTGAGTCATCAGGTAGGTATAAGTAGGTAGGTTGTGAGTCATGACACCATGATTAAACAAAAATCATGTAGGTACCTACCTAAAAGGCTTACTTAGTTATTTAGTTACTTAATACTTATTTATTTATACCTAATTAATTTAAGTAACCTACTTATTTACATTTGACCTAACATATATATATCTATTATTTACTTAAAGACCTCCTATTACATCTAGGTAGACAATAAATAGGTAGGTAATCATAATTTACCTTGCCCTGCCACCCCATTTAAATCTAGCTTCACTAGCTATCCAACCTAGTTACTTAGGTAGCCTACATGCTTACATGCCTCATTAGCTATCAAGCTAGGTTGTAGGTTAAACAAGTACATTTGTTGCAAATTATTCTAAGTACATGTAAGTAGGTAAGTAATACTTTGTAGGTTAGGTAGGTACTTATTACATATATTACCAAGGTAGTTATAAATAGGTGATAAATTGTAGGTTAAATAGATTTGGATGATAACATAGGTGATTTAAAGTAGGGTGTAAGTTAAGTTATGTCGGTCAATAGTCTATAGGTACCGAGGTAAGTAGGTATGTAATATGTAGGTATAAGTTACAATAATAAATAGATAACATGTACGTAGGGTGTCAGTAATGATAAGTAGGTAGGTGGGTAGGTAATATGTGGGTAGGTTATAGGTAATGATAATTAAAATTGAAATACAATTGAAAATGCATGTAATATTTCGTCCATCAATATATTTCTTTCATCCATTCAAAAACAAAGTCCACCAAAATAGTTAAGCAATTGACTTGACATGGCATAATGTCATGGCAAAGTGGAATTTTCAACTATTCATCAACTTGATTATATTTTATTTTAAAAATATTTTGACGGTCAACACCTGTTATTGCTCGTTGTACATTTACCAAACTAATGAACATGTCAACTCATTTGAGATGCCATCCCATCCATGTGGAATTTTAAAAAATAAATATTGTTGTGTAGTTGAAACAAAGTTGAAGATGACATGTAGTTGAAAACTGGTTGGTTAAAAAATGTCTTTTTTCTCTAGTGGTTGTTCATGTCCACATATTTTAAAACAAAAGCAAGTTATCGAAAGTAAATGTGATTTTAGTTTCTTCATCCATCATTCATTGATCCTCTATTTTGCATTAGAAAGGAAGTACAAAAAAGAGTATAATCCTTTTTCCAAAGGACATGACCTAAAACTATTTAAAAATAAAAATTTCATGAATCACAAAAATAACAGGAAATAATGCAAATTTGTCCCAACAATGACAATTTGACTAGGTGCACACTTCATTCATGTAGTGGTGATGAAATCTTTAGCATTCCAATGAAAAATGAGCAAGTGGTGAATCTATTTGGATGATTTTTATTTTTATATTATGATTTAAAATATCATTGTTATTGTGGAATGACTACAATGGCAAGAAAAGTAAACAAATCATGATGATATTTTCATTTTTATGTTGTCTATTGTCCTTACTACCTTTAGCACCTATTATTTTTATCATAACATTTTGACTATTTCTAACCACCAAATAGAATTCCAGCCCAAAGACAATAAGTAGTTAATGAAATGGACAACAATATTAACAAGAAATGGAATGTAGTTTAATTTGCAAGGGGGTAGGTTAAGATTAATGTTGTGCATGTAAACAATTTAAGACTTACACATAATGTAAGTGTAAATCCCATAATGAAATTTATTTTCATTCCGTGTAAGTGTTTAATGTTCATCTAGGTTCATGAAGTGTACATGTAGAGCATGAGATGTGTAAGTGTAAAATCATGTGAATCTATTTTATGTCGTGAAAATGCAAATGTAAAACAAATACATTTATATGATTTTACATAGTAGTGTCAAATAATGTAAATGTAAAAGAATGTAAAAATTGTGATTTCTACTTGGGGAGGGGGGGATTTCATAATGTTTTTTGCGAATAGGCCAACCAATGGCCCATTGCAAAAAATCAAATCATCAAAACTTTTTTGTTTTGTGATGCACCACAACTAATTAATTAATTAATATGAATCACAATAAATACAATTAGTACCTAAGTTGTTGGAAAAGCCACAATATGTAATATTCAATAATAAAATTATTATTGAATAGTACTCATAAAAAGAATAGTAGTAATAAAAGTTGTACTCAAGCAATGAGGTGGGGCAAAATGTGCATTCGAGATATTTCTTGGAATAACATCACCATAGTCCCATATTGGTAGACAAATGCTAATGTTTGGAAAGTATCAAAATATCACGTTTTTTTGTGAAGGACCAATCAAAATGGCCCATTGCAAAAAAATAGTAAAAAAGTGTATACACTCACGACTAATTGACATGGATTTGCAAGAAGGTATGATCATTAAGGACATATAATATATACACTGACACTTACAAGCCCCAAAACATTTACAAGAGACTGTATAAGTGTATTTGACAAATTTACTCTCCCTTACCTCGTGTACATGTATAAAAAGATTATACATGGCAATGATGTAAATGTAAGCGTAAAAGTTTAAACATTTGAATGTAAATCATTTACACTTACACAACATTTCCATGCCATATATATGGCTATGGACACTTACACACAACACATTGGTCAGGAGGTCAGGACTCAGCAACACTTATTATGCCTCATCCACTTATGATTGACTCATTTTCTTACAAGATGTGGTTGACTATTTTTCCTATCTGATAAGCATTGATGACATTTACCATTTCATAATCTGACCAATTATACTATGAGTTGACCTCTAAAGAATGACAGGTGTTTGAGGGATTGAGAATGTATCAAATTTTCACAATCTGAGCAATTCTACCCTGAGCTGACGTCTAAAAAGTACCGGGTGTGCCAGGTGTTTCAGGGCTTTTCAATTCACCATATTTCCACAATTTGACCAATTGTACTATGAGTTGACCTCCAGAAGAGCCAGGTGTTTCAGAGGTTTAGAATTTACCAAATTTCCACAATCTGACCAATTGCACTTTGAGTTGCCTTCAAACAGTGTCAGGTGTGACAGGTGTTCAGAATTTACCAAAATTTCACAATCTGACCAATTGCACTTTGAGTCGCCTGCACACATTGCCAAGTGTTTAGAATTTACCAAATTTTCGTAATCTTACTAGTTGTTCAGTGTGGACATGCAAGCAGGTCCAGGTGAAACCAGGTGTTTGTGGGGTTTAAAAATTAACAAATTTGGATAATCTGACCAATTGTACTGTGAATTGAGCTCCAAAAAATGCCATGCCTTAAATGGGTTTAGAAACTAGGGGTCAAAAGGTCCCAGGTATTAATGGGCTTAGAAACTAGGGGTCAAAAGGTGCTAGATGTTTAGGAGTTTAAAAATTAGGGGTTAATAGATGGACGAAAAGGGTTGAATGGAAAGATTTGGATCCATTGGAAAACCCAATATCCTTTTTGATTCCAAAACACATGGGAGTGCCAAAACTTTGATGGGGCCAAATTCATTGGTATTATTACAACTACTCCAAACCGCCGACTCTCTCTCGCATTTCATTCACTCAAACACTCCCTATGGAACTTTTTGTGCATGTGTATCTGTGTGGATCAAACATACACACAACAAAAAGGGGTCAGAGTTTTGTCCAAAACTGCGGGTCTGGCTGCTAATGTTGTTGTAGCAACAAGTTTGAAAGCCAAACATAGCAACCTAAGAAACCAAAAATTAAGAGCTCTTGTTCATTTCTGGGTAATGTGCCTACCTCCTGTCTGTTCTTCATATTCAATCTCTGTCGTTGCAGCCTTTTAAGACAATGCAGGTCCACAATTAGATCAAAAGCAACAGCTTATGCTGACAAATACAACGTAGAACACCGCCATAGAACATAGTTCACAGCTCAAAATAAGAGATGGGAAAGTCTTTTGCAGTTTGGAGGTTGGGATTGGATTAGTTCCAATGCCAACCTAAAAACTGCAAAAAAGACACTAAAGTTAGCAAGATTGGTAAAAGATGCTTGCAGGAGGATAAGTGCATTGACCTGCTATGCACCACTGACAGAACAAGACAATTCCCAGTACTTTTGGCAAGGTGGGCAGACAGCAGGAGGAGCTGTATGCTCTTTCAAAAGGGTTTTTTGCATCATGGTTTTTCAGAAACACAAATGATCAAATTTGAACTTTCCTACTTTTGACAGCATGAACTTGGTTTTCCAACAACTTGATTTCTAGAGCTCAACAAAAAAGGCCGTGAGCAGCTTTTCAGGGTGAAACTCTGCGCTGCTCACCGGGTTCATCAATTTTGTTTTTTCGCCTTCCCTAATTGCAAACTTCAAACTAGGTATCTGAAGTCTCAACAAAAAAAGCAGATCTCACAAAAACATCATCATCAAAATGCAAAATCAGTCATTTGGCAGATATTTACCGGCCGGATTGAGTTGTTTCAACAGGCCACCATAAGTGGAGTAGAGAACTCGGTCTTTTGCCCCTGTGCGGTGCTTGTCATTATGCTTGCAAAAGAATTTGAGCTGGTCCAGAGTGCACAGACCAAGAGTCTGTGTCAGCAGGAGAAAAAGCCAGTTGATCTCCCTCTTCTTTTCTGCAATGATGGGCTTCACACAATCACTTTGATGGCACAAGGTACAATCAAGGAGTCGAGGGACCATCCAATGCTTCGGCGCACGATCGTGCAATGAATGCTTGTTCTCCATGAAGTATCTGTCCAGTTGTGCAAACATTTCCTGCAAACCCAAGACAACAAACAAACAAATATGGAATCAACACTGCTTTGTCACCCATTTTTGCATTGTCTCCATCCCATCTGTGAGATTGATTCCTTGAAGGAAATCTCAAGAAAATCTATATCACCTGCCATGGGAGGCGGCTTTGCAGTAGTGATTACTATTACTACTATCACAGAGTGTGAACAAAAGTGTGAATAAAAAAAAGGACATACACTATGACAGTTACCTCCAAGCTCACTTCAACTGTCGCCATCCCATCACACCGTTTGCACTGAACTTCTCCTCGGATGCTGCTGATTCCAAGGTGCAAAATCCACTCAAGGCTGTGATTCTTGGCCCGGTACTCTGTCGACCATGGAAATGGAGGTCGAATGTGCGGCCCTTTCTTCTTCAAGCCGGCAGGAGCAGGAGCAGCTGTGGCACTTTGTTCACCTGCTGAAAATGGATTCACACAAAGAAGAAGAAGAAGAAAAATGACAACAGCAAAAACAAAGCTCAGAGATACCCCGAAAAAAAAACAGAAAAAACACATCACCAGAGTTTTGTAATGACACTTTTGCCAAGAAGCCACTGAGAAACTGGAATGCCTGAATTGGGTGTTTGTGAGATGATGGGTTTTCTGGTGTGGAGAAGCAACAACAAAGATTTGAGTTGCTGGCACGAAACCCTAGTGCAAAATGTGAGGGGAAACTGCTGCTAAAGGACTTTTAGGGTTGGTAAGGAATCAAGGAATTCGTGGACATGGAAGAGAGAGAGAGAGAGAGAGAGAGAGAGAGAGAGAGCGAGGACCCACTTGAGGAAGAAGGCGGTGGAGTGCCCACAGGTGTGCGGCGAGGGCGATAACGTTCCTCTTCTTCTGCTTGCTGTGACGATGCTCCTGCGGCCGCTGCTGCTTGCGGTGGTGGTCGTAGAAGAAGATGGTCCTGTGACGATTGCTGCTGCTGCTGCGAGGAGGAGCGAGAGGAGCCGGGAGGCCCTAGAGTGAGGCGCAAGCTCTCCTCGTCGTCGTCCTCTGGATCACTACTCATGGAGGAACTTCGACGAGGAAGATCAAGCTTGGCTCTCTTCATGGGCGGCGGTTGTTGTTCCGCCACCGTGCCTGACGTTCTTCAAAACCACCACCGCTTGTCGTCGTTGTCCCAAGAGTGCGCTTCTCGAGCTCTCCTATCCACATCTACACAAACCCCTTGTGTTCGTTTCGCACCCCACAACAAACCCCAACCTCCTTTCTTCCCTTCCCTTGCCTTGTTTTCTGTCTGTCCCTTGCCGTGCTCAACTGCGAACATTCACTGTTGCGAAATCGCCACGACGGGAGCTCCAAACTTCACTACTACACACGACCCAAGAGCATCAACAACAAGCATTGCTGAAAAGGGCAACAACAAGAGCTTAGCTTCCAAGGAAGAGCTTGCAAGTAAGGAGATGAGCTTCCAGATTCACCACTATTCTCTGTACTCAAGACAGAACACAGGAGAGAGAGAGAGAGAGAGAGAGAGAGAGAGAGAGAGAGAGAGAGAGAGAGAAAAACAAAACCACACACAAAAAAAAACACCAGAACGGGAAGAGGAACGAGCTAGATGCAGTAACCAGCAACAACAACAAAGCCGAGAAAAGAGTCACACGAGAATGGCGTTGCAGATTCAAAGCTCCGCCCGCCCGGAGGTTACCAAATGCGTTGCAGTTCACAATCCGGAGACGAAGAAGCAGAAGCAGAAGCAGAAGAGGAAGAGGAAGAAGGGGGAGAGAATAGCAGCAGCAGCAGCCGAGGAGTGGGTAGGTGGGGGAGGAGAAGAAGTGGGTAGACTCGTGATGAGAGGAGGAGGAGGAGAAGAAGAAGAAGAAGGGAAAAAGCTCCTGCGGAAGAAGGGTGCTGTTGTTTCCGTTTCTGCAGAGCTACCGCACTTCCTCTACAGCAACGAAAAGCTTAACAAACGCGCCATAATGATTGCTGTTGATGATCTTCTCACTCTTAGTATTCTTCCATGAGACAAAAAGAGAGAGACAGAGAAAATATACAGACAGACAGTGATGGGAAGAAGGGGATCATGGCCAGACTGGACGACAGAAAAGCGGCAAAGATGGAAAAAAAAAGGAAAAGGAAAGGGGCAGCTTGTAACAGCCTCTTCTAGGTCAACACTGCAGCATAGCAAAATGCCGCGTCGTCGAACCGAATCACGCGCCGTTCGTTGGAGGAAAAGGGGAGAGAGAGAGAGAGAGAGTTATCAGACAAGACGATGATCACGGACCCATCACCACGACGACGATGATGACGACCACGGCCTCCCAGGATGAATGTCCGTTTACCGCTCACTCTCTCGCGCGCGCGCTCATCTTCTCTCGACTCTCAAATCTCTCACCAAGACCCACATACCCACAAACCCACAAATGCGAGAGACTTTGCTGTCTGTGAGAGAATCGCGCACGAAGAGCATCCTCCTCACCCCCAGCCCCAACCCCGATCCTTTGAAACCTAAAACCCTAACAAAACCCTAAAACATCGAAACCGTCGTGAAGAAGATCTCGACTTTCTTAAGAAAACAAAATTCTTTTCGTTTTTGGGTGGGCGAGAGAGAGAGAGAGAGAGAGAGAGAGAGAGACGATGTCGACGTTGAAGCGGAAGGATTCGATGATGCTGAGAGGGGAAGGAGACAGACTCGATGTCACTCCCTTAGGAGCCGGCAACGAGGTCGGCCGCTCCTGTGTCTACATGACATACAAAGGAAAGACTGTCCTGGTAAGCTTCCAAATCTTTGTTTTCATGGAGACCTTGTTGTTGTTGTTGTTGTTGTTTTGGTTCTCATCATGTGAAGATGATTCTGAAGAAAACAGTAGAAGACAAGATGCAAACAAAGTCCTTCAGCCTTTTTTGTTTGTAGCCAGCTGTTGTTGTTGTTGTTGTTGCAAAATTCCCTCGAGCTCTTGTTTTTCTGTAGCTTGTTGTTGCTGTTAGTTGAGGCTTTTGATTGCTGCAACAACCACATGTTCTTGTGGCATTTTCTTGTCAAAAAACTGGCAATGTGAGGGGGACAATGCATACTTGTCTGTAGGAGAAAGTTCGGGTCTTGACTGGTATATTTGGGGATGGGATTTTGTGTTTGCAGTTTGATTGTGGGATTCATCCAGCATACTCAGGCATGGCAGCTTTGCCCTATTTTGATGAAATTGATCCCATCACCATTGATGTTCTTCTTGTCACACAGTGAGTTTCAAATCACCCACCTCTCTCTCTCTCTCTCTCTCTCTCGCGGGTGGGTTCTTCTTTCTTTCTGATGGATCAGTTCTGTTGTCACTTTTGTAACTTTGATTTTGCTTTCTTTTCTTTCATGCTTAAAGCCCTAAAAAAAAACCTTCTTCTGAAAGTCCCCAAACATACTCAATTCATTTCTTTCTTTATTTCTTGGCTTTGATTAGCTGCCTGCATTGAGCTTTTGCTTTTTGACAATGATTTTCTGTCTCTTCTGTTGTTGTTGATCATGATTTGATGACACCCAAAAATACAGTTCCCCTCTCTTCTCTATCTCTCTGTGTGCACTGAAAGCTGCACTATCATTATTCTATATCCCACTTGCCATTTTTGCTATTAGATGAATACTCATTGGCCACTTTTGTTTGTGCAGTTTCCATCTTGACCATTGTGCATCCCTGCCTTACTTCCTGGAGAAGGTGAGACTTTTGAGACTTCTCTTGTTGTCCCTTTCCTTCTTGCAAGTGTTCATGTTTTAGGGTTCAGAAATGCCATTGTGATTATTGAGGTGGCTTGGCTTGCAAACCGTACATGGACCAAAGTATGTTGTTTTCAGCATTCACAATTGAGGATCACAGTGACAATAACATGTCCCATATTTTAGGGTTTTTCTTGGTTGAAAGTTCTCTCAGCTTTTGTTCGATAATGTGTCCCTTTGTCAAAACGGTAGGAGTAGCACAACAACATAACATTTCTTTTGAACGGATCCCCAATTGAAAGGTTCTGTGGCTAATTTTTTTGTGTGCTCAATTAGACCAAATTCAAAGGAAGAGTTTTCATGACGCATGCAACAAAGGCTATCTACAAGCTTTTGCTGTCGGATTTCGTGAAAATTAGCAAAGTGTCAGTGGATGATATGTTGTATGATGAACAAGACATCGCCAGAACTATGGACAAAATTGAGGTACCTATCGACTTGCTGATAGATTGAACCTCTGGATGGTACAGTGTTTTGTTGGCAGTTGCTAATAGTTTTCTATTGCTTGGAAAATAGTAGACCTTAACCCTTCCAAGAGAGGGGAGTGGGAGCATGCTAGTTGAGAGAATGAATTTTTCCTTCTTGAGCGTTTCACGTATTAGTCATGTACTAGGAAGTGATGGCAGTTTGGGTGGATTTCTGCTCATTGCCTTTCTGTGAGGTGCAGGTTATTGATTTTCATCAAACTATGGAAGTGAATGGAATTCGGTTCTGGTGTTACACAGCAGGCCATGTCCTGGGTGCTGCCATGTTCATGGTGGACATAGCTGGAACACGAGTGCTTTACACAGGGGACTATTCATGTGAAGAAGATCGTCATCTCCGAGCTGCAGAAATGCCACAATTCTCACCAGATGTATGCATTATTGAATCAACTTATGGTGTTCAAATCCACCAGCCTCGTATCATGCGTGAGAGACGGTTCACTGATACTGTGGCTCAAACTGTTACCCAAGTATGTATGCTCATAAAACATTCCATTGATCAGAATTTCTAGTCCTCTGCCCATGACCATGAGCACTGCCAATGTTGCAGGTTTTTATTTTTTAATTTAAAAAAAAATGTCCTGGGTGGTCCTTGCTAGCGATTTCTCCAATGGAAGATTTGGTTTACAGGGAGGCAGAGTGCTCATTCCTGCATTTGCACTGGGACGAGCTCAAGAACTTCTTCTAATTCTGGACGAATACTGGGAGACACATCCAGAGCTCCAACACATTCCAATCTACTATGCTTCTCCACTTGCAAAGAAATGCATGGCAGTATACCAGACTTATATCAATGCAATGAATGATCGCATCCAGAAGCAGTTTGAAGTAACACTATTGCCCACCCTTTACTCCCTAAACCCTTATTCCTAAACCCTAAACTCTAAAACCTAACCCAAGAGATTCATGTTGGTGTTCCAATAGTCAAGGTGTTGATGGGTAGCTGTTGATGAATGAACTTTCAACTATGAAGACAAGGTTGAGTCCCGTTATCTTGATCCTTGGGTATTTGGTCCTCTTGCCTCCCCTCACTGTGGTTTGGTAATAGGACTTTTTCTTGGCTCACATTAGCCAAAATCTCAAGGCTGAGATCTCCCATATCTTCTGGAAGTGGGACAGATCCTCATTGAGCAGATTTTTTTTTCACGTTATGAAATCCTACAGGAAATCAAGAGTTTTACAATCTAAATATATATTTAAACCTGTCATAGACCTAATGTAGTTGAGGCTTTTTGGATTGTAAGAGAAAACACTGTGGGAAAATGTGTCCTTGCTGTTTCAAACTAAGGCTGAAATTTTGGACAGGTTTCGAATCCATTTAACTTCAAACACATCCTGCCATTGAAGAGCATTGAGCAGTTTGAGGATGTTGGACCTGCAGTCGTAATGGCGAGCCCAAGTGGACTACAGAGTGGATTATCGCGGCAGCTATTTGACATGTGGTGCCAGGACAAGAAGAACTCTTGTGTGATTCCTGGTTATGTTGTTGAAGGTACGCTTGCGAAAACAATAATGAATGAACCAAAGGAAGTGACTCTCTTGAGTGGCCTTGTTGTCCCTCTCAACATGCGGGTACAATACATTTCATTCTCAGCCCATGCTGATTTCACACAAACAAGTGCTTTTCTCAATGAGCTTCGACCGCCCAACATAATTCTGGTCCATGGAGAGGCAAATGAAATGGGGCGTTTAAAGGCAAAGCTCATTACTCAGTTTGCTGACCAAAATGTGAAAGTGTTATCACCAAAGAACTGTCAAACTGTGGAGATGTATTTCAAGGGCGAGAAAACAGCAAAAGCTGTTGGACGATTAGCTGAAAAACCTCCCAAGGTAGGTGATCCTGTAAGTGGATTGCTGGTTAGGAAAGGCTTCATGTATCAGCTCATGGCTCCTGAAGACCTCCACAGTTTTACACAGCTCTCGACAGGAAGTGTGATGCAGCGGCAGTCTGTACCATACAAGGGAGCTTTCACTGTTTTGAAGCACCGGTTACAACAAATGTATGAAGGAGTGGAAGTGACCAAGGCTGAAACCCCAACCCTAAAAGTTCACAGGAACCTTACAGTAACTCAAGAGGGGTCAGACTATGTGGTTTTGCAATGGGTTTCCGACCCAGTGAGTGACATGGTTGCAGACTCTGTTGTATCGATGATTCTGAAGCTAGACTCTCAATCAATGTTTGGAATTGCATCAAATGGTTTCCGTGCAAAGGAGGCTCAACTTGAGAAGAATGAGATCAAAATTGTTCACTCACTGCTTGTCTCTCTTTTCGGGGATGTGAAATTGGATGAGAAGCTGCAGATCCTGACCATTACAGTTGATGGAATCGTAGCAACAGTTGACCATGCAAACAAAGGTATAGAGTGTAAGGATGAGAATCTGAACGATCGTATACGGGTTGCTCTTCGTCGAATTCAAACTGCTTTGTATCCCTTGGACTCGTGAACCCTCCTCTCCATTTGTATATATATATATACACACATGTTTTGTTCTACCCTTGCTTAGCTCTTTCTTCCTTCAAAATTAGACAAAGAGGAAATAGGAAAAAAAAAAAGCACATTCTGCTTGCCAGATACTGTCGAGCATTATGTTCGTGAGCTGTTTGTTGTGGCAGATTCATTGAGCTTCCTTTAGGAGATGTGCAACTGATTTATCTGTAGTTAGTCATGATCATGGGATGAACAAGGACCAAGACTGAACTTCAAATTTTGAACTCTCGGTAATCTTCTTCTTCTTCTTCTTCTTCTTCTTCTTGCGCACTTGTGAATAGCTCATGAATGTTTTGGGTCCATGTTGATGTTGGGAATGTTATGGGGATTGATTGTGTTATCACAGCCAGCTGCTGCCTCTTTTCATGTATTCTTGGGTGCGGCAATTGCCTGTGCTTTCTATCCCAGTTGTTGTGCGCCAATGAGTTGAGGAGAGCGTCGAGAAGTCTAGATTACTCATCAAATTGTGAATTGAAAATCGGGGTTTAACACAAAAATTGGGTGGTTTCTTTGGTTTACAACTAGGAGTTGAATCAATTATTCAAGTTTACACAACTAATAAAGTATTTATTTATGAATAGTTCCATAAATTCTCCAAGACTTTGGTGTTTTCCCCCCAAAATAAATTGGTTGTCTTTCCACACACCCTTTATCCAAGTTTGGGATAAACCCACATCCTAGTAATGAATGTATACACATTCACACACATAATAAAAACATAAACAAATATGTATCATATATTATATTATCATAACAATCACATATATAATTGATGGTCACATTTGAGGTGTTTGGTAACAATAATGTGAATGTGGAATTGCAATGATAAAAAGTTATATCCATAGTTATGGTATTAGGACTTTCATTTAAAAATCTTTGTAAAATGTAAATTTCAAAAATAACTACATGGGGTTATACATAAATTGTTTTGATTCTCCCTCATAGTTGTGATGTTTTTTTCACAGTATTTCTCTTTGGAACTTTTGATTTTGGTGAGGTTTTCTTTTCGTGCTTTGTGTAGTGTTTCAACAATTGTAAATTTTATAACACTTGAAGTCTCTTGGTGTGTTGCAAAGTACTATTGTAAAGAACAATACTGGGCACTGAGTGTGGTTGAACATATGACTGAAAAGGTTTCTTGGCATTTTTTGAAAGAGAACTATGACACAATACATGAATAATATTGATTGTTTAGTGGATTATGAACCATTCCCATGCAAGAGATTTGTTAACCTTTGAGATACTAAGTACGATTGTGCACAATAATTGTTGAATTTGCTATGGAATATGGATATTATGACCAAGGACCTAACACACATCCTTGATGAGATAATAACAAAATGGATTTCTCCTTTGACTACTAGATTCCTACAACCCAATTGAGATATAGCTATAAGTTTTGGCTCATTCTCAATGACTCCAAGTCCTTTAATGACCACATTTCAACCAAGTCCAAGTTTGACTTGAACACATGTAGTGCCAAAAGTAGTTATGCCACCAAGTGTTAATAGTTGCCCACCTATTATTTCAAGACATGAATGTTCATAATTCCAAACCTACCAACATAAGGATTAACATTATGTACCCTTATAGTTACACCTAAAATTAAACCAAAATTATTCACATTCCTTTTTTTTTCAAAATTTCATTTAAGGAACATCACCACAAATTTGGCAACATAGGTATATGGAAAAGACATCTTATGGTGAAGTTATTTAACAATCAAATGACAAACTGGTTACAACTTTAGAATGCATTCAAGAAAACAACACTAAATTGGAATGTGAAAGGACAAATGAAATGGAAAATCTTTTAAGAACAATTGAAATACAACAAAGAGAAGGACATGATTGCTTAAGAAAATGCACAAATTACACATATGAATCATGGTGTTTGATGCAAGCCATTTTTGGCATCATTGAAATTCTAAATATTAGCATATAAACAAACCATGTTCATGATAATTAAGTAAGAATTGATATGATTTCCTTGGACAAATAATGTGCCATTTTAGAAGCTCCAACCTCAGGTGAAAATCCTATTGATCATTGATTATGTGTTGCATGCACATTATAAGATTATGGGTTAGTTGCCTTTACATAATTTATTTGATTTTAATGTAATCAATTAAAAATTGATCAATTGAACATGTAGAAATTAGACATTATTGTTTTTGAAAATTTGAAAATCATTAGCAACAACAACATCATTATTACAATGTAATGTTGCTTGACAATTTTGTTTGTGTATAATTCAAAGTAGATGGTAATGTCACAAATTTAAAAAATTGAAAAAGAAAACAAAAAAAAGTGACAATGTAACACTCTACATGATCAATCATGAACTAGATTGCATTGTCTCCCAAAATATATTCCCAATTTTGCTTTGATCTCATGTTCTTGTTTCAACCCTTCATTTTATTTATTGTTGCATCTCGAGGCTTAGGCTCATTTTTATTGTTTGTTAAATCTTCAATTTATAGTTGTTTAAAAAGTCTTTGCATCTCAATGGCATTTTGGTCCAATAACACATTTGGAAGTAATAACATGTTACCACATATGACAATAAGGTCATATGCAAATTTAATATTGATAACAATTTTTTGATTGATTGTTTCAAGATACCAAATGAATTTTCAATTACATTTTAATCCCTCTTTGATGTTTCTTATTGTACAAAGGCTTTAGCATGTTATGTTTGCCTTCCTTATAAAGGTATCACAAACTAGGGTAATAATGGGTATCCATTATTGTAAGACTTGAAACTTTTTGGGATAGTTAGTTTACACAAGTTAGAAGATGTTTTTTGACATAAAGAAAAATGTTTCAAAATTATTTTGTCATGCACATTCTTTAGCAATCTAATATACACATCAAGAAACTTTTATATTTTTCAATTACATGGTGGTAGATAATTGAATATCCTCCAATCTTAAAATAATAATAATCCTCAAGAAAATGTGAATGTTTTAGCAATATGAAAGTGGATACCATCACTAGCCCCAATGAGTTGTGACAACTTAGCCTATTCTTTGAAATCATTCATGTTTGACACTACTTGAACACCAATTGGCATCTATAGTAAACCCCCTTTATAATCACACCCATTTTAGTCACATTCTTGTTTGTGTCACACATTTTTTGGTAACCATCTGTTTTAGGAAGAAACACTATTCTTTTTAATCACTACTAGTTTGAACCCTGTGCCTAATGCACATGTGTGTGTGTATTTGACAATACATATTACAAAATTACGATTACAAACTACATTTCCAAAACCCCTTTATATACGACATTTCGCATGTATCCATCGAGACCCTGGCCACTAAAAATCTTGATGTTTGCACTGCTTGTGACTCGTGAAATAGCAACATACAACTGACCATGGGAATAGACCAGAAACGGCAAATATACCCCAATGTTGTTTAATGTCTGACTTTGACTCTTGTTGATTATGATCGCAAATGCCATTCAAATAGGAAATCGACGACAACGCAAAACAAATGGCCAATCAGTCCCGGAAGGGGACATGATGATGGGGGTATGAACACACGTTTGTCGACATTGTTCCTTGTGACGATCTCCGCTTCAATGACACGCTGACCCAATATCTTAACAATCAACCTTGTACCATTGCACAATCCTATTGATTGATTGAGATTGTGCAACAAAAGGATTGGCACGCCCACTTTGAGTTCCAAGTTATGATTTGCAATACCGCCGAATTGCAAAGTGTTTAGAAATTCCACCGGATACAATGAATCCATTGAAACTCCTGCAGTAACACTTGCACAATTCTGTTGGAGTCAAAGAATTTGCAAATTTTTCAGATAGCGATTCTAGAATTGCATTGTTGACTTCATCAACGTCAGTATTTTTGGGGGCTAAAATGTTGCATTACATATGATACTTGGCATCTCTAGAGTGGCACTGGTGATTTGGCTAGATGGTTTGGATTAATCCTTTTAAGCTGCAATCTTCTATTGGTAGCCTCATATGGGATGGAATCTTGATCCAATCTGGATCGACGCCTTCTTCTTCTGCAATGATAGGAAGATTGATGTCTCCAACATTCAACACCCATTTGGTAAACTCTCGCTGTTCTTCAGAATTGGTTGCCATGATTCACATGTTGATATGAAGACAAAGAATTGTAACATGCTGCCAAAGATGCGATCGAGGCAACGAAACATTAACAATGTCTTTTCATCCTCCTTTGGGAATAACAGGTAAGATCTGTCGAAAATCCCCACCAAGGACCACATTTTCCCACCAAAGATTTTTTCGGCCTGTGTGTCATCCAATTGCATCAAATCACGCAGGGTTCGATCAATAGCTTTGAAAGTTCGACGATGCATCATCGGTGCTTCATCCCAAATGATCAGATCAGCTTTACGCACCAACTCGGCCACTTTCATCTGTTGTGTGATGTTGCAAGTTGACTCATCATGTAGATCAATTGGAATCTTGAATCTTGAATGGGCGATTTTGCCGCCTAGAAACAACAAAGATGTAATTCCTGATGAAGCAACTGCAAGCACGATTTTGCCTTGCCCTCGTAGACAGGACATAAGTGTTGTCCAAACAAATGTTTTGCCAATTCCACCACTGCCATACACAAAGAACAGTTTGCCCTCTTTGTTTGTCACGACATTCAAAATAATTTCATATGCGCACCATTAATCATCATTGAGCCTATCTTTTGCATTGTCTACATTTGTGATCAATGAATGCTGATCATAAGCTAGCTCTTCTTGGACCAATTGGTTTCCTCCATGAACAAAAGGGATGTAATTAGACTTGGGAAGCGTTAGAAAATCTTCTAGGCAGTGTCCGTTGCGCATGAGAACCTAATCGATCTCATACAATGCACGATCCTTTAGCGCATCCTCAGAAAGGGTAACAACTAGATCAGCATGCTCGTGGCGTGTCATTGCTTCAATGTCATCGTTCAAAGACTCCCAATGAGCATCCCATAGCTGTGTGGGATTCGTGACCTCACAAAACATCAACATGGAGGCAAACATGTCATGCAGCTGTGGTCCTGAGGCCCAAACACTGGCTTCTTCCAAGGTTTGATGCCATTCATTGTTGTCTGCAAGCAAACCCATTGCAATGCATGCATTTTTGAATGTGTCATGTTCTATGCCATCCACTGTCCACAAATGCTCATAGGATGTGGCATCGTTGACGCAATTCAACAACATTCACAAATAATAATGTTCACTCAATGTCAGGTGTGCATAATACATGCGACCAATGGCAAAGCCTCTCTTGTGCATTGTCCATCGCTTCAACTTTTGATTCCACACCCATTGCTAAGGGAATTAATCGAACGTAAGGCTTTGTACAGCTTCCGATTCTTGGTTTGTTTTGAACCATTCTATGAGCATCATTCTAAAAATGGCTGACCGTGTTGCCACTTCCTACACATCATCGTCACTATTAAACAACACGATTTGTTGATTGGGCAAATGGTATTGCAGACGTTCAACGGTAGGAAACTGCTCATGCATATCAAACTTGAAGATGCGCCACGCTGCTTCCGATGTAGATACATAGCGACAGTCGAGATATTTTTTAATTTCATCAGCTTCGACCACATTCCCTTCGGTGGCATTGTCGTTTTGGCGTGAGATCTCAACAATTGCATGATCATGTCCTTTATATACATACTTGAATAGATACTTGATTGCACGAATGTTGTTGCAAACCTCAACATTGATGTGCGCATCGTATTTGGTCAATAAATAGACATTGTGTGATACCACCCAACGATTGTCCAATTCAATGCCATGAACCAAAAGTGTGTGCCCCGTATCTCTACACCGATAAATAGGATATTCGTTTATTTCCATCACCGTCTCGGATTAGAACTTGTGTGGATATTGTTTTTTGCATTTGCTTTCTTCCATGCACGGGGCATTTGGAAACACAGCTCCACATGGACCATGCATTATGCATCTAACAACCGTCTCGTGGGCCAACTTTTTTGTTTTTGAATTCGGAAGTTCAGCACTGATCATGCGGTCTACATCCTCAACCGTGTGTGGCTTGCAGTCTTTGGTAAAGAAGATGAGAATGTGTGCATGCGGCAGCCCACGCTTTTGAAATTCAATGACATAGATTCCTGTAATCGTGCATCTTAGAATATGCTTTTTGTGAATGTCATTGATCAATTCCTTTAGTTTGATTTTGAACACTAAGGTTACCAAATCTATTCAATCTTGAGGTTGTTGTCCAAGTAGCAACGCTCTTTTGATTTCAAGCCATTGGGGATTGCAAATGAATGTAACAAGTGCATTCGGGCAGCAGGCCCATCTACAGATTGCCATGGCATTTTGATAATTCTAAACCATGTGACGTGGACCTACTGTGAAAGAAGATGGTAGATGCTTGGCAATCTTTTGTGGAAATTATTTATGATTTTGATCCTTTGTCCGATGGCAACAACGCTATTGTCGCCTGCAACGATGGTGTCCTAAAGGCCTTGATAAAGATCCACACTAAGTTTTTTTTTATTCAGGCGCAAATACTTCAAGCGATTTTGTTCGATAACCGCATAAGCATCCACAATGTATTGATGCCTCAATCGGTCACCCCGAAGTAACTCAATGCCATGAGTGTTTCAATGTTGAAGTCGATAACCATAAAATTTGGCCATTGTCACATTGCAATGCTTTCTTTGAAGCTTAGATTCTTCCGCATGGTCTTCATCCAAATTTGCATGAGCAACAACACCATTAAGCAGAATATTTGGATGCCATCCATCCTCACCATAAGGAAATAACAACGGATAATGTAGAGCCATGTATCCCACATGTAGTTCGGAAATGCGTTGAAACAGGCTAACTTGCTGAGCAACGACGACATCATGTCTGTCTACAGCCTTAGAACCATCTCGTACCATCAATGCAGTGACTTCATCAGCCGTCGGCACATTGTATCGGCGGGCATTCTTTGTTCGAGAGGCAATGAGACGCAATTTCAGATCCATGGGAGCACCTTCTGTTACCATTATGTCCCTTGCCATTTTGAACATTTTGACATAGGGATTAATATTATACATCATGGTCAATAACTGATCCAACGTCGTTGGATCAAGTGATGGCATAACGGCATGGCGGTTTTGATGTTCGTGTTTCGTATCATGAATGTACAATTGTGCAAACTGTGGACGTTGTCCTTCAGTAGGACATAGGGTTTCGATTTTGTGATAAAGTTCACTTTGAATGCGAAAGGAGTACGGTCCAGTGCCTCTGGTTACCAACTCATCAACTTTGGCACTAAGCGAAGTGAATGCCAACATCGAATTGTACATGTGAATCTGATCTCGAAATTTGACGGCACTGCTTTCTTTGCTGGTTACAAGAACTTCCAGCTTTTACGGTGTTACAAAAAGACTCGGCAATAGAACTTTGCCATTCTCGTAACATAAAGAAAATTGTGGGTTGTTATTGCTTGATTTTGCTAATCGTTCTTTGATCCACATTTTCGTGTTGTAGAATCCACATATTGTGTCCATTTTTCCACAATCCCATCGTTTCGGGGTTGATGCGTTTTCATCTCCAAACAATTGTAATGCGTCATTGCCAAGAGAAGGTTGTGCACATGCTGCCACTTGTTGTACGGTTCGTTGTTCTTGACATAGATGATTATTTCGCTCTTGTGACGTTTTAGATGGCCCGGCTGACTTTGTATGTTGCCTGGCATGTCATTCTCTCTGTAGGCGATTACGACGTTCACGTGTAGATTCTGACGTGTCTTGATTGAATTTTGCTGGAACATTAATATGTGGAACATGATTTTCCAAAGAATTAGTTTGCTCGTCATTTTGCTGAGCTTCTAGGTGTTGCCGAAAGGCCGCCAAAGTAGCCAAAACACTACCATGCTACGCAATGAGTGCACGCATACGTTATTGTATGTTTTCGGGCATTATGGAAAATATATGTTAAGTTTGTTGCTGATATTGATATCAAAATCGGGGGGGG
>Ga0209611_10001576_pt1 | contig 39290 bp, 28 predicted proteins | sample S1TSphgellanicum_3_FD_187693 | JGI IMG/M metagenome (GOLD analysis project Ga0209611, IMG submission 187693) | Host-associated microbial communities from peat moss isolated from Minnesota, USA - S1T2_Fc - Sphagnum magellanicum MG (SPAdes) (version 2) | ecosystem: Host-associated > Plants > Peat...
ACCTCCTCCCTGTTTTTCTCTCCTCCTACCTTTCTCCAAAAGCACCCCCTTTCCTGTCCAACTCCCCAGGATCTACCTCAATTGCCACTTACCTTCATCATGAATGCCCATTCCGGCGCCGCCATGCCGCCTCAAGCCATAAAGGCCAGTACCTCTGTTGCCGTAATCCCGTGCCATCCTCCTCAAGAGGTGAGCTTCCCTTAATGGTCCATTTTGTAGCTCCCAAAACATGTTGACAATTTTTTTCTCTATAATGGAGAACCCATTCAATTCATTAATCTTGGCGCAATAACTATGCATAGTTCAATTCAAAGAGAAAGTACCTTAGCCTACGGTTAGTTTGATCAATAAATAATCCTCAAAATAATGAAACAATTTTTTTATCGAGATATGACGTTGAGATGTTGATGATTATAGGTTACACTCTAAATATTTTCATTACTCATATGACAATATCATAGTATATAATGAAAAATATAATAATTTGAAAACTAAAGAACGGATTAATTTTTGAAAAAAATAATAATCCATTTTGTCAATTTGGAAATTGACCCTAGGCTATGGTAATACAAATCCCAACCCATGGATGAGGACATGTTGGTAACAAGATGCCATTGTGTTATTGTATTGTGTCATATGTACTATGGGGACAATAAGGAAAGTGCAGATGATGATGAGTAAAGTGTGCACAAGCTTTCAAGGGAAGAAGAAAAATGGTCACAGTAAAATGGGATACTTTATACAAACATGCTAGAAAGGTGGAAGGCTGAGATGAACATTCCAAGGATTGAATTGGGCATTTTGTTTTTCAAAAAATTGCACATATGCTAAAAATCAAAGTGTTAATGCAACCCAAGATTTTGAGAGAAAATTGGAAGATGGAGCCATAAAGTATAAATAAAAAGTAAACTATTCAGTCACGGGCTTGGCAATCCATAGAAAACATATCCTTAACAAATAAATAAACATGGGCATCCGAGTCATAGGTCTAATGCATTGCAAGCACCCAACACTAGTTTGACGAAAAGATATTATTCCTATTATTCTTGTAATTATTATATTATACAATAATAGTATAAATAATAATTATCATTGATTTTTACTAATTTATAAAATAAAAATGATCTAAAAGTTAATTTTTAAAAATTTAGTCCCATCATAAAAATTAGCACTTTAGTCATCCTAATCATCACAAATTCAATCAAGTTAATGACATAAATAGTTAGTTTCTTATTATTGGAACCAAAAGTGTTTGGTGTCCAATATGATTAAAATTTGTAATTAATAAAACTAGTCTAAAAATCATGATTTGTAGTGATTATATATATAAAGACCTATATATGTTTAGGGTACACATAATTATAACCTCATTGTAATCATGTAAGTGTGAAATAGGTTTGAAATGGGTGTAGTTATGCTTATAGGAGCCAAAAGCAGTTGTAACCACTACTTAATTATGTACTTTTTACATCAATTTTTCTTTAAAATTTAACTTAAAAACAAGTTAAATTTTTGCACATTATCAAATTTAATATCTTATTCTATAAATGTTCAAAATACAAAATTATTTGATTAACATGTGGACCTTCAAAAATAATGTCAAACTTTTTGACAATTTTTTAAGAAATTGTCAAGGACAATGAATTATTTACTTTATCATGCTTGGACCTTATGATGCAAGGTGCTTCAATGAAATGGAAAAAAGAAAAGTTGTCCAATTTGTTGAATTTTTCCCTTGTTCAAATATAATCAATTCATGACAAATTTGAGTAAATGAAGTTCCTACTTAAACTTATAAAAGTACCAAAAAAGTAAAGAAAACATTAGTTTTATAGTTATTGTTGGGGACCACAAATAAAATCCATCATTAGGTTATATCATAGATGGAGAAATTTAAAGATTTTTTCAATTCCTAGGACCATATATGTGTTAATGAGGTGATTGCCATAGACAAAGTTTCATTGGATTTTGATCCATGTTTACATTGTAGATAAATAATTCCATATCTTAATTATCCTGTTTTTAGGATACCGAACTTACATAGACAAAACATGTGTTGAAAGATACTTTCCAAATATGAATGTCATGTTTTTTCCTATTCCAACCCTTATCAAATGTGTGAAGAAACACAACATTTGTTGAATGATTCCAAAATGCTTTTAAATGCATGTGTTAGATATTGATTTTCAAATATTCTTAAAGATTGAAATATTCTCAATTTGTGATCATCATTTAAAGCAAAATTATAATTTTGATTATAACGTAAGGTTTGATGTCAAACTTTTGAGTGTTTATTAGATTATGGGTTGACATATGGGTTCAAATTTGTATTAAGAGCTTCAAAACACAAGATTTAATTGTTAAACATAAAATATTCTATATTAGAATATGCTTAAAATCACGATTTACAAATAGATTTTTTAAAATTTCCATAAAAATGTCATGTTCAAATTATTTCAAATCATTTTATAAGTTTTTAAACAATGAATAACATTGGTTGCACTCTCCTTAAACCATTTTTGGTATTCCATATACATTAGATTCATTTAATTCTTTTCCATATGTTCTCTTAATGCATTAAGCTTATCTATATATAAGATCTTGACATAGTCCTATATGAAATATTTTCCTTTTCTCAATGTCAACCCCGTTGGAAAAAGGAAGACAATGGCTTATGTTGAAAACAAGTCATGAAGGTGGAAAGAGGGTTCAAGGGACAAATTCCTTTCTTTTATCAAAGGGGTGAATCACAAAACATGTATTTATAACAAGTGTAACCCAATGCTTGATTCTTCATGTTTTAACATTAAAATTTATTATACTAATGTTGCAAGTATTTAATATATTTATAGAATAATGTTTTCAATATATTAATGGATCTTGTGAATTTTTTTGGAATGAATACATTCATGAATATAAAATAATCAAAACTATTTAAAACTATTTACATTGGTCAATCTATTTTAAACTTATGCTTTTGAAAATGACATAGTCATCAATAATATTAATGCATACCTTTACAATATAATAGTTTGATAGTTTTTTTTTCATGAATATTTTTTATCCATGACAATTTGTAACCAATGTCAATTTACCACATTAGCTGGCAAATAAAACCATTTTTTTTTTTTTAAAATCACCTAAATGAACAGGTGTGATTCCTTTTATGTTATTTATAGCTAAAAATGTTTTTATGAGGAAGTGAAATAATTAAAAAGTCATCCTCAAATCTATATTTTTACTTTGTTTGGTGGATATATATATATAATTTTGCAATCCAAATCCAACCACAAATTTAACATATTGTTGATTTTATGGTTTATTATTAGTATGTAAGTACATGACACTTTGCCCAAAAATGCATTGTGACACAAAAACAATGTTGTTGAGTTATGCCAAATGGTTTATGACCTCAATTGGAGTGCCATTCCTAATCAGAATCCCAAATTGTCCAAGATTTTTTTTTGCCCCATAAACCATGAAATAATAATAATAATTGAAGACTTTTCATGGATGGTCAATTTTGACCATCCATTACTCATTCATTTCAGGTCCTTTATATATACATTTATTTATTTATTTATTTTATTTTTTCCACGTGACTAATATGCATGTTTTTTTTTAATCCACCAACAAATTTCTACAGTTTAAATGGAATGCAACATCTGTATCCAAGTGTTTAAAAACTTGCAATTTTGAAGATTGCCCAAAACTTTAAAGTATAAACTTTCAACCATGGAAATTTTACAACTTTGATCCAAATCTTGTGGTTTTTCTTAACAAAAACATTCAGCTTGAAGTCTTGTACAACTCCACCAAGTCTGATTTTCAAAAATCCAAATGTTTTGCATGAAATTTAGGCACATTTGGAGGGGCTGGTCCCTTTTTGGATGGAGACTATTTTGGTCAAATGTCAATTTAGGAGGGTTAAGCAAGGTCTCAAATTTCCAAGACTTGAAACTTGACATATTCAAGATTTCCACATTTGAGAATTTCAAGAAAAAACCATTGGTCATACTATTTTTGGTATCAGTTCATGTACCAATATTGTTATACATATAAGAAATCAATGGGGAAAATCTAAGATACTTGCTAAATAATTTGGGAGATTTCAAGCACCGAAGTTTGTCAAGTTTACAATGAAGTATTTGTGGGAATTCAAGTTTTCAATTAATGAGTCGGTTGGAAGAGTAATAACTATTAGGAGGGCCTCTGAGTCCTCTTACCGTTGGGCTAAGCAAAAATGATACCCAATGTGTTGAAATGGCCAAGGTACTATGGTAGTGCCCAATTGTGGAAAAAGTATTTTGAATTTTAAATTAATTTTCAATGACAAAATTGACTCAAAATTCAATATCGCTTCTCACCTTACATTTTTTTAAAAAAAAACCACAAAACCATTTACAAGAAATCTCACTCATCAAGGGATTTCCAATAGAAACAAACTTGCCCAAATTTCCCTAAAAGTTTTAGTTTTGATTTTGTTGAGTTTTCTTTGACAAAATTATTCAATATTCAATCACTCTTACATTGCCTAGAATGTTCATTAAACCCCCAAAACATGTATAACATGTGCTACACATTGAAAACCAAATATAAAAATCTGTCAATTTTTATAAAATTTTCCATCACTTTTGGTGATTGAAACCTTGCAAAATCACATAATTTTCAAATTTTTTGAATTTTAGTTTTGGCAAAATTTTGCCAATAAGAAAATGATGTGTTGGAAGGGTGCAATTTATCTAAATCTAGGGTTGGGATTCCCTGCCAGCATGATATCCTTGCCAGGGGATGTTATGTGAAACCCTTTTGTGCTAACCCAGAGTGAAGACATTCTGCCTGGAAGGGTCCCCAAAAAACATACAAAATTGTCTCTGAAGTTGTTAGAATCCAGCTTCTTTCTGCCTACCTTCTTGTCATTCATGACTCATTTGAAGCAGTATTTTCTTCAGTTTTGTGATGTATTTCACTAAATGAAGAATAGATGAAATTACACTGAAAAATCACATTCTTCCAGAATTTTGGCTAAGTCTTTTAAGAAACATTTGTTCTTTAGCCACATCAACAAAATTGACAAAAATAAACTGACTAAAAAATGTGGAGTTCATGGTTAAAGTCCTTGAGGGGTGGAATTTAGCATGTACCCCAAGGTATCAACTTGTCTTGGATGGTTTCTTTCTTTTGAAATGAAGCTTTCTTTGGGTATGGGTTTGAGCGAGGTGTTGGGCAATTCTCACTTATTTTGCGAGAGTCTTCAGGTTATCAAAATAAATAAATTTCAAACTCACCCAGTTCTCAAATAGGGCAGTTCTTATATATACAACAACAATCGATTTTCACATTTGATTTTCACAACCTGATTATTAATTATTATTATTATTAATTATTATCAGTTTTTTAAATAATTAAATTACTTCATCAAAGGAAAAGAGCAACACCATTGTGAGATTGATCATGTACCTATTAGATCGGCCTACTTAACAACTTTTGAAAAAAAGGTTCAACCTCTTTGTCAACTTTCCAAAAAAACAATGAGCTTGCTTACTTAAAGAAGTTGAACCCTGGTTTTTAAATTGTTTTTCAAAGTTTTAGTATCACCAAAATGATGCTAGTTGAAGTTTAGGTCACAATAACTTGAGTTGAAACCAATGTTGTATGGGTATATCATTTACTCGGATATGCTCGTTGGGTACAGGTACAATATATTAGTTATTTCATCTTTTTAAAAAAAATCAATATATCCCAATCAAATGCATATAAAAACGTATATAAATTTAGAAAAATAATCCTATTTCATAACCTTGAATATATTTTTAAAATACCCATATTTGAAGATGGGTATGTTTTTTCAAACCTGAGTAAATTTTGTTGTCAATCTGACATAAACCCCTAAAATCACATCCTAAACCTTAAAATTGTCCTTTATTATACGTGATTGGGATGGAAGGTGTCCAATATTGAGAAAAAATGTCTTTTGATGATTGTGGAGATTGTGAAATAGATTTCTTAAATCAAATTGAAGAGGAATTTTAAAATTAAGTAGATCATTATGTTGAGTTTATTGCTATGGTAAATTTCAATTTTCAAATTTGCATTTATGTTTAGTAGGGGCAAGCAGCATGTTGTCCAATTTGATCTCAATGGCCTTTCATTTTATGTATGTTTAAGAATCAAAAATAATAATTTAATGCATTTTTATATTGTAATTTGACGTCACATGTGTGCATTGTTCCACTAAATTTAGGCTTATAAAAGTTGTCTAAATAAATTCCAAAGTGTGAAAAAAAATTCACATTTCTTATTTGAATAGATAAAAAGCTTAGAAATAGCTTAACCAAGGGTACATGATAGGAGATACCTAAACCTTACCCATAAATTTAAAAGTATAAAATTTGTTTATGCAAACCTTACCCTAATGGGAAAAATAATAATAATAAACCTTTATTCATTGGGTAAAGAAATTGAAATTTTATATATACCCTTATTTTAGAATATATTAAAAATATATACCTGTGCACAACATTGGTTGAAACTAATGTTGGCAAGTTCATGATATTTGTAGGTTAAAGTTTTAGGTTGTTTCAGATATCTAAGCTAAAAGTTTAAAAAATTGAAAAAAATGGATTTGAATTTGGACTTTGGAACCACCTCTTTTGAAGATTGAAATTGAAACTTGAATTGGGGCTATTGTCTTCAAAAAAGCGACTTAGGTTCTTTGAAAATATAGGCATCAAAGCTTTTTAAAAGTGCACTCTCCTTGTTTGTGGGGATTGATTTCATTTACAGTCATACCTTCCTTTGAAGTCATGATGTTTGCGGTTTGCAGCCTTTGCATGGTAATACAATGGAAAAAACAAGCAGGTCATCACGTAAGGACTCTGCATTATACCAAGTTCGAATTTCAAACTTAAACACTTCTGATACTGAATGTATAACTTCTCATCTAAGTGCACGCACATCTATGGAACATGCCCATCCAACGCATGCACATATTAGTACTCCAGATGTAACTCACAAATTGGGTCAAGTTTGAAACAAAATTTATACCCAAATCTCCACCTTTGGGGGCAGAGCAAAGAAAGAAAACCAGAATGCAGGTAAACTAAATCCCACCATATTGACCTCCTGATCTATTGAACACAAAATTGTAGACCTTGATACTCCTTTGTTGGTGCCGCAAGATTCAACAACTCAAATGGTCAGATGTTCAAACTTTACGAAAATTAATGTCAACTACAAAGAAATGATGTGGAGCTTGCATGCAGGTTATAGTGAACCAACACCCACCAATACACCGGGCAGGATGGATGCATGGTGCGTGGACAGGAAAGCACTTTTTCATCCTATTAATTCCACGGAGGTGAGTTACATACATAAGGAACCATCCGTGCATTTGTTTACCTACCTAGTAAGCCACCAAATGGCGCACCTACTTAGCTACCCAAATAGTAACACCTGTGTATTTACCGAATCACCTAGGTGATACTTTTACACAATTACATATAGGTACTTTACTTACCTAGGTAAAAAGTGAGGGGGGAAGTATAGAGGTTTGTAGCACATAGTAACCACTTACATTTCTCACCTAATTTCCTATGAGACTGCCCACTTTACATAAGTACTTTACCTAGGTAAAGTGAAGGGGAAATAGGAAGGTTAGCAGCACATGAGAACCACTCACATTGGCTACCTAATTACCTATCATATTTATCCGCTTACATAGTAGGTAAGTACCCGAGTAAAGTGATGGGAAAGTTAACATGATAGGTTACCACGAGTTTCCAATGGCTGGTGCACTGGTTGATGTGTGTGTGCTGGGTTACATAGTCCGGGCCAAAGTGAAACTACAGACAGCCACTGGCTGCACCTTCGAGGATTGATGGTGGGTGGATGAAGAACACTTTTTCATCATTGTGTTCTAGTTCCCTAGCTAACCATAGTGGTTAGCTGAGTTGCAGTGTTTACTAGCTATGTACTAATAACCCACTAGCCCTTTCTTAGTTGATGAATCACAACCAAATTACCATGGTTATCTCGGTAACCTACTCTGTAAACCCTCTTACTTCTTCCCTCTTAATATACCTATGTAAATGGGTAATCATAGTAGCAAGTAGCTAGGGAATGTAAATGGTTATTATACAGGGAAGTAAGTAGGTAAGGCACTTGTTATCTATTAGGTAGGTAAATACTTATGGATGGTTGTTCCATTGCTAACCATCGTGGTTAGCTATGAGAGATGTCAAATATTTATCAAATATAAGTTCTGTAAAGATGTTATTTGTTGTTGAAACCCAATTCACTGGACTTTCACTTTTTTGTAGTGTAGATTTGTTTCCCATGTTTTTATGTGTAAAACTTTGTTATGGACCAATAATGTTAGATACCCATTTAACAACACACGGCAATTTAAGAACACGTTAAAATAGAATTTTCTGTCAAAACATCATCCATCCTGTGCAAATGCACTGGTGGGTGTGGGTTCACTCTGACCTCCCAAGAGTTGTTTTCTCAAGAGCTGGAATATTAATGACATTATTAGGATCCAATAGCTGGTTTTTCTCAATACTCTAGTATCAACCCACAACCCATTTACAGTTGGACCAAGAACTTACCAGCAGCGTAGTTCCAACCACAAGGACAGTAGTGGCATTTAATTTTATTCAATATATTTACTGCACCCGAATATTCAAACACAGTAGCCGAACTATGAAGATGCTGTAGAGGATATAGCATTTTAGAGCATCTCCAAGGGTGCTCAGTATTTGATCCTGCACAGTACTATTGGATGAAGAAAACTAAACATATGCCAGTTTGGCTCAGGAAATTGGTTTTAGGTCAGCATTATCGCACAGTTTGAGGTGGCTGGTAAAAGGCGCAGCACCGCAGTACACCTGTAGAAAAAGATCGTAATAAATACGATTAACGGTCAGTATTTCTGATTCGCCGTCATAATGATTGGTCCAAGTGGTTTGCTATTAGTAGTCCCTCACATATTTGCTGTCCTAGTTTCAGTTTTATGGGTGGGGTTAAAAAAACATTTTAAAAACTAAGCTTGAATGTGAAAAATAATTTACAGGGTCACATACTGAGCACCCTGTACATATTTTAGTGTCCACGAAGTTTGTAAGAGGTTTTTAAGTGTGAATGTTATTGTTTCACACACTACAGCTCATGGGTACATTTCAGGCAAGCTGCATATCCACTAGCAGTGGCCCAAGTTAAAAGCACTAATTACAGTGTTTTATTATTATTTTTATATTTTTTATTCATTTGATTGATTTCAAATTTATTCACAAGTTCCCATGATATATTATGAATGTTATCGTATAAATAAATCCTACAATTTCAATAAAAAATTAAATTACATTTTCAATAACATGGAAATCAAGCACTAATTACAATTGTTGTGGTACGTGTTATCATAACTACACTCAAACTACGTAGATTATATATCTACTAGCCTATTAACAAACCTAACCTAGGCATATTAGGTAGGTAGCTTAGCCTATTAGGTTGCTCTATGCTTGAGCTACCTACCTATTAGGTTGCACTAGGCTAAGTTTACGTAATAGGCCTAGGTGACCTAGCCTAGGTTAGCTACATACTTGATGTAGGCCTAGGTAGCTTAAACTAAATTATTTACTTACCTAATAAGCCTAGGTGCCTTAAATTAGTTACATACTTAAGGTAGGCCTAGGTAGCTTAAATTAAATTATGTACCTCCCTAATTTGCCTAGGTGGCCTAGGTTAGGCTACTTACCTTGTAGGTTTAAGTGGTTTAAATTATTACATACCTAGTAAGTCTAAATGGCTGAATTATGTTATGTAGCTATTAAATAGACTTTGATAGTTTAGGTTAAGCTACCTATCTAATAAGCCTAGGTGGCCTAGGCTACTTACTTAGCTAATAAGATAGGCTACCTATCTACTAGGCCTTGTTGGCCTATGTTATGTATTTAGAAGGCCTAGGCTACATACCTATAGTAGGCCTAGGCTAGTAAGCTACTTATATGGATAATATATAGGTCTATTTAATAAACCTAGGTCACCAAAGATACCTACCTAGAAGGTTTACACTATTTAATAAGCTCCTTAATAGTCTTAGGCTACATCTTAAACAACCTATTAGATAGGTTTAAGCTATGCTATCTAGCTAGGCTATTAACTATATTGTTAAGTTAGGTAGGTAACATATGCTCAAAAAGTAGGTTAAGTCAAATGAGTATGGCTCATTTGATTAAGTGTCAAATCATAATGGTCAATTTGACTAAGGGTCAAATCAAAATGGTCAATTTGATTAAACCCTATCCATTCAATATGACCAATTTGACTAAACCATGGTCATTTTAATGGAGGTTTATCCATTTTGACCAAATCTTTGGTTTAACATTTGGTTAAAAATATCACTTTAATCAAATGTAACATGTTTTTTCATGCTCCAAACCTTTAATGAAAATGGACATACCTTTTGGTCAATGTGGATAGTTTAATCAAATTAGCCTTTTGAAAAGTTGTGATTTTCTTGTAGTGAAGCAATGTGATAATGTTTCAAAAAGCACTCCAATTTTGTGAAGCTATTGTCTTGTGCTATAACATGCAAATTGGTTTTCAAGTTACAAGCCATGTACCTCCTCCCTCTACATGGCATATATAAGAAATCATTGTAAACACTTTGACAATAGTTGTCATTGTTTACATCTTGAACTAGTCCAAAGGCCATTAATTGTTAAGTGATGCCCTATAAACAAACATGTCCCTAGCTTTAAGTTAAAGAAAGAAATGAACATTTTTCATGTGTTGGATGTGTTTGTTGATGATGATTTCACTAAATGAAAATTTGTATATTTTTTATTATAGTTTACAACTAATTTTTAATTGCAAACGACATTGTAGTTACGTTGAACAAGTTCCATAAGATATTAATTGTAAATGATGATGTCATGATGATGTCATCACATATACAATGGATGAAATATGTATTTGAGTTGACTATATTTTTCATTTGTTGACCATATAACACATGCGACTATCATGCAACTAGTGACCAATTTATAATAACCAATGCCATGTTGCCATGTGGTATATTCAAATAATATCAAATAAGTCAGATTTATTACTAAATTTTTTATCGCAACATTTTATTTTTTAAGTCTTTGACTCATACATGTGGTAATGTTTATGATTTTTCAAACATTTAAAATAAAAATAGGTAGGTAGGTTAAAAAATCTAAAATTAGTAGGTAAATAGGTTGATGTAGGTAGGTAGGTAAGTCATAGGACATTTTTTTAACTTGTTTTATTTTATTTTGGATTTAACCAAATTAGGGTTAAGCATCTCTCATTGGCTCATCCCATTTGGCAAATCTTATGATTTTTAATATTTACAATGCATCTACTTATATAGTTGCAATTTATTTATAAATAGTTTGCAACTAGGTTATGAGTAGATGTTTTTCCCATATTGTTTGGCTTTTTCTTCAAATGTGTCAACTCCAGAAATAAATAACTCATTCATTAACTAGTTAATTCATTAACATTGTATTTAGCTACAACCTATTTATTTACTACTTACCTAGTAGCTACCTATTTATCTATTTATTACGTATGTACCTACTAATAATAATAGGTCCTAATGCCATCAAATATTAATAATATTAATTAATGAATTATTAAAATTAAATAAATAATTTATTGATATTAAAAAATCATTAATAGCTAATTAATTGATTAATTCACTAGTTATAGATAATAAATTAATATTTAACTAATGAAAATTATTTCTTTAAGAAATTTTCTAATTTTATATTTAATTTTGAATTCGTTAATATAGTTAATTCAATTATAATTAATGAATAAATATTAATTACAATTTATCTAATATGTAATATCAATCTATTTAATAATTATTTCTAGATTATTAAGTAGTATTTATTCTTAATGACTAAATAAATAATTTATTAAAAATATTTATCAATAAATTAATAATTATTTTTTGTTTATTAAGTAGTATTTAATCTTAATGATTGAATAAATAAATAATAATCATAATTATTATTTAGAAAATATATTTAAATACTAAATTGTAACTTGTTATTAATTAATCAATATTAAATTATTGATCTTTTAATATTAACAATTAAAATTTTAAATGATATTTTATTCTGAATTATGTAATAAATTCATCTATATCTAATGATTAAATATCTAATAAATAATTAGAATTTATTGATTATAGAATATTAAATATGAACCAATGAATAATTAATATTTTTAATATTTTTAATTTGACTAATATTTAATTCCGAATTCTAAATATTTATTATTATTATTAATAACTAGTTACAATTAATTAAATATTATTCAATATTCATTAGTTACATCATAATTATTGATAAGAAAAAAAATTTAAATTTAAACCTTTTTTTTACACCTTTAATATACCTTTGATGTACTTTTCACCAAAAAATTACATTAAACCTTATAAATATGTTGAGAACATTCATAATACATATTTATTATAGTAGACATTTTAATTGTCCAACCCCAAATATGTATCCTTATCATGACCATAATATACATTTTACATGAATTTGCAATTAAAGTTGTGGTTACACATGTAGTTAATGGGCAATTTGAGCTTATTCATGAATGAATATAACCCTAGAACATTCACATTGGAGGATGAAGAAGATAGTAGTTCAGCATTTGTTTGCAATATAGTTGCAAATCCTCCCCAAATTTGATGAAATTGGTACATAGTTGCAAAAGTAGTTGCAAATGACACATAATCACATGTAGTCACAAATAGGATGGTTGCATACCCCCACATTTCTTCTAGTGTTTTGGTTTAAATGTTGAAATATGATTTTTTGCAAGAAACATGAAGAGGGAAGTTATTGGGGTTAATAATGTTTTCCTCTCCTTATTAATAAGATATGATAATAAATGAGTTCACAATATGTTAGCCCTAATGTTGGATCATAGATTTAAAACCTTGAAATTGATCTCTTCTTTTATAGGTTGTAAGCTTAAGGTTGCCATAAATATAGAATATGATAGGAAATTGTTGTTTCCTATGCTCTTTAAGTCCCATCACCATTTGTATCCACTACATGAAACCAAAAGTTCCTTTGCTACCAAAGATAATGCAAATCACAAGAATCACAAAATCCACCATTGACTATCTTTTTTCCATGCCACATTAAATTAATGACCTTCAACTTGTTGGATATCAACCTCCTACCAAGTTATATATGTTACTTTTACCAAGTTATAGTTACTTGAAATATTTGTGTTACATGCACATACTTTTAGAACTATGAGATATGTTAGGTAAGTTTACTTAAATATATGTAGTTAAATTTAGTGTGAAATATCCCAATGCATGAGATGATGGTCTTTTTTCATTGATCCATTATCAATTTCCAACATGGAATCAAATTTTGGTTGCTTTTGAAAGAGAAATTTAATTTTTTTTTAATAGTTTTAAAAATCTTTTGAAACATTGGGTGTGTTTTTTGTTTTGTTAACATTTTGTTGAAACTTTTGAAGTTTTAGGTGTTTTGTTTTGGGCATTGTTCTACTCACAATCATGGCATGCATTTTTTATGTTCAAAGTATTAAGAAGTTGAATGGCAATAACTTGCATACATGAAAGATGAAGATGGAATTTCTTTAGCATGAGAAGGATTTGTGAGAAATCACTTCACAAAAATTATTGCCACCAAAGGTTGAATTTGGAAAGTTTGTTCTTGAAGGATGCATTCTTGAACATTGTTTATTCATGAAGAAAAACAAATTGCATTTAATTTTGGGTTTCACTTTTGGTGTTTGGACATGATATTTTGATTTCACAAAGTTAATAATATCTAACATTATTTGCAAAAAAAAATAATTATTATAAAAGCTTAAATTCAAGGAATATTGAGTATATTTATGGAATATATAGTATAATAGAACCTATTTTTGTTTTTGGACTGCATTAGGTTTGGGTTTGAATTAGTTAGCCAAAAAATGTTTGAAATGAAAATTTAAAAAATTACCCACCTCACATATCTTGTCATCTTCCATTTGAAAGTGATAGTTTGTCAAAATGTTAATTTACCACATACTTATGGTCATAACCCCCAAAAACACCCATTTATGATATGATAATTATGAAACTTTTCACATGGCTAACAAACTTATTCCAATCATATGGAATCACAATGTTTAATAGATACTACAAATCTCATAAAGACTAAAAATTAGTTCAATCATATTTTGAATATATTTTCATTTTTTAATACGTAATGACTTACATTTTTTTATCACAAATATACTTTGGAACTTCACAATATAAGTTGGAAAAAGGAATTTTTTTTTCAATTTAATTCTTTGTTTTATAATCTACCATATTATGCAAAAAGTTTGAAAAAATATGCTTCAATATTACCATGATTAAAGTTCAAACATGGACAATAGTACAATGTGACAACATTTTTGGCTCCCCCCCATAGTGTGCTTTCACCCCCCATAAAAATGAAATATTTGATAGTGTAGAGTGAGGAACAATTAAATGTCATCACATGGGCTAATTGTTATGATTAACTAATCAAAAATAGTTTATTGACATTTTTAGAGTGATTTTTATATTTATTATTGTGTGTATTTATTGGTTCATCTAGATTCAAATTCACACCATTTAATGGTTATACTTATATTAATTACATGTCATTATAGTGTTATTTTGGATGCTCATTTCATTAAGGAATGTTCTCTTTGCATATGCTTCTATGGTCTTTCCATTAAGGTTGTCACGATAATAGTTATGCATGTACAATGTGTTGTGATCAAACTAGCCTAATGGAAAATTATTGACATAGGGCCTTACTTCATTTTGCATAGACGTGGACTTTTCATTGGGAAACTACAATTGTGTGAAAAATGTGTAATAATTAATGAGTGTTAGGAACTCTAGGAAGATATTTCTTTCAAAATAAAAAGACAAATGAGTGAATCACAATTTGATTCACAACACTCACAACTACTTTTTTTTTAATGATAAAATTTTGCCAAAAAGATAAAATAAAAAATTAAGTTATTTGAAAAAAAAATTAGGCGAAAAATTATCAAATGGTGATAAGTTTCCAATTTATAATGAAAACTCCTTGATTTCTAAAAATAATTTGGCAAATATCATCCTTTTTTGAGGAGCATGTCAACACAAGTGCTCTAATAGATACATTTTTCATGTCCTATACAAAAGTGTCACCAATTTAAGTGAAATTTGACCAAATCTATCTAGTGTTGTTACATCACAAAAATGAAAAAACACACTTGTGGCCCATGGACAATCAACCTTCAAATCTTATTCATGTTTATGATGTTAGGAAATTATGTATAGGAGAAGGGTCTAAGTAGAAAGCCATCCATGATTGAATACTGGGGGTATATCAGATGGCATTCAAAAAATTTCAATCGCCATCCGACACACCATCACCATCAAATGACGATCGAAATTTTTTGAACACCCAAGAGGGAAAATGGGAGTATGTTTTTTTGTTTCCCCCAAAATGATAGCATATGCTTCCACACCTTTATGTGACCAAAAACATTTGGTCGCCATTCGACGATGCAGGTATGTCGGATGGTGGTTTAAAACTTTCCATCACAAAAAAGGGGGAGCACATGTATTATCATTTCTCAAAAGAAATTGTCCACCCCCCATGCCCTCTTGGGCGATTAAAAAATTTTAGTCGCCACCTAATGGTGGGTTATGTCGGATGGCAATTGAAATTTATTGGTCGCCAATCAACACACCCCCATTATTGGATGGAGACCAAAAATGGAGGCATGTTATATGTTTTTGGAAAGTTGTCATTAAGGACTTTCCAAAAACATATGACACACACCCCTTCTGTGGTGATTGAAACGTTTTAGTCACCATAGAAAGGGGCAACCGAAAATTTTCGATTGCCACAAGCTTGGCAATGGAAATTTGTTTTCAATCGCCATTCATAATAGGGGTAGCTTGAGTGTCAACAAATATTTTCCTACATTTGTTTTGATGGATGTGATGGACGTGTCATGATGGATGCTGATGTGATGCCAAACACAAAATGGTTGCGTCACATCATTTTGACAACCATGAGTGATGGGGATTGTCGAGTCATAAATCAAGATTGAAAAGAATCTTCAGTATGGCAAGTGTTAACATTGGTTTGAGATTTTGCCAACTTGGGATTAACAATCTAGACAAACTAGTTTTAATCATGAAAAATTAGCATGATGATCCCAAGTTTAGGTGCAATAATCCCCAACCTAAATCAATTCAAAAATACATTGACATTGAAAGTGACATAGTCTTAGAAAATTAAAAATTCATTTATGATTTTAATTTGTTTGAAAAAGACTAACTTTTGTAGTGTTGAAAGGTGTAGAATACGAAAAGAAAAAAGGGAGGTACCCATGAACATCCATGTTTTGGTTCTTTTAATTTGTTGGGTACATGTACATTAACCTAAATTGTTGTCTATGTTTTTTTTAAATTTCTTGGTTGTACATACCTCAACCCTTAGGGCCAAAGTGGTTCAATGTTGAACAAAGGAAAATTGTGAAATTCCCTAAATTTATTTTAAAACTTCATAATAAGTTAGAGGGTAGATGTGTTGAATGTCATATGGGTTGTTTATTCCAAGTAGATGTGTCTATTGTTTACCTTTGTGTCAGTGTTTACATGAGTCATTATTTTTTTATTTTTTAGTTTCTATTCCCACTTGTCAATTATTGTCTAGTTGAAAGATGTGAATGCAGTTGTTGTGGGATGTCTTATGTTTTCAACTTTTACTCTTAACATTGGGGTTTCTTATGGTTATTGTGGGTTGTCTTTAATGTTTATCCCTAACCTTGGGGTTTTCTTTTGTTGTTGTGGGGTGTCTTCAATTTACATTTTTAACATCGGGGTTTCCAATTTACAAACAATGGGGGATTTGAAGCATGTCATATTGAATGTTGTTTTGGTATGTATAAAATTAATTTTTTAAAGGTTGAAAACACAAGGGTTGCTAAAGTTGATAGTGAGAGTGGTTAATTGTGTTTAGTTTTAAATTGAAACTAGATTATAAGTTTTGTGAAATTGAATGAAAACTTGTTGTTCAAATTATTTAAATCCAATGGTCTTATAGTCTTTTGATGTAATTGTCTTCATCAATTGAATGCAAGATCATTAATATGCATGAGCTTGAATATCTTTCCTTACTTGTGTGTATGGTGTTTGAAAGTCTGAGAATGCACTTTGCACCCACCATCCGATCTCTTGTCAATGTGCTAAGATTGCAACTAAAGGCAACCAATTACTTATGACTTCAAGAATTCTTGTGGCATCCACAATTCAAAGTTTCTGAAATGTTAGGTTATAATGATTTATTTAAACTATAATATTACATCTAGATTTCTAAAATTCTATTTAGATGGTTTATGTCTAAAGGGCATCACTATTTTCCATATTTATTATGCATGCCCGTTTGAAAAAAAAAACATGTCCTATATATGTCTATGCCCAACGAGCTTCAATATGTCAAAAATTCATTTATGCCCAGGCCTATTGGGTTTCACATATGATTTTTTTGGTTCATACCCTACCCATAAGGTATTGTTGAAAATAAATACTCGCCCAACACCAGTTTTCACCAATGTTGGGCAATTTAAATTTTTTTCAATAATCGCCCATTTTAATTTTAAGATTTAAAAAAAAAAATTGAACCAATTCTTTTTCCATCTTATTATTTAGATTAATTCGCATTTTTTCTTTTGCTTCTGCTTATTTTGGTTCTTTCTCCATTAAAATTTGTTGGTTCTTTAAAATTGATTTTAATTTTTAAATAGTTAAAGGCTTTTATATGCCCAAAAAAACCAACAAACTTCATTACAAGGGAAAACATTTAAAAATTGATCATCATTCAATTTTTTTGTTCAAATGAGATTTCAATTTCATCTAACTCTTCCTTCAAATCTATTTCAAAATTTATCAATTCTACCAAAGTAAAAGGGGCCTTACAACCAACCCTTACATCATTAGGCCAATTTTTTGTCACAAAGATTAACTTCTCAAGGTTTTTTTAATTGTAAACAACACCTTTTAAAATTGGTAAGTATACCAACAAGGGAAAATATTTTTTCAGTTTCTATTTGAAAACCTATAATCCTTAATATTTGTTTAACCAAAAAGCCAACAATTGGGAACACAAATTTTTGTTTTTTCCACCACTCCAATGGACATTTGATGTTTTTTGCATCCACTTGTACATATACCTTCTCACCTACCTACCTACCTACCTACATACTTACCCACCCACCTACATATTATCTATTTACCTATCCACCCACTTACCTACTTAATTTTAATCACTAAGTGTAACCATGAGGTTTAGCTAACCACTATGTTTAGCTACTAGATTTAACCATTAGGTTTAGCCATATTTTAGTCATTAGGTTTAATTTAAATTTAACCACTAAGTTTAGCCATTATGCTTAACCATTAAATTTTGGCACTAGGTTTAACCTAAATTGAACCACTAAATTTGGCCAATAAATATAGCCTAAATTTAGTCACTAGGTATAGCTACTAAATATAGCCTAGGTTTAACCACTATCTTTAACCATTAGAGTTACCCACTAGATTTAATTTAGGTTTAGCCATTATGTTTAGACATGAAATTTAACCATTAAGTTTATCAATTAGGTTTAACCATTATATTAAACCACTATATTTAATCAAGGTTTTTTCATTATGTTTAACCATTATTTTAAATCATTAAAGTTAACCATTATTTTAAATCGTTAAATTTAATTGTTAAATTTAACCATTATTTCATGTCACAACCCTAGTTTTGGGTTCACGACCAAAGCAAGGGCTTGTAAAAGTGCAAGGCAAGAGGGAGTTTTGGGAGACATATCTTACTTCTAGGAGTGTAGGAGAGTGTGAGAGAATGAACCCTCACACTCCTAAGGCAACTCCCACTTGGGGAGTTGGAGTCTCGATGGATTCTTGAATCTTTAAGGAGAGATTTCAGGGGTCAAAACCCATTAGATTGAGGAGTTAGTTATATCATTTAAAAGCTATTGAAACGTAGATGTCTAAAATGGGCTCGCATCACCCACAAGTTATGGCCAAAAAAAAAACTGGGAGTCAAATTGGCAGTTTGACTCTCGACCACTAAAAGTTGAGAATCGACCTGATTTCCTTGTGTGTAGGTAGTTTGTGACATACCATTAGAAAGATCTCGACAAGGGCTATAACTTTGCATCAAACCTCATTTCAATCAAAGGTCTGCACACAAAGTTATGGGGCTTCAAAGTGGGAGTCATAACTTTGAGAATTTCGGGATTCCCATTTGGATGTGGGCCTCGTGGAGAGGCACACAGTATACTATAAAAGGGAAGGTGGTGGTTTCCCCCAAGTTCGGGCTGTGGTGAGTCTTATGAGTTCGCATTACCCGTGGCTCATCCTAGCACCAAAAGTGCTCCAGCTATGCACTAACTAACTTGTTGTTTAATTTTGTGCAAGTCCATGTGAATGATAGGTTGCTTGTCATTCTTCCTAATCCCATCCCAGAACTCTAGCATGTCCCTTTACCCCCAAAGTGCTGCGAGCCAGAGAGCATGCCCCAACTCCTTGTTTTCCTGTTGTTTTCACTTTAGACTCACATTTGAATCTATCAAAAAGCTTTGGGGCACGTTACTTTAAGTCTCTAAGTTTCATCACTAAGCTTAGCCATTACTTTCACTAAGTTTGGCCACTAGATTTAGCCATTACTTTAAGTCATTAAATTTAGCCACTAGGTTTAACCATTATTTTAAATCACTAAGTTTGACCACTAGTTTAGCCATTACTTTAAGTCATTAAATTTGGCCACTAAATTTAGCCATTATTTTAAATCACTAAGTTTGACCACTAAGTTTAGCCATCATTTCAAATCACTAAGTTTAACCATTAGGTTTAGTTATTATTTTAAATCATTAAGTTTAACTATTAGGTTTAACTATTACTTTAAATCATTAAGTTTAGCCATTAATTGTCACTTAGTTTTAGCCATTATGTGTAATGATGTGAAATGAATATGTGAAATAAAAAACTTGATATAAATTGAACACCTTTGATGGTGTAATCCATTGGTAAGGATTTGGTTTATTATTGGGAAGACTTGGGGTTCATTTCTTTATATTTACAACCTATGTGCATGTTGAGAAGGCCAAAGTAGGTAGGTTAAACTAAGGTAGTTAAGTTAGGTAGGCTAGACTAGTTAACATTTACTTGCTTGAGTGCCTTTTTTCGACCTACCTAAACCTATTTACTACCTACTTACCTACCTACCTACCTACCTATTAATTTTAAAAAAATATTCCAAAAAATGATTTTAATTTAAATATAAAATTGACCTAGTCAAATTGTCCATTATCCACCAGTCAACTAGTTTGTCCAATAATCAATCATTTTGTCAATCACTTCGTTAGTCAAAATGACAAGGTCCAATTTGACTACCCAACTACGTTAAACATGTACAAAACAACTTGTCCAAATTCACAGGGTGGTTTTTTTACGCCTATCAATTTTGGGTATTTTTTGACAAGAAAACCCAATAAAAAAAACCATGAATTGTAGTAGTGTCTTGGATTGAGTAATTGCACCCACCTTCTTCATGGAATCACAAGCTTTCAAATCATTAGTAAGATATTAACAACATTTGGACATAACATGCCCATAACAACTATTAGCATATGGCTATGACAACATTAGTAAAACACATGTGACACAATGTTTTTTAAGGCATTCGTGAAAATGTTCAAGTTGGTGGTGTTTTCATCTTTTCCATAAGTTCACCATAAGATTTGATTGAAAAAATTAATTCAAAAGACCTTCAATTTGGCCTTTTTGCCCCCTTGTCCAACTTGACAAAAATGTTATTTTTGACAAGTTGATTTGGACATGTTTATTTTGAATGGACTTTTGGTTGGCTATTTTGACAAGTTATTTTGATTGAGTTTTTTTACTAGGTTTTTTTATTGGTCAAATGAAATAACAATATCTATGCAACAAATTAGAAAATTTATAATAATGACAAAATATATTTATTTACTTATTTATCTACCTATGTTATCCATCCTACCTACTTTACCCTAGGTAGAAACACACTATGCCCCCAACAATTCTAATCCCAAGGTAATTTTCTTTGCAATTAAGTTTTTTGATAATGTATGGAAACCACATCTTGGATTATATATATATATATGATTGATTATTTTTACACTTAAGTTAGGTAATTATTTAAAAACTACAATAAATTTTGAAAAATTTAAACATACAAAATATATTTTCAACAAAATAATACTTCTCACAAATCATGAAAAAATACATATATATTTCAAACTAGGGTTATGGGTGCAATTTCTAGGGAGTTTTTTTTTATGATGAATAATATTGATATTCATATTAATTGAATCTAAAACCATTTAAAAGTTCAAAAATTTTGGTTGAAAATCCTCTCAAAACTATTTTTTAAAGAAAAAAACACTACCATATATGAAAAATGAAAATTTTTAATAAATTGGCATTGCATTTTCTTTCAATTTTATTTTATTTAGTAATGTTTCATGAATCATAAACATGAAACTCTATGGCCATTGAAAAAATGTATTTTATATATTTTACGTACATTGATTTTATTTCTTCCTTTTCATCTAACTACAATTGGATCAAAATGAACTTTAGATTTGAAAATGTTTTCATGCAGTATCTAAAGTTTTTTTTCCTTGTAATTAGGATTGCCAAATAATGTCATCAAGATTTTAGCTTATTACATACAATGATAGTTTTATACATCACTTTTTCTTGGACAAACATGGTTCATTTGTAATTTGCTTTGACCCCTTACTTTAGCTATTAGGCTAGGTTAAATTAGTTAGTTAAACATATTCAAATAGGTTACAAGTGTGAAGATTTGAACCCCTCACCTTCACACTAAAGGTCCAAACCCTTAACCATAGCACTGATTTTTTAATGAATGATAATTTTTGTTATCACATCATTATGAACATTTCTTCCTATCCTATTTATGTGGTTTAACCTACCTACCTTAAACTACCTTAAACTACCATAAGTTATTTAAAACTACTTTTAAGCCTCTTTAAATTTTACTTAGGTTATACTAAATTAAGTTATTATATGCTAAAAACATTTACCCTAAATTATTCCGCGTTATTTACCCCTAGGTTATTCTAAAGTATTTGTTTTACTTTAAATTAATTAACCTTAGGCTATTTTAAATTATTACACCCCATGTCATTTTTAGGATTATTATAGGTTATTCTACCCTAAATTATCTTAATTTATTAAATATCATAAGTTATTTTATTTTAAGTTATTTAATTTTTTTTTACCTTAAACAATTGTAAGTCATTTTACGTTAATATATTAATGGCCTATAATAACCTAAGTTAAATAACTTAAAATACGTTTTTAAATATCTTTTGAAATGGCCCTAAATAATTTTGGAATCAATAGTTTACAATATGTTATAATAACCTAGGTTTTAACTAAATACCCTAGGCTTAGCAAGTATGCCACAAATCAATATAATTGAGTTGACTAAGTGTCAAATCAATCATATTGATTTGATGACACCTTTGTTATTTAGTGTGGCTTATTTGATTAAACCATTAGCTGTCTTGATGGAATTTTTTTTAGTTTGTCTTTTTTCACTAAGTGAATGACATAAAACTTGGTAAAAAATGTCACTTTATTCAAAATAAGTAATCAAAAGAACCATGTTTCTTTCATGCCCCATACCTTTAGCCAAAGTGAACATCCATTTGGTCAATGTAAACACTTTGATAAAATTGAACCTTAATCGTGATTTCTTACAATGGTTATAACCTTGTCACCAAGTTTTGAAAATAAAGTGAATCCTTTAATTGCAAAGCCATGGCACTTCTTTAACGTTTCATGAACATTGAAAATTTTCACAATAATGTGACAAGGACCCACCTTTTGTTGATGTAATTGATAACTAAAACAAATGTGTCAAATTTTCTTAATGCCATCTAAAGATCAAATTTGGTATTATCCAAGCATGATTAAGATACCCCAATTGAAACATAAGGACTCATTCCTAGGACTCCCAAATCATTGTCTTAGGTTTTATGAAGAATAAGGTCAATTTGTTATATATATATATATTAGTCAAATGAAATAAATTTGCTCCATATTTTATGCAAGCCTCTAAAATATTTATCATTTTCATTTATGAAAGTCAAAATAATAAAATTTATCCAATGTGGGCCATGTTTTATCAAATGGCCCCAAATTCCCAAAAATTTCACTTTTAAGAACTTTATACATTGCAATAGGGGGGACTTTGAAAGCTAAGGTGATTCATTTTTTGGATGTTTTTGAATTTTTTGCAAAATGTACTTTATTCAAATGCCATAAATGCATTGCAAAATCATCAACTTGAAAAACATATTTATGGATTAAGATTGTGCTTGAATAAAATTATTTATGGAGAGGTGAAATTCAATAAACATACACCAATCGTATAATAATGGACTTTTAAAATGAACATATGGACTATGTTCTAGGTTTTGCATTAATATTCAAATGCATTTTTTGTTATGATTTCATTTCAATATTTTTTATAGGGAGTAAATATATGATACATTTAATGGAAAGAAAAAAATGGATTGAAAAAACTACAACAAAAACTTTAACCAACAAATAACTATGGACTTTTGAATGATCAAATTTGGACCTTATTTTCCTAAGTCACTATCTTAGTCATTTTTTATTGCATTGATATTTTTTTCCCCGTAACATGTATGTCAAAGAATTATTTAAATGGGTAGCCTTTCATATGGACTTTATTAGTTGATTAATCACCACGTAGGGCCGATTAAGAAATTGATTTTAAATTAAAGTTTCCATTCTAGTGTTAAAATATGGACTTTTGGGATTGTGACTCTTGTTGCTTTTGAGCCACCCTAACTTGGTTCTTGTTACATTTGAACATTTTATATACATTAGCACCTAAGGTTTTTGTGGTAAGAATCTTGAAACAAAGTAATTTGTTTAAACATTCCCCATGAGTCCTTAAATTTATTTTTCATGTGACAAAATCCACTCAAATTAGGAATCTTTAAACTTGTTCAAATTTGAAATGCTAGATGCATAAAATAAATACCTTATAAATGTATGTATCTATGAAGAAAAAATAATTCAACATGAATATGCCATTAAATTTCAACAACATTTATAAATGAAAGGGTCCATTGGATATTTAATGAGACAATCCTTTCTGGTACCCCAACCATGTTTTAACCATGTTGGCTAGGCTTTTTAATCTAGGGTTAACATGTGGAAGCTTGTACAAAAAATGAGTTGAATTTTTTTTATCACACCATTTTGTAGGCAAAAATGAAGTTATTTTGTGTTTTTTTATGTTAGGAAGTTGTTGGCTACACGATTGTTGTTGCTCTCAATTTTGGAGGCAACCATATGCTCCTACAAGTAGAAAGAATGGCAAAAGTTTTGTAAATAGAATATAAAATCAACATCCAAATATTAAGCGAATGGAATTTATCTCATATAAACCTTCAAAGAAAAATCTTTTGTGGGAATGGAACCCTGATTCAAATGGATCTTGCCCATTGCAGTAAGAGATAAACCTACAAAAAAACAAAAATGTAGGTATTAGTTCAATAAAAATAACAAAGACATAATAACTATCAATAAACACATACCAAAACCAACAATAAGTTATAGACTACAAAAGCAAGATTATGAAACCAAAAAAAGGTTTAAAAAATAAGGTAACAAGTCTTTTTGTAAAATGTTATTATTGTTATGTTGCCCTTTGAACCTTTTTTTGGGTCCATGATCACATTGTTATTAAAAAAGGGAAATTTTCCAAAGAATGAAATTTTATTACATACATATGCACTACCAAGTCTAGATGTGTGGTAAGTTAGTTTCTCAATTTGCTCTTAGTGAAAGACAAAGTAAAGAAACACCTTTCACCTTCCACATTCCCCAAAACCATAGTCATTAGAAATGAACTTTAGCCATTCAAATAACTTATGAGAAATAATTTGATTATTAGGTAGCAATATTACCCACATTTTTTAACATGGGTTACAATTTGTGGGTGGTTTCAATATTGTTAAAACATTAGACATCATAATCATCTTGAATAAAGATGTTTATTCATCCAACTTAACCTCATCAAACAAGGGATGAATAAAAACTTGGTTGGGACCAATGTTCTTCCCATATAATAATGTGTTCAACTTCTAGTTGAAGCCAGAACTAGGGGTAAATAATGTTAATGGCATTCATTATTTCTTGTGATGGAAACCCTCTCTCCAATTAAGTTCAATGAGGCCATGAGTAACATTGTTACATTGGCTTTTAACATCTTGCATAACCATCAACTAGTCCATCATTGAAACCCAACTCAAACACCATGTTAGTTTGCATCAATTATACAACATGTAGCTCCTCCCATTAAATTGAAATGTTGCATATTCAATCTGTGAAAATGGTTTAGTAGATCCCAAACATGATGTAAAACATCATTGTAATGGTCCACAATATCAAAAAGATTGACCAAAGTCATTATGCTTAACCCTACTTACTCATCATAATACATTTTATAAAGATCCCCTTAACAACTTTTGATAGCAGCAACAAAATCACAAATAAAAACAGCTCAAGTTTGAACAAACTTAAAAAGATTTTGAACATATTCCAACATAGGGATGATGCAAACAAGACCCAAAAATACCTCAATATTGCAAAGTAGCTCCAATTTTGCCTTAGTAGATTCATTTGACACTTGTTCTTGAAACATCCATATCACCAAAATCTTATATTCAGTTAAAATTTGCTTGGCAAGAAAAAACATGGAGATCCAATGTGTTTTGACATTGCAAAGGATTCTCAAAGCTTTTTGTTCCAAAAATTCAACCAATTAATTGCATATGTCCAAAACATGCTTTTATACAAGATTGTAACAAAACTTCAATCTTGGACATAAATGGTAGATTGGAAAATGTCTGAACAATAAGATTAATTCAAAATGCACCCCTAGCATGAAGGGGCATGTTTTTCCTTCAACTGTATGATAACATCAGTCTTAGCCCTTTGAAAAACTATCACACCATTAGCACCAAAGTTGATTAATTTGGAAGTTAAATCAATTTTAGAAAGGCTTCCATACTATAATAGGCTTGCCATAATCACCTTAGTTAGGTTGTCTATAATAGCATTAAACAACATTTGTTCCAAAGTTAACAAAATAGGTATGCATTTTCAACCTTCAACCACATACACATGGACAACAATTCACCCTTGGCAATCCACAATAATGACTTCATCAACAAACATAAAAAGGAACTTTGTTGATTGAATAATTGGACATGTTTTTGTGAACACAAGCTTTTGCATGCATTTGGCCATTACCCAAGCATTTGTGTCACTCTAGTGATGTTGAAGGCTCTTTGTAGAAATCAAAAGATTCCCTCATGCTTTCATAGTCAATAATTGGGCACCCATGTTTCAAGAGATGATAAACTATCACAAATTGCACAAATTTGTCTTTACATTCAAAATTTGATCTAGTTTAGAGATGATCAAGAATATAATTCTTACCGTGCAATGTTGTAAACTAACATTCATTCTTAGCATGTTGGTTGGTTAAACTAATATAATATTGACCTTTTGTTGCCTATGGCTTCATTACAAGAGCCTTTTAGTGACTTGTGTGTTTTTGAAGGCCATCAAACTTGGGGACAAGTAGCTTTTCATGTTTATCTACATGAGGTCAAATTTTACATCTCACCATTAACAACTTCCTATTCAAACTAACAGTTGCTTTTGCCCAAGGCAATTTGGTAGCCCAAACATATTTAAAAACTCAATTAAGTTCCCATTCAATCTTTTTAGGTTTCTTGCAAGGACCAAGAGGATTAGGATTTGTGAAAGCATGAGCTTCTTCCCAAACATTAGTAGTGTTAGAAGAAGATGTTGTAGACATCAACACATCAAGGATTTCAAGGTTTTGTTGCATTGTAGCAATTGAACCATGCTTTAACAACAACTCAGTAACAAACACATCAATAACAAGCTTGGAAATTTTTTTGGAGGTTTTAAAGGAACCATACCTCATATTGGAAGTATAACAAAAAAGTAAGTTGAATTCCAAACCTACATAATATGTAGGATGCAAAAAAAAAACTACAATAACTATAAAAAAAATTTGAAAATTGAATTGTATGAAAAGGTTATTTTTGGGCAAAAGGACACAAGGTCCTTTTCTAAAGTAATGTTGTTGGCTTGTTTGATTTCATTTGCATCGACTAAACATTAAGCTAAACATTCAAGATTGAGCTTGTACTTGGTTACGATTGTTAATAATTATCATCATACCTAGGCATGTGTTGGCACCATGAACTTGAGCCTTGTTGCACTATCGTAAATTGTAGCAACACCAATTGGGATTCAAATCTTCAAAAACAAATTTGTTGCATTTTATATCATTATACACAAATTGTTTTGAGATAAATTAGATTATTTTTTATTTTTCCAAAATTTTGAAGAGTTATTTATTACTTGTGCAAAATTTTTAATAATTATCATAAAATTAGATTCTAAAACATTTTGCCTATTGGGTTTGAACTTTAAACTTGTCAATCCTAGAATTTCAAAGTGTGACAATCTAAACACACTTAGACTATCTCATAAAGACATCAAAATCATGTTTGTTGTTTAGTCTAAACATTACCTACCAAAAATTTCAGAATTAAAAAACCAACACTTGAAGTTAAGATTTGATATTTAATTAATTGTGTAGCAATTTGTTGCCAAATTGCTTTCAGTATTACAATAATCCAACGACTGATGTCCATATGGAATAGTTCGATGATCAATCTTGTATCCACCTTGGGAAATTTTTTGAAGACGAAATCACAAATAATTGATATCCAAATGTTTGAAACTTCAAAACAATTTTATAATAGATCTTGCCAACATAGAATGAAAATGTACATGCTTCAAAACAAATATCCTATTGTCATTCAAAAGTCCACATAAATTTTCAAATCGATTTTAATAATCATATTCAAGAAACTAAATAATCATTAAACCTTCAACCTTGTAAAGTAGGCAACTACATACAAATTCATGAAAACAAAAAAGGTGGTGAAGCTTTGAATAAAGCTCTTGCAAAAGGTGGAGAAATGCAATAGAAGACCATTGAAGAAGAGTTGATCCTTTATCATCATGCATCAAAACCTGACATGCACAAATCACGATTGGTGGCAACAAACTTTAGTCGTTTATTGAAATCCTGGCCTTAAAACCTAAAACAATGTCAATTCCCAATGAATTTGGTGGAATTTGTAACCTAAAATCATAATTGGGAGGTCCAATTTCAAATTTTTTGGTAAAAAATATGTGAAATTTCACCATTAAAAAAACCCTGTAATTTGGAGATCAATCAAGCTTAGGAAATCAATAAAGCAAACCAAACTAAAGAAACTTGAAGATTTCAAACTTAAGAAGAGTAATAGGATAGAACAAAGTCCATAAAAAATGAGAATAATGCAAAATGTACATTAAATTGTAAAGCTCCTCTCAACTTGAGTATCACTTGGAGACATTAATGCAAAACAAGGAAAATCAACTATTATTTGGCTAGACTCAATGATCACATTGAACAATGCCAAGGCTTGAAACTTTGCCCATTGCATTGTAGTCTTCAAAACACACTTTTCATCATTTCTTTACATTGAATTGTGCAACTTCTCCATCCTTTGTAACCCTAAGAATCCAAGCACCCTAATCTACATGCCCTTACCATGTAAGAAACCCAGAATGTCCCCAGCCATGTACATTCACTAGCCTTCACAAACCAAAGGCTTGTTTGTGAAAAATCCTTACTTGTTATGAACGAGGAGATGCCAAGCCATGCAGGTCAGTTTAGATTTTTGAAAGACAATTGCCTATCCATCAAGGCTTCAGCTATGCTTGTATATGCCCTGGTATATATGCACCCAACACTGGTATAAACCCTAAACCATCTACTTAGTAATGGCTGGCCCTTAGTAATCACTTACTTTCCTACCTACCTACCTAAATATAGGGCCTACTTCTTACAGAATGGGTTCCAAAGGTGAAACCAGACATTAACTCAGTTGAGGTTCATTCATGACTGAGTCATAACAGGCATCCAGTGGATGGTAGGCTGGAGGGTGCTGGTTTACTCTGGCCCCAACATTCACTATTGCCAGTCTTCTAGAACTCTATTGTCACCCATGGATTGACCTGTGGTGCTGGGGAAATTAAAACCCTAACTGGAGTTAGGGACTTTCAGAACACCACTCTGAAACTGCTACTTTCAAAGACATTATGGCATTTGGGTTGGTACAGAAGTTAACTATTGTAAATTCTTGATAAGGAATTATGGTGCAAAAAGATAGGTAGAGAGTTTGGACCCTAAACCCTAGAAGTTCTGAAGAGATTCTAAACCTGGTCCATCTCGTTACATAGTTCCCTGGCTGTGAAAACCTCTTACAAATGCATGCAAAGCATCCATGGCTGGGCATTCTGTTTTGGAAAACCTCACTACAAAGCAAACACCATATGGCCGGAAATTCCATCGTGGAATTTCACTTCACCCTGTATGTGTGAGAAGTCCCACTTTACTGGTCGGGATTCCACTCCTGTTTTACAAAGGGGCAAAGCCCTGGAATGGGCCACCGGTCCCGGAATCAGACCTAAATGCCCTTGCTCCCCAGGCTTTACCGTACTCTAAGTGGTCATGAGCTCATGAGCTCCATATCTAGTTTGACAAACATTGGTGTCAATAGCACTGGCTGTAAATATCAAACAAAATCATTTGTATTTGTGGATTTGAGTGAGAGCCTCAAGAGGATGAGAGAGAGATCTTTATTTTGATGTATGATAGACTCAAAATCTTAAGGAGTGGAATAAATGTGCTATAAATGGTAGATTAAGATGTCAACTTGTGATTTATGCCACTCTTGAAAAATTCTATGTAAGAAATTGATAATCATAAAGTTACAACATGAACAAAATAGGTGTGGGTACAGAGTAAAGCCCTAGGAGGGGGGAAGAGAGGGGCATTCCCAACAAGAACGGACCTAGGAGAAGGTTGTTGTCGTGGAGTTTGGCCCTACATTTTGCGAGTGGGGGGCCTAGGATGAGGTAGTGGAAGCCGGCCGTGGGTGAACCAACACCCACCTTAGTACCATGGTAAATAATCCATAAATCCATTTAAATTATTTGTAAAATATTACAAATATCACATGCTTAGACTTAATCAGAGTCTCTTAGTTCAAATCTAACATTATTTTGGGCTTAATTAATATGGTCACAAAGAGGCCTCACTCACAACGGTGAAGGTACGGAGGTGGGTGCCGGTTCACCCTGGTGGAAGCCGAGTCCAACCCTGAATTATTTTGGAACGTTCCCCACCTATGGGCTTTACCAATGGGACCCGTGGAGAGTTATATTTGGGGGGGGGGGAGCTATAGGAAAATATTATTATACCTAGTTATGTGGGCTTTTAGTATTTAAAAAAAACTTTGGTTGCACTTCCCAACCAAAAAAGGTTTGCCACCCGTCTCTATGAGTACCAATGCTTTGGAACCTTCTGACCAAGTGTGGGTACTTCGGAACCTTCTGTTCTGTTCGGATCATGATAATGATAAGAATGAAGAAGCATCATTAACTTAGTCCCCCCCCCCCAGCAGGCATTTCAAACGTCTACTCATCATCAGGGGGTTTTGGTCATTCCGAGTATCATATATTTGGTCGGATTTGGAAAGGAAAAAAATTCTAGAAACCTTTTGGTGCAGTTGGAAATGAGCCTTTCCCACATCAAAAATTTCTCATGTTTTTCATATTTCAATTGACATCCCCAAATGATGGGGATGTCGATTGCAGCAGGGCCGTGCCCCCTACGGAATTGAAAGTTCAGATCCCAAAACAAATGGGCTGTTGTATGGAGGTTGTGCATTTACTCAATTTGCAATCCAGATCCCCAAATGACATGTCGTGGAATGTAGGGCCTGCCCCCTTCTTAATTGAAAATTCATGTCCCCAAACAACAAAAAGTGGAATGCTGGTCATCCATTTGCACCATTGCAATCCAGGTCCCCAAATGAAGGGACGTGGAATGCTGGCCATGCTTTGACGTAATTGATAATTAGGTTTGAAAATTGATGACATGTGGAATGCCAGCCATGTTTTACTTCTATAGTCATCGAGGTCCACAATGGAGTAGGATGTGGAAAGCTGGCCATGGTTTACTTTGTGGCCATCGAGGTCTCAAACCACTGTGGAATGTTGGCCATGGTTTGCTTTGTGGCCATCGAGGTCTCAAGATGGAACAGGACCTGAAATACTGGCCACGATTTACTTTGTGGGCATCGAGGTTCCAAGATGGAACGAGACGTGAAATGCCGGCCATGGATTACTTTGTGGGCATCGAGGTCTCAATATGGAACGGGACGTGAAATGCTGGACATGTTTCACTTTTGTGGACATTGAGGTCCCAAGATGGAACGGGACGTGAAATGCCGGTCATCCCTTCCCCTTTGTGGCCGTCGAGAGCTTCGTTGCAAAAGCGAAGGAGTCGAAGAAGTGAAAGAAGGAGGGCTCTGGGGTTTGCACAATCTGTCGCTTATATTCGTCGCATACTTACGGCTTGACGTTGTCGCTTGCGGATCGGCTTGTTGTTTGCTTTCTGTTAATAGATCGCTCGTAATTTTTCAAGAAAAAACATAATCCGGGGGCTGCTTACAAGATGGGGCTCACTTTCACCAAGTTGTTTCAGAAACTGTTCTCCAAGCGGGAGATGCGCATTCTCATGGTCGGTCTCGATGCCGCGGGTAAGACGACCATTCTGTATAAGCTGAAGCTTGGAGAGATCGTCACCACCATTCCAACCATCGGTAAGACCGACTCCCGCTGCAATTTTACTTTTTTCGCTGGGGACGATGGTGAGGGTTTTCGTGTGGTTTGCTTCTGTGAACGTCTTTTTCTTCCTAGTAGCATAGAGTCCATGTGTAGAGTGGTCTGTTAATTAGGAAGTGCAGAGTGGGTAGGCGCAGGGGAGGATCCGCCTGAGAGCGTGGTTACTCGGAGCATGACAATAATCCTAGCCATAAATCTTCACACACCAGTTTCTTCTTTTCAGATGAATCAGAAAAGATTCATGAAGCACGTCCTGCTGGACGTCTTTTAACTTTGTGCTCCCTACTTCGACTCCCATCTGTCGTTTCCAACCCACTCCGCGTGCACGATATTACAGAAATACAATCTTGGATCTTAGTTCTATTACTTTTTGACTCACGATCCGTGAGCTTTATACAAAGGTATAGGAATAGTTCTCTCTGCTTTGTCGAACTGGTCCATCAGTTCATTGAATATGGATGCCACTGCTACATCTCTGTTTGTTACTGCAACTGAATTGTGGCCTATCAGTATCACCTCAAAAGCATGTGAGGTCATTCCCACACTCAAAAAGTTCTCATGTACAGGGGCTTCTAATCCCTGCCAATGTTAGTTTGATTGCATCTAAGTCTGAAGTCGGACCTGTCATCTTTACAATCAGGTTTGTAGATGTGATATCACATGTGTAGTGTCTGGAAGTCTTTATTTTCAAAGAACCAGATATTTACAGTTTTCTTGGTTGTAAAGGGTTGTGGCAAACCTCAATACCAGGTTACAAGGTTTGTATTCATCAGTAGTTTGGTGGTGACTTTTTGTTGTTGCAGAGGTATCCATATCTCTATGATCAGCTTCTACTTGTGATATGGTTTCACCACCATGATAGGGTTCCTGCTTGTTGTCAATGACTTTTAAGAGTGAAGCTGCTTTTGAACATTGATTCTGAGAGCTCTGTTGCAATCTGTGGATGAATTTCAAGGATTCAATGTGGAGACAGTGGAGTACAAAAACATCAGCTTCACAGTTTGGGATGTTGGAGGTCAGGATAAGGTATAAGGATGGTTTTCATCTCTCAAACATAGCCACTGTCTTGTGCTTATATGGTCAAGAGATATTGCTGGTGACCTTGTTGCTTCTTTAAACTAGTCAGTGGATGGTATAGTGCAGGTGCCAAACCCAGTATTGTGTCATATTCATCCAGACATTGTAGAAGTTTTTGTCAGCACTGCAGTCTTACTCATGCATGCAGGTTCCTTGTGATATGATGTCAAAGGAGCCTCATAGGAACCCTGTTCTAGACAATTGTGTCAGGTCAGTTTGCTTGGGGACTGGGCTTTTGTATGAATTTGGAGGATGCTAATAACAACGTGGTATCATGAAACAGATTCGGCCATTGTGGAGGCACTACTTCCAAAATACACAGGGTCTGATCTTTGTGGTAGATAGCAATGATAGAGATCGTATTGTGGAGGCAAGAGATGAGCTGCACCGAATGTTGAATGAGGTAACTATAAGATGTTCTAATAGGTGGGGATTAGTCTGAGATAGGGTTTGTCTACCTATGAACTTTGAAAGCACTCCAGGGATTGTTTCATCTCTGTGCATGACACAGAGCAGCTTGTGCATGAAGCCCACTTGTGTGTACTCAACCTGGTTCTAGATGGAGGACATAGGCAGTGGGAAAGTTATGGTAGTTAGTCAACATGACATTGCTGTTGATGGTGACAGAATATGTGGGAGACCATCACCACTCCTTGTTTTCTTCTGCTCTTTGTATTTCATGTCTCTCTTCTCTTTCTCCTTCAGTTGTCTTGAAATCTTGTCAACTTTAGGATCAGGTCATATCATAAGTTCTATTTAGGTTGACTAATATTGTAAGTATGGAGGGCTCTTGATACCTAAGAGGATATGCTTTAATTTCCAACTTGTCAGTGATGTGGTGCTCATACAATGCTGTCTAGTTTGAGAATGATGCTGGAGCCACAATCTGGGAAGGATTGCACCTGTGTTCAATGTAGAGAGATCTAATTTTTTGCTTGGGTTGCTACAGGATGAGCTGCGTGATGCAGTCCTCCTTGTTTTTGCCAACAAACAGGATCTGCCTAATGCCATGAATGCTGCTGAGATAACTGACAAGCTTGGCCTCCATTCCCTCCGTCAACGCCATTGGTATGTCTGACATCATATTTCACAACTTGAACAAATATGTGTACCATCCAAAGCAATATGTGCTTCCTCTTTTCAGGAAGAGGAATTCATTGTTCTCCTGAAAAGATGTTGGCTTTTTGTGCAGACAAAGGAGGGAACTTGGCTCTCACGTTTGCTGGATAAGTTTAGAATCCATCACTCATTCCTCCTCCTTTGCAATGTTGCCAGGTATATCCAGAGCACATGTGCTACGTCTGGGGAGGGCTTGTACGAAGGTCTTGACTGGCTTTCAACCAACATTGTTAAGGTAAATGTCACATCAGAGGATGTGCAAAATTCTCTTTCATTGATTCTTGACTGAAAGGATCTTTTACCCTGTTTAAGTTGTTTTCTTCACCTGCTCAATGCAGAGACATGACATTTGGGATATGCTTTGCAGACTTAAAACTGTGTGACCCGAAGAAGGTTGGAGATTGTGTTCTTTTGAACAACTTTGGTGGTTGGAGAGCTGGTGCCATCGATGGTGCTGTCTGTCCTGGTTGGTGATTTAGTTACTATGTGATGACCCAGTGCTGTTTAGGGGTTCAGAGTCGATTGATGAAATCTGTGTGCCTCTATATCTCTTGATTTGTAGTTCTCTTCTGTATTCTGAAAGTTTGCAATTGTGTTGGAGGCATAGATAGTCTGAACGTAGCATATCTAAAGACCTTGGAAGGAAATCATGTTATAGACCTTTTTGTCTGGACATTGTAAGTACTGTCAAATTCTTCTTCAAAAAGTAAGATCTACTGGTTCTAGCCATCCAACATATTACTGAGGTAATTCAATGTATAGTGAATCTGTGCTGCAATGTCTTCCTCTCAACTCAGATCACCCCCCATCCATGCGAATGTCGCCTTCCATCACCACCTTGCTGCTCTGAAGAATGCAAATGATCATGTTGGTCATGTCAGCTTTGCTTTGTCATAGAAGTTGAATATGACCCATTTAAACGACAAATGCCTTATTAACTATAGTCACAAAGTAGTGAAGATCTTAGTTTTATCTTTAGTTTGAAATGAGTAGGTAAAATTGAAGAACACTTTTAAGGTATACTGGGGATTTCAAATAATATCAATATTCATACTTGCATTGGTCTCCTCACTACTCATACGGTAAATCTTTAAAATCACAAATTTCATTGACAATTGTACATTGGCACTGCTTTAGGTGTGCAGTTTTATGTTCCATTTGTGACTGTCCTTTGCAATGACAGTTCCACCTTAACACTTCCATGCTTGGAACCCTTTCATATTTGTTTTATTATAGGATCACCTTTCTATCATTACACACGAAAATTGAATGTGTTCTGGTCTTTCCTAGCAACACCAACACATATTTGACTTCAATTTAGGTCACATCATATTGAATAAAAAGTTAATCCTTTTAAAATCCTGTTTGAGATTCTTATGGTTTCATAAGTTATAATCAATACACAAATTTTAAAAAGTGTTTTCAATAGCTTAAGATTGAATTTGATGCATAAAATTGATGGAAGTGGAAATGATTTCATGGAAAATTTATATGATAATTAAATTTTGTTTTGATACTTTACTTAGGTGACTCACAATTGCTTGAAATTGTTGCATTTATTACAATTTTTTAATTTTCCAAAAGTGAGTCCAGCAAGTTCAACAAATCTTTTTTTAATATTCCAAAATTTCAGCAACTAATAATAAGTAAAACAAGGTACAATATTCTTTGTGAATGAAAAGGTGGTAGTCTAGTGATTAAGACAACAGGCATTCCTTCCCAATAGTTTATGAGTTTGATTCTCTAAATTTTGACAATATATATTTTAAAAATTCAACATTTTCTTTTCAGAATATAATTAATGCCAAACCCATGTGATAGGTTTTAAAAATTCAACGAACAAATGAAAATATATTAATATTCTAACTTATGTCAATTTGACTGTCACTAGGAGTGTGGATCAACACGAAGCCCAAGTTTGGTTATATTGGTACCATAGCAATTATATAAAAAGTCAATTGTTATGGATATGAAATCAGCTGGAAATACAACTCTGAGCTCAATTCTTTTGTGTGTTCCCAAAAGTTAATTGAACTCTAAAAGCAACAAAATCAATCAAGCAAAAACATTTTTTGATGCTCACCCAAAACTTGGCCTCATGTAAATAAGTTGATGTAAAGAAGAAATCAAGTTTTCCACAAATAATTTTGTTTGCACCAACCATTTGTGAATTTAGTCACAAACAGTTTTGATAGGGAATACAAAAGCCATGGACCTTTGGTTATCATCATCTTTTCTCACATAAGCAAAACAACTCCATGTTTAATTGAAGTGTATTGGGCATGATCCACATTGCATACTTTGCACACCTTTAATACAAAATGAAAAACCCTTTATTTAGATGAGAACTCTAGTATAGTTCATATTCATGCAATAACTTCAATCATTATGATCACACTTTTATTATATATTTAAAAATTAATTAAAATAACCCCACACACACACACACACACACACACACACAGAGGTGTGTCTGTATGTATGTTATTTTGTGTTTTTTCCTTTCAGTCTAGACTCTAGAGCACTGAGAATGTCATAATATTCTCATTGAAATTTCATCATTAAATATATGTTTTCTTTTTGTTTTTACTTCAGTCTAGAGCTCTGAGATTGTCATAAAATTCTCATTGAGATTTCATTATTATATGTGTGTGTGTGTGTGTGTGTGCCCTATTACATTTCCTGTTTACCCTGTAGACGAATTTTTATTTATTTATATCTCCAGAACCACTTTGGTTCGCAGTGAACTGAAGAGTACGCCTAAGCATGCACCTTAAACTGGAATAGCTTCGACCGGCTCGCTCAAGAGTTCACGACCTGGCACAGAGGATCCTCGCGTATTTCGCCAACGGTAACGTTCGGGAGATTTCCCATCTTGATAATTGCAGCGATGAAGGCCGCTTGCCATTCGACAGTATTGTTAGCGAAATTTTGTGTTGTGCTCTGGGTGGAGTTATCAGTATAGAGCGCCTCGTCGGAAGTCAGCAGGCCGTTTAAGTCTGCCAAGTTTTTGTAGTATTGGTTGTCGAAACACAGAGGACTAACTATGTCCAAATCCTGGCGGAAGTCCGGATTTGCTCCTGATTGAGGACACTCGTTCTCGAGATTGGTAGCCAGGCTTGCGTTTAGCGTCGGGTCTGGGGTTGGGTATAGCCTGTTCGAGAAAGTGCCACAGTGCGCTTGGCCAATTGTATGTGCACCTGCAAACAGAAAATTTGATTAACAATTGTACATAGAATGCAGATCAGTCGCCTGCAATCGATCAGTATGGAATTGCAGGAGTAGAGATCACGTTATCGCATTCCATGTAATTTACTTCCCGAGAACTGGTCGACTACGGTATTAAAGTCTCTTTCCTTTGGGCCGATGTCACCACAGTTACACAAAGTGTGCTGTGATCACACCGAAATAGGGTCTTGTTTCTTGCTGCAGGGACAGTCACTTTCCATTGGAGAACTGCAAGTGCGTTGAAAATATGTAATTTTAATCATGTTAGGAATTCTGGGAACACATGTTCTGGTGGAACAAAAGACAGATATCATTGTATGGAGTCACAGCTTGACTCAGAGCTCTCATAACTCGTGCAATTGTGTAATTGGTCAGTGCTTCACCTGTAGAGCTGTGTTGAGCAAAGTTAGTTGAAAACATATAATGGAAAGCTACTGTGATCACAATAGCCTGATGGAAAGATGTCTTAGCAGATCATGGGTCAGGCTAATTGAATTGACGCCCACCTGACAGAGTTACCATCTCTGTTTGATTGAAACCTTTGGAAGCGAAATTTTCGGTCAGTTGGGAGACATCGAAAAAAGGAGCGGGTAAGATGAGTGCGTCTGTGGCGTTCGACACTCTTCCATCAAACCGACCCGCTGGAACGTCCCAATAAGGGCCTCCACTCTGAAGATTACACGCATAAACTACGTCAGGATCACGATTTGCTAAATTAAGAAGGAAAAATATCGATTTCCAAATGAAAAACATGACCTTGTGATCTACACTCATGATCTAGTGCAATCTGAGTATGAATTACTAGTGCATCTGTACTCGATGCAAATATTGAAATTGGGTTGTGAGAAGTATAATAATTACGATCACGACACTGTCACGAGCTGCGAATGCGAGAATATCAGCACATGACACTGTGCGCGGACAAACTATCTCCAGCACTGTCTTGGCAAGTTGTATGACTGGGAAGCCTCTTAAGGAATTATTGTTCGCAGGTGCGGTTTGCTCGCTGTCGGTCCAACCAGAAGTACAGAAGCATCACATCCCTGCAGTCCAACCCATGTCGATCAGCATTAATAATACCAACATTGTGATTACATTCAGGTTTGTTTCAAGCTGCTGCCGCAATAATTCGAGGCCGGCCGTCACCAGCATTCCGGCATATATGTATACATTCTTCAACAGGAAGCAGCTGATTCAGCTGATCAGGATGAAATTATTCACTCGCACCCAGCAGTCGTGGAAGAGCAATCGCAGGATACCAGCGGCATAGAATGGATTCGTCAAATGGTATTCAGCTACTGCGATCTGCACAATAGCCTCTGCAACGGGACAACTTGTGTTATAATACCCTACTTGAAGACCACCAGCTGATCCTACCAAGAGAAGCAGAACCGGAGTGACCTGCAACAAGGACATCAATGCCGAAGAAGTCCGCAGACTAGCAGCTAGTACTTGCTGTGACCTTGCCATTCTTTAATTTCTTATACTCGTTCAAACTTCTAAAACCCAATATAACAAAAAAAAACGGAAAATTAAAGTCTTGTCCCCGCTGATCTTCTAGTCTGGATCTGGAGAGTAAGTGATTCAAGTTGGGTGTGGAGAATAGGGTGCTTTCAGATTCACAATACCAGTGTGCAGCTGCATGACTTGGTACCCAAATTGTGTAAGCTTTGCATTATATAAGCATCTGAGCAGAGAGACTGCAGTAATGATCTGCTGCTTTCTAGACCCCCCTGGCGATGGATACAGTCTTTTTCTATTTTCGATCGTGGCTACTATGGAAGAGCCTGATCCAAGCCCCGTACAATTGGTTTTTTTTTTAAGGCGCTGCATG
>Ga0209611_10001577_pt1 | contig 39252 bp, 13 predicted proteins | sample S1TSphgellanicum_3_FD_187693 | JGI IMG/M metagenome (GOLD analysis project Ga0209611, IMG submission 187693) | Host-associated microbial communities from peat moss isolated from Minnesota, USA - S1T2_Fc - Sphagnum magellanicum MG (SPAdes) (version 2) | ecosystem: Host-associated > Plants > Peat...
GTTTACCATTCAATTCAAGCATGATTTCCTTTCATATTTGGCTTTTCAAAATATTGATACATACATTGCAAAACAATGTTCACATGTTGATTTTCCCTATTTTGTAATGGGTTCACACTTAAGCCAAAGGCATAGGCCAATCTTGCCTAATCTTCTTCTTCATATAACTTAATTAAATTAATCTTCAACTAATTAACATTGATTAAATTATCTCAATAATTAACTTAAATTAAATTTTGAGTATTAGGATTACCCTTCCTTCGCTTATAGGCTGGAAGGAGACTTAGGTGATTGTTTGATTTTCCAACTCATTCTTTATAGGCCAGAAGGAACATCGAATGATCACCTGATTCTCCTTCCCATTCTTTAAACGAGAAGGCGAATCAAATGGCTGCTTGATCCTCGTTCCCACTTTTTGGATGAGATGTAGAATTAGGCATTTTCCTTTCCACTCTTTAGATGAGATGGAAAAATCGGGTGGCCACCCAATTCTCCTTCCATCACCAACATAAGATAGAAAATAAAGTGGCTGCCCAATTTTCCTTTCCTATCATTATAGGGGAAAGGAAATCAGGCAATCATCTAATTATTGTTTTCATATCCTTAGTGGGGATTGAGAATTAAATGGCCACCCGATTCTTCCTCCCTGTATTTTTTGTTGATTTTGTTGAACGATAATTGGGTGGCTATGATTCTCCTGACCTATTTTACCATGGAAAGAGAATATATTTATTTCTAAATTCTCGTTCCTTTCCTTTAGGGGGAAAGATAAACGGGTGGCCATTTGATTTTCCTTCCTTGTATTTGTGGTGTCCAAGGTCTAGGATGTCTAGTGAATTAGGAAAGAACTTGGTTTTTCATTGTTGTTATGAACTATTGTTTGTAAACAAATTCAAACAAGCTTTAACTAAATCATTTTTTTGGGTTTTTGGAATTTTTTATGCTGAAAAATAATGAAATGTGTTCAAGTTTTTTAACTGGATGAATTTTTAAGCTTCACCTTAATGTGAAATGTGAATGTTGTAAGGATGGCAACTCTACTTTTGAAGGGTAAAGATCTGATTGATCTCTTGTACTCAAGAAGTGAGGTGGAACAAATTTGTGTTGGTCGTGGGAGATGCAAATGAATCGATTTCACTATTGTACATAGTTCCAACAGACTTGATAATTATATTATGGTGATTGCAAAATTGATTTTCCAATGATTCCAAAATTTGAGTTTATTGTCTCCAAATCCTTATGGAAAATTTATTAGAGATTGTTTGGGATTAAGTTGTTTTTGGCTAATGAAAGGTGTTTCGTGGTTGGGTGGTTGTTGACAGTCAATTTATATTGTGGAAGATCACACAATGTTGTTTGGGGAAGAAAGATCTACAAATGTAACATTGATGGAGGAGGCTTGGGGGTATGGTTTGAGGAGAATGTTAAAAAAAATTCTTGTATAAATGTGGTTCTAATGGAGGAGGCTTGGGAGGCTAATTCAAAGGAAAACACTAAAAGTTCTAACTATTTAAAAGAAGGTGTTCCATCAATAACTATTAGAGGTGATGAAGAGATGGAAGAAGGAATGAAAAACGTTCTTTGTATGAAAAGAATGGAATGGCGTGGGAAAAAGTGTGAATTGGTGAAGCATGTTGGAAAGATTATTGATGAAGGAAGGATTGTCACCCATGACCCAAGGGAGCCTATTTTGGATGAGGATTTTGGTGAAATTAAAGTTGGGGTCCCAATTTCGAATTATCCAAAAGGATAGATTATAGATAATGACAAATGGAAATGGCCTTTGTCATAAACAATACTTGATGGTCATTGTTTATCATCATTGTTCATTCCTTATGATGAGCATCATGTGTCAAAAGACAATGAAAGAGTTGTGGGTGTGAAGAAAAAATATTACATTTTTTTAAAAAGAAAATGAAAGGAATCAAAATGACGTGCTCCCAAGTCCCAAGTTAGCCCCAAGTTGGGGCTAAGTCTCTCAAATTGCGAAAATGTGAAGGACTCGGGGCATGCTCCCAACTTCCAACACTAAAAGGGGTAAGAGGGGCGTGCTGGAAGCTCTGGGATTAGACTAGGAAGAGGGACAAGCTACTTAGTTATTCGATCCTACATCCAAAACCAACCACAAGTTGGTTAGAGCTCATTCTGCACCCTTTTGATGTTGGGACAAGCCACGGGCAATTTCAGACTCACTGGACTCACCACGGCCCGGACTTGGGGGAAGCCACCACCTTCCCCCATATAATATTCTCTGCGTCTCACCGCCGCACTTGCATCCAAATGGCACTTTTTCCCGTGACTCCCAAAGTGGAGTCCCGAAACTGTCCCGGTTTGGACTCCCGGGACTTTGGGCGTTCATAACTTCTCGCCCCGAGCTTGGATCGGGACGAGGTCTGAACCAAAGTTGTAGCTCTCCTCAAGAGCTTTTCAACGGTGTGTTGCACTTCACCTGCACGCACCGGAATCGGGTTGATTCCCGACTTTTAGTGGTCGGGAGTCAAATTGTCAGTTTTACTCCCGACCTTTCTTTCGACCATAACTTATGTTGCAAATGTCCAAATGGCTCATGTGAGGCCATTTTGGACATGTACACTTCAAGACCTTTTCAATGGTATAAAGAACACTCCAATGCGAGGTGTTTTGGCCCCTGCAATCGAACTCTGAAGTTTTGGAAGTCCCGGAGGACTCCCAAGTCCCATTTTCGGGAGTGTGAATGGCAACCTCACACTTCCCTCAAAGTGGGGTTGCGACACAAAAGATGAAGCTTCCATTTCAAGGATTGACCGACTTCTGACACTATTAAAAGCATGGTATTTTTTTACTATAAAATTTAATCAAAAAATACCTAATTTGGACAAGCACCAAAAAGACCATTCCATCATTTTGGACAAGTCGATTTCAACATGTTTGTTGTGATTAAGGTGGTTTTTTTTACTAGACCATTTGATTGGTCATTTTGATTGGTAATTTTGACTATTCAAATTTTTACCTAGAAAAAAAATTGTGGCAAGTAGGTAGGTAGGTTGTAGAAATGCAAGTAGGTAGGTGGTAGCCTACCTTAACTTACCCTATCTTACTTTAACCTAACCTAGTATATCCTATTTGGCTTACCCTACCTACTTTAGCCTTTTAAGCATGTACATAGGTTATAATGTTAAAAATTGAACCCTTGACCTCCCCAATGATAAACCAAGTCGTTAACCAATGGACCACACCATCAAAATGTGTTCAACTTTTGTTAATTTTTTTATTTCACGTGTTTATTTTGACATGTCACTACAAGATTATGAGGTATGAAGGTAGATAGGTTGTAGGAGATAGGTGGGTGGGTGGGTAGGTAGGTAAATAGGTAGGTAGTTAATGTGTAGGTAGGTTATAGGTGCGTGGATTGGTGGATAGGTAGGTAAGTAGTACATCTTAGTGGGTGGGTGGGTAAGTAGGTAGGTAAATAAGTAGGTAATTAATACGTAAGTAGATTATAAGTGGGTGAATAACTATGTAGGTAATACATTTAAATAAGTGGGTGGGTAAGTAGGTAAGTAGGTTGTAAAATTGTAAGTGAGAGGTAGGAAATAGGTATGTAATAGGCATAAGATGTCCCATTTGACTAGAAAACATTAGTCATTTTGATTAATGATGTCAATTTTACATGTTTAATTTGACTAGATGTCCCATTTGACTAAAACCCATTAGCCATTTTTATTAGAGTTGTTTAACTTGACTAGATGTATTAGTCAAATAAGTCACCTTAATTAAGTTGATTAGTCAAAAAATACATGTTTCAGACCCCTAATCAAAATGGACATGTCCATTAGTAAAAAAAAATTAGTTAGTAAACTTGAACCGTTTGAAAAACCATGTTTTGTAGTAGTGTAAACAACAACTCAATTTCTGTTGTGAATTCAAATAATTGTTGTTTTTTCAATTGTTGTCAGTATTTAGTTCGTGAGAAGATATCTATTGTGCAATAAAGGTTCTGGAACTTGTTGTTTGTTGATAAAAGAGTGCATATTTTGAATATTCTTAGAAGATTGCACCAAAGAGTTGGAATAAAAAAATGGAGGTTTGTTACAATACAAGATGTTGAAATTTGTGAGGCGTCATGGTATAAGATTGTTGGGATTTCACAATCTTTGGACCTATCTTATAAATAAGATAACAAATGTGGGACAAGGCAAAGGCCTCATGGAAATGCTAGAATGAAGAAACAATAAGTAACAATTACGCAAACTAAAAGTAATGTTTAGTCATTGATTAATTAGTGTGTTGATGTAATGCCACACTAAATGAAAGGAATTGGGAATGGAAGACAAAATGTTCATCTTCTAATTCTTGACACTTGGAAAAATATTCCAGAAAGGAACAATGAAGTGGGGTCAAATTTTGCATATTTGTTAGGTTTTTTAAATTATTTGTGTCATTTTTTTTTCCTTGTTTTTGTTAATGCAAACAAAGTTTTACGGAATTTTTCATCTAAACCCTTTTGTTTTGTTTTGGTGTGATATTATAGATGAGCAAGGAGTTAAATATTGACGAAGTATCTCAATCTGCTATGAGCCGATTGAGGAAAAAATATTATCTCAATGTTGATGTGCCAAAAAGAGGTTCAACCTTTGCAAAATGTATTATATGTGAATCTTTGAAAGACTTGATATCCAAAGTTGGAAAAAATAGTTCTAGTGCAAAGGAACATGAATTGAAATTGAAAAGGCATAATAAGCATCAAGAGTCATGTAGACATCTTTACAATAGTTGGAAATCAGAGTCCATTCAATCAAAGGAACAATTTTTGTATATCATTCATGGTAAGATGGATCATTTAAAGACTCTTTTACGAAGGTTATAAGTGAAAAACAAAAAGGTTGTTGGGTTTAATGAATTACCAATAATGTTGACTAAAATTATTGTTCATGGGCATGGTGATGAAGCATTTTTGTTCAATATTCAAATGAATTGCAGCCCAATGACCTTAATTTCACAATTGGATCTCTTTTGCATTTACTATGAACTTTGGAAAAGGAACTTGTTCATTAGTCACAACGGTTGTTTAATCATGTGTTACAAAATGAATTGTTTGAGCAGCTAATGCAAAGAAGTTCATGGTGTTTGAAAGTATTGAAAGTGCCTAAACAAGTTATTGGCGCAAAACCATTGCCTAAGAAGTTATTGCTTCAAATGGATAAATATGTGAAGGATAATAAAAATCGGCACTTGTTTGTTTTTTTGTTATTATTAACAGCAAAGGAGGTGTTTGAAAAGGTCTAGTTGGGATTTCTTGTTGTTGGTCATACACATGAGGACATTGATGGAAAGTTTGGCTATTTGTCGAAGAAATTGAAATAACAAAATAACAATGTGTTAGTGGATTTGATGAAAGCACTTATGGTTTCACAAGAATGGCCATTTATTCCCCAATTGATTCAAGAAATCCCATATTTAAAATCTTGGGTTCAAGGTTATTTGAAAAATTGACTTGAAATATCAGTTGGACACATAAACATGCATCTATTTCAATTTTTTGTGGATTCTTCTTGGTGGCTAGTGATGCAATACAAGGTGTCCCCAATAGATTCAATATGGAACCCCAAAGATGGCCCTACAATTCTATTGTAGAAGTCGGATGATCAAGGTTGCCCCAAGCTCCCTAGTGGAATTCCAAAACATGTTATTTTCCGTCCTATTTGGGGGAATGATGCTTCAAAGTTAGTAGAAATAAATATTTATCAATAATGGAATTTCAAAGTATTTGAAGTTTTGGAACCTCAATATTTTGAAAAATGAAATGTATGTTAAAGTCATGAAGCCATATATTGAATATTGGAAAGGTATTTTAAAATGTTTGTCAAAACCAATTCCTCTACAAAATCTTGTATTGTCAAAGGGCTTTTGGCGTACTAGTAATTGGAAAGTTAATCATGCGAGATTTTCTATTCCATATATTCCTATCTTTGATCATATAGAAAATCTAGTTATCCTTCCATATTGTGGTCGCAAAAATATGAAGATGTCCTTGAATACAACAACTTACACTCCTTTTAGGGATTTTTTTCTTGCATGTCCATCTAAACCGAAAATGTATCCAGTATGTATGGGAAGAGCACATAATGATGTGGTCAAGGATGCAAATGATGAACATTATCGAATGGTGCATGTTTAGTGGTGGGTGCCCTTCAAAAAAGGAGCACGCAATGATGCAAAGTTATATCAAGATTGTTGGGAAGGAAAGTGGAAATGCAACTTATTGGACCCAATTCAATGGGTGGAAATTGATTCTATTGCATTTTCATTTCCTACTAAGAAAATACAACCATGAATAACATCATATAATGATTAATGATGTGCATCCTAGTTGAGCTAGAGCAAACATTGATGTGGCGAATGAAGTGAACTATATGTAACCAAATGAAATGTAAAAGTTTCTATCATCATGATGATTAAAATAATTATTGATTTCTCAAGAAATTTGTTATGTGAGCTCGCTGTGGAATATATTGTTGAAATTAATATGATACGATTAAGTTAATAGATGGTTTTTTAATAGTTTTGAATACATTTATGTAATAGTAACATTTAATGGCCACGCAATCCTAATATAATTAATAATGATTACATATTAAGTTATAATATTATTAAAAAATTAAAATTAAAAAATAATAATAATACTAAGGTAATTACTTGTTTCAATCTCTTTGTATAAATATTAATATAGTATTAGCATATGGTGGCCAATAGATACTTCGAGTGTTATAATTTGATGAATTAGGTACCATAATTTTTCTCTTTATTTTAAATTAAATAAAACATTTCAATATGTTTGATATATATATATATATTATAAATTTAACATTTAGTGGCCACTATATGCTCCAAGTTTTATAATTTGACGATGTAGGTCTTTTTCAAACCTAAAATTTGGCAACCAATTATAGATATTCCAACTGTTATAATTTCATGAATTAGGTTCCATTTTATTGTTATTTTAAAATAAATTATTAAACATTTCAATAATTTTGAAAATATGATATATATATAGTAAATTTAGCATCTAGTGGCCATTAGATGTTCCTTGAATTTTATAATTTGATGACTTAGGTACCATTTTGGTCAAATTTTGTTCATTAACATCGAATTTGAAAATATTAAATTAAAAAATTGGAAATAAAAAACAATTTTGTGTCAATTGTATGAAAATTCAATGGTTTTGGGCCATTAAGGTGAGTTAAACCCAAAAATAACCTTTAAGTCCAAAATTAGTTAAATGTGTGTTATAATCAAAAGGTTGGGAAAATTAATCAAACTATAAACCAAACACCCACCCTAAGATTAGAACATGATAAGATTCGAACATGATGGGTTTCAAATATCTTATTGAAAAACATGTTAGAAAGGGTATGATGATGCGAAAAATTTGAGATCGAATCTTGAAATCGAACCATTTATTGTTTGATGAATTGTTTAAAGGGAAGAAGACATGCCAGTGTTGGGGATGGTAGATCACAAGCCGTTGTGAGGTATTGTTGTAAAGGGAAGGTGTTGTTATCAATTTAATCATGCTAAGGCTTTAATAAGGAAGGGATGTTGATCAACCATAAACTTAATAATTATGATGAAAACTATAAAGGCCCAACTCCATAAATAGGTTCTTGGGGCAATGGGGGTTGTTGGTATGAAGCTAATGCCACCAAAAGCTATTGGAAGAGAGGCTTGTTTACAAGCTAAAGGTCTTTTTAGGCTATTAAAAAATCTTGGACCCCAAAGGCGCCCAAACATTTAAAAGAAGGATTCAAAAGAAATAAGAAACTTATGAAGGTGGAAGATGGAGGTGTGCAAAATAATAGATATGATGGCTGTTGCATGAAACAATGAGTTAAAATTCCCAAAGCTACCTAAACATTGCCCATTATAAGGAAAAGATGAACATGCCAAACATCTTTTAATAAAACATCTTTGAGCTAGAACTAGAGCAAATAATGCCCCTCCCAAGGGACCACCTTAATGGATTCCCATGGCACATTGTGACTTCACCTTCATGATTATGGTGATTACAAAACAAGGGAAACTCAAATGCATAAAATGCATGAACAAAGGGGATGAGTTGTATGATGTCCCCACCTGTTGCACGAAGTTCTTGAAATATGACTCCTTTTGACACCAAATTGAAAGCATTCCCCACATCCAGTTGAAGTACCACCCAATCAAGGTGAAGGTCCAAAATGCACATAATACCATGGATCATAGTTTTACATCCGCCCTTGGTTGCAATTCCAAATTGGTGCGAGGAAAAATGTGCTACAAAGGCATCATGAAATTGAAGGCATAAAATGCAGCTTGTTAGTCCATACAATTTTTCCCCCATGGCAATGGGACGAACTCCACCTAAAGGTTTGGTCATGGTTAAGTGACAAGTTGTTTCAAGGATATGTGCAATTCAACATGGGATGCAACCTTGTGCTATATGGGAACAAACTTGAAACAATTTTGGGAATTCATGTACAAAATCTTATGGGTTAAAACAATCTCGAAAGTGTTCAAAAACCATCTTAAAAAGGCCACTTGCAGATAAATGTGGCATGTGTTAAAATGCCAACTTGAAATAGTCAAATGAAAGCTCGAGGTCTTGTCTGGTTCGTAATATTTTAAGAAAAGTGGGAGGAAACCATTTTATTGAGGATTAAAACAAAAATAGTTGAGGTGGTGTCAAAGGATGTGGGTGTAGGAAATAATGGTGCTAGAGCACAAATTGCTTGAAAATATGCCCCTACATGTTCAAGGACTAAATTGTGGATAAGGCATTTATGAATTGCAAAATCATGTTTGGGAGGAAGCATTGAACTAAAACTTGTCGTTAGAACTTGGGCTCATAAAATAATTCCTCATATAGGTTTTCTCAGTCGTTTGTTAAAAAACATTTGAGTCAGATTCTTGTTTCCTTATGCCTTATTGCCTTTCCACAATGGGGTAAAGTAAAACACCATTGGGGTAACAAAAAGAACATATGTCAAACAACCACATCATAGGGTCTTGTGTTAACTTATCCAATGGAAAACAAAATGCCATTTGTACATTGCGCCAAAGAACGATAAGGATGCAATTGTATAATCAAGGATGATGAAAGCCAAGATGGAAGGACCCAAAGACATCTGATGTTGAAACCTAAGCCCATGCTTATGTAGGTGAGTTAGTACGGGAGGGTATTGGGTCGAGATGGTCATGTAGGTTTAAATTAAATGTTTGACATGCACACTAATGACAAGTTAAACCTTGAAGAGTAAATTGACGCCCATAAGTGGGGCAAGATGCTCTAATGGAGGTTGTAGGTGTGTTGGGAGGGTGGGGGTAGGGTGGGGGGGTCTAATCATAGGCAGCTATAGGGGTTAACAAAATGGAAAAGGGAAAAGGTCCTACATGTGCATTATTTAAGGAGATTGGGAAAATGTTGTGTTGGGATTCCACATTTATACGAAGGGTCGGGGGTTGGTAGGGGAATTAGTGGGTGATGAGTGGGTTGTTAAAGTGGCATGGGGGGTTGGTGGGTGGTGTGTGGTTTGCATAGGAAATGTAATGGATAATGGGATTATGGTGGTGTGTGAAAAGACAAATGGGCGATGTGAATTACAAAATTCAATGAAACATGATAAATGAGGGGACATGAAATGTTTTGTGCCCATAAGGAAAGAACTTTATTGGGAGCGTAATTATACATAGGCCCCACTTTCTAAAGATTACCTATTTCAACTTGGCAATTTTAAACCTATAAAGCCAACCTCACAAAACTAGTTAAATCAAGAAGGAAAATAAAAAAATCATGAAAAATAAGTAAGTTCTATTTGAAAGGATAGGTGAACCCTAACTTTGCCATGACTTTGACACCATCATCCTTACTTTACTATGTTTGACGTAACTTATGCATTTTTGAAAACTATTGTGTAAAAATTAAGGGCTCAAAAAATTCTTTTTATTTTTTGGATTACCCAACTAAAATAACACCTAGCTTCAATAATAAATAAATAAAATTGATTCAATCCTTTGCTCAAAAGAAAGCCTTAGAAAACATATGATTAATTAATAATTAACCATTATTCACATGTTCACACCTATAACACATTCTTTGATTTATTTTTCTTCATTTCCTTTGCTATTTTTTTAGTATTATGACAAGGCATATTCACAATCATGGTACCACTTTTTCGCCACTTCACATAAGGATTTTTTTTTGTTATTTTCCAAATACAAAATTTAAATGGAATAAATTTTAGTGAGAGATATTGGATAAATCAAATTATGATAATTTTCATGGTGGTGGTGGTGGTGGTGGTGGTGGTGGTTTTCCACATGTGTATGCAATTATGCATTAATATTTTGTTAAAAAACTAAAAATGCAAAAAATGAATACATAAGTTTTTATATACAACTTAACATGTTTCCTTGCATGAAAGTTTCTTGCACATTTTGTTGGCATGTGGCACCAAAAATTCTAAGCCTAGTGACTAGAAAAAATCAACCAAATGGGAAAAAAAAGAATCATTTGTAGCCCTTTAAAATAGATTTTGTAGCCTTCAAAATTCTTTTATCCTGCATTATTTAATCAAATGCATTATATGAACATTCCCGAACATAAATGTATGCATTACTTATCCATGAAAGAAAATTGAATCCAATTACATGTTTAATACATTCCTTTTTATTCCTTTAAAACGAAAATTACCAAAATAATCCTTTGGAGTTTTTTTTTCATTAGACCATCCTTTTAGGTACCCTGATTATGAATATGCCCAACAAAAACCAAGAAAAACCATGACCATGGAAAATTTGTTCACTCTGTGGTAGAAACCTTTTATAATGCTTAATTTGTAAATAATAACCAAATTTTTGGTGATTAAAAAACAAATTTGGGCGTGATAGAAACATAAAGGAAAAAAGGAGCCATCACAAAACAAAACCCTAAAAGAAAAAGTTATAAAAAATCCACCCTCGCTTGGCCTTTTCACCTTCATTATTTGGTAACTTGTTGATGCTTGTGTTGTTACCCTCATCATCCTCATCCTCCTCTTTTGTCCCAAAAAGTGGTTTTTTTCATATGTCTCGTCATGCCCCCAAAATTTAAAAACTAGATTTACAATTAATCCTATTGGAACTACAACTAGACTTACAACCAATCCACTTATAACAAAAATTGGAATTGAACATGTATCCTAGAACCCCTCTTTCCTTTCTCTTGAATGCCCCCACTACAAATTTTTTCTCTTTGTCCTTTGTCTTTCTTTGCTTGCTCTTCTCTTTATGTGGTGCTAATAACTAAGCATGGAAAAACAACGGCAATCAAGTTGCCACTAGCACTGCCATTGCCACTCATGCTCCAAAGACCTCAAGAACAACAAACCTTGGTAGCAAAACCCCATTCTTTGTGCTTGTTGTTCTTTAATTATTGGTTGTTTATCAATGTACTCATTCATCCCCTTTTTTGTGTTATTTTTTAAATCCTCCAAAATAAAGATCGTTCTTTGAAAGTAAGGATGAATGATCAACATAGTTTCTTTCTTAACTAGACTATGGTCTACCTACATTAAACCACATAGATTAAGGAATTACCTAGGTAAAAGGCTAACTTGGTTAGCGCTTACCTCCCTACCTAACTACCTACCCATGGACAACCTACCTACCTATTTAGTTGACTATATACATAGGATGTGGGCAATGAAATGTTTACATGAAAAGCTAAATAGGGCTTACCTAAGGCCTATTTAAGGGGTAATAAGACGAATTCCTAAGTTAGGGGATACCTAAGGGTTATTTAGGGAGTTACCTAAGTAACTTTTGAAATTATTTAAGGATTATCTAAAGACCACCTAGGGGTTTATCTACATTAAAGGATTCTTAAAAATTATTAATAAATTTACACAACATTTACCTTAATTATAAAATATTTAGGTGCCTACCCAAGAGCTTACCTAGGTTAGGGGATATTTAACAACTATTAAAAGGTTAATTATGACCTATTTAAAGCCTAGTGGTTTCTTAAAATAAATAATACCTAAGGTGTTATTTGCGTAATTCCATAACAGGCTATTTAAATGTTAAATAAGGATTACATAGGAAATACATAAGGATTACCTAGGGCCCTACCTAGGTTGAAAGATCTACTTAGTTGCTATTTATAAGGTTATTTAGATAAAAGCCTACCCAAGGTTCTACATATAGCTTACTTAGGGTGTATATAGGGGTTACCAAAATTTTAATCCAAAATTCATTACTACACAACATGGTTTTGTGTTGATTTTTATGATTGAAATTAATAATTGAGGTGGCAATATTATTTTAATTTTTCATTTTCAATTTAGGAATAAATTATTTTATAAATAATAATAATAATATCATTTTTTTTTATTAAACTAAAGAAAAGTTCAAAACACAATCACATTAAACCCATGATTTCAACATTTTTTTTCCTACTTAGTGATTTTGCAATAGGTCATAATGATGATGTTATGATCACAACATGTCCAAGATGAAGTTTGAACCTTCAATTTTTCAAACCAAGGCTTTTATTATCCGAACACCACCTCACATGGTGAAATCAATTATTATTACAAAATATATTGACACATTTTTTTGAATCTTACACATCATAATTAAATAATTTCATACTGAAATTTATTACACACGTAAATTTTTTATATCATTATTTCATTTAATTTATATATTTTTTTAAATTTTACTTTTTTATAAAATAGATTCAAATTTAAAAATGTATTAGATTAATTTCAAGTATATTTAATTATAGTTAATTAATCTAAATTTCATTTAGTTAAATTATATTTTCTGAAATTTCAAATGTTAAAATTTTCACTATTTTTCAATTTTCAACATGCATTAAATTAAAATTATTATACTAAAAAAATTTAAATTTGAAAACATGAAATGAATTCTAGTTTTTAAGTGATATAATTCAAATTCAAATGTCTAAATTCTATATGTTTATTATTTTTGAAATATTTTAAACTTTAACATCAAAACAATTAAATTAGTTCAATTTTTTCGTGTAAATTAGTTATGTTCATTTTTTAACAATTAAAATGAGAATTTTCTTTTTCATTTTTCATCTTTCACATGTCATTTTGTTATATTTCAAATCAATGATCCCCTATTTTCTTTTAAATGAATCATTATAACCATCAAACAATAACATGACATTTGTAATTTCATTTAATTTTTTTAGTGATTTAATTCTTTTTTTAAAACTTGTTTTAATATTACAAGATCATGAAAAGTAACATTATGATAATTGATTTCAATTGTTTTAGTGACAATAGTCAAGTTGAACAATTCCATGTGGGTGCCATGTATTCTAAATGTTTAACATAATGTCCGTTTGGATTAAATTATTATTTTTAATCAAAACAAATAAAATGAGGCATTGCAAAGAAATGGACTTCATTTTTTAACCGTTTTATTCATGATATTATTAGTAGATAAACCATGTTTTTCTAATTATGATTTTAATCCATAATCATTTTAATTTAGGCAAAATCATCCTTGGGTGGTACCATTAGGAATCACCTAACCAAAATTCAAGGAAAGTTGGATTTAATTTAATTAATTATAAATTTTAATATTTTTAAATTGCAACTTTTGTTATTGATTTGCATTGCATGGGTTTTGCGTTCCCCACCTATGTATATATTATGGAAAATTTGCTAATAATTAAATAGGTTACACAAGTAAGAAATTTGTATTAAAAAAATGTTTTTGGCATGTGTTTGTGATTTTTTTGACCCCATATCATTAAATGTCAAATTACACCATTGTAAGAACTTCTTTTTTTTGTTGTTAACTATAATCACTGAGGTATGACCAAAATTGTTGATTGAAACAAAAGAAAATGAAAATTACCACAAAATTGTAGACATGAATGTAATGCCTTTCAAGACCTCCAAATCCTAACCTTAAAAAATTGTTCAAAAAATTATGATTGCTTCAATCAACTATGTATTAAACAAAGAAAATCTATTTGAAGCCCTCATAAAATTCAAAAACATTTTCCATTTGTGTTTTAAACAGAGAAACCCCAAGTCTTATTTTCCTAAAACTTTTTTCTTGATCACTTGTTTAAGATTTTTATTTTATTTTATTTTGCAAATCCAATTGAAGTTTCAAATTCTACAAGACTTGGGTAATCTTTTGATATAAAACTTAAAATGAAAAGTTTCTTTTGAATGAGTCTTGTGTTGTGATAAAATTAGGTGAGTTTAAAAATTTGAGTGCGTGATGTTCCTAATGATATCACCTAAAAATGGGTTTGCTCATTTAATTTCTGTTAGATATTCCAAAACACAAATCCAAACCTTTAGTCTTGAACCCAATACAAAACACCAATGTATACCTTTAATTCTAAACCTTAAAAAAAAACCCCTAATTTGAAAGCCTTAAAACCATGACCTTGATCTAAACCCCAAAATCATAACCTTCATCCAAAACACTAATTTTCACAACTTTATTTTTTACCTATAAAACCAAAACCCTAAAAATCAACATCCTAATTAAAATTTCAAAACCCTAAAACCTTTATCTTTGATTTAAAATTACATTTAAAAACCAAAAATTCAAAACTTTGATATGTCCCAAGCCAATCCTTGAAACCAAAACCATAATATAAAACAACAATTCTAACCAATAAATCCAAAATCCAAATGTAAAACCCTAAAACCTACAATATTGGATATATGCTAGGCTGGACTTGGAAGTTTTTGATTCATTACGATGGGCACTTCTAATTCAAAGGCAATGATTTGATGCCCTTCATGAAGCCATGGTTTCCTGCATTTTGACCTGGTGAAATAATGAAACAAGGGTTAATCCAAACAAACAAGATGCAACAAATGATTGCATTGTGCCTAGCGTGTATGAAGAGCATGTGACACATCTACTGCTTGAAATCCAAGTAAAAAAAGTTTTTCTTTTATGCAAATCATGATTTATGAACCTAATTGTTATAATATAAAGTAACTGAAATTTGCATAGACTAGAGATTTCCCCTTGCTAGTATACTGAATAATTGTTTTGTTGAATGTTTTCATTGCTATCATTAGTACCATGAGTCTATATGCATTTACAAAGTTTGTAGAATGTAATTTTCACCCTGCAACTTGTAAGAGCATCTCCAGCGGTGCTCCGTATGTTCTTGCATAGTAAAATTTGTTGAAGAAAAATCCAAATATGCCAGTTTGGCTCAGGAAAATCATTTTGGTTCAGCATAATTGCAAAGTTTGCAGTGGTTGTGGAAGAAGGCACAACAAGGCTGTGCACCTGCACAAAAGAGTAATAAATATCATTTGACTGCTACTCAACATTTCTAATTGGCCTATCATAATGATTGGTCTAGGTGATCCTCTATTAGTAGGTTCCCCCCACCTATTTCATGTCCATGTTTCAGTATTACGGGTGGGGTTACAAAAAAGTAAATAACTAAACATGGATGTGAAAAATATTTTTGGAGGTTTGCATTCTGAGCACCGTTAGAGATGCTCTTATGGATCTTAATGATCTAAAGCTGATATTTTAAAAAGACTTTCAAATGTGATGTTCTTGTTTGTTGTAGACAACGTAAGATGTTTTTGTTGTTGTAGATTCACAAAAAAACTCAAGCATTGTAAGTAAATTATACTGAATGTTATTTCTAGCTAATCAACTCCTAAAGAATCAAAAGGTAACTTATATAATCTGCCAGATTTAAGGTTGAAACTCACTTGGAAATATAATGTGCTCTTGTCACAACAACTACTTTAGCATTGTGATAAATGTCATGGGCTCGATGCACAATTCAACAACAATGCCATTGTGATCAAAAATCGTCAAAAAGCATGCATGTAGAAGAAAACATCCTTCATTAAAGGCCCTCCCTGGTCATCCACTTTCTCCAGAACAAAAAGCGACTCATAGAAAGTATGTCGGAAGTACCCTTTACTTTCGTTACTCCATCCATCATTCATCAGCATTTAGGTCACACTGGAGCTTTCCATTATCTATTTGCAAATTTGCTCTGTAGGTTATCTTTGGCTTGCTAGAAAACATCTAGTGCGTTACCTTGGAGTCTTATTGGAGTCTCCAACAAAAAGATCATGCTATAGAGTGTTGATGGTGGAAGCAGCAGTTGCAAATCAACATGGTGGTCGATCTGAAATTAATCCCATTTAGAGCTCATGTGGTAGTCTTCCCATTTCTTGCACAAGCCCACATTCGCCCGGTTATCCATTTGTCCAAAACCTTGGCCGCTAAGTACGACGTTGCAGTCACCTTCATGAGCACAACTCCTGAGTTGGACAACCATCATAGGTTTGAAGGAGAAGACTAGAGATTCGAAAACCACCGCAACAACATTCGCCTTGTTTGTGTCGATATGCAACTTGTGGCATATGGGGTGTCGACCATTCTCATTTTTAGGAAATTGTAACAAGCAACTTGCGAGATACGTTTATAGAGCTGATGAAAGAACTAATGGATTCGTTGACGTCCAATGGTACCAACTGTTATCCTTATGTTCTTCCAAGTACTGATCATAATTTCGACCCTCCTTTGTGCATCATCTTTGACATGTGCTTATGTTGGACCCAAGTATTTATGTTGACAACGCCAACCACGACGACAAAAGTGAGGCTTGGGAGAAAAAACAATGAAAGCAAAGAAAAAAGAACATGAGAAAAAAAAAACTATTGACCAAGTAAACTAACCCCTTGGGGACAGTTTCATCCCATCCATGAAATCCCAGAACGGGATTTTTTGGATGGTGCACTGCTGGGTATTAGGTCACTCAAACCTTATTTGCCCATTTGTTTGTCCAAAGTCACTTCCTAGGATAATTCCCCACGAAACAAGAAAGAAATAGTTGAAATTTTATTCACACTGGGAATAGTGTTCCACTAACAAAATTAAATCCTACAAAAAATTTAATGTTCTGCATCAAATACGTGACAAAATCAATTGAGTTGTCTAAATTCTAATGAGAAATGTTTGACAGTATGTCCTCAAAAAAGAATGAACTCACTGTCCACAATAACACTTGGTGAACATGTCAATATTGGGTGGTTCCTTGATTTTTTTCCAGAAACGTTGGTTTGGAGTTCTAATAACCACCAGTTCTAATTAGGGTTTTGGGTTTTTAGGAAACCCAGAACTGGTTTCCAGAACATTGGTTTTGAGTTCTAATAACCACCAGTTCTAATTAGGAGATGGGCTATTAGTCTAGGCCAAAAATGGTGGCAACCAATATTAGGAACAAGATTTCCATGCAACCAATGAGAAGTGAAGGGGGGTGTCATGGAGTGAAGGGGCCTCCCTTTTATTCTTGTGGGTGCAAGGTAGGGGTTTTTCTTTTTCAAGTTGTGTTTGAACTTTGGTGTGGAGAGTGGACTGTCCACTGTTCACTTTCCACTTGGATGGTTGATAGTTGGCTTTCCATTTTTTTGGGTTTGGGGGGTGGGGGGGTGGTCAAAGCAAAGAGTTCCCAAGTTTTTGACCTATTCCCCGAAAAGTTCCCTATAGCACCCTACTTTTATCCCATATGTTTTGGCAAATGTTGTCCTCTTTTCATCTATATAGGTGGGTCAAAGGGGAAGAACTCCATACCTCAAAATAAAACCTTTTATGTTGGGTAGCTTCCATAGTTTCATTTGAGTTCAACATAACAAGTGTGGGAGACAGACACTTGCCAATTGGATGAGGGATAGTACTTTTGTTGTTGAGTCAGGTTAGCAAGCCGTATGAGTGTGTATACAAGGGGATTGATGACAACAATGATTGTGCACCAACTTTGACAAAAATAGTAGTTAATGTTAGCCCAGTGGACAACATGGTTTTCCAGAAAACCCAACTTTAAGTTACAGAATACACAATGCAAGTGGCCTGTATAGTATGGTGCACTCCTCCGTCCGTTCGGGACTTCCTTTTAGCTTACGGTATTGCAGAACTTTATGATTTGTATGGCGACCACACGGCGGAGCTATCTGCCAGACCCGCATTAAGGGTTATTTTGACTCGTACATTATGAATGCACTTCATACTTTGCTAGTTACTTGTTGTGCTATCATCTATTATTCCAGTTGTAGACTGGCGTGTTGAGGAAGAAAACTAAGCTAGTGATAATCTTGGATGGTACCCACGAGCCATACCTGGGGACTTCCCTCTAGCAAATATTAATGCAGGTGGGTGTGACAGCCTACTGACACCTATCATTTGTGCTATTGTAGTATGTGGCGTACCCACTCAAGCCTGCCCATTCAAATACAACTTGAGGGTTTGCAACTTTTTAGGCTCATATGTACTCTCAAACAGGCTTTTCCAGCTACAATGCAATAGGGAAGACCTTAAATAAGCAAAGGGTCTTCATTGTAGGCAGTACAAAAGGATTGTTTTTTTTTTCCCCCTAATTGCCCATTTGTCCGTCTAATTTCACTCCCTAGGTATAATGCCCCACCAAACAATAAATGGGGGAAGTCTTTTTGACACTGAACAAGGTGTACCATTCCACAAGCAAAATAAAATCTTACAAAACATTTAATGTTCTGCACCAAATACTTGACAAAATTAGTGGAGTTGTTGAAACTCTAATGAGAAATGTTTGACAAATTTGTCCCCAAAAAAATAATGAACTCACTATCCATAGTAACACTTGGTGAACATTTCAACATTGGGTGGTTCTTTGATTTTTTTCCCATAATTCCCAGTTTATTTCTCTAGAATTTGAATCAACTTTTTGAACAAATGACTTGGCTAACATGTAACTAATTACCGGTTATCCCTCTACATTGCACCCTAGATGTCATGTAAATGGTTGGAATTTTAAAAATCCAAGTTGGTAGTTTATGGGTCTTTTTTATTTTATTTTTGTTTGAGATGGGTTTTGAAGGCCTTTTTATGTGGGGCCTTGGGTACACTGAGGTTGAATTTATGTTGATACAATTTCCAACGCATTTGAGAATTTTTTTTTCGCACAAACAGAATGAGGGGAGGGAGGGAGATTAGAAAAAAAAAGGTAATTTTTATAATTGCAATTTGTGACTAAAAAAGAGTTGCAAATAACACTAACAATTAAAATTACATGGATTGTAGAAGTGTACACATGTAACATATATTCACAAATGCTAACTTCATTGTGATGTCAACACAATCAACAAATGAAATATATAATAAATGAATACTTACATTCTTATTTGAAGACCAATTATATAGCCCTTGTGATTACTTCCCATTATTTGTCACTAAATTGTAATCTAGGTATCATAGGCATGAACAACAATGTAATGCAACTTGAATTTAATATTGAAAAAAAATGAGATTGCATAAATATTGAAAGTTTACTCCTGAATATGGTGTTGAAAAGTAAAAGTAAAATAAATAAAAAGATAATTTTTTCATGCCACTCTTGAGAATGGGCCAAACAAATTCTACTTTGGAATTGTCTAATGGATAATTTATGAAACCTAAAATTATCCTATTTAAATTAATGACAACAATTTTCTTACAACTTATAAATCAATGATATAAATAATGAGTAGGACCATGTGCATCATAATATTTGAATATTTTGAAAAAAATATGAATTATATTTATAAATTAAATATTTAAATTGACATTATATAAACTTGGATTAATCCCAAGTTCATTGGGTTCTTATTTTTTTGATAAAAAATCCAATAAAAATCAATGGTCAAAACCATCATGTGAAAGACAAAAGGAAAGGCCAAAAGATGCGCAACTTGCAAAAACCAAAAAATGGAAAGAGCTTTAGTCCCTCTCGTGGTAATAAGAAATTATTTCACCCACAACTCTTTTCATGTTGCTTGCATGTAACTTATGAGATTTAATAGTAATAAGAGGCTTAAAACAAACATCTCCTACCAACCAATTTCCCTTTCTATAACAGAGGCTAAACATGTTAAACAACAATACTAAAATGCTGCCTGAAAAATTGGATGTAAAAAAACTTATTTGGGAGTGTGGGGGTTCATTCTTTCACATTCTTTTGCACTCCTGGAAACATGAAATGTGACTCCCGGGCTCATTCTTGGCCCCCACCTTCACAAATCCTTGCCTTAGTCACAAGCCCAAGGCTAGGGTTGTGACATAGAACAATTCCACCAATGCTTAGTATGTGACCTTACAAAGTAAAATTGGATGAAAAAAATCAAACCTTGTAGGTTTTGCTAAAAAAAAATGGTTTTGGCCCAAGATTGTTGCACAATTGGTTGAAGTTGGTAAAAGGCACAAAAAATTCAAACACATGTGACAAAATAATGTAATAAATATAATTTAAGTATTCTCATGTTTTGGATTGGTCAATCATAATGATTGGTCCAAATTTTTTATTATTATTATCTTCAAACTATTTATAGTCCCAATTTTAATTTTATGGGCGTGGTTGGAAAAAAGTAAATAACTAAAGTTGGACATGAAAAATATTTTTGTAATGTCATATGTTGAGCACCATCGAAGATCCTCTTAGAAAGCCTACAACTTGATGTATGTAACAAATTTGTTTTGCAAAGTGTATGGAATGATGCTCCTAGATTTGAACCTCAATTGTTTCATCTTTATAAAAAATATATAGTTATTTTTTTATAAAAAAATATTTATTGGGCACATGGAAAGATTAGCATATCTCTAAACTATTATTAAATATTGTGATCCTATACTATTGCTTGTGGGAGGTGGTGAATTGCATTCACTAATGCCTAGCTTGGCCTTACAAGAATCATCACCCCACCACATCATGACCTTCATCATAAATTTATAATTAAAGTAAGCTTAAAAGTGCACCTAAAAATGTTTTATTCATTCTATAGTTGTTATAACAAGTTTAATTCTAACTAAAATGATTAGTCCAATTGAATTTTGTTTTAGTTCCAGTTAAAATTGATCGAATTGATTTGTGTTGAATGGAGAATAAATCATCATCATTGGTAGTGCAAAGTTTAACATGAAACCCAAGTAGATACAAGTTTTTAAAAGGAGGATTATGGAACCTCTTAAAGTAGCCGACAATATTTTATTTTAAAAATCAACAAAAAAAACTATAACCCAAATTCAGTTTGCCTACTAATGGATGGCAATGTCATTGCAAATAGAAATTCTTAAATATAACTTTTAAAAAAGGATGAATATAAAAAAATAGTCATCCTACTTTTTGATAAGTGTTTCAACTATAACCATTGCAATTTTTTTCTTTTTTTAATCAAAGCATTACCTCTTGTTTAAATAACTCTAACCACAAGACTTTGTTATTCTTTTGGGGCCTCCTATGATCAATAGCAACACCAAATTTTTTTAACAAAATAAATAATTGGTCTTGATTACACATATATTCTACCTATTTTCCATTATGTTCCACCTACTTAGCATTACAATGGTAGTTTTAATAAAAGAATTGTGTCATGTTTAAATCAATACATCCATAGTGGTAGGATCATGGGCACCTTATATGTTGGCCACACATGTTTGAAATTAAATAATATAACTTATAATTTAGTTTAATTTAAATAGGGTGCCTATAATTCATTATGAAAATATACTTTAAATATACCATTATCTCATAGCATACTAAAAAATACTTTAAAAAAAATCTTAAGTGTTTCATAAAATAGAAATAATGGCCTCCCCACATGTAGGATTATATATATATATATATCATGATATAAATTTCATCCAAAATTGTGTACCATCCATGAAATATCATTCATTAAATTTATCACAAATCATTGATGAAAAATATTTATGTCAATTTTTATGACAACTTACCGAAATTGGTCATCATGATTTTGGAGATAAAATTTCAACAACTTTTATCACCATTCAATAATGGCTACTTTTTTGGTGCCATTGAATGGTGAAGATCACTTTCAGTTGTTATTCTAATGGTGGATGTTACTTTTGATTACCATTGAACAATGATGTCGATTTCAACCTACATCAAACAATGGCAATCATGTTTGGTCACCGTTAGGCAATGGCCTTAATATTACCATAATCATTTTGTATATCAACATTTTAGTCATTGTTTCAAATTCTTATTTACTTGCAATTTGAAAATAAAAAGAACAAGGTTGTGTGAAAAAAAAATTACAATAAAGGTACCTTTGCTTCATGTTTAAAAAGACCAATTAATTGGTGATCTTAACATGACAACCCACATGAACTTTCATGAATGAAATAAATTTTTGGACAATATCTCATATTCAATTTTATTTCTTCTTGAATTTCATCCATTAAAGTTTTATCATTGGACTAATAAAAATTCCCAAATCATAATTCACAATTTTTTAGTCATGGAATTTGGATGAATATTAACAGATGAAATCAAATTGTGAATGAGTTTTTTTCATCAATGAAAAAACTTTTATTGACATTTCATGGATTTGAACTTTATTTCATCAAATGAATTTCATCATCCATGGAATTTGGATGAATATTATTAGATGAAATCAAATTGTGAATGAGTTATATTTCATCAATGACAAAAAATTTGAATGACATTTCATGGATCTAAAGTTTATTTTGTCAAGTAAATTTCATCATCCATGGAAATTGGATGAATAATAAAGGATGAAATCAAATTGTGAATGAATTATATTTCATTGATGACATAAAACTTTTAATGATATTTCATGGATCTAGACTTTATTTCATCAAGTGAATTTCATCATCCATGGAAATTCATCATTCATCCTTGAAATTAGATCCACAAAAACTTGTGAATGGAAAGTTCATGTAATATTCATCCATTGAAAATTCACAAATGAGATTCAATGGATGTATGAACAATTTTGGAATGCATGGATGAATTGTAATGGGATAATGGGTAACCAAGGTGAAATCAAATGTTGATTCAATTGTTGAAATTCATTTCAATTGACTCATAAATCGCCATTTAGTGATGGCTTGTTAATGGGTGTTGGTTCACTCTAGCCCATGTGGTTTATGATTCAAAGTGAGTAACTACCACCCGAAAAACTCAACAACCCAACTTTTTCCCTTTGTTAGTGGAGTTTTTAAGTGTTTTGTGAGGGAAGAAAAAAATTCATTGGAATCGAAAAGGACTTAGACAAAGAGGCTTGATGGAGGATAGAATTTTGGAGTTTTAAAATTAGTTTGAGTTACATGTTTAAAAAACTAAACAATTCCATTTTGACTCTTCAACAAGTTGAATTTCTTGTGAATTTAAAATTGAATTGGTGGGGGATCATGATTACACCACAATGAAAAATTTCTAGATGAGATTCATGTTCATTTTTCCCAACTTATAGAAATGCAAGGCATAGAAGTCAATTTGATTAAAATATGATTGGAATCATGTCCAATGTTCTATTTAAGTTAGTGATTGACTAGAGTTGAATGCACATTAATTAATCATGTATACCCCTTATAATCATAACAAAATGATCTTCATTATTGAAGAAGGCTAATATGCAACACACATAAATATGGATCTACACTTTTCCCTATTATGCAACACATCAATTTCCAAAATTTCCTGTGTAGGAAATAATGGAACCCCATTCCAAGTCCCAAAAAGGATAACATCAAACTTAGGAAACAATTGTTTGTCTAAAATTAGGTGAACATCAACATCCTCAATAGCCCAAGGTTAACAAATTGGTCTACTTGAATTTTTTTTTTAAAAATGTATAACATCATAATCCTTTTTTTTCATGTATTTGGAATATTAAATTGTTAACAACTATGGCACCTTAAACAAGTTTCAACTTGATAGTCATTGCTTAAAGCCATTAAAAAAATCTTGTTTTTTGCATGTCCTCCTTAAACCCAAAATATATGCCACACCAATAAATAGTCTATTGAATTTTTATTTTAAAATAAAAAATATATTATTGTTGGGTGATAATAGACTCCATTGGTGGATGATTTTTATTTTTTTTGGGGGGTCAAAATCCTTTAAGGTGTGCCACCCAAGATGAAAAGGACCGAGTCTGTAATGTAGTCATTTTTTATTTTATATTTTGATCCCCATAAAAAATAATGAATCAAAAAGTGTCAAATATTTCATAATTACAATATTTTAAACCACTACAATTTTAGATTCCATCATAATATTTCATAAATGTGTCATTACATGGTAAAAATGACTAGGTTAAAAAAATTGAACATTGTGACATTGTGACAAGATTTTGGTACACCTTACAAAATTTGGACCCTATTGACCCTTACTAGTGATACACACAAAGGAAAATATTTGCTAGTTGGGTCCTAGATTTATTTATGTTTCCATTTTCAAATCCATGGAATTTATTTAAATTATAGCATGTGGGGTGAAAATAATGCTAATTCCCATGTTCACTTTAGAATGCAAAAAATATATATAATTAGTCAAAGTTGGAATTTAAATGGTGACTATATGAACCATGGGTGAACCAAAATTTTCATAAAACACACCTCAACTTAGACTTGGAAAGGAATTGTCAATTTTTTTCTCCTATAGGAGGTGCATCAAAATGGTAAGAATATCCAAGAATTTTAAACTCCCAAAAGGTGGACTAGAAAATTCTTGATTTTGGCAAGTTATGAATCTCATGACTTCATGGGTTCATGATCCTTAAATATAAGTTTTAATTGAAAATCTTTCAAAGGAAAGTTGTAGCCTTTGAAAAGACTTTCCAATTTCATATCACGTTCATTTAAAAGGTGATTTGATTAAATTTTTTAATCTTTAGTGGTTGGGAGTTAAATTGCCAAATTGACTCATGACTATTTTTTTTGCCATAACTTTTATTTCATAACTCCAAATGAAAAATGTGAACCCTTTTTTGATAATTATTTTTCACAACATTTCCAATGGCATATTGAGGGTCTAATTTGGACATCATATGCCATTTGAACTTTTGTTTTAAAAATTTAGGACTCTTATAAAACTACAACTCCCAAAGTGCTTTTCACTTGGGAATATTGATGATGATGAGCTTAGAGCTTGTTGATGTTGTATGCAACAAAAAAACAACCAAAAATGAAAAATATAACAATGTCAAGCTTAAAACTTGCCGTCACATTTGTAACACATTATAAACAAAATATGATATAATGATTAGTTTAGAGCATTACAACCATGTTTTTAAGCAAAGAAATAAACTAAACTAAAAAAAAACCTAAACGATAACAAGCTTGAAACTCATTGTCACCCTTGTAGCACAACCAAATAAAAAACATTGATCATGTTGAATTCACAATGTGTTGTCATGGCGCTTGTAGCAAATTTAAAAAAAAGAATTACAACAATAATGACCTTGGAGCTCATTGTCACCATTGTACGACAACAAAAATAAAACAAAAACTAGATAAAATGTCAACTAGCTTAAAGCATTACATTGCCCTTGTCTCACAAAAAAACATAAAACAAAAACAAAACACATGACATCAAGCTTGAAACTTGATGCCACTCATGAAACATTAAAAAAATAAAAAATAAAAAAAATAAAAAAAAATAAAAATGATGATGATGATAAGCTTCAAGGAGTTGGCACCACACTTGCAACAAAGAAAACAAACACAAAACAATGATTTTTCAAATTAAAAAACACAAAAAGGTCACCACAAGCTTACCTTTAATGGAACCTACAATGAAGGGGTGCCTACTAGGTAATTTTAAATGTACTTTGAAACTCATATGACTTACACAAGGGCAAGCCAAAGAGGAAGCTTTAGGTTGTTCTAAAGTTTTGCACAAAGGCTTGAAAAAACACCCAAAAAAAGTGACGATGAACTTCAAGCTAAACATACCTGAAAATGCAATAAAGGTGCATGTGTTCCTTTGGAAGTGAAGTTAGGTGATGGAGGAGGTGGAATGTAGCTTGGAAGTGCATATAGACAAACTTAGAAAATGCAATATGTATATGAATGAAAGTATTGCAAGGTAGGTTGGTAATTGTGAGCAAGTAAATAAATAAGTGACAATAGTTAAGTAAGTAAATCCTCATGAGCAAGTAGATAAATAGGCAGTCATGGGCAACAATCTTTTCCTCCAAGATTACTCAAAAGCTTTAAACTTGACTAGCCACTCATTTGCAAACTAAATTGGGGTTTATCCAACAAAACCCAAAACAAACTGAAAATTGGATGGTGCAATTGGTCATGGGTCTTATGGGCCTCATGCATCGCTTGCAATAGAACAATTACAATAGAAAACCCAAAATTATCTTGGAAAAGGAAGTACAAGAATAAAAAAAAGAAAGTTAACATCCAACTTTCTATTTCAATGTGCACTAATAAAGTTGCATCCCTAGTTCATTAGGAGTTTCATTAATCATTTAGATGATATCATCAATAATTCATTAAATTAAAAATCTAGTGAATTCACCACATTTTTTGGTGATTGGCGATGGGTTGGTATGAACAAGTGAATTCACTTGGAATTAATCAAATTAGAAAATGCAACATGACATTTATTATTTAAATTATTATTTTTGAATCATTTAATGATTTATTTAATATTAATTCGATTTTTTTATTTTTTATATTTAAAAAATCATTTATGTACATACAGTCAACATAATGTTGATTATATGATCAACATACACCATTGACCGCATGAAAGTCTTAACAAAGTTTGAACCTTGGATTAGAAGGTGATAACCTATTGGCTTTGCCATCCAATCACCTCATTTGACATCATATAACTAGGGTGATGATTAAATTTATATTTATTATGTTGTTTATTGCAATTTTTTTTCTAAAAAGTCAACTTCAATTATTAATATTTTTCTCATACTTTGTCCAAATGAAAAAAAAAAAATCAATTAAAATTTTTTTCCAAAGATTTACACATCACTCATATTTTAAAGGAAAAATAACTATTTAATTTTATTGAAAATGCATGTGAATCATGCAATTTAATACGTTTCAACAATGATGTTTTGAATATTGTTTATTTTAAAAACGATATTATTTTTTTCACACTTTGCCCAAATGAAAAACATCAAAAATTCCAAGATATACACATCTTTAATATTTTAAAGAAAAAATGATTACGTAATATGACTAAATACCATTGAAAGTTGCAATTTCCAACATTTCAACAATGGTGTCTTGAAATTTATTTTCTTTAATCATTATTATCTTTCTCAAACTTTCTCCAAATGAAAAAAATTAAATTTCATTGTATATATATTTCAAGATTTTCACACATATAAGTTTTTTAAGAAAAGAAAAATCAAGTAATTTGACTGAAAATACATTTGATTTTTTTTTATTTAATCCATTTCAACAATATGTTTGGAAGGAAAAAAAACATATTTCAAATAACATAAATTGTGAATAAGATTTTTTTTTTTGTCCTAGTACAAAGATAATATGGTTTTCATTGAATAATTTCTTTTTCTTTTTCTTTTTCTTTTTAGTGAACAAAAAATCCCTTAAAATCTTTGATACATTTCCTTTCTCAATGAGTTATTATCTTGTTTCTATTAATGTACTAAAAATGTCTTGTTTTCCTTTCTTTTTTCACATTGAACAAGATACTAACAAGTTCAAATGTCCAATCTTGATTTTACAAACCATACCTAATATTGGGTAATTGGGTAAGCATAAGGTTAAAATTTACATAGCTATGATAGATTTTAAAGGGATAAAAAAAATGTCCTTGTAAAATTGGAATTCAAAACATAAACACATGAAATTTCAAACATCCTATGAATAAAATCAACATAATATAATAGAATCAATTTCAATAGTGTTAAAAATGTATTATCAAGTGAGGCGTTCTTATAATGACATATTCCAAGATCATTTGGTAACACTATTTTCCAACGTAAAACCATAATGTATAATAAAATATTTTAAAAATTCAATTGTTAGTCACTATAATTTGCACAAATTCATCATAACCATAGGCATTGCAAAATGTGGAAATACATATATGGTATATAATAATTCTGGCATATACCTGTTGTTAATTACCCTTTTCAAAAATAATTACCCTCCATTCAAGAAGGATAAGTTGAACAACTATATGTAGCCAAGTAAAATATAAACATGGAAAATATTTACCAATTTTAGATATGAAATTAAAAGGGAATATAAAATTACCATTTGGGTAAGGTATATCAAAAACATATTTAACTTTTTATATACCCATGGGTATATCAATGTAATTAATTATAAGTTTTACCCATCAAACAATAGAATAAACCATGCTTAGTATTGGATGGTTGACGATTCCCACTTTTTGGGTGATGAATTTAACAAAACATAATATAATGATAATTAAATCAACATTAATGTTTTAACCTTGCAAACTAATTGTGTGAATAAACTATTTTGTTTTGGTCGAAAACGTTTTCATCCTTCTTAAAATTTCCACCAATAAACACATCAAGCCCAACAAGGTGAAATGTCATTATGTCATGTGGTAATGGGTTTTACAACGGTTTATTTTAAAATGTAATTAGTGTTCCCCACCATTGATGCCCATCACAAGTGGATATAGCATAACAAAAAACATAACTAATAGATGTCCCATGGTCCATCTAGGAAAAAGCCTTAAAAGGTACTTGAATAGGACACTAAAATTTCTTCCATGCAAAAATCTTACTAAATCATTGATTTATTTTATATTTGTTGAATGTTTGCCTTGTTGTTTATTGATCTATTACAAGTGCTTTATCTTCCTTTCTTTTATAAATTGAACAAAAGTCCCACAAAGTTTCAATTGTTGAACTTTACTTGAACAAACCATGCCTAATATTGTTTCATTACCACCCAACATTGATCTTGCCATAATCTAGAGGATTCTCTTTGATGTTGGTTGTTTTACAATCTTGTCATTTTGGTTGTCATGTACGAATGCCTTCAAGTTTCCATTGACAATTATTCATGCTCAATTCAACATAATAAACTAGTGGATTAGCAAGAATGTGGGCAACACACATATCATAACATTTTAATCAAGTTGAACCTTTTACAAGTTATGTTTTTTTTTGTAATGGGGCCCTATTTCCATCAATTGATTAGCAATAACATTTGTAAAATTGTTTGGCCAACTTTGTGAGAAACCAAATGTCATCTTCAAAAATAATTATTTCATCAAAGATGGTAGAGGAATGGGTAAAATTAATGACAATGATTTCATACCAATCTTGAAAGCATTCAACTTGCAAGGTTTTGAAAGACACAGTAAGTGCTTAAAATTTTGAAATGGAAATTGTTTTTTCAAACAATTTGGAGGAATATAGAAAGGGAAACAAAATAGTTGTTGAATCCACTATAAAATATTTTGTTAAATCTTGATAAGAAACTTGATGAAAGGTCAAAAATGGGAGTTTTGATGGTATATGCACAACATTGTACTCTATTTGATTTAACAAAAATTTAAAATTTACATCTATTATATTCATCAATGTTATTTGATTTTTATTTTCCTTGGTTCATAAAATGTTCCTTGGTTTTGATTTACAAGATATGCTTGGGGCATCAATGGATAGATCTCCAAGCACCTTGGGGTGGGCATTATATGAATTCAACCTGCATCTTGAAATTATGAGGAAGGCACAAAAAGAACTTGACAAAGTTGTAGGTAAGAATAAGTTTTTGTTATATTCAAATCTTCCCAATTCATCTTACAAAACATTATTAAAAAAACTTTTGTTTACACCCTCCAATTCCATTGGCAATCCCTCATTTTAATACTAAAGATTTTCAAATTCCAAACTACAAAATTCTAGTGAACACAAATGTCCTAATTAATATACAAGCTATTGATAGTGATTCTAAAACATGGAAGAAACCTTTAGAATTTGATCTTGATTGATTTTGTGCTTCTGATATCAACATCAAAAGGTCAAGTTACAACCTATTACCATTTGGATTAGGCTGTCAACAATACCTTGGTTTGGATCTCACCCATTCATGGTGCAATATAGTCTTGCAATAATTCTTCATGTGTAAATGATTGGTCTCCACAATTGGACATTAAATCAAAGGACAAGAATATGATGGAGGGTGTTGGAGCAATTTCTTTAATAATTCATCCTCTTGTTACAATTGCAAAGCCTCATTTGCTAATTGAAATATACAAGCAATTCATTTAGATGGGCAATGGAGGTGAGTAGTTTGGGTGGCTAGCAACAGAGATTTTTCACACGAAGATAATGCATGATTTATGAGTTTGTTTTTCATTGTTGATTGTTTGAATAGGATTGAAAATTCTTGATCACCTAATATACATTGCATTTTATCAAATCTTAATCAACCACCTAATAATGTAAAAAAAAAAAAACCATTTCTAGGTAGGCATTGATCTAGACATTTTACAAGAGAACTAATTACAACATTAAAAATGTCTAGTGAAACAAATCAAAATCATTCCATTTATGATTTTTTTTTTTATATAATGTTTTGTTGCCAGAATCAATATCTAATAGTTTAGTGATGATACTTATGTAGCTAAATTCATTGCCTTTTTCCAAGGGTGATCTATGAGACAGAACTTGAAAACTTTAATTTAGACTTTGAAATGATGCCATAATTTTTCACAACTCTAATAAGCAATGTTTTGTTTTTTCAAGAATTTGATGAGTGAATGGTGATAATCAAGAATAAGTTATAGATGTAGAATTTTTCTGGCATCCTTGTATGTTTATGACTACCATACCTTGTTCAAAATCCAGTGAAACTTTGCACTATTTTCTTAAATACCTAAAATATATGGTGAGGAAAAACCCCCAAAATCCTCATTTGGTATCACTTTCTCCATCAAAAACAACTTGAGCATGTGAAAGTTCATCACAAGAAATAACCACTCCTAACAAGCCTTTAAAACATGGTTATAATTTTCACGTCTCCTACCCTCATTGGCCTCCTCACTCTAACAATTTCGGGCAGACCTTTCAAAATCAAGGCTAGCATACATTAGATGGTATTTATTCTCCTGAATTGGTGTAAAAAATACAAATGGGAGGAGGAATGAAATATACTACACTAATTACCAAATTATCAATTGACATTTGCCCTCTGATAACACTGGTCAATTTTGACCATGTTACACTACCATTAGACATGCTACTATAACCATAAAGAACATGATATAGTGATTGACAAGACACATTATTGGAGTCACTAGTAGTCCATTGTTGCTTTGACATGATTTTCACTAAGATCCTCATCAAGAACAAGTTCCCTAAGGCCACATGCATTCATCCACCCTTTAGCAATTGTAATTCCATTGATTCAAAATGTCGCATTTCCTTCCACATCACCGCCTCCTTCCAATTCCAAGAACCTTGGCATTACTTGCGTGACTTTTTAACCTACGCAAATGAAATAATTCAATTTGCAAAGGACCATCCTTGTAACCAAAGGAGTGATTTTGAATGTCATCCTTGGCCTTGTTAAAAAGTGCATCAAATGATTCATCATTGTACATGTTAAGTTTTCAACCCCATGCATCATGACATCCTTCATAACATGACTTGACATTAAACCTTGGACATTGGATTATCTAACATTAAGCAAAATGTCTTTTATTGGCCAAAAACCCCACATAGTCCAAGGTCTTTAAAACATTGTGCAAAGGGATTCGAAAAAAACAATTTTTCAAAGACCTTCATAATAAGTTGAAAACTATAGTAATGTGATTTTCAAGTCCAAAAGCACCAATATATTGATGACAATTTTGCACCCTTGCAATGTCCAAGACCAATGCACATCCTTTAAAGTGCAAATATGTGTGTCCATATAATTAATTATAAACATAGTGAAAGGAAAAAAATTCCCATATACATGAGATTATAAGATTCTATATTCTTGTCTCATTTGAACATCTAGCAAAAGTCATCAATTACGATTGTAACATGTTTTTGAGTTTTATGTCTTTCCACCACACTTGCAAGCACAATAAGAATCATGTGATTGCTTGATACTCCACACAAGAATGAAATAGAGGGACTCAATTCACACATTTGTTGTAAGGTGGAGACAATCGAATGACCACCTAATTCTCTTCACCTTGAAACAAAGGAAATTAGGTCTAGCCACTTTATTCAATTTGCATGTTTTTGTGAGGTGGAGGCAATTGGGCAAATGGCCCATTCATTTCCCCTTTGTTATGAGGGGAAGGAAATGAATAAAACTCAAATTTTAATGGATAAATTTTTTACACTTTCATGGATAAAACATCATGAAATTTCAATATGCCATAAAGATAATTTTTATTCCATTCATGAACGCTTATCTAAACTTCATTCTTAAAATTTCATCTACATGTTATGTTAGTTCTTTGTGTTAGTCATGTTGGTTTAAAGATTCCATTGTTGTTTAATGCTTAGATATATATATATCATTGCACTTTTGGGGTTAGGGGTAAAAGTTAGTCATGTGACAAAGGAACATGATAGGTGGCACGAGTTTTGTTAGTCACAAATTGTCACTAGATTGGATTGTAGTCCTACCTAATCCCATGTTTTCACATTACAAATCATGGATGATATTTGGATAACTTTCATGGATGGAATAAAATTTTATGGATGATCTTCATTTCATCATGAAAATTCATCAAATTTTATCCATGAATGTTCATCCATAAGACCAATTACTAAACTATTTTACCAAGTTCACTTTAGTTTCTTTCCAATTCCATCACTATAAGAATTCATGACTTATTTGATGAGGAAAACCAATCAAAAACCAAACAAAAGTGACAAAAGCCAACCCAACCCAACCAAATAATCATTTCGATCAAATCATGTTGAACATATACATTTTGACAACAAGTTTTTTTTACTAGTAAAATTGGTGGATCTTTGACTAGTCAAATGAGATAATAATATTTGGGCAACCCACAAAAAATTGAAACAATTTTATTAAAAAATGAATGACGAAAATAATAAGAATAATACTTATGCTAATAATTAATTTCCTAATTAATTGATTACTTTCAATTCATTGATTCATTTACCTAACTATGTTAATAATAATTCATAAAATAATTAATAATTAATTCATTTGTATATATATACTTATTCTACCCTACTATGCACCTATGTGTTATAATGTGTGGTATATGTTTGGAATTGGAATTGAACCTTGATTTCCATGGCCAAATGTCAATGTCTTTACCAACCAACACCACATGTTTTTGTAACATAATGTGTCAAATAATAAATATAACATGTTTCTTCCAAGTCATTTTATTAGTCTAATTTTTTATATGCGTTTTTCTTTTCAATTTTTTTTACCTACCTACCACTTACCAACCACCCTCCTACCTATTATTAATTGAACTTTTTATAAATATTTCATCAATATTTTTTTTTGGTCATTCCCATGTTCATATAACTAACTTAATCATCATTTTTTTTTGAAATTATAACATTTTTACCTTTAGACCATACATCAATTTGTTGTTTTGCACCATCAATTTCAACTTATCCATATCTAAAAAAGATGCATGTCTTGTGCATGAGCATAAAACCTAAGCTTGGAACTTAAAAATAAATATGATTTTAATCCACCTACATGGATAAATTTATTCATAGGTGAATGATTTCATATGGATGATTGTCAATTTTTCATCAATGAATTTCATTTATGACTTGGAATAAATAAATAAATAAATAAATCATTGGATTAAATTCATCCATGGTTAGAAAATAAATAAATTCAAAATTATTTATTTCAATTTTCATTTGTTGTCAAAATATGAATATTTCAAACTTCAATGCCATTTAAGAATGATGGATAATGAAATTGTGATAATAAGGGAAAATATGATGATGAGACCATAATATTTTTAAAAAATTTGTTTAAATTTTTTTGTCAACAATGTTAAAAAATTTAAAAATTATTATCATGGGATGAGTATTACCTCCCCCCCCCCTTCACATTGTTGACAACAATGTTATATATGTATTTTGTGAAAAACTAAAACACCTTGAAAATAAATAATTAGTAAAAAAACCCCATTGTCATCTGTGATAGTAGGTTGTTTAAAAAAGCTAATTAAGGTGCCTAAGATTGAATTTTATTTTATTTCAAAAACCCATTGTCATCAATGACTTTAGATAATTTAAAGATATTTAAAGCATTCAAAATTCATCATTGTTAATAACACTAGTTAGATTTGAAGAAAGAACGAAAAAACAAAACCTTCCATTGTGATCATCAACACTTATAAATAGGTTTGAGGGGAGTTGTGGCAAATTTGGAGAGGGAAAAAGAAAAACCCATTATCATCAATGACACTCGATTAGTTTGCTTAGCAATAATAAATAAATAAACGACCATGGGGTGGATGTTAGCATAATAATAGTAATATAGTTAAAACATATTCAAACTAATGGCATTTAAAACCATAACCATCAAATACATTTATAATGAAAGTTACATTATATTATTCAACATATGATATATCATATAAAATTAGACTATGTTTCAAATTTTAATTTATCAAAAATTATGGAATTTTTTTTTAATCAATAATAGTTTAATGATAAAATCAAACATTCATCCATAATTTTGATGGAAGTTCTATTTATTAAAACATGCAAATTCAAAAAAATAAATCCATATATTAGATGAATGAAATATCCATTCATCTATAATGAAGATGAATGTTTACATTCATCCCCATGTTTGTTACTAAGTTTTTATGTATAACATTCATTTTGTGATTAAATTCTTGTGTTTTATTTGCATGTGTATGAAGGAAAAAACATTTTACGATCCCAAGTTCCAACTCTAAGCTTTAGGCTAAGGTTCTACACTCATGCAACAACTTGCTTCCATATCTAGATAAGTTCCCAAATGAAAGATGTTGCTTTTATTAATTCAACTCCTTTATTGTTGCAACTTTTCATATTTCCCCAACTTTTTCATCAAATTTCAAAAATCTTGTGGCCTATAGATTGGGCATTTGCAAAAAACAATCACCTTACCAAATAATAGGAATATATTGTTAGTTTTTTAAAGTTATGGGTATGTGATCCATGCTTGAAGGGTGTCGAAGTCTTGGAGTGTTTTAAGGCCATTGTAGGAAAACTAATGACATTTAATCTAACATTGTCCCACCAAGAAATTCATAGGTGGTGGTGGTGGTGGGAAAGAGATTGGATTTGGTTGGACACTTGAAAAGGAATTGTGTTTGTGTTTACTTGAGATGCTTTTGGATTGGGAGGAGTGAGGTAAATAATTTGAAAGGTTATTGCAAAACTATAATATATTTTTCATCATTAGTGCACTAAGTGCAATGGTCAATTACAAAATCTAACTTTTTATAGACCACAAAAGTAAGAATAGATTTTTTAAATTCTTATAATATGAATAATTGGTAGGCTTGTTCATAAACAACTCATTCAAAGTGGTTGTGAGGTTGATGTTTTTGTCACAAGTAGCTTGGTTGACATTTATGCAAAATGTGGGAGTGTTGAAAAGGCTTAGAAAATGTTCAACAAAATGCTATTTTGATATGTGGTAACTTCAATTACCATATTTGGGGGATGTGTGATACATGGGCATGGCAAGGAAGCTTTAGTTACACATTTTGAACGAATATGTGAAGAAGGTGTATATTCAAATTATATCACTTTTGTATGCCCTATGTTAGCTCATATCCATGCATGTCTAATGAATGTAAATGCCCATTATTATGTTTCAATGGTCATTGACTATACGAATATTTCTACAAACTTGGAACATCAAACCTATATGGTTGACCTTATTGGTTGTGGAAACTATTTGCAAGAGGTAGAGATACGGTCATGGCAATGCGTTGTAAACCACGTGGCTTGATGGCTATATAACTTTACTTGGTGTTTGCAAAATTCATGGTAATGTGGAGATGGTAAAATGTGTTGCTAGACAAATTTTTGAAATTGAACTTGACAATGCTACTAGTTATGTGTTGTTGTGAACCATCTTTGTTGTTGTTGGCCACATGAATCTTTCTAAAAATGTTGAATGGCATAGGAAAGAAAAAAATGTGAAGAAACCATTGGGTCACACCTAGATTGAAATGAATAATGAGGTGTATATGTTTGTATAGTAGAGGATGAAGACCACCTTTACATCATTAGAATTCATGGAAAATTGCAAAGATTGTTCTAGGGCTCATGCATGATGCAAGGTACATTCCTTGTATCAAATTCATTTTGCATGATGTGGAAGAGAAGACAAAAAGGAAAGTATTTGTGTCATCATAGTGAGAATCTTACTATTTCATTTTAGCTTATTAACACAACTATTGGTACTTTTGTTCGAACTTTTAAAAAATGTGGATTTGTGAGTATTGTCCTGTGTCAAAAAAGTTCATCTCAAATTTAGTTGGGGGAGTAATCATGGTGAGAGATATCAATAGCTTTCATCACTTGAAAATGGTGTTTGTTCTTGTATGGACTATTGGTGATGCTAGTAGTTTATCTTTTCAATTGATGTATCAAATTCATTTTGTTTGGGGGATGTCTAGTGGTATTATACCACAATCTAAAGTTCAACACCATTATCAGATGTGGTACCATTGTCTTGTTAATCATTGTATCAAGTTCATTTTGTTCTTAGCATGTCTAAGGATATAGTACCACAATTAAAAGTTCAACATAATTATTCAATGTGGTACCACTGAAAAGGTCAGCAAGGAGCTTGCCCATTTTGTTTCCCCCCTCTACCATTCGAACCACTTGGTTGTAGTCCTTTTTTGGTAGATATTGTATGTGTGAAATTATTTTGGAAATTGAGTGAATGTGGAAACCATTAAATTGATGACCAATTTTAACACTTTCCTTTGTTAACCTAAACCATTGTTTCTTTATAGATTCTATTGGAAGTGGCTTTGGTGGCTACAATGTGCTTCATTTGGTAGATGAAGTCTAGGTGAAACCAACCTTGGGTGAATCAGCAAATGTACATTAGTAGTATGGTCTAGTGGTGAAAAGTGTAATTGCTTCTAAACATTATTATATACTATTTCCAAGCAAAAATATAACATTTTATGGTTCAGATGTAATCACTAGGAGGTTTTGCTAAGGAAGGTGCAGGCACTAGGGTCCAATCACCGGGAGTATTTCTACCTCCAACATGTAAATTTCCTCGCTCTCCGGTACCAGTGCCAGTGGCAGACCACTTCGTGATGAAATTCAAAGTGTTTAGCAACAAGTTCAATCCCCAGATTCCTGTGTCAAGGTCAGGATAAACTCCACCACCACCAGCCTCATTTCCTTCACTAGGCGTACCTCGCTCTGCGATTTCCGTGCCAGGCCACTTCATGATGTTGAGCTTCATAAAGTATTCCCACAAGTTCAATCCCAACATTCCTGTGCCAGGGTCATTACTTTTAGCATAAACTTGACCAATATCAAGGTGATGCTCTTCTGGCAGTGTAGTTGCTACACCTTTGACTACGAAGTTGCATAAATTGCCAACAGTCAAATTTTGCAGGAACTTTTCTATCACGAAAAACAATGCAACTCTCAACAATACAGGTGCACTTTGTGCTTTTACCTGCTCAGGTGGAGAGATTCTCATCTTTTCCATGATGACTGACATTTCCCAATTTTGCATGGAAATTGCACCTTCAAACAAATTTTCCTCAAGGTTTTCTCACAATCTTGTTCACTCCCATTCGCCAATAGCCTCTGCAACTATCACATTTTCTCAAGTCAAGAAAACTGTTGCAAAATCAAGTCATACCCCCACAATTTGGGCCATTTTTTTCACATCTTGGAAGAGAAACTGTACCCCACCTTCAAATATCCTAGCTGCAACAATTACTCTTCACAAATGTTGCACCCCTTCAAAAAATTTGGGCTCACTGATAGAGTTCATTGAAATATTGTATGCTCCACGAATGTTGTATGACTTCTCACAAAGGTGTGTTAATAATATTGGATATATATATGCAAGTTGGTGCTGAGGCATGACAAACCCCACTTGTTACCACTTTTGAAATTTCTCATACACACTCAGAAAAGCAAAAAATATGTAGATTTAAATTTGTAGCAAACAAAGATCTAGTTTCACCAAAAAAACAAGATGCTTGCAATTACTATTTGTCATAAACTACAGACAATGTTAATGTTGTATACATGAGTTTAAATTTTAAGTTCATATATAATCCAAAACAAATGCAACCATGATAGAAGCCAAAAAAATTCAATTGTTGGAAAATAATTTCATTATACACGCTTGGGTAATAGGTGTAAAGCCTTGCTAATTTGAGTTAAATTACCGATTCTTCTTTCTAGCATTCGAAAGGTCCACATTCACACCTTTTGACGTTTTAATTAGTGTACCAAACATCTTGATCATTCTTACAGTTAAAATTTCGCATTAGGGGTAACAGCATAACCTTTTTTTGTATGTTCAGTGACTACTAGACTACCACTTCAACGTCAAAAAGTTTGTTTCTATCAATTTTATTCAGACTATAGGTGACCCAGGACATTTAGCAACTACAAACAAAGAGTGTGATCGTTAATGAGATTGCAATTGACTCTTCTGTAAGAGCAAAATCGACATTTCTTTATTTGTAGTTGCTTCTATTCAACTAAGGATGTAGAAGTTATTGTAGGTGAGAAGAATAGGCACTAGAGCACTCACCACCATTTGACACAATTCCAGAAGCAGTCTGTACACTCGCCTCTGTTTGCTTCCAGGTATCCACTTAGCTCCAGGATACCAGTCTTTCCTTACATGCTTGTCTTCCCATACATGCTCTTTAATCCACTGCCATTGAATCATTCCCATAACCTATGCACAACTCTCATCAAAACTTAGCCACACGTAGGACCACGTAGTTCTTGAGGTTTACAAGAACGAGAATATCTAGAGTGAGAATACCAGAGACATTAGACCACCAGAGCTTTCCGAATTGGTGCAAGTACAATATATACGTACATCATGTGTGACATTATTTCCGTAGATGTCACTATCAATGTGTAAGCCCCGAACTGGAGGGATTCAAGATCAGATTGTCACTTTTGATGTCCCGCAACGTCCTCCCCCCCAAAAACTTTTCAATGTCCCGCAACGTCCACACCTTGAAAAAAATTTCAGTATCCCGCAACATCCTCCCCCGGAAAAACTTTTCGATTTCATAGCTCTTGTCTTTGTCTGAATACAAAGTAAAACCTTTCAAATTCCTCACTAATGCCCCTGCCCCAGTGGAGCTGGTCACCACCTCTTTCATGGCCTTGAGAAACAAGTCATTTAGCACTAGTGCTCCATAGCCAAGGCCAATCAGCGCAAGAGACTGATGATTCTTGCATAGATCCC
>Ga0209611_10001578_pt1 | contig 39239 bp, 32 predicted proteins | sample S1TSphgellanicum_3_FD_187693 | JGI IMG/M metagenome (GOLD analysis project Ga0209611, IMG submission 187693) | Host-associated microbial communities from peat moss isolated from Minnesota, USA - S1T2_Fc - Sphagnum magellanicum MG (SPAdes) (version 2) | ecosystem: Host-associated > Plants > Peat...
TTTTTTTTTCCCCCCCCCCCCCCCCGGTCCCTCCCTGTGAGCATAGCTACTTGAAAAAACATGATGGAAAGCTGTTGTGATCACAGCAGCCTGATGGAAAGATCTCCTTATTGGTTGTGAATGGGCAGGGAGCTGCTGGGCTTTTTCAAGCATAGGGGCGATCGAAGGCATCAATGCAATCAAGACTGGGGAGCTTCTCCCACTGTCAGAGCAAGAACTGGTGGATTGCGACCGCAAGTACAACCAGGGATGCAATGGTGGCCTCATGAACTACGCCTTTGAGTTCATCATTGCCAATGGTGGCATTGATACAGAGCAAGATTATCCATACACAGGTTTCAATGGCCGCTGCAATTTCACAAAGGTGATAAATCTTTCTCTCTCTGTCTCCCCCCTAAACCCTTCATCATGCCTGTTCTTGAGCTCGTCATGTCTGCAGCCTCCTGGTCTTCTTACAAGTAGTACCTATCTAGAGCTGCTCTTTCTTTCTTTACTCCTACAGGAACTGTGCATGGAAACCTTGAGCATCAACAACAGGGTTTTGTTTTGCACCATGAGATTGCTTGTGGAGATTTCTCTGTAAACCCCTAAACCCTAAACCTCTGCAATTCTGTTGATATGTATGTATATGTTCTGTTCTCCAAGTCCTTTACATTGAGAAGTGTACAGTCTGATAGTGTTCTTCTCTGCTGGTTTTTGTTTCCAGAAAAATACACATGTGGTCACTATTGATGGTTATGAGGATGTACCCGCAAACGATGAGGGGGCTTTGAAGAAGGCAGTTGCTAGCCAGCCTGTCAGTATTGCCATTGAGGCTGGTGGTCGGGACTTTCAATTGTATTCAGGGGTATGTAAGAACAGAGCACATTTAGATTGGAATTTGAGAATTTCTGTATGTTGTTTTGAACTGAGAATCTGATTTGCCAGTTTTGTTGCTTTTCTGGGGTTTTTGTTTGATTGGTTTTGGTTGTGTTTTTAGACTTCTGACTTGGAGAGAGTGGGCTGTTTTTTATTAGGGCGTATTCACTGGAGACTGTGGCACTGACCTCGATCATGGAGTGCTGGCGGTTGGCTATGGCAGTGAGGATGGACTAGACTATTGGATTGTGAAGAACTCATGGGGTGTCTATTGGGGCGAGAGTGGCTACCTCCGTATGCAACGTAATATTGGTGCCAATGACTTTGGGTTATGTGGCATCAACATTGAGCCTTCTTATCCAACAAAGACAAGTCCTAATCCACCTAATCCTGGTCTCACTCCACCATCACCAACACTCCCTGAAGTGGTGGGCACTCTTCCTTGGATGCTTATTGATTTTTTAGCCCTTTTGTTGTGATTTGTTCTGTCTCCTGCCATCTCAATCACAGCATTTTTTGAAGGATTGATTTTCATGACATGAAGTGAATCATGATGTTACTACTCTTAGCTTGAATGCTATAGTGATGCTGGTGGTTTGTTGTAAAAAACCGTTCACAGGTTTGTGACAAATGGCGCACGTGCCCTGCTGAGAACACTTGCTGCTGCACATTTCCTATTGGAAATTTGTGCCTGGGATGGGGTTGCTGTTCCCTTAATTCAGCCACCTGCTGTGATGACCACTACCACTGCTGCCCTCATGAGCACCCTGTCTGCAACTTGGAAGCTGGCAAGTGCTTCAAGGTCAGTGATGTGTTGTAACCCATCTCCTCTGGATGCTTTGAAAGTAGGTGTGTCTTGGCATGATGGTCAGGGAGGAGGTTGTGCAACTGAAACTGCATGCAGGCTTCTAAATCATTTTACCAACTTCCAGTAGCTCATTTCTGTTGAAGGGTTTTATGGGTGTGTCTTTTTGTTTACAATGGAAGCACTAGCTATCTGCTTATTGTGATGGAACCTAACCTTTGGTGAAGATTGGAAACAGAACTGCTTTCAGAGACAAACCACTTTAAAGTAAATTTGTATATCTACTCACAGCTGTGTACCTGTCAGTGGGGTGATGAGAAGATAGGTGTGGAATTAATGAAGCGAACTCCAGCAAGTATGAACTGGCCTGCATTCCGCCAGTCAATGGGACGCAAGTCAAGCACCTCCAGCAATAACAAGGTTCTATCAACTGCAACATCTGAACAAATTGCATCCCAGTGAAAAGCTGTAGGAGGTGACAATGGTCTCAGGTCTCTGCTGGAGTCTTCAAGAAGGTTGGGGTGGTTTGAGGACAATTCCAAATTGTAAGGCACTGGGGAATTGGCATTACAGGCAAGCACAATGTAACATACTGATGTAAGCATCATACACTCTGTGCAGGCAGTTGTTAGTGTGGTGCTCATATGGTTCACAAACTGTGAAGTAAAAAACACATAACAACTGTGGTGGACCACTGTAAGTACTCTTGGGTCAAAACATCTTCTGCAAATGTAGGAACTTAGCACTTTATGTACAGCTTGGGTTGAATCTTTGATAGAGCTCAGATCCCATAGGTTGTTGAGGTAGTTTGAAGAGTCTCCATTTTCTAAGGTGGATTAGCAAACTGTGTGCAGATGTTATTACAGCAATATAGGTACTTCTGCAATAGAAAATCGGTATGGGTACACTACTACAATAGAATCCACAGAGGTTTTCAGGTTTGTCTGCAACCTAGAAGTAGTGACTTTTGTTGGTCTACAGTTAAAAGTCTTTGATAGGCCCACTGTATATATAAGAAAACCAGTTCAGTCCATTGCAGCTCATCCATTGTTTATTATTATCCATGTGACACAAAGTGTGATCATTTGGGGCTGGGGGCTGGTTATGGCCACATTTAGCATTGGTATATGAAAACCATGAAAATTCAAATTACTATTGAACAAAATTATCATATCATTGAGTTATGAAATCTCAAACCCAAAAAATAAATGCCTAAAACCACAAATAATTTTTTGTTTTTTGAAGTTGGGAATCCTTGGGAAGAGATCGGACAATGGAGGAAGAACCAGCTGTTGATAATAAAAGTGCCTTGAGGGTTGATCTAATTTGAAACCAAAGAGTCAAAATGTTTGTTGCAAACAAACATGAACTTATTACAACATTTGTTCAATGAAGGTAATAACAAAAGAATGTTGGAAATGGTGTCTTGAGAGAGATGATTGGATTTGACATGAGAGAAGGGAGGACAAAGTGGGAACTCTGGCAACACTCCGTGAGGCAAAAGATTGGATCTTTTAAACTTCAACAAAACCCAAGGACTTTTTGATTTTCTATTCACTCATATTTCTTGCACAACGCTTGAGAATCTCTTCTTGCTTCACAAAGGACAAATTTGTTACTGCGTCTTTCTATAGCTTCCTGTAAACATAAAGTTCACAAAGGACAAATTTGTTACTGCGTCTTTCTATAGCTTCCTGTAAACATAAAGTTCTAAGACGAGGACCTTCTACAGTTAGTACTTCTAGAAAAGGAGGTGATTATGATAATCAAATTTTGGTCATAATAAATAACCCAAAAAGAACCGACACCCAGACAGTGTATTACTTCTTGGGTCAAGAAAGAAATACACAATTTGTTCCTCATTTCACATTCAAGAATTGCTCCCCAGTTATGAGGCATTCCCACCATTGAACTTGTAGAGGTGAAGATTGATCCCATCAACTTGTGTTGAACGAGCAGGAACCCAAGGCTTCAAAGGGCCAACAAAAGGAAACCACATGAGCACCAGAAGGTAATTGTTCTTGTAAGACTGGGAGCAGATGACTATTTCCTTTCACACTCAGACAGAGAGTTAGAACAGACTATATTGATCAGATGTCCCATACCTTCTTGTGCCAGGACATCCAGGACATATGAATCATAGATCATTGCATTCTGTGTCCTGCACGTCTAGATCTACATGCTACAAAGCCCCCATCCCCCATTCAGAACCTTGTCATCAGCATGATGGGTGATTCTTCAAACTGATGCAACGTTGTGCCTTCCTTCCAATTCCACTTTCTTTCTAAGCTTTTTGGTAATCCTGCAGCTTCTGGCATTGATTATTAAGATGCTTCCTCGAGATGCTGCTTCCTCCAATCTTTAAGGTCCTTAAATCTGCTCTAGAATCATCCCAAGATTGCTTGTATAAAATCATTAGCTTTTTATATCTATCTCACTGGTTCACCCTTTTCCTGTCCTTCTGCAGACATAAGAAAATCTCTCGAAATTCTGATACTTTCAGCAGGTATCAGTTTGGATGTGTACCTCTGAAAAGAATTTGTTTGGATCATGTGTGTACTTCAGCCAAGAATTTTGTTCAAGCATACTAAATGTTGTTCTTCTCTGTGACTTTGAAGGAGGATTTTGAAGTAATTATGCACTCTCAGTCAAGGCCTCATCCTTTTTCTTTTTCATGGTGTGCCATCCTTTCAAGATGTGAAAATTTTCTCAGAACCAGTTTATTAGAGTCGGACATGTATTCTTCACGTGGGTCTGAGGTTTTCAGTTCTAATTAGGATAAGAATTAGAAGCTTTATTAGAATCACATCACATAAGCTTCACCTAATTACTTGAGTTGTAATAATTTCTTAGAAACCAAAGTTTGTAAAATTTAGGGATAGTTGAACCGAGTGCTCTTTAATCTTTGCTAATTAGCTCCGATTTCATATTCCAACAATGTAACATTCTAGACACTTTCAATTTCGAATCCTTCAACAACAAAAAAGTGTGGCAAGAAAGTTCTTAATTCTCTTCATCATACTTACTCAATTCCTATAAACACAAATTTGTATTGTAAAAGCAAATCAAGTCTAAACTATGTCAACCTCAGCCTAAACTAATAAATTTGTTAGGTAGTTTATGAAGATGGACATAAACACAAAAACTTATAACAATGTGAAAGCATCCACACTGTTTGTAAGTTTCAGATCTGAAGATGGGTATCATTTTCCCACCTTGAACAAATTTTGCAAAATTCGCTCAGATTATGCAAAGTTTAAATTGTTGGATTGGATTTCAAGTTTCACTTAGTTGTTTTTCTATGTCTCCAAAGACTCAGATTTATACACTGGCAAATGGGTTTTGCATAACAATGATGAATTTGATTTGTATATAGATTGGCCCTAAATGGAGCACATGTGATCACGTAATATTGCTAAGCTAATGTCGGCTAGTTGTCTTTACCAATTTTGTGTGTGTAAGTGTCAATAGTCGTATATGGTGTACAATTTTATGTAAGTGTAAATGATTTACACTTACATGTCCCAACTTTTTACACTTACACTTATATTGTTTTTGTGTATAAATTTTTTAATACATTTACACGGTCATGTGTAAATGTTTTGGGGCATATAAGGGTAAGTGTATAAATTATATATTTTTAATGATCATACCTTCTTGCAAATTCATATTAATTAATTGTGTGTGCATGTTTTGATGGTTTTTAGTTTTTTTTTTTTTTGCAATCGGCTATTTGATTGGTCTATCACCAAAAACTTTTGAAATCTCCCCCCTCCCCAAGTAAAAATCACAATTTTTACATTTTCTTACACTTACGTTATTTTACACAACCATGTAAAACTATATAAATGTATTTGTTTTACATTTACATTATTTTACATGGTTACATAAAATCATATAAAATGTATTTATTTTTACATTTACACTTATGTTGTTTTACACAACATAAAATAAGGTTTACAAAGTTTTACTTTTACAATTACACCATTTTACACTTACATGAACCTAAATAGATATTAGACACTTATGCAGAGTGTATCTCAACCATTCACACACAGCATTGGTCTTGACCATGAGCTTGTACAAAGACATTGAAAAGTACTACAATTCAACATTTTTATTTTTTTTGTTTGTGTCATGGGTTCTTCTAGCTAGTCACACTTAATTGTATTATTGCTTGAAATCACAGTTCTAACCTGCCAGGATTACAAATGGAAAACAAAAATTATGTTAATTTTCTTAACAAAGGCATATATTGAATCTCCTGAACAAGATTAAACCTCCATTATGTTTGTAAGGGCAAATCAAAAGAAAAAGATTAGGGCTTTAAAGACAACTTGAGATGATTATTTGATAGCATAATATTCGGCTTCTATGTAGATAAACTAGAAGAAGAAATTAGATCATGTGAAATATTTAAAGTTAAAAATTTTATTTTAAATCTAATTTTATTTTGTAGGAAGCTGAAGGATTGGAAGAGGACTAATTATTATTATCTATAAGTTCATATGATCAGGAAGTAGTTCAGAGCCCGTGATAGTAGTAATTTGCACACTAGTGCTTGAATGCTGACAAACAATCAAAGCAACTGTGGTGCCAAATCACACCCGCAAAGTTATGTAACAACAGATCAAAAACAATCAACAATAATTATATGGCAATCAACAACAGATCAAAAATTATAGATACTAGATGAACTTGGCAGTTCCTTTTGAAGGTGTGAAATAAAATTCACAATCTTATGAAATATTTTCAAACACATGATGAAAAAAAGTTGCAACAGTAACTGATTATAACTTTTCTAGTTTAATTTAAATGGAGAGGATTACTGAGGTGTAGAGATCAAGGTTTATATTTCACCTAGTACCTAAACCTAATAAAGAATGTTGCAAGACTCCGTGTGTTGCACAATACACAATTCCTTGTTACTTGCATTTAAAATTATATTCTCAGAGGTGAAGTTAGACAATTAATTTCACATAAGGGAAGGAATCATCCAAGATCAGTTCCTTGTGATTGTTTCTGAGTTTTATACAAAAAATTAATTACAGGATAGAAATTGATTTGTGGTTTCTTAACCAGCCTTGAGAACTATGGTGGAGATCATATCAATATATATATATACTAAACAATGTAGGTATTAATTGTTTGTAGGTTCAATTAGTAGATTAAAAGTTCTAAATTCGTGAGCTCTTGTATTGTTTTGCATTTGTTTGTTAAATCATGTCTCCTCTACATATTAGCAATAGATGTTTTGTTTGATTGATGATTATTACTTTGGAAAGCAAGTTTGTTTGACATTTTTATAGGATGATGTATACTTTGATTCATGTGTTTTTCTTGTTCATATTTCATTCACAATTTAAATGTTCATATTTGTTTAACTATGATTAACATAAAACACGTGATATATTGGAGCAACTATATATATATATATATATAATTTTTATTTTATTTTTAAAAATTCAATTCAAATGTTTTTCTAGGCAAAAAGATTCATGATTCTTAAATAAATTAAACACATTGACTCGTTTGAACTCATTTTGGACCTTTAGCACTTTCATATTCAGGGTGGAAAATCCTTCTCACTAGTAGTCAAAGCATATACAATACAACGTATGTTCCTTCAAACTTTAAAAAAAATTGTTTTAATGAAATATGAACTTTTGCCTAGAATGGCAACCTAGCCTAATGAGGCATATCATTATTTGCACTATTCATCATTAGATATGAATTTTGGGTTGATTTAAATTAACAATTAGTGAAGATGTGAACATTGATCACCACAAATGGGGTGAAATGTAAGGTTCATTCTTATTAAAAAATGACTACTAGTAGTAATGTTCATTTTTGTTGTCAAACTCACAATGCAATGCTTTGCTTATGTTGTCTTGCTTGTAATGAAAAAGGTAAGGCAAGATGGTATGTTAAAAATCCATAGTTGAATACTATATTACACGCCATTCTAAGTTGGCATTGTTTCACTCATGGTGATAAACTATGAAAAGCTCTCTACTCGACCCACTATTTGGTTTTGGTGTATTATCAAAGTTGTGTACCTTGGCAATAAACAGTTGTAAAGTGTGATGCAATGCTAACGGTCATGGCAAGAGAAAAGAAAGTACAACTTAATATTGCACAAGCATGTTGTTTCTGTGGCCTATTCTCATTGAAGCAAGTTTTCCAAGGATGAACTTGGATGTTAAATCTTTGAATATGTTTCTATTCATAATTTGGCTTCATATATTATTGGGTGAAAGCATGATAAAGTATGCCAACAAGGGATACTTTTTCTTTTTTTTTGAAAAAATTGATAAATTATGTCTTAATACATTGAACGTATGAATATTATTTATTTCAATGGTTGATGAAAGGACATTCTTTGAATTCATTGCATAATATTGAAAAATCACATGTTTTAATATGCATTTGAGTACATTCTTAGAAATGCAAGTATAAGAAAATACATGTTTCATTTTTGCTTCAAATATATGAAAGTGGGATGAAAGTACAATTTTAGTTAGATTTTTTATATTCTCAAATGGATAAAAAATGAATATATTTATACCATAAATGTGATTGTGACTATAAGTGGGACTAGTTTTTTGGCATATTTTACCATGCTTTCACCCTATTATTATATGGACATAAATGTACTTGTTGAAAAAGGTGTTGAAGATGTATGTTCAATTTTTTTCTATTCTTGTGACAAAATGGTGAAAGTATGATCGGGTGGTATCACAAGGAACCACTGTAAGGAATGGTAAAAACTAGTAAAATTGGCTAAATCATGTTTTTGGGATGTTCTTAAAAGATGTTTTTATCATTATGGTTTTTTTTTTTCATGTTTATCCATTGCATGCCAAAGTATATGGTATTAAATTTTCATTGGAATAAAAAATGTGAAAATTGTTACACATTTGTATTCCTAATTGTCATGGCTCTTTGGAACCACTTTTCTAAACTTTGGAAATTTATAACTAAATTCTTCCTAATTACCTAAGAAAAAATCAAATAATATATTGCCTAGCTTGTGCCTTTGAAAATTATAATCCGAAAAAAAAAAAAAAAAAAAAAAAAACCCCAAAAGCCATTTCAAAAATGTTCTTAGCCAAAAGTTCAAGGAAAACAACCATTATTACATTCTTGAATTTTTTTTCAAATTTACAATTTAATTAGGAACATCAAAATTCAAAATTTAAAAAAAAAAAATAAATCATTAAATTCTTGAGCTAGACCATTCTAATACAATCTATCTATGCAATGGCCATTATCTTGAAGATGAACGGTATTTATATCATTTTTAGTAGAATTATTTTGATTTGAGTTGCACAAATGCAAATATGAAAATCCAAAATTGATTTATGGCATTTTCGTCTATAGATGGGCAACAACAAAAATGGTCCTAAAAGGTTATCCCTTGTGAATAAGAGGGCAAAAAATGCAAGACAATGAGTAGTAAAACAAGCATAGTTAGACACAAAGGAAAAAAGGTACAATGTTTTTGACAAATCTTTTGAATTAAGACTTATGTACATGTTTGTGACAAATTGTAACCCATTTTGTTTTGATGTAATTCTTGTTACGCTTTGAATAGACATTACATGTCCATTGTTTTGTTTTAAAATGTGGTCATTAAATAGTTCAAAGGAAACATGTGAATACCAACAAGTTTTAATATTGTAATAAGAAATTGAATGTAGGTCTATTATTGAATACAATGACACAAATTTAGACAACCTAGACGAATCCTCCTTACTAGCATTGGGTGTTGTCCATTCTACAGTGTAACCCATTGCTACACCCATTGGAATGAATTACACCCATTATAGACATCAATGGTTGCACATTGCCAAAACCATTATTGTCTATAGGTACATGATTAGAAAAATAATACATCAAGTACATGTTGATGAAATCGAAGAAAGTTTGTGGGAACAATTGTCTAAAAAATGTGGTTTTGGCATGTTGAATGAGGGATATTGTGAAAAGATTCTAAAATGATGGGAAAATAAATAAAATTGTTTCACCTATATATTAAAGGACATGAAAAGGAAATGCATAAATGCAACAATGTTTAAAAAAATTCGACACACTATTTCTAGGAAGGTCAAGCAAGCAAATTTTCATTAATTTTTATTCTTTAGCTATTGAATGATAAGAAAATAATGAATATCACATGAGGAACAATTGCATGCAATAGTCCTATTGTCATTTAACGCATAAGCCTTTTAAACTTACTTTGTTATTATTGTCCCTGTACTTTGAATTGAAGTCTAATTTTCAATATGCTTCACAATGGGTTGTAGTTTAGAAGGGTCCAAACTAGTCTTTTTTTTCAAAAGTCCAAGTAGTTGCCAATGTGGCTACACAACTTAGACATAAAATAGCAAAGGTGGCTATTTTTTTGTTCTGAGGTGGAGTCACTTTGGCAAATTTCTTGGGTTTAGAATGGTTATGGTGGCAAGTCACCATTTGCAAATGTTTGTAGAATGGTGACAATCATAGGAAGCCCAATTGAACAATTTGGCGACATTTATGTGAGGAGGGGAATGCATTTGGCTAAAGGGAATATTAATTCAGTTCTAAATCTATGAAAACACTAATTTGGCAGTCCAATAGTTGTAGTTCCAATTATGGATTTGTGAGAACACGAGTTCTAGTTCTAGATTATAATAATTCGATAGTCCAATTACACATAATTGAATTCTAAAACAAATTCAAATTCAAATTCCATGTGAATTGAATCACAAACTAAATCACGAAATCTACATTTGAAAGGGATTTCAAGATAACGTTTATGTTACAAAATTTTCTTACATCCTTGTATGGTCTGTAGATGCAAATTTATAGTCCAAAAAATCTTTGCAAAACCTTCCAACTTCCAAGATTTGGTTGTCAGCTATGCATTTGCATAATAACGCACCATGTCATGCCATTTGGTAATGGCTTGGTCATATAATTTTTTTTGTAAAGTAAAAACCTATTGACTATGGAACCTAGTGCACAAATCAAGACATGTGCTCAAACGGTTGCATGAATTGTTTTTCATGAAGGCAACAATGTTAAATGTCCATTTGTCTTCAACTGACGCAATAAATTGGACAACATTATTTTCGGCCAACTTTATGTATTCTGAGAGGTTGAAGTTGAAGACAACAAATGTGGAGATTTTGAACCAAAGCTTTGCAAGGGGATGAGTTGGTTTTCTTCACACAAAATTGCTTCAAAATTATGTAGCATGGTCATCTTGAAATGATTAGACTGCAAGTCAAGCATGTGAGCTAAAAGCAATGGAGGAACATCTTGGTCCAATCCACTAATCTTATGAAGGTTACAAAAAGTCGCTTTTAATGTGTTAAGGTGAGGGAAAAAAAATCTTTTTTGTAGTTATCGAATCAACAACCCAATATTGTGGGCACACCACACCCAATGTAATCACGATTTCCTACTTTAGAAATCGCATCTCAAGCTCTAAGATAAGTTCTCAAGCTACCTGTTCACATTCTCCCTTGACCTTGTTCATTGCCATGTCGAAAACAACTCTAGTGACAAGTTGAAGAGTTGTTGCACTCTCAATGCAAGAACTATAAATAGGTTACTTGTGTCTAAAGAAAAAGAATGCAAGGTATTATGCATCCTCTTCACCATTCAAGTCAAAAAACCACTAAATCGGCATTGTTGCATTTGTCAAGTTTCCAATTGCATTGAAATCATCAAAGGCAACATCCTTGAACTTGGTAAAAGAATGACAATATAACTTGTACAATTTGAGTTGGGCCAACTTGACAACCTCCACAAGATCGCATACAAAAACATCTCAGCCTTGCGCAATCTTGATGAGCTTATGGACACACTCAAACAATGGCAATAAACATGGCAACCCCAAAATCAGCTCCACATCACATAAAACATTCAAGTTTTTGCTAGCAATATCATTTTTTGGACTCTCAGCATGCATCTTCACAATGAGAGGTTGATATTTAGAATAGATTTTTTTTGAAGGAGAAAACATCAAAATCCAATGAGTCTTGACATTTTGTAAAATCTTGTTGCCCTTGGCGTTGAAAAGATTTAGAAGCTTTTAGAATTCTGCAAACTTTTTTGGATTGTGAAAAAAATTAAAATGTTTTGTAGGATAATTTCCAATCAATGCAGTAGAAGGACATTTGGCAAGGTGATGACCGCCAAGTCGGTTTAGTGGGCAAAACAATGCACTCCAATGATGAGTGGAGCAGCCTTATTTTTGAATTGCGTGGTCACGCCTATTTGATGGCCTTGGAAGACATTGGACCTATCACAACCAATGTTCACCAACTTTCCAACTAGTTTTTCCACCCCTAAACCACAAAAATCCAGCATACATTTAACCATCAATTTTTTTTTATTAGAGGTGGCAATCAAACTTACCTCAACACATAAGAGGATGGGAATGCACTTCCATTTTTCCACCGCATATAAATGGATTGATAACCACTATCTATTATCGATCGTGGTGACTTCATCAACACTAACTGTAATGAAGGGGGTAACAACAAATGTTTACTTTGGTAGCTTCCAACAATACAATGTGCATGACCTCTGCCATCCCCCACCTTGATGTGTTAGACCAATGCATTCTGGAAACACTTTTGACCTTTAAAAGTTGAAATAGATCTTTCAGGTTTTTGTAATATGTCGTGGGATGTCAATGAATAAGAAAATGAAAAATAGCCACAAATTGCACGTATTTTTGTCTATGCTTAGAGGGCACATCTACTTGGAGTTGGTCCAAAATAGATGGGTGGTCATTAACAATGTAAAGACATTCATTATGAGAATGTACATAATTTTTGTTGAAGTAGAATGATCTTGCATCAACACCATGCGTCAACATTTTGGCTTTTCGATGACCTTGGTGTTTTAATAATTATCAAACGTGGTAGCTAGGAGCTTATGTTTCCCTTCAACAAAGGTGCAAACCTTACATCGAACTTGCTACATTTCACCCTTTTCATCAAACACAAATTTTACACTTGGTTGTCCAAATATCTTGGAATTTTTTAGATCCTTCATGCAACTTGCGTTTCTTCTTTTGTCCATTTTTCTTGGTGATCTCCAATTCAATCTTAAAAGTTGAATCAAGATTAGACACAACACACTTAAATCTAGGGTCCAGGGAAGCAAATAATGCAAATTATGACAATGATGCATTGACTGTTGATTTTGAGTAAGGTTACAGATAAGGAAGATCGAACGAAATCGAAATTTTTTTGGCATTTCCAAAGGACCCATAGACACACTGTAGATTGTAATTGACCAAGCTTCAAGGCATAAACCCTAAATTTCAAACTCAAAGAATTTACAGTGTTAATAAACCCTAAACCATTAAGTCACAACAAATTTCAAATACATAAAAAGCTCACAATAAGTTTAAAAAAAGAAAAACTTTTAGCAATTTTAAAGATTGAAGAATCAACAATGAGCATGGAAAACAAACTCTTGTAGGTTGTGAATTGAGTCATAATTTATAAGTCCCAAAGACTAAAATCCATAATCTCTCACAAAGAATTCAATAGAATTTTTTGGAGCAATTCCACACCCACTATCAATTGACCAATAGCTAGCCCAAGCGTCCACCTTGTAAACTATAGACCAATAGCTAGCCCAAGCGTCCACCTTGTAAACTATAGTAGTACAACAAATCTTTGGTTTTCCAAACTCCAATGCAATATTCATAAATCATCAACCCCCGGGCCCCATCTCTCAGAATCCATCCCCATGTCGTCATTTTGGAAAATTCAATTTCATAAAATCCTATCATGATGCATCATAAATCCCTAGAAAAATTTTAGTACTACTAATTTCTAAACATAGTGCTGGCAAATTCTTCCTCCCCTTGCATCACCATTGTTGGTGATGGACATAGGGCATAGGAAGCAGAGGTGGTGAAAAATTCATGTTAGCAGGGTGTAGTAATAGTGAGCAATGGTCAACAATGTGATAATGATAGGTGATTTAAGGTTTTGATTGGGATGTAGGGTGGCAATCTAACCACTTGGCGCTCATCACATTAGGCAAAAATTTCTATTTTACCCTTGGATTTTATAAAGGTTTTGTTGCACTAATTTATAATTTTGTCGCCTTTTGGCAATTTTTCGCCAAAAAAAAACCCTGGTGTAAACACAATGAAATGACTTGTGGTCAACTTTTTTGTTTTTAATTTTTAGTCTTGAATGATTTTTTAATAAATTGATATGACAAATTGAAATTGGTGAATTTGTTGGTTTTTTAACCATTAAAAAATGTGTAAATTTAAATATTGGTTATACCTTGAGTGGGTCATTTTACTATATATAATGCACCCATAGGTGGAATTGGATTAATGGTGAATAAAATTTTAAAACTATGTGTCTACCTATTTATATGCCCTAGTTTGATCTTGTTCAAGAGGGTGTACATACCTAGTTTGTTACTCAAGGCTAATTTGCAGTTATCTCCTTGCATGCATGAGTTTGTAGTTATTACAAGTTATAAAATAACTTGCATCTTACTTGCATAATTGTTGGTTGTAGTTGGGTACTTGGCTTCACTTGTGTTCTCTACTTGTAGGAATGCTTAGCTATTTGTTACAAATCATGGAGAAGAACTTGTCTAACTTGGTTACATGTCATGGAGCCTATTTGCCTACTTGAATAGTTGTTGGGCGTAGTTAGGCACTTGGCTCAATTGTGTTCTCTACTTGTAACGTTGGCAAATTTGCTATTCTTGTATGTCAATCTTCTCAAATGTCTTAAGCCACAATCAAAACCACGAAGCTTGACATTTCCCACTATGACAAAAACACCATGAAGACAAAATTGGCATAAAAAATGCCAAAGGAATCACAAGGGGAGGGAGGGAGGGAGGCAAGAAGCAAAAGGTGGAAAGAAATGATAGAAATGCTTCTAATGCTACTTGAAGATTGATGTAGATCGTCGAATTGAAGCCGGTTCTTCCTTGCCTGAGATTTTCCAAGGGATCCTTGTGCAATTGGGTTGTGGAATTGGAAGTAAGAAGAAGTGCAAGTTGCAGCGAGGGTGGATGCTTGTGGTGCTTTGTGGGTAGGGAATGAGATGAGTTGGAGATGCCATGGTCAAAACTACGCCGAATTGGTGTCGAATTTGGAGAGTAAATCTCTCTCTCTCTCTCTCGCTTGCTCGCTTGCTCGCTTCATGTTGCAGGGATGTTATTTGGGTTGTGTCCATTCTATCGTGGAGAAGATCAAGCATATTGCCACACAAGCTTTGCACCCTTTGGAATTCTTGGTGGATTGGAAGAGGTATTCTTGAGAGTGTATGTTGGATTCGGGTTTGGGATGGGTAGAGAATGGTATCCTCTCGTCACCAGAGGCGGCAGCAGCCATGTCCAAAATTGATCGCAAGCTGTTTGTGCCTGAAGGTGGCTTGCCATATGATGATGCTCCCCAAGTCATAGGTGTGGGTTCTACCATCCTCTGATTCTCCTTGAATTCCACTATGCAAACCTTTGTGAAGAGCTTCAGTGGAAAGAAATATTCTTCAGGTTGTTTCCCTTGCAGTGAGGAATGTTGTGTTTTCTTTGCAGTGAAAGAATGCCATGTTTTCTTTGCAGTGAAAGAATGCCATGTTTTCTTTGCATTGAAAGAATGTCATGTCGTGTTTTCTTGGCAGTGAAAGAATGCTGTGTTTTCTTTGCATTGAAAGAATGTCATGTTGTGTTTTCTTTGCAGTGAGAGGTTGTCAGGTTTTCTTTGCAGTGAGGAATGTTGTGATTTTCTTTACAGGGAGGAATGTTGTGTTTTCTTTCTTGCAGTGAGCAATGTCATGTTTTCTTTGCAGCAAGGAATCTGGTGTTTTCTTTGCAGTGAAAGAATGTTGTGTTTTCTTTGCAGTGAGGTGTTGTATTTTTTCTTTACAGTGAGGAATGTCATTAAGGGATCAGTTCTGGGTCTGCAGGGTTTGGAGCGACGATTTCAGCACCACACATGGTAAGTTGCTGAAATCATGTATCATCAATGTGGGGCATCATGAGTGTGACAATTCTGTTTGTGCCATCTGTAAAAAACTCACCTAAGGAAATACTTGTTTGAGGTCCTTACCCTGCTGTGCATCATCTTCTTGTTGGTGGAAGCACACTTCTATTATGAAGCTAGATTGGGTTGCCACCAACATCTGTCCATAACACGTCTACAAGCAAAAGATTCTGTCTAACCGATCTGGTGAAGAACAAGTAAATTTTCTTGAGCCCCAATGTTACATATATATATATCTGTTGAAGGTTTATCTTTTGTCGTGGTGCAGCATGGCTACTGTCTATCGATGTTGGCTGATCACTTGAAGCCTGGAATGAGTGTCTTGGATGTTGGCTCTGGTTCAGGCTACTTAGCGGCTGTGTTTGCCCTCATGGTTTGTGTCACCCTTCTTCCCTTTTCCCCTCTGTCCCATTTGTGGCAGCAATGAGAGGAAATTATGAACAGAGAAAATATGAGTAGCCATGGCAATATCAAGAAAAGCTCTGTAATGCTTTTATTACTGTAAAAGCTGGTGATCCTGTGATTTCATATATATATAGGGTTTGCCATGTTCCAGGTGGGTGAGACAGGATGGACAGTTGGGGTCGAGCACATCCCTGAGCTCGTTGATCACTCTATTGTTGCTATCAAACAAACACCTGCTGGATCTCTTCTTGACAATGGTCATCTCAACATCTATGGTATTTGATGAATATTTGAGCACCAATAACATTGTCTCATGTGCATTAGGCAGCAGAGGTTGCTGTCAGCAATGCAGTGATTGATTGTTGCATCTTTTTGTCTACTCTTTTGTAACACCTCTGGAATTTTACTCTGTAAGTCTGGTCAAATCTCAGCAGTGGGCTCCTTCACTTTTGGACGTGTGGCAAATACAACACAATAGATTTTCTATCTAGCAAGATCAGTTAGATTGTCTTTGAGTTTTTCCTATATATCTCTGACTGGTGTTGTGCCCCAGAAATTTGCCATGTTCTCTTGTTGCTAAAGTGGGTATTTAGGTCATATTCTGCTGAATGATTCTTTTGCCATCCTCATGTAGATACTATCCAGTTATATTAAGTAGGAATCTATTTCTCTGCTGCCTGCTTGTAGGAGTGTGACTGAATTTTGATAATTGCTAGTTTTGCAGTGGCTGATGGAAAGCTAGGATATGCAGAGAGAGGACCATATGATGCCATCCATGTTGGAGCTGCTGCTGCAGGTCTAGAAACTCCACCTATCACTATTTTCACATCCAGTCCAGACCAATGTGTCTGCCCCAATTTCCAGTATATTATCTGTCTCTCTCTCTCTCTGACATGTGTTCTATTGATGAAGCAGAGTTGCCAGATGCACTGGTGAATCAGCTCAAGCCTAATGGCCACATGGTGATTCCAGTTGGAACATCCTCCCAGGTTTGGTTTTTCTGTCTCTCACAAGTTCTCTTCATTTACTATGGCCACACAAGCTACCCAGTACTGTTGAATTTTCATTTTGACCATTATGTAGTACTTGCCCCTTTGAGTACCCATTTCTCAGAATTGGAGACTTGCTCTTGTATAGTGAGTTGGCATCTGTAGTGTCAAAATGCCACTCTTTTATCCTTCCAGCTGTGCTTCTAGCACGATTTCTTGTAACAATTTTTCGGTGCCAATTCATCTATAGTGAGTTGGCATCTGTGGTGTCAAAATGACACTCTTTTGTCATTCCAGCTGTGCTTCTAGCATGAGTTTTTGTAACAATTTTTCTGTGCTTAAGAGTTTAATGATAAAGTGCCATTTCTTGACACTCCTGCAACCCTAATCTTTCAAAACTTCAAACCATTTCAGGATTTGGTCATTGTGGAGAAAATGGGTGCTTAACGGTATAATGACAAATTGCCATTTCTTGACACTACTGGAACCCTAATTTTTCATGACTCAAACCATTTCAGGATTTGATCATTGTGGACAAATTGGAGGATGGATCAATTCGGAAGACAGTCAAGATGGGTGTGCGCTACGTGCCTCTTGTTTGACCAAATAAACCTCAGCTGACTTCAGAAACTCATGTACTCTATTTTTTGTCAGTTTCTTCTTGAAGTTATTGCTGGGAGATCAGGTGTATTTCTTATCATGTACATTGATAGATTTTCTATTCTGAAATTAATTGATTCTTGCTTGTTTGAACAATACCTGTATTGCTACAATCATGAACTCTGTTCTTGTGAGAAAATCTTCTGCAAAACTAGTTCCAGAACTCTTTTATTGGCTTTGGCCTGGAGGGAAGAGACTTCCACCAAATTTTTAGGGTCTAAATGATAACAGCGGAATGCTGTCACCATTTTTCTTACTTTTCACTAGTAATGACAAGCTTACTTCCACTTTGGTCTGACCTTTGCATAACACACGGTGCTCTCTTAGGCTTAGCCCTCATCCAAGACAATGAAACTGAAACCATGATCATGTTTGAGCCCTTTGTACATGAAAGTAAAGTACATGGCTCTTGTGTAAAACTTACATTCTCAGCAAATGAATAAGGTGACAATGTCTGTGTCAACACTATGTGGGCATCTCTGTTTCCAGTTTCACGTGAACTCACCCTCATATCTTTGAAAATTATCCTAAATCATAATAACCCCATTTGTCACTACTATTATGTTAGGACCAATCCTCCTGAAACTCTGTCATGCCTCTTTTAAAGCTGTAGCACTAGGTAGCACGGGGGAATTAGCAAGAGGAAATCGACGAGCAAACTCTGTGTTGTTGCAATCAAACATGTCTGAAAGGCTGCAGCTATTGGCACGTTGTTGGAGCTTCCTGTACCGAGGCTCGATTGTTCGCCGCAAACTGGAGCTGAAATAAGCAGGGTAGTCTACCACATCAGCCAGTGGACGTCTCATCATCTTCACCAAGAAGTCAAGTTTTGGCTGTAGTGAGTGATGAATGCTTATGATGAGTACAGGTGGGTAGCCTGCAGCAATGGTGGCCACCTGCTGAGAACTGAAACCAAGGTTGCGTAAGTGCTCAACCACAGGTCTGAAAACCTTGTCTGCTTTGCGGCACAACACGTGTGGGAAGAGAGTCACCACTCTTTGTAGCTCATCCTTCTGGATTCCAAGAGATTGCAAGAACTTTATGGATGGATGCAGTCTGTTCTCAATGCTGTAGCCAAATATGTTGGGACAATGTGTGAGCAACCTTCCTATATCCTTAATTGTCAGTCCAAGGCTTTGCAAGAATCCCACTGTTGGTCTTAGCTTGTGGTCAATGCTGTAGCTGAGGAGCCGAGGACAATGCAGTAGAACCTATCCAGCAAAGAGAATGATGTTAGATCAACAAGAAGTGTGCAACTTTGCTCTTCCTGTTGTGAAGGAAGAAGATGTACTCTTTCTGATCTACAAATTGTATACATGAGGAGAGTTTGATGCTGGGAGGTTTTCTTGGTTTACCTTGGAGAGATTCTCCTGCTTCACCCCAAGGCTTTCAAGGAATGCAAGTACAGGGCACAACTTTTCTTCCACACTATGCACTAGAATCTGTGGGAAGCGGGTGACCACTGTGGCTAACTCTTTGCCTTGTGCTCCAATTGCCTCCAGGCATGAAACTGTTGGCTCCAACTTTCCCAATATGCTGAGAACTAGCAGCTGTGGGCAGCGACCAACTATTGTTGGAAGCTTCCGCTTTGGAACTCCTATTCTCTCTTCAAGGAATTCCCAGTTTGGCCGCAATCTTTCATCAATACTGGCAACTTGTAGACGCATGCACCTGTTGATATAATGCAAGATAATCAACAAATAACAGAAATGGGGAAAAAAACTTGTGAAACCTAACCCTGCTTTCTGCTTACAATGGAGGTTTTGCAAATCACCTGCAACATTCCATTCAATGACATAATTCCACAGCTTCAAGCCTCATTCCTCCTGCTTGTGAATGTGGAGTTGTGAAGTTCACATGCGAAAAAGAGAGAATCCATAAAAGAATCCAGTGATTCTGGCAGTTTCTCTCTGCAATTAGTTTTCTCGTGAAATGGATGAGAAGAAAATGTTTGGTTTTGTCTGAATGAGAGCTTGTGCTTTGAAGAAAACAATAGACAGTTCTCAACAAAGAGTGCAGAAGACAGACTTTTAAGAGACCTGAAAACGAGAGCTACTGTGAGACAGATTTTCTTCCAAGGATTTCTTGTAATTTCTGAACAAAACAGACAGCCAAGTATCTCTCCAGGCACCAAGTCATGAAGCAGGTCCTGCTACTGTTTTCTGGAATCCAATTAAACAAAAAAACTAATTCACAAAAGCGAGGAAGAACAATTCTTCTAAAGATTGGATACGGAATCCTTGATATCCACACATCCTTGGCAATTACCTCTATGGCACCAAACCATGAGAGCAGGTCGTGCTGCTAACTCTTGAAAGAAGAGAGAGAAAAGAACAAAAACAAAAGGAAGTTTCCAAAAGCAGACACAGAACCAAGGTCGAGCAATTCCGCGACACATTGGATACTGAAACCTTGAATGAACGACAATCTTGTGTTTATTATCTCTAAGGCACCAAACCATGAAGCAGGTCGTGCTGCTCTTTCCAGGAACTCTTGAAAAAGACAAAAAAACAAAACAAAAACAAGTTTCTAAAAGCAGATACAAAACCGAGGTCAACAAATTCCACGACACATTGGATACTGAATCCTTGATATCCACAGGACTGATACTATTACTATTGCTACTACTACTATTACTACTACGACTACTCTTACAAGGACTTTGCTCCTCGCAAAGCAGAAAGTTAAACGAAAGCAAAGAAAGCAGCAAAGATTTACCTGTTTAACATTCGATTCACCACTTCAGTCTCCACTCCCTTGCTGTTGAGAAAAGCCACCACCTCGCTTCGCTGCACTTCTGCGTCCGCCATAACTCCGCTGCAGTTCCCAAATCCCTCACCTTGCAATTCCATGGCTCGCTCGCGCTCTCTGTCTCTGTCTCGCTCGCTCTCCCGTAGCAGAGATTAAGATCCAGAGCGGATTTATAAGGCCGACGATCAGGGTATCAGATTCTATCCGGTTATCATCCCAGTTGTGCAGTAACCCAGACCCCGGTTGTCTCTGACCATCCAGTTACCGGTGGCTTTTGGCATTCCTCAGTTAAACCCTAACCCCTCTCGTCCATTTATGTGTATGGTAAAGCTCCAGGCCATGGCTTTACTGGAATAAGGGCCCGTGCAAGGCGGAGCCGAGCATAGGCCTGAATTCCGGTAAAACCCCAGAGTCGAGGGCTTTACTGGGGCCTACTCCAGGGAAAAAAAATCCCATGATATCCGGCGGGTATCATGGGAAAGAAGTGGGGAGTGCTCCAATGCCTGGCATTCTGTTTCTTCTAAACCCTAAACCTATGACATTTTCAAAACATTAAACTCATAATTATTTCTTAGACATTCAACCATTGTTTGTACATAAACCACAATTTATTTTACTATGCACTATTTGCCCATTTGAGGCATTATTTGAACATAACTACATTTGTTTTTTAATTCACTTCAAAGGTTCAAGGCAAAAGAGTGGTTGAATATGTCTCATATTTAACATTCTTTTGTTGATTCATGCCTCAACTTTTTCAAGCCTTTTATTTTGGAAATGGACAAAATTTTGCATTAGAAGTTTTTTTCCTTTCACTATTTAGAGGACATTCTTCCCTCCCAAGTGTTTTTTGACCATTGTTGATGTATTTGACATTGGCACAATTTAGTTTGCAAAGTTCAACATGAAATCATTAGATATGGACATCCTGAGAAATCTTCAATATCTCTAAAGTACACATGTTTTGTTACAAGTGACATTTGGGAAACCTCAACCAAATTTAGAGCCTAGGAAGTATCAAAAGTAATGTTATGATTTCTAATTCACAAATAGATTATTGTGTAATGATAGGCTGTTGGATGGTTTTGTTGGCCCATATTTGTCTTCAAGCTATGTAAGTTAAAATGATGCCATTACATGTGAGGACAAACCCCCTTGTTTGGAGTACTTTTTGTGGAGATAGTACATGTATTGGACATAAAGAGATAGAATGAAGAAACATTTGACATTACATTTTTGTTCACACATGATAGTTCTATCATAACTTTAAGATTAACCACTATTCCTATTGCACTATTGTAAAGGATGAAGTAGATAGTCTTTTCAAGATTTTTCTTTTTAATGCTAGATACAAACTTTTTTTACTTGAGTCTTGGTTCCTATCAATCAATTTGTATGGGATGGTTTACAACATCATGTTTATAAAGTTTAGTTTATAACACCTCAAAACATAATATTCCCTTGAAACAAAGGAAATATTCAAAGCAATTAAAATATAAGAAGTATCCAAAATATTCGAAATTGAGGAAACATATTTCACCGAAATAAATATGCACCAAAACATATTTTTATAAAAACATATTTCCACCAAAACATAAGAGACATACTTTCACCGACAGCTATCCAAAATTATCATTCATGTTTTAGCCATTCTTTGATCACGTATCAAACATAGTCTATATATATTTGATGAAAAAACACAGTAGTTTTGAAATCCAATATGAAGGAACTTTGGACTCCATGAAGAGATAATCAAACATTTGGTCTAATAGATCAAAACAAAAGATTGAAACTGATTTAAAGCTTTCGCAAACAAGTATAAAACCAAGATTCAAGCAAAATCAATCCACATAATCATAAAGAAACTAATTTCAAGCTTTTTGTTTAATGCTAAAACATGCTCAAATTGGAAACCATCAATTTTGGAAATGAATGTTCAAAACAAAGAAACAAAATTTTGTTGAATTAAAAGAACTCAAAAAAATGAATTAACACCAACTGAAGAAAGGGGAATCACTTTCTGCACTCTATTATGTGACATGCGCTTTGAAACATGAAACCAAATAATGATATTTCTACTTTGCATTATATCTTTTCTATGGGGCATTTGTTAGCTTTGACTTGGTTTTTGAGTTCACTTTCTTGGGGCCACTACTAAGGATTTTTTTTGTACATTTTTCTTGTTCTTGTCATTTATAAGTGGGTTTTTCAACATTTGTTAGCTAATGTTGTCCACCCTTATCATATCCTACAAAAAAAAATTATTTTTCTTTGACACTACTTGTGAAACAATAACAATATTATCATCAAAATCAAACTTTTGTCTAAGGTGATAAGGAGGCATGCAACTTGGGCTTAAATGAATTAGCTCATGATGCAAGGCTTTCAACACTTTTGTTTGAAGGTGTTACACTTCAGGTGCCTCCCAATCACTCTACAAGAACGAAAACAAAAAAATCAATATTGCAACAACAAACCCAAAACATGAAACATAGGGGAACCATGACCAATGAGAACATGACACATATGAAAAGTACAAAACATGACACATAGAAACTTGGATGGATGAATGTTGTTTTGAATGGATGGGAATGTTGAAACATAGTCACACAAAAACATGGACTATAGAAACATGAGAATATGTCATAAAATTATCTTGAAGTTTGGACTTGAAACTATTAGATGGTGTTCAAACATGGATTTTACAAGAATTGTAACATGAACTTGAAACATGGAATCTCCAATACATACGAAGGAAACCAAAATTTCAATTAAAACATAGAAATCTAGAAACAAACTTTACAATTTGCTCCTAAAAGATGAACCATGGGGAAGTAGAATATAATGTTAGAACATGTTTGAAATAGTTATGAGAAAATGGTGGCAACAAGTTGTGAAACTCACTTCCACACTAGGATAATGTTCCTTATCACCATGCTTGTCCCGGTATTGATTAAAACATTTTACAACTAAGTATCCGCATTCCCATGTTCCATTATGTTTGGGCATTGGGACACATACAATTGGCCTTATACCAATGATTGCCCATTTGTTGGAATTATGTGGTATGCCTTTTGCATAAAACCATTTGAGTGTTACACACTTCACAAATTAATTTGTGGGGTAGATTTACATCTGGATGTTGAGGCAAATTCTAATGGATTTTAATCATCCCATGTCTATGTCTTCATGACATCTCAAATATCACTTGATTTCTAGAATTGAAACTTCACCTTGTTTTTTTATCTATTTGTTCCCAAATTTCTTGGAACAATGCAACATTTTCATGTACCATATCCTTTATTGCCCTAATTTGTACATAAGCAAAAAATAATGGCATTTTGGGCATATTATCTAATGTTGACATGAACCTTTCATATGCAACCTCTATGTCCTCCTTACTACCACTACTATAATTTATGGTTTTTTCGATTAGGTTTTCTAGTAAAAAAATACCAAAAAGTGATAGGCATAAAAAAAAACCACCCTGTCAATCCACCTTGTCAATTTGGACAAGTTGTTTTGGCCATGTTCAACGCAACAAGGTAATCAAATTGGACCTTGTCAATTTGATTAGCAGAGTGAATGACAAAATGATTGATTGTTTGACTTAGTAGTAGATAGTGGACCATTTGATTGGGTTAATTTTAGACATAAATTAAAATCATTTTTTATTATTATCATAAAAAATAATAGGTAGGTAATAAATAGGTTTAGGTAGGTTGAAAAAAGGCACTTACGTAGGTAGGTGCTAGCTTAACCTAACTTACCTAATCTCACTAAACTATCTTAGTTTAACCTACTTACCTTAGCTTTTTAAGCATGCACATAAGTTGTAAGTATAAGGAATTGAACACCAAATCTTTACAATGATAAATCAAGTGCTTACCAATGCATTACACCATCACATGTGTTCAATTTTTATCAAAATTTCTATTTCACATCATTAAACATAATGGCTAAACCTAAATGACAACTAGTGGCTAAATTGAATGACTTAAACTAATGGCTAAACCTAGTGGTTAAATTCAATGATTTAAAGTAATGACTAAACGTGATGGCTAAACCTTGATTAAATTTAGTGATTAAATCTAATGGTTAAACATAGTGGCTAAACTTAATTGATAAACCTAATGGCTAAATTTCATGGCTAAACATAGTGACTAAATTTAGTTGATAAACCTAATGGTTAAATGTATTTCATGGCTACACTTAAACTAAACTTAGTGCCAAAATCTAATGGCTAAACATAATGACTAAACCTTGGTTAAACATAGTGTTTAAACTTAAGTTAAACTTACTGGCTAAACATAATGGCTAAACCTAGTGGTTAAACATAATGGTTAAACCTAGTGGGTAATTTTAGTGGTTAAACATAGTGGTTAAACCTAGGCTATACATAATGTTATACTTAATGGTTAAATTTAAACTATACCTATCGACAAAATTTAATGGTTCAACTTAGGTTAAACTTAATGCCAAATTTTGTGGTTAAACATAATGGTTAAACTGAATGGCTAAAATTTGGCTAAACTTAATGGTGAAATTTAATGGTTACACATAGTGGCTAAAATTAGGTAGGTAAATAGGTGGATAGGGAAACAAATAATGTGAGGTAGGTGGATAGGTAAATAGGTAGGTCATATGAAGGTGAAAATTATAAATAGGTATGTAGGTATGTAGGTGAAAAGGTGTAGGTAAATAGGTAGGTAAATAGGTAAATAAATAATAGGTAGGTGGGTAATAGGTAGGTAAGTAATTAATTAAGTAAATAGGTGGATGGATAGGTAGGAGGTAGATACATAAAGTAGTAGACCATGTACATGTCCATTAGTCAAAATGATAAGTTAGTTAATTTGAACCTCTTAAAAAACCATGAATTATAGTAGTGTACCTTCTTGAATTTTTTGTCCCTTAAACAAAAGATGCCCATTTTGCTTTAATATATAACCATTTCTTTTTGATTTTTTGGGAGTTGATGTTAGGGTACACAACTCCTATTTGTTGGTGCCCAAATTTATTGATGGCGATGCTATGTCTAAAACATTTATATGTTTCAACTCCTCATTATTTAGATTGTGATCTGAATGTAAAGACTCTAACAAGTAAATCCATTATGAGTTGAAACATACTATACCTTTGAAACACACTAGTTGAAACCTATTAAAACATGGCAATCAACATGAATTGAAACATGCCTATCAAGAAGAACTAGTTTTTACTATAGGTTTTGGACTATAAAAGTTGAAACATGATGTTGAGCATGGATGATTGATGAAATTGGCGTAGATGAATTCAAAACATGTTATTTGTTGAAAGAATTTTATAATGTATTATAACTTGGCCATTGAAACATAACTATTGGTATCATAACATGTTTCATTGTTACTGATAGAGAGTTGAAACATGGAAGGAAGTATGGAAGATTGATGACTTTGATTTAAATTTGACTTGAAACATGATATTTGTGTGGGAAAAGTCTAAAACTTATTGATTTTCATCCATCGAAACATAATTGCATACATTGTAATATGCTTCACATGATTTGATAAAGGCTATTTTTCAATTGAAAATTAGAAATTACACAAATACTTTTTGAGCAGTTTACAATTGGTAATTGAACTTGTCAAAATTACTTAAGCAAACATTAAAATGTTGTGCATTCACATAGACAAGGTGTGATCCAATACCACTATGTTGCGATTGCTTCCAAGGTATTGTTTTTGGTGAAGTGAGGTGTTTTAGCTTCTTGTCTATCTTCAAAACTTGTTTGATAGGTTGTCCTCCACGTTTCCTAAGTTGTTTCTTACGAACAACCATGAATTTCTCTAGGACTTTTTCATGAATCTCCAAAAGCACATTTTTTCCTTTTTCCATTTATGTTTAGAGGTCTGTAGTCCTTTTAGAACCAACATAAATGAAGGGTGGCAATGCCTTGGCTTTGACAATGCATTCACCTTCACCTTATATTCCAAAATGTTTCCACCCTTTGCAAGATGCATAGCTTCCATTGTGTTTCTCAATGGTGTTACAACTTGAGTTTTAGAAGATTCCGTTCAAAATCCATAGCTTTGTCACACCCTTTCTTTTAGTGCTCATTGATCCTCATCTTCAAGTTCTTTTTGTAATTACAATAAACATAAATAAACTCCTTCTTATCCTTTTGGTAATGACTCTAACATTCCTGAATTAATTATAACCATTCTTCACGAATGTATGTCTTCACAATTTTGTCTATCTTCACATTCTTTATTATCAAGTTCGTTCCTTTGTTCTCCATGTATCTTCTCATCTATCATAACTAATTGGATTGTTGTGCTAAGAAAAATGAAAGACAAGAAGAAGCGATGTGCTATGCTTGTATCACCTCATGCTAGTGTTGCAAAAAGAAACAAAGTTCGCAATTCTAACAAAACTAAGAAGTGATACAAAGAAATTAAACCCTAACCGGAACATGGAATGCACTTGTTCAACATGATGATTGACACTGACCCATCTCACTTGTAATCAATTCCTACCTAAACTTAAAAACCTATTCCATTACTTGCATTAATTTTCTTGACATAATAGTTTGGCGAAAGTTAAACCAAGCTTGTGAAAGTGAAAATATGTCTAAAACATTATGGATGCGGCATGGATGGGTTTTACATGGGGCACATCGAATATGCATGCGTGGCACCAAAACATAGCTCCCAAAACTTTCGATGGGTAGTATGTTCGAGTCTTGAGCTGCCCGGGCATTGAAACTTGTGCCGGGCCACCCATCAAAACTTGGCATGTTTCAAAAGGTGGTATGTTTCGAATTTTAGGTCTTTGGTAACATATTTTGGGGTGCGATGCTTTCGAGAGGTTGAAACAAGTGTTGGGCCATTGTTGAAACATGACTTGTTTTGGCTTCAATTTGCTTGAGGGGTCGTGTTGCCCGTGTGTCAAAACTCAAGCTGGGCTCCCTCAAAATGAATGACACATTTACAACTTGTCACTGAAATAATGTCAGGGCCATAGGGACAAGAAATGAAACCAAGAATTTTTTGAAACGTGTCCATTCAAAATCAAAGTTTAGATTGCAAAATTTGTGGAGTGACATAAATGTTTTTGATTTGTGGAAGGGTAGAAATGAAATCCTTTATGAGCAGTAGGCATCATTTTGAAATACCCATTTCAACTATTTTCAAAATCAGCCCATTCCAATGGCTATTTTGAGCACATGTGGCCTTGGTTATGTTAAAAGTCTAAATGTCTGCAATATATATATTTGAGGTGTTAAACCCATCATTCATAAGGGGGAGCCTATTGACAATAAGGGGAGCCTATAATGATTCGCTACAAATTCATGACTAATTTTTAAATATGAAAAAATGAGCTTCAACTTGAGTTTCCTCTTGTCTTTAAGGGAAGAATGAGTGTTAATTTTCTATTCAAAATGATTATTTCGTTGGTTTGAGGTGCTTGTACTTGTCCCTCGTTTAGGGAAAATGCCGGCACACGGGGGGCTTGCCTTGTCTTGCCTTATACACAACAGGCCCCCCCCCCCAAAAGAGTGAAAAATGAGGACCCCGAAAAAGGAATGTGGCCAGGACCCCACCCAACTTCTCCTCCTCTACACACGAATCCAATCCCCATCTGTTCATGCTTTTGTCTTGTAGATTCCAAGCTCCCACATCCATTTGCTCTTATAAATTTCTCTCTTTCTGAGGAGGAGCAACAAGCATGGAACACAATTCCTCACTTTGCAGCTTGCAGGGAGGGGAATCAGTCAGTAGTCAGTCTTTAGAAGGAGCTTTCATCACTGTGGTGTGTGGTGTGGGGGTCTGCCAGAGGATTTGTGATAATTGTTGTTCTTCTCAGTTGTAGTAGCTTACAGCAAGTGGTGTAGGGATTTTTGAGCATGTGAGCTGCTCTGCTGGCTCAGTACCTTAAGCTCATGTTTTCTTCCCCATTCCCCTTGACATCTTCACAGATTTACAGTAGCTCCTGATCATGGCAGAGGTGGTGGAAGAGATTGATGCCAAGGTCGAGGAAGAGGAGAAGAAGCAGGAGGAGAAGGAGAAGGAGCTTCATGTCTGGAACAATGATTATGCAGGCACCCCTTACATTCCTATCTATGTCATGCTTCCGGTATTCATCTAAAACTCTCTCTGACATTCCAGGTAAATCTCAGTTTAGATCATGAGCCAGAAACCCATTGCAATCGATCCCGTGGATCCCCATTACGACACCCACCCGTAGATTGTGATTGACGACTGATCAAGAGCTGGCCTTCTTTTTCTTGAGTTCAAGACTAGCTTTGTAGGACACAAAACAGTTCTAAGATTTAGTTGATAGCTAGCTGCAAACTTTGAGCTCTGTGATTTTGTAAGCTTGAAGGCTAATTTAACATCTGGGCATCTGTCTATTTAGCTTGTAAGGACAATCTGATCATGAGCTTGTGCAACCGCTAGACTTGATGCTCAGTGTAAATTTGTGTGTAACATCGATGGATTGGACATGGATGCCAAATGCTTAAATTGCAGTTGAATACAATTGGTCTGGAGAATGAAGTGGTGGATCCAGAGGGATTGATTGAGGATTTGGAAGCTTTGAAATCAGCTGGAGTGGATGGAGTGATGGTGGATTGTTGGTGGGGAATAGTTGAAGGCAAGCATCCCCGCCACTATCAGTGGTCTGGATACCATCACTTGTTCTCCATTGTTCGCAATGCAAAGCTCAAACTGCAGGTTAGCACATAAAAATCACACATAGATCAAAGCTCCTCCTCCCCTTTCAAGCAAGCTTCAAGAGCTGAATCTCTATGGATTGTGTATAAATCTTTGGCTGATCTGAAACTCTTCTGAAGCTCTTCCAATCTTCAGATCAAAGAAGAGCTTCAGATCCAACTCCCAGAGAATAATGCAAAATGCTCACATGAATGTCTTTACTTCCAGTGAGAGTATGGAGAAAGTTTCAGTCCTCATGAGAGTTGTGATCTGTGATGGGTATATATGTATCTGGTGATATCAGGTGGTGATGTCTTTCCATCAATGTGGAGGCAATGTTGGAGATGATGTGAACATTTCGTTGCCTGAGTGGGTGCTTAAGATTGCTGATCACAATGCAGACATCTTCTTCACAAACAGTAGTGGTGCTCACAACCCAGAGTGCTTGTCATGGGGCATAGACAAAATCCCTGTCCTGCAAGAGCGCACTGCATTACAGGTAAACCGATTTGAAACTAAATTTTGTGTTTTCTTCAGGGGGTGAGAAGAATGGGTGGCATACTTCTTCATTGTACTTAATATGGACCCATTATGTTTTGCAAACAAGAAGAACCACCACTTCACATTGATTGAGGTTGGTTCTGGCTGTAATCTTCTCAAACTGGGGTTAAAGAATTGGTATGTCCAGATGTTGCTTGGCAGGTGTATTATGAGTATATGTTGAGCTTCAGACAGCAAATGGAGGGGTTTTTTGCTGATGGAACCATCACAGAGGTTGAGGTTGGGCTTGGTCCTTGTGGTGAGCTGAGGTATCCCTCATATGCACAAACACAGGGCTGGACATTCCCGGGTATTGGGGAGTTTCAGGTAACACTGAATGAACAAATTATCATGCTCTGTATACAACTTCTGAAGATTTCCTCAAGAAGCTTAGGGATTTCCAACACACACACTTTGCTCATTGCGTCAGGTGTGATTGATTGATTATGAGCAGTGTTATGATAAGTACATGATGGAGAAGTTGAGGAAGGCAGCTGAGGTGCAAAGACATCCTGAATGGGGAATGGGGCCTAGCAATGCCGGGAGTTGTAACTCAAGGCCACAGGAAACAGAGTTTTTCAAGGATGGTGGAAACTACTGCTCCCCATATGGAAAGTTTTTCCTCTCTTGGTACTCACAAACTCTCATTGAGCATGGAGATAGTGTGTTGAAAATGGCGAACCTTGCCTTGAAAGATGTCAAGATTTCTGCCAAGGTGAGAGAGAGATTGCCATCAAGAAGGAGACTAGCACAACTTCTCTTGGGTGACTTCTTGTGTTGGCAGAATAGTCCAGTCTGTGCTGCAGCAATTCTCATGCACATGAAGAGTTGAAGCATCTAAAGCTTCACAACAACTGCACATGTTTGGAAGTGCAGCTTGATAATGGCTGGTTTCTGATTGTCACTGTTGCAACTGACCATTTGTTTTTCACTGCTGCAGGTTCCAGGGATTCATTGGTGGTATAGAACAGAAAGCCATGCAGCAGAGGCAACAGCGGGGTTCTTTACAGCAGACAGTCGTTGTGGGTACAAATCCATAGCTCGCATGTTTGCCGCCCACAACACCACCTTCAATTTCACATGTGCAGAAATGCGGACTGCTGATCAACCCAAAGAAGCACTTTGTGATCCTGAAGCACTTGTCTTGCAGGTACTTTTCATGACCTTTGAGAATGCTTCACAACTTTGAGATCTTCTTCTCAGATATGGTAGAATGTCAGACAAGCAAAACAAGAGTTATTTCTTCAGCCGGTTTGAAGGAATGAAAATGAATTGTTTACTGATTTTCACCTGCTGCTTTGGTGTGTAGGCCTTGAATGCAGCTTGGGATAGTGGCATCTCTGCAGCTTGTGAGAATGCATTGAGTTGCTATGGCCAAGAGGACTACAATCAGATCCTCAAGAATGCAAAGCCATTGAAGGGTGGTGGTGCTACTGGCCACCATCTGGACGCCTTCACCTACTTGAGACTAAGTCCAGATCTCATGGAGGAACACAACTTCAAAGAGTTTGCCCACTTTGTCTGCTGTCTGCATGGTACTGTGTGTGCATTTGGCAAAGGAATTGTTAAGAAGAAATGACACAACTGCAAATGGGAGGAGGTGTCATATGAAATTTTCCTAGCTTTTGTCCTCTTGAAAATGTCCAGCTGGGTTTTGAAAGATTGAGCAAGAAAACCCCATGATGCTCACATCCCTTGATGCTGAGGATAGAAAATTCGTGCATACAACTGATTGAGTTGAGCAATGGATGTCAATGAATTTGTGCAGGAGAATTGGAAGACTCAGAGCTGTCGCCACCACATCTGCATGTTGAAGGAGATTGGAGCAAAGCAAAAACATGATCTGAGTTCACTCTCCTCTTCATGAAAGGACATACTGTTATGTGATACTTTGCCCTCCCACATTGTATCTGGTAACTGCAAATCTAAAGTCTCTAATTAGTAGCTTTCAAAATGGGTCTCACGCGCTTACCATCTCCTTCAAACAGAAGACCATTTTCACTTCAAATTTTGGAGGACATGGAGAATAATTTCATGGAGCTACCGCTTACCATCTCCTTCAAACAGAAGACCATTTTCACTTCAAATTTTGGAGGACATGGAGAATAATTTCATGGAGCTACGTGTTGCTTCTTTCTTCAAGAGCATAAAAAATCAGCATCATCACAATCAGTTGCATGGATGTGAGTCTCCCTCACATGAGATTTTTGTGTCAAATTTGTACATGATGTGCATTAGGTTATACACACAAGTTGACAACTTGATGCCCACCAACCACATGGCTCACTTTCCATCTCCAAAATCTCCTGTGCAACTTAGGCTCCTGGTGATATCCCAGAGTCATAAAACTTTGAAAAACTGCAGTACCATCCAAGGTGCCATGACAAGAATATAGATCTGATGTAATTAGTGAAAGGAATTGAGAGTTCTGTGTGGAAGCTGCTAAACCCTAAACCTTTGCTTTTTGGCTTTTTTCATTTCGACAAAAAAAGAAGAAAAAGCGAGATGGAGGCATTTGGAGGCATTTTGTGGGTCTTTCCAATATGATATTGATAAGTTGCTAAGAAGATGTACATTGCAATTTGCAACTAATACACATGTATGGAAGTTTTTAAGTCCTACAGAAAGAGTAAAATGGATCTGAATGCAACTTTTTCATTCTGCTGCACAGCTTTGATGTCAATTATCACATGTTGATAATAAGTGGAAAATCAATTTCTCAAATGGTATGTCATAAGAAATGATTGAATGTAGAAATGCTCTTTCGAGAAGTGAAATATGTTCCATATTATTTTCCCTAGGGGTCCCAGATGAGATTGCACCCAATGATGGCACATGATCCTAACAAGCCACAAATTAGTTTATTGATACAAAGAAAATGAAAAGGGGGGGGGGGGTAGGTAGGTAAAGAGATAAGTAGATAATACACTAAAATTAGTTCAATGTAAAAGTTAGTTATAATAGAATTAATATCTAGTTATTTAGTTAGACAATAATTACCTAACTTTACATAGGTAACTAGGTAATTAACTAATAACTTAACCTAGGTATGTAGGCTAGTTACATAGGTAGTTTAATAGTAACCTATGTACACTTATGTAATGGGTAGCCTAACTTATATATATATATAATACAAAAAGGTCTAAAGCAATTTACTTGGATACAAAGCACAATGTTTCATCCATTTAGCATGGTATTTTTTCATCCATCCTTAAAATAAGATGGCCAAATAGTCAAACAATTGACTTGTGATGTAGTCACATCTACTAAGAAGTTTGTTGATGCCAAAAACAGTTTAGAAGTGACATTTTAATCAAAGGTTGTTTTCAACTATCTACCAAATTATAAATAGGCAGATTGATTTACTTGTAATCACATGAAATTTCTATAAATATTAAATTGTAACATAGTTGAAAATGACATGTAGTTGAAAACTTTTTGGTTTAAAGAAATGCATTTTCTCCTAATGAATGGTGCGTACAATGCACATCAATCATGAATGGTGCATTCTAATATTGCAATTGGATTATCACACATGTTCTGACAACTTGAAAAACACTCACACCATTAGCTCCATATTTGGGTGTCAATATAAGTGTATCTTAATTCAAATCACCAAAAAAAACCATGATGTTCACTAATTCATGTGCTTTAAATTATAGGAAGTGGCCCCAATTAACACTCATTGCATGGATAACAACAATGGAGTTTGTTGCCAATTTTCAATAATGTAGGCACACATGAAAACCTAAGATTGCTAATCAAAAGTTGTCATTAAGAAAAGGGAAATGAACCTAACACCTCCAACCAAAGATTTGGTTTTGTTCATAACAACCAATTGATGCATGCAAGGTGCCATCTCCTAGTCACTTGTGTTTGATCATTGGATTTTTGGAAAGTTCTTGACATAATGTAGTAGGTTGTTCATGCTTTCATAATTAGTCATCTAGGTGTGCCTTCAAATATGTGGAAACAAACATAAAATTGCACCACTTTTCCCTTTCTTTCTCCAATAGCAATATGGCAAACTTGTTTGAGAATTGTATCCTTTCTGGTTGCTACATAAAATCTTTCATTCTTGGCATGCAAAAATTCTTTGTTCATGTAGTACTCATTAACATTACAAACTCTTGGGATTGCCATTAAGGCTTTCTCCTTCCACCATGTGTTCCATAGGTTGTTCAATTTAAGGGCCATCAACTTTTCCTTGCCTCTTATTTGGTATAGACATGTGAAAACACAATATGGCAATCTTCTATGGGTGTCACATGGGTAGTTTTCTTGTATTTTAAAGATACAATATAAAAATTTAAATAAAATTATAAAAAAAATAAAAAAAGAGATTCACTTATGTAAAGTTCATATAACTTCACTTTCAAGAATGCAACAAAACACATCAAAATCATGGACATTTAATAATCAATTGATTTTTGAATTTTGACAATAATTTTTGTCACACTTGCAAAATTCATGAATATGGACTTCAATCTTTCCATGTATTAATCCTATGTATTTGAAATTTTGGGATATCATAGGATTGATGTTTGAAAAACTAAAGGTGTGTTGAATGAGTGGAATATGATTTTAATTTATTGTGTTATAAATTTTTCAAGGTCACAAAAATTACAATTATGTTAAAAAGTCTTTTTAAACATCAAGAATGATTAATTTCTTCAATTATCTCTTAGGAAAATCAAAAAAATATTTATTAAATTATTACAAGAAATTGAAAATGAAAATAAATGTTAATTTTAGTACTATCTAAATATTTATATTTTAAGCCAATTTCCAAGTACATTGCAATATGGACTTTGAAGAGAGAATTCTGATGTTGTAAACGAAACACCCTAATGTACTTTCATTTAGACCTTACATTTGATTTTATGCACCCTCTTTTGTTCATTCACCATAAATTTGGCCCATGAAAATTTAGCATTCCACAAATCCTAAAATACCCAATTTCGTTCATACTCCTTCCTTTTCTTCTTAGTTTCTTTGACATAAATTCAAAGACTTGCATTAGAAAGAGGTAAAAAAAAGGGACAAGGTTTGGGGTCTACTTATTGCCAGAGGATGTTACATTGGTTGATTTAGTTTGAGAATAGAACCTATGGAACTTGAAGTTTGTATGGAACTTGAAGTTTGAGGAGGTTGCAAAGGTGCCATGTTCAATGAAAAGGATTGACAGAAAGAGATAACAAGAGCAAAGGACCATTAAACCCTAAACCTTAAACTTGATGCTTGATTGAATGTTTGAACTTTTTGATCACAAAACACACACAAAAATGTTGATGTTCAACTTAATGTTTGATGTTTGACTGAAAGCAATGAAAATAAGGAATTGCAAGAATCTTGAAAAGTTACCCCTACAACTATTATTTTATAAAACCCCAAGAGCCTTCTTGGCAATTCATAAGTTGTGACCTTGCCCCGCATCAAAAATTGATGAAGCTTATAAGTTACAACATGTAGGTGACAATGCACTAAGACTTCAGATTTAGCATAGTGCACACATGAGTCTAGACTTTGTCCACGTTACAAGATTCAAAGCTTGAATTGGTAGGTATTGGGATTCAAAAAACAACAAACAATGAAAATTGACATAGTAGATGACACACACAATGGTAACAAGATCTTACAACAATGTTCAAAACTTCAAGTGCAAGTTGCAAAAATCAAAGCAAAAGTTTAAGATTCTAAACCCTTTTCTCGCATTGAAACCTAAAGTTCAATTACAATTCACCTTGTTGGACGCCAAGCTTGATGCATTTCATTTTCAATCATTAGAGATCCACTTTCAAAGCTTGAATGGTCCTTTGCACATTCAATGAATTTGTTAAACTAACAAATTTTGGCATTAGATTTAACATCCTAAGTTTTAACTACACAATCTAACAACGATGATATCAATTGTATAGCCAAAGACAGCAATAGTGACTATTTTGTAAGTGACAACAAGTGGATGACCCCGGTGTAATGCTTATCATTTTTCTAATGAAAGATGACAACTATTGATAGGTATCACTGATAATGAACAACTCAATGGAACCATATGATGGCTGGATAACTTTCAAGCTCACCATGAGTAGTGATCAGCATTAAGGTTGAGGAGACATTGAAGACGAAACTAATTCACATGTATGTAGCCTTGAGGTGATTCTGCCCTAATTTTTGCCTTAATTTTTATAGAGTTAGATTGCAAGTCAAAATCTGACAAGATTTCACAAAAAAAAAAAAACAGACAGACCCTAAACCCTAACACATTGTCAAGCTTAGTTCCTTTGCAAATACAAACCCTAAGAACATCTGTTTTCACTGTTCTATGGAGGAAACTTTTCAAATTTAGTCTTTGTATTTGACAATGACTCCCCTTGCAGAATTGCTTGATTTTCAATTTCAGGGATCTTACAAAAGTATGAGGTATCCTTTTTCCCAAAAAAAAGTACCTTATAATTTTGTAAAATTCCTAAATTTGAAAAAAATGTTTAAGTTGCATAAGGAACCCTGGTGAGGCTAATTCCTGGATTCTGGGGCCCAGCCTCTGGTTATGGCCCTCCCCCAGAATCCAGGAAGAGTCTGGATGGAGGGTGGGTTCCTTGCCCTATACATAAAATTCATCCAGACCTAATTGGAGATGCTTTCAAAGGCTTGGGACAACATCCCAAGGAGTTTTTCTTTGCTTTTACAGGCACCTCCTGAGTCCTTGCAGGAAAGATGGTGGGACAGTTGCCATTTGCGTGCAAACCTTCCATCATTCAAATAAGGAACCTTTCATGCCTTACACTGTTGAAGGTGTGCTCCTGCAGGGCCTACACCATCGGGCTACCACCCTCAAAATTTTGGACCTACAACCTTTGGCTACCACCCTTGAGCCTAAGAGCATCTCCACCGGTGCTCAGTATGTGACTCTAGACGATAAAATTTATTGTGAAAAGTAAAAAATGTGCCGGTTTATCTCAGGAAATTGGTTTTTCTGCACGAAATTTGTGCGGCGTGCTGTGGCTGGTAAAAGGCGCAACACAGTTGTGCACCTCCATAAAAGAGTGTAATAAATTGGACCTGACTGCGACTCAGTATTTCTGATTGGTCGATCATAATGATTGGTCTAGGTGGTTTGCTATTTGTAGTTCCCACGTATATGCAGTTCCAGTTACACTTTTATTGGTGGGGTTGCCAAAAAAAAGAGCTTAAACTTTTAGACATTTAATTTTATTATCCAGGGTGACATACTGAGCACAGGTGGAGATGCTCCAACACACCCAAATTAGGAGAGAGGCTCATGAGCTACACTAGTCTCTAGACTTTGGATGAGCAGTACAGATACCTTTCCAGGGTTTTTGGCTATACATAATTGAGTAAAGTACTAGGCTAGAGAGGATCTTTGGTGGTTTGTTGCTTTCATTTGCCTAGTTATTTAGTGTGAAGCAGGTCCACATACTTGTAAATTTAGTGCAACATTGATCACAATAGCATGGAATGTTTCATCAATTCAATGCTTTCTCAATCATAATTGTTATGCACACATGGGAAAAAGGGACAAACGAAACGGCTACTAAATTCTAACAGGTCTTGTTTTACTAGTTACACACCAGGCCACAATGAACCCCCCTTGTTGCCTTGTTTTGTTGTCATACAAATTTACTTAGCCTTTGATTAAAGGCCCCAGAGGTGGTAGGATGGGTTAACCTAACCACCTCTCCAAAAGGGCGAAAAAATAACATACAGGGGTATATCATACTTGACCTCCAATGAGGCCGTGTGGTGAGCTCGTCCGCTCGCATGGGTCAGCAGATCTTGGCTGTTTATAAAGTTCCATCTGATGGTTGCTTTATGAATGGTAACACCATTGGAGCCCCTCCAAATTGGATGAGGAGCCTTGAGCCAGGGGATCTCCTCTTGGGAACAGCCTGCTCTTCAGGCATCAGCCTACATTGAAACTAGAAAGTTCCCACTTGAACTCTAAAGATAAAAGTTACACACTGAGTTGGACATGTCAAGAAGATGAAATAATCACACTCCTAAAGACACATAAAAAAGCATGTTTTTTCCAATCTACAATAGAGAAAGTGCTCTGCAAGGTTTTATTTTTCTTTGTATTTGAAAGCACATCTGTACATGGATGAACATGCATTATTCATCAATAGAAGAGACCTTCTACCATTCATTCACATGCAGATTTCGTTTGCATGCAAAATGGACACATAACAATAACTTGCAATAATTTTTTCATTTTTTCAGTGTATGTGCAGGGTACCTTAAACCCCGGTTTGTATATATATGTATTATTCCTATGCCAATGGTTAAGAAGCTGGGGCTTTTCTGAATATTCCCTTGGTTAGGAGGGAGTGTATTCTCCAATTGCCTGGGCTTCTTAACCCTTGCTATAAGAATATTCTGGTAACCAAGGGTCTCTTGACCCCCTTAGGCATGAAATATTCCATACCATGGTTTATGGCCAGTGGTAATAGGCATTTTTGCAGTTCAAATACAATTTTTTTGAAATACAAAGTATTTGCTTCCTGGACTAGTATGTATGTAGTACTGGTTTGCTTGTAATTAAGAACAAGCCATAGTAATAATATTGTCCTGTTCCAACGGCCTACTTCGTCATTATGGCTAATTAAGTACTCCATGTACCTCAATTAATTAACCTAACCTAGTGGCCTTGCCCTACACGCACTTCCAAGTTCCAGATGCCTTTCGCACTTCCTAAGCAGGGTTTCTTTTAAGGATTTTGTAATGTAGTCAAAGTGGCAATCATCCAGAAAATAATTTAGCCAAATTTGGCTACACACTACTAGATCTGAAAATTGAACCAAAGAAAAAACAGAATCCTTCTAGGCTATGTTCTTGGCTACCTACTAGAACTTATCATAAAAATCTGGCGATTTGGATATATTTTTCTTCGAGATCTGGCGAATTTGGGTCTTTTTTTTTCCATGAAAAATCCACGAAATTCAAGTCGAAATTTGGCGAAAATTCGCCAGTGAAAGAAACGCATCCAGTTTTTACCACATTCCATTGAGTGATTGAACCGCATTTTGTTAAGTAATTTATTTCTCCCCGACTCTACCTACCCCGACGAAGGTAACTTTTAGTAACTAAGTATCTAGATCAGATTCGTTGACTGACAGTAAATTGTCTGGACAGGTGGCTTGTTTGGATTGGTGTGAAAATGGCTTCTGAGTCGTGAGCGGTCAGTATGAAATTTACTTTTCACCTGTTTTGGAGACAGGAACAACTGACCGAAACAGACAACTTGTCTGGGTAGAAATTCCGAGTTACTATGCTTTGTCAGTTGGGCCGACACTTTTCACCTGACATAAAACCCTAATTTGTACATAAGGTCAAAGGGTGGGTTTTCAAGTAACAGGTAATGGTAATTATAAAATTACAGTTAAAGATCAGGGTGGGTTTCTTTTTTTTTTTTTTCAATTTTTGATATTGAAAATCATTTTGTTTTTAGATTTTTAAAAATGAGAAAAAATATGCCTTACCCAAAA
>Ga0209611_10001579_pt1 | contig 39231 bp, 42 predicted proteins | sample S1TSphgellanicum_3_FD_187693 | JGI IMG/M metagenome (GOLD analysis project Ga0209611, IMG submission 187693) | Host-associated microbial communities from peat moss isolated from Minnesota, USA - S1T2_Fc - Sphagnum magellanicum MG (SPAdes) (version 2) | ecosystem: Host-associated > Plants > Peat...
AGATAAAATATAACAAAGAGTGTGTAGTGATGATATCAAGTTGGAGTGTGCCCTCGTGATAATAGATTTAATTAGATAGGTTGCAAGTATTTAGTCATTAATTTATTGTTACTTTCATTATATCAAAGTGATCATTATTTCTCTAATTCTAGATGACCAAATTATAACAATATTTTTTTGCATTTGGGTAATGATTATTTTCCCATTCTTTTCATTACACCAGATTTGTGGTTCCATTTATGGGGGAACCGAAACCACAATCAAAACCCATTCCAATTTATTTTTTGAGAACCAAAACTAAAGGTTTTTGCTTCAAAGTAAAGAACCATTCAACTCTGGTTTGTTCATCATCCAATAAGCAAGGTTATCATCTTGGGTACCACTGGATTAGATGTTTAAGGGATTAATAATTAGCGAGTTGCTAGCTGAATCCTTGATTTGGTTAATAACCACCGGTTCCCATTGTTCATTAACAAATGTTTCAGTGAACAACATTTTCTGGGTGTTTGAAACAAATTCAAAATTCTAAGAACTTGTAATGAAAAAGGAGGCAACATAAAACCTCTATAACTCCATACATGTAGTTGGTATTCTCTACAACATATCACTAACTGATTCACCACAATTATGCCTTTTAGAATTTGACAATTATTCTTACCACTGAATCTTTGTTGAGCCTTACTTTCTATAAAGAAAGTGCGCCAATATTAACCCAGATTATGAACCCAAATTTCTTATCAACACCTACTCCTAAGTTTGGGAAGTTGTAGAGATGTTTAGATCAGATCTTTCGAGACCCTTTCTGTAGCTCATCATGGTCTTACAAAGATTCAGTATTAACATAGTAACCCCACAGAATCTTTCCCATAAATATCATCCCGACCTTTGAAAAAGATTAAGACAGAATCTCATATCAACATAGATTTCACAATTTCTTGCTTTGATGAACTGCAGATACCGTATCTTTGGAGTTCCCAAAACAAATGAGTCTCAATTTCCCAATTGACATTCTCAGGAATTTTCTCTCTAACCAGCTATCATTGTCCACTATGGAGCTTTATCACTTCCAACATTTCTACGTACTGTATTTATTCATGCACATTAGTTTTCTGTCATCTAAACTTTAATTGTAATACACAGAGAAAGAATACTTGGAGTCAAAATTTACTAGAACAAGTGTTGCGGGCATTCTTCCCATTAACCATTAACTTAATCAAAGATTTAATAAACACAGGTCTTCAACGTCTTCAAGACCCAAAAACACTATATCAAAGGACCAAGGAAGGAAAAAAAAAAAGGCATTTAGTTCTTACAACACTTTTGTCTTTTATCCTACCCTCTGTGTGCTCCCCTCCTTGGATTCCAACATCAATCCTTCCACCAATCCTGCCATAGCCAAAAGACCATCATTCACACAAAAAGTTAAGAGTCTGACTTCCCCACTATCTTTGAATATTATTCACACAAAGCACACCACAAACTCCTTTGACACCATTACCTGAATCAAACAAACACGCACTCATAACAACAACAAAAATAGAAACATCCATTAACTACCCTTTCTTCTGTCGCCTTCTGCATTTTGGCTACACTGATCCCTTTTCATCCATTATTTTTTCTTTTCATCCAAGATTTTGTTCCACCTCATTTCATCCTACAAACTCATGTTTTGGGGGGGGTTGTATAAAGAGAATCCAACAGGTTACTAAAATACACTGAGCATGATTCTTCAATTTCCTTTCTGACCTATATCCTAATGTGGCTAATTCCCCTTGTGAATGATTGCCATTTTGGCTACATCACAAAATTAAAATGGAAAAACATGCCCATCATCAGCATTTTTGTTGGGTGCAAAAACTTCATTTCCCCCTTGCTAGGTGCTTTGTTTAATGGAATTTGCCCCCTGCTTGAGCAAGGAGAAAAATTTCATTTCCATCTCATTCCCAAGAATGTAGGTCCAGATTTGGCATCATGTTGATATGTTGTAAAAAAAAGCAGGGCTGTATAATTGCTACAAATCCCATTATTCTACAAATGTCAATCTATTCATAACATTGAATACATAACCATACACGACCATGGTGAGAGTGGACATAGAACAAATGGCAAAATGTAGAAATGCTTAACTCAATGTTTCCACAACAATTGCACACAAGTCCAATAAACATACTAATCTAAAAGGATTCACAACAACAATATGAATTTCATATGATCTAGTGTATAAGATTCCTCTGAACATCACCCTTGTGGCTATCATGGTCTCTTTCTCACATCAAGGATCCTTCTAATTCAACGACAAATTCTCAACAAATAATCTTTAGGCAAATTCACTTTTTTTTTTTTTTGGATATGTGTATCTTTTGTCTCCCAAACTTCTTGCAATACCCAATCCCAAATTCCGCGAAGTTCCCAACACTAAACAATTCCGGTCTCTCAAACTTCACTATATTTTCATTATGCACTTTCCACTAGCACATGGCCTTGATGTTAATTGCTACAAACCAACCATTAAATCCCCTATAGTTTTTCATCATATACACCAAACACACATGCATTTTCATATCGTTCTATTACATGTACCTAGATTTCAACTCTAGTTTGTAGCAAAATAATACCAAAGTCTTTTCGATAACCTAAACAACACTAACAACCAAATGCATAATGTTCAAAACAACTGAACATGCATAAGAAAAAGTACTGAAAAACTAGATGTTTAGCTTTTGAAAAGTGCCCCTTTTTATCCCCTCCATCATTTCCCTTTCATTGAATTCCATTATTCCCGCCAAGCTTCCATTGTTGCAAAAACTCCATTAACACAAAAGAACAACCCACCATCCAGTGGCCATCATACATTAAAACCTCCCAACTTAGCACCATCGTTTCCTAATCCACCATATCGCTCCAATAGACAAACAACATTAGTCACAACTTTTAAGAAGCATAAGAGGTTTCCATCAACCGTCCCTTCTTTTGTCTTTTTCATATTTGGCACATTATTCTTCTTCATTAGGTTTTCATCCATCAAACAAACTCATCATGACTTCCCTTCATTCTACAATGAAACCAAAAGTTTGATAAATGTGATCAAAAGAAAAATTTCTATGCATTTTGGAGGGCACCTTGACATCCATGAATGTTTCTATGAAAAAAGAAGAGGTGTAAGATGAAATGGAGTCATATGAGATTTTTTAGCAAGATGAACATCTAATGGATGAAAGGCGGAAATAATAACGAAAGGCAGAAAAGTGACAAGAAAGTGGGCAATTGGTGCAATTTTCTTTTGTGTGTGTGTGAGTGTGTGTTAGGGGGGGGGGGGATTGTTTGTTTGTTGTAAATTAATATTGATGGGAAACATGTGGCATTGCCTTTGTGTGAGTAATGGCAAGACAATGGACTAATGATGAACCATGCTTTTGTTTTGGAGTTCTTATGATCTTTGGTGATGGTGAGTTCACCATGAAAATTTGGTGGATGTTTTTGGAAAATGGGTGCACAATGGAAAAGATAAAAGACTGGACATGTGAAAAACTAAACACCTTTTCTTTGTATTTAAAGATTGTTGGGATGTGAATGCATTAATTTGGGTGTTGATTTTCTTTTGTTGTGATTGTTTAAGAGGAATGTCCATAGTCAGAATTTAAGTTTCTCCAATTTCAATTCCTTTTCATTACATACTGGAATTCGCAGGTCAAATAAGTTTAGAACAAGAACGTGAATAAAATATGTAGATATAGTGGAAATGATGAAGACCACAAAAGGATTAATGGGTTCTTTGAATAATGTATATTAACTTTGTAATTTGTGGGATGTTGGGAGTGTGAGGTGGAAACCTAGGGAACATGCATTTAGGAAAAAAACTCATTTGTTGGGAACTTTGGGAGGATTGTGTTGCACCATTTTGAGGATTAAGGAAAAAAGAGGGAAATTTGCTAGTGGTGTCAATGCTTGAACTATTTTTGTCAAAAAAAACTCAGTGCATATGTGGGGTTAATGTTGGGTTACAAGAGAAGATAAAAATAATTGATGTCAAGTGAGACAATGATAGCCCAAAGAAAGGTTGTCCAAAGAGAACTAGTTGACCAAATGTACAATCTTATTTCACCTTCTTATACTATAGACCTATTGATCAAATTTAAGTAGTTGCATTGACAATAGTTGTTGATGTTGGGAAACAAACATTGAAGTAGTGTACAAAAATTTGTATTGTTGATGTTGTTATGTGATCAATCAATACTGCAAAGATTTTTACTCATTCAAGTGTGGTTTTTGTGAGTTAGATCATTATTTATGAAAATTCGTAGAAGTGTACATAACCCTTTTTTTTTGCTACAAATGGAGGTTATTTATGCTTACACCTTAAGAGTGGGATGGATCTTATGCTTATTAGTAGGTATGATATGTGTAAGATCCCTCTTATTGGGTATGATGGGACAAAAATGGGAATAAATAATTTAAAACTTTATAAATTATACTATTAGTAAGGATGAAATGGGGTTTATGGTTTAAGGTCATATCCTTGTCAATTTTTCATTTATTAAGAAAATTGCAATGTTGGCCAGGTACTCAAGTTAACAAGTTATTTGAAGGCAGTTTCAATTTGGTACCAAGGAATCTAACTAAAATTGGCTAAAGAGGGGCTTTGGTTTTAAAACTAGGTGGGAACTAACCCCTTGATCAAACCAACCTAATTTGAAAAATAAAATAAAAATCAAAACTAAAAACCATTTCTTAAATTAAAAAATCAAAACCAAAATCAAGTCCCACTTTTAATATTTAAAAAATTAGAAATTTAAGTAGAACCAATCCATTGGAAATTTTTTTAATTGGCAAAGGAAAACCCCAAAGGGGAAGGGGCGAAAAACCCATCACATAACAATCAAAAAATACATTAGAGAACCATTATCAGGTGGTAGCTTGGCAATGGGCCATTGCATCATCGGGCAAGGCAGGATCAAAAAAGGACTAAAATCAAAATTACTAAAAGTGAAACTAGAAAAGTCACAAGAACCATGTTATCAAAGTGGTCAAAAACAATAGTCACTAAAGAAATCTAGAAAAAATAGCCAAAGTAAACGTAAAAGCTAGTAAAGGAAAGACCACACATGTTAATAAGAACAAAGAAAGATGGTTGGAACAACTCCCAATGGACCAAAATGATAGTATTTTTGAAAATAAAACTAATGAGAAAACTAAAGGTCCTAATTGTGACATCAATGATAACTAAGAAATAGTGATAAGGCAAGTTCATGAATAAATTTGTTAAGAAAATCATGTAATGGTAGGATCAAAGAAAATTGAGTGAGCTATGAAGTGCCATTGTATAATAACATCAACATTTGCAAACACATTGTTTTTACACCATTCCCCTTTAAACTTTGCCTCCATTTAAGCCTATTTTGGATTTTGAGTTGACTTGTGCTTCCTAATTGCGGCCCATGTGGCCAATCCCTACTTCAATTGTAGTTGTCCATGCATTTTTGAGCAAATTCCTCATTGAATGGTGCCCATTGAAATGTGATCTACATTTTTTAGACCAAATAAATAACATAATCATTGCATGTATTATGTCAATTGATTGAGTAGAAAATGAACAACCACCAAAATGGTCTATGCTATTATGTGCAACTGTGCCTCCTTTTTCATAGGCGAAGTCCCCCAAAATGAACTATTCCCAAGGAATTGAGTTTGTTAGCTTTCAATCTCCCCGCAATTCCCAAATTCTTTCAAAAGCTTTCCATGCACAACATGTTTTAGAACAATCTTTTGGATTGTGGATAGTGTGATGAATGCGAAAATTAAAAGTCATTTTCCAATTGATGGAATTCATCCATAATGTTCATCTTTAACTCCTAGTTAAATCTTAGTTAATTTGTAGTTAATTCTCAACTAACTCTTAGTTAAGTCCAAGTTAAATTCTAATTAACTTCCAATTAAGTCTTATTTAATTCCTAGTTAATTTTTAGTTAAGTTCCAATTAAATCTTCATTAACTTTTAGTTAAATCTTAGTTAACTTTTAATTAAGTCCTAGTTAACTCTAGTTAATTTTTAGTTAAGTCTTAATTAAGTCTAGTTAACTTTTAGTTAAGTTTCAATTAATTCATAGTTGATTTTTAATTAGGAAGCTTCTCAAAAAGCTTCTTTACTTGATGCACACATAAAAGCCTTCTTTTAAGCTTCCTTGAACTAAGTCCCCAAAGGGGTATAAATAAAAGTATGACTCCTCATTTCTTTTAGTCTATTCAACATTAATTTTAGGCACAATCTTGCACCATAGCCTTGTCATGTTCTTTTCATGTTCATGTTTGCATATGTTAGCATAATAAACATTCATTTCCATTTTTGTCTTGCACATATTGTATTCTTGTTTTTAAGTCTCATGTTTTTGTCTTTTAATCACGTAATCTTGTTTTGTTCCTTGTTTGAAAATTAGATTTAAACCTTTCCTTTAGCCTTTGTTTTTGTGTTTTTTCATGTCTTTGATAGATAGTAGTCTCTTTAATTCATTCATTGCATGATTTGCATGTTATATTTAGCCCCATTTGGGCAAGTTAAAAACTAGTGGGTGAGCCTTTGTTGAGCACCAACCATGTTAACATCACCACCTTCCTCGATTTAAAATGATGTTCGAATCACCATATTAATGTGCTACATTGTTTATCGTCAAGTTCAAGCTCCTATAACCTAGACACAAAGGATTGAGTTTCCCTATAATGGGTTTTGTTCCTTTTGTAGTTTCTTTTTGTTGAATAACTAAAGAATGGAGTTATACTTAGACCATCAACTGCTTTCCATGACCATTCGCTAGGATCCCATGGAAGGTCTACCACAAATCCAAGTTGAAAAATTATTAGGTTTGATTTTTTTCCACATTAACTACTATAGTTGTCTTTTTTCTTGAGTGAACCATTGATCCGGGAAACTCTACTGTAGCTTCAAAGATGCTAAAGTCCCCAAGGTCTTTTAAGAGAGTTAACTCAAAATACCCCTTGTGGCCTTTGCATAATAATATTATCACCTTTAGAATTTTAATAGTAATTAGCTGAATTAATTGTGATTCTATGTGATTCTATGAACTCCAACTTGTTGGAGTTCAAACAAATCTTGAACTTGTAAGTCAAGATTAATGTTCCAATGACCTCAAATACTAGGTTAATCCATTCCAATGTATTTCTTTGACATAATCCAACTTAATTAGTCGAAACAATCTTTGAGGGAACTACACGTGGGACCCAAAGGACATTCATCATTAGGTTATTGTGAGTTACAATAGAGGCCATTGTGTGCCTTATGTTGAGATCTTTTAAATCCTTCCAGTAATGAGTAATTGAATTCCACAAATCTTTGATGCATGTGCATCTTGCTAGAGCCATTGTTCTCCCCATATGAACATTAGTATTAAGCTTTTCAGGAATTGGGTGAGGAATGTGCGGATTGCCAAAAAAGGGTTGTTTGAATATTTCATCCATAATAGTGGGCTCAATATTAATCAAGTTGCCTCTTACATTCCTCCACACCTTCAACAAAAAATTCTAAAAAGAGAATTTTGTTTTACAAAATTTGTGAAGAGTAAAAAGCCAACTTATGTTTGGAGGCATGGTGAAACAAGTCTTCCCTTGGGGTTGTGTCAACATTGCTTTCCTTTGTAGTAAATCCTTCCAAGGTTCTCTCCCTGGTGATAGACCTTTGAGTATCAATTTTGCCAATAAGGTTTTAGCTTGTGTTTATGGATCAATGATCTCCATTGCTCCCTTGCAAACTAGAGGTGTAATCATGTCCCATTTGACCTTCATGCGTGTCCTCTCTAATTTCCCACCCCAAATATAGTTTTTTACTAAGCCCCTCATTTGATCGCACATTCACATGTAAGGATTCCAACATGCAACAATATACCAAATAGAAACTAAAATGATTTGATTAGCCACTAAGACTATACTAGCTAGAGAAACCTTTTTATTCCCCCAATTTATCAACTTTGATTTTTAAAATAACATTATTTGATCAAAATTGGCCTTAATGGGTAGATGGTAATCGATTTGTAAACCAAGGTATTTAATACCTTGTCCTTTTGATACCCACATTAATCTTGCATTTCTTCCCCAATCGTGGTCCCTTTATTGTTTTGAAGCCCAAATTACCAACGACTTCCTCCAATTCATTTTTGCACCTATAGTTATACATAAGAGGGATACGACTTGATTTGTCCTTTTTAGGTTGTCAATGGTTTTTTATAGATACAAGGTTGTGTCATCAGCAAAGGATTGATCCGTAAGCTTATCATTGGTTGGTAGTATTAAACCACACACACTTCAAATTGGATTGCATAACAAATACCCAAATACATTTGTAGCTAATTTAAATATGTATGGTGAAAGTGGACACCTTAGTCGCATCAACCTAAATAAACTAAATGAATCTCCCACCTCCCTAGTGACTTTTGATAGTAGACGTTGTAACTTTGTATAGAGCCGAAACCCATTGAATCCATTGTTTGCAAAAATCCCAACGTCTGAAAAACAAAGAAAAGGAAGTCCTAATTAATGTGATCAAACATTTTTTAAAAATCTAATAGCAATAGGACTAACTTCTTATCATTCTTTTCAACCCATTCCATTGATTCTCAAGCTAAAAAAAACATTATCAAGGATGTGTCTCCTTGCTACAAACCTTGTTTGCTTTAGTTGAATAATGTTTGGTAAATAAATCTAGATGTATATCGATAATAACTTAACAAGTATTTGTAAATAAAAGCGTAATTGGACACCAGTTTCCAATCTGAAAATGATCCCTAGATTTAAGGATTAACACAATCAAACCTCTATTGAGAAAATCTAAAAGTTGTCCAAGGTTTAACATTGCTTTAAAAGCCTCAAGTAAGTCTCCTCTTATCTCTTCAAATGTATTTTAAAAGAATTCAGTTGGGAATCCATTGTGCCTTGGTGCCTTGCCTCGTGGTAGTGTAATTACAACCTTTTTTAGTTTTTAAATTGTGATATCTTTTATTAACTTTTGATTCGTTGCTTTTGTAACCATATTGGGAACAAAAGCAAAGCTTTTTGCTCAAGTAGCACGCACTTCCTCATTCTCCAATTTCGCTAAGTATAAGTGTTCATAAAATCCCCGTATGTACAAATCCAACTCGTTTTGTACAGTTAAGACATTCCCATCTGCTACAAGCTCATTGATGAGCACATGCCTATGACATCCCTTGTGAAAATTGAAAAAAACCTTAGAACATGTATCTCCATACTAGTACCAATGAACTGCCATGTTATGCATGCTTTGATGCAAATCATTTTGAAAAACCTCTATTAGTCGAGCTTGAGAGGCTAAGAGAATAGCTCTCATTTCTATATTTGTTGAATTATTCTGCAATTGAATTTTTGCTAAAGAGACCTTCTTTGAATGAATCTTTATTAATTGGCCTCTTTTCTTGCATCTTTGTTTAGACAACTCAAAGCCATAACACATAACTCTCCCAATAGATCTCTCGAACCACCATGCCCAATCTGTAGTAGGAGCTGGTTTTTCTCCATTGCCTTTCTAGGTTGCCATTAGCTTGGTTTTCATGTACTCATCTTCAAGAAATGTTAGATCAAACATTTGTGGTCCCAAATCCATTCTATCCTATGTAGGTTTGATCCACAATGTTCATAGAGAATGATCAGAGATCTTGTTTAATGAAACTAAACTCCAATCCTCCCACCTAGTGTACATAACTTGTATGTGTAAAATTTGTTGAGTCTTGTTAGTGCCGCATTTGTTCCCTCCCAACCATTATCATATGTGAAAGATTTTTTAGACATCTTGAAGCTATCAAATAACCAAGCATCTTGTAGACCCAACTAATGGTCATGTGATGCCATATGGCCACCTCTTGTTGCCTCATAAACTTATTACCAACTGAGTTCGTTTGATGCACATCTTTTAACATGTTGAAATCACCACCAATACCCAATGCGTTTAGCAACCAAGTTTGCATTGAATATTGCCTTCTACATGCACGTTTTTTCACATGATGTTTGAGCCACGTACACATTCACAATTCTTAAAACATCCCCATCTAAAATTTTGAGCAACAAAAATTGGGTTCAACCTTGCATAATGATCCCATGATCAAGTATAGCAAGAGTCAACTTAGGTGATACTAAAATGGTTTTCCCTGGGCTCCATCTCAAAGACCTCCCCAATTGTATTGCAGGATTCCACATAATTGCTATGTTCTTGAATTCCACTACCTTCCCAAATTTCAAACACTCATCCTTGTTTAGATGATGCTCTTGTAGTAGTACCAGATGGGGAGGATAATCTAGCTTGTTGAATCCATGCTTTGATGCTTCATTGTTTCCGCATACCACGACTCCCATATGTTCCCTTTTAGTTCTCAATGGGTTCCCATTAGCTTCTCAACATGCTCTCAAGTTCCCAATGTGTTCCCCGACGTGTTCTCCATAGCACCTCACTTTTATCCCATATGCTTTGCCAAATGTTGTTTTCATTTCACCTATAGTAGTGTGGCCTGTGCTGTTCACCCAAGTGTGAACCCATGATAAAATAGGGAAACACAACATGCGAACATTGTTTTGCAATATATGTACTGAATTTTTGAACAACCAAATATGAAAGGAAATCACGCTTGAATTGAATGTAAGTCTTCAAGTGTTTACCACATTCTCAACTGATTTTTCCTTCCAGAATCTGAATTTTTGAAATTTATTTGAATTTTCAGCTGCAGAAATCACTTAAAAATATCTCCCACATTATGAATCCAAATCTTACCAACTAAATTCCACTAAATCCTGCTCACCAAATCTTTCCAACAACACCAAAGGCACATTTAAATTCATCCAAGGTTTTCAGCTACGATTTAATTTTCAGTGAAAAAATCATTCAATATTCAAGAATTTTTGCACCACAAGTCCAAATGTCATGGAACCAAGCCCATGCACCCATCCTCGTTGAGAGGGTTCCAAAGACACCAAGAACACAAATCTGAAACAATCCCGGATTGGTGGATCTCATAACTACAAAACAAAACAAACTACCTTTGTTCATAGATAGATAGCTGGGCCAAAGGGAAGGAACTCTGTACTTCAAAGTAGAACCTTCTATTTTTGGGGAGCCTCCATGATTCCAATTTTTTTTGAGTGATGGGCCAATCAAATTGGCTCATTGCAGAAAAAAAAGGAAAAAGAAAAACTTGGTAGGCACCTCATCTAATTAATTAATAGGAACCCTATACTTCAAAATGTGGTGAAAGTTTCTCCAAGAATACCATTTTCTCAAAAATTTGGCAATTTCTTTTTTTTTAAAAAGGGACTTTTTGGCAGAAGAATACTTCAACATTTTGCAAAATTTCACCCAAAAAAAAGAAAAACAGTATCAGTGTTGGTGCCACAAAAGTGGCTTGCTATGTGCATTGTTGAATACACCACTATTAGCTATGCCATTTTTTGTCTGCTTTAGAGTGCAAATAAAGACATGTGATAGAACCTTGGTTCTCAAACCTTTTGAAAAAAATACCAAACCAAACAGCCCTTTTTAAAACTGTCAGTTCTTTGTTGGTTCCTTCATGAAAACCTCGGGTTCTTTGATGTTTCAGAAATAACCACACAACACCCGAATGTTCCCTGCCCTTGGGAAAGACGCTCGGTGTTCCTTACCCATGGGCTTTACCACCATTGTGAAGCACAACAAGGCAAACACTATCATGAACCTAAACATTCCATAGTAGATCACAAGCCCGTAGGAGGGGAGGGTTTTTATACCAACTCCTCAAAGTGTGCGAGGGGACCTTATGCCTACAAGTAATGTGGAAATAACGCTTTTTTTTTTGCTGCACGAGAACTCTTTTGTGTTCTGAGAGGCAAAATAGCGCTCATCAATACTGTATATTGGGGGAGTCATAAGTTGAGCTAAACCTAAATTGTTAATATACTGCATTTTACATCCGCACCGCACTAGATAGTAATTAGTAAATAACTAATTGTTTTATGTAAAATGCTACAAAACTCTTTGACCTAATAGCATGACCTTGGGGATTTCTTTCACCTTCTCATTGAGGACTTGGTCACGAGACCCAACTTTGTCAAGATGTGTCATGGCATGATTCACATACAACGGCACCATATATTCCTGCATATACTTGCGCTCTGAATTCTCGGAAACCCCCACCACACCAGCAAGGCAATTCGGGTTTTTGAATTTCTCACACAGCTCCCTCTCCATCTTAAATAAGTAGGGTGTATTCTCTGCATTGCTTCGAGGTTCCCATGACCCAAAAATTGTGCGTCTGAAGGTTGCACAAATCCCAGTCTGGTTGAACCATCGGCGTATTGGTATTGTTTTCCAAACATCTGGTGGGACTTCCCGATGGAAAAAGAAACAGTATGACAGGTGAGCTTCACCTGTAGATGATGCATCTTGGTAGTTAAAGCCTTTTGAGACTTGCCTGTTTGAAATGTCAACTGCAAGTCCATCCATTGAAGTACCTGCAGATGTCCTAATTGCAGTCTCGGATCCAGTTACGTTAAGTCCACCTATGATAGGAATGGTTGCTTGGCCAGTCAATTGTGACTGCCAACTAGTCCCAGAGTTGTCAGATGTGCTCTTTGTCAAAAGACCACCCACCATGTCACCCATATCTTGCATCCCATACTGATGAAGAACAGCTTCATCCAACTCCAAGCATTTGAAAGAGATTGTTATATTGTCATGGTACCATCCAAACCGGTCCTTCTCCCTTGGCTTTGGCCCACCATCCCCAAGAGCGCACTCTGCCAAAATCTTAACGTCTATGGCTCTTGATGCACCGTCTTTCTTAAAATCAAAAGTGAAAGTTGGAAACATAGCCGACACTTTGGAGAGAGAGTCAGGCAGTTTTGGATGAAACGCACTGGTTATGATTGTGCCGCCTCGACCAGGTTGAACTCTCACCCTCAAAGCCAAGGGCTTCTTATGCAGAGTTGCTGATTCCTGGGGAACTATTCCATGAAAAGAATCCTCATCTCCACCACCATTGCCTCCTCTTGAGTCTAACTTCAATGTGAAAAAAGTCGGTAGATTGAAAGCGTTGCCTGCCTCTCCTGTCTCCCACCCCCGGATGCCTTGTCTATCATGGTTCCCTCCATCTGCACCAGAAGCTGTATGCTGTCTGCCGCACATGGTGGTGGTTGAAGTTTGCATCTTCTTCTTCATCATCATGTGTTGCGCAATCTCCAAAAGTAATGGCTCCATATGGGCACCATTCTCATCACCTGGTTTCTGATGAGTGTCGGAGACATAGCTCACCACCCCACTGCTGTTCATGCCTTTCAAACCCACACCAAACTTCATGGCCATTTCGTTTTCTGACATTACAACATCCCTGGAAACTGTGTCAATTGCTTGTTGTTGTTGGGCAAGCTTCACTGCCATGATTTTGAAAGAGCTTTGCTCATTCAAAGCTTCAGCCCAGAGTTCCTTCCATGCTTCTTCTCCGCACAGAATGACCTCAGCCTCTGAAGAGCTTGTCAGCAAGACCTTCGAATTGTCCATACCCACCCCAACAACTCGAGACATACTTGTTGCATCCAGAAACAGGAACTCTAGTGCACTTGCACCAAGAGGTGCTTCTCTGCCAGCAACCAAAACCTCTGTTGGGCTCTGTGCATGATGCAGCAGCTGCTCTATCCTCTCCAAAATGTTGACACGACTATCATCATCATCATCTCTCTCTCGCCCTGACACAGCATCTCTTCCTTTCGAAGAAATGTCCATGGAATTTGCCAGCAAATTCTTCTTTGATGCCATCTCTGATTCCTTCATATGAAAATTTCCATTTACATTCTCAAATACCTGTTCATGTTCATCATGCACATGAGACAGCTCAGTGTGGGAGGATAAATTTTCAGGGTCCTCTTCTGTCAAGGCTGGAAAATGGTCCAGCCGTTGCATAGTACAGTCATCACCTTTGTCTATTCTGAACTCTGGCAAGAATGCCCACTCCTCCTGAGAGTCCTCCACACATCCCAGATATGTCTGAGTACTTGTCTCTACTTGTGAGTAATCCCAGTCTTGAGTTCCTCCTCCCAGTCCTTCTTCACTGAGTATACTAGAATCATGATCTTTCTCACACGCCACACCCATTTTTTCATTGTCACCACAGTGCTCATCCAACACCAATCCTTCTGATTCACTTTCGGCAGTTGCAGAGTCTGCAAACTTACTTCCTGATAATTGTGCATCTGGCAAGGTATAATTACTCCTCAAGACTAATCCCTCATCACCTTTGAGTTCAGCTCCTACTCTTTCTGATAATCCAGTGACCAACAATCTGTCCAAGACCTCCTCTGGAACCTCCTCAGTGTGGACTCTTTGTCGCTTTCGTGGCCGGATATGACAGGTGTGTTTTGAGATGTATACGACTTCCATGAAAGAAGATCGATGTCGCTCTTTTGGGGATGTCACCAATTTCCTTCCTGGACAGCCCTTGATAGCACATCTGTAATAGAATCTGTACAGTAGTACACAGAAACTGAATACCCTCAACACCAATTCATTCATAGAGATAGTTGGATCTATCCTAAGTATGCAACTGTCAGGGGGGGTGTTTACTGTAATCACAGCAAAGAAATAAAAACACTGGAAACACTAGCTGCTGCCTGATGATCCAGCTATCCATCTCGTGCATGTCTCGAATGGATCATAACAACCTCAGAGAAAAATACCCAGTGTAGTTGAAGGGTGGGTTACTTTCAGTAACAAGGCTTTTTAGAGCTGGTGTGTGAGAGCCCTAGGGTGGGGGTTCTTCTGTTGAAGATCCTTGAAAGTAGGGATTTTTTTTGTAACCTGCAATTTTCAAACAGGGTGTCCTTGGTTGTTATGCTGGGTAAGGCACCTCTGTCAGGTGATTATGCTGTGGATCTTGGGTTCCGCTCTTGTGTCCCACGGCAGAATCCCCTGACAGGCATGCCTTACCCTATACTTAGGCATGTATCTGGATGTGTTGAAATAGAAGGAGAGAAATTCAGTGATAAAAATACCTGCACAACGAGGATCTGGGGATGGACTTGCTGTAATACATGTTCCATGTCCAAGTATCATAATCCTTGCCAGCTTTCTCCTTGGTTGTATCCAACTCTTCAATAAGCAAAGCTGCTGCATCCTCACTTCTCACGACTTCTTTTGTCACTGCTGTATCTCTGACAGAATAACTTCTTCCGTCAGTGGCTTTGTATCGATGAGATTACAATTATGCAAAAGAGAGTTCTGCAAGCTCAAACACAGAGGGTATGAAAAAAAAACATAGAATCACAGAGTGTACTGCTAGCAGTAATCTCTGACCTGTTCTTTGTTCTGCTTTTTGGTTTTGACTTTCTCAAAGGCAGCTTGGAGGATTTTGGTGTCAGTTGTCGAGAGAAAATTGGAGAAGCAGTTTCCTTGAAGATCATCATACCACTAAGATCATCATCATCATTGCAGCTGTTGTGCATCCTTGAAGCTGATTGTCTTGATGAAGAAGAAGAAGACAACATCCCCCCAGCCTTGCTGCTAGCAAGTTCCCTGTGATGCAATCCTGAGAACTTCTTTGGATTGGAACAAGCAGGTTTATTTCTATTGTTGCTTGACACTGAAATGTTCTCTTGTTTCAGGCCTGCAGTCAGAGAAAAAATGACGAGCGTAAGTTGAGAGGCAATTGAATGATCAACAAAGCACAACAACAACCATATCTCATAACCATGTGTTTCCCAGAAGGTTGGTTTAAAAGATGCAAGTCAAATGTCAGAAAGCGTCAGAAGTGGAAATGAGGAGGTGAATCCAGTGATGTATTAGGGTTTGCAGTATACAAACTGCTCCTCCAGGACTGCAGGCACAGCATGGCAGTACAATTTTTGGAAGACAAAAGACATACCTTGTAGGTGCAAGAAATGAGTTTGAAGTTGAGAGAGGCAGGAAGGAAGGAAGGAGACTTGGCAACATGAAGGTGGCAGAAGACTGAAGCTAGCAGTAAGTGCAAACAATTGCCAAAAGCATTGCAGGGCTACTACACCCATCAAGCAACAGCAAAAGAAAACCTGAGAGGTTGGGTAAAAAAAGCAAGTGCAAGTGCGGACTAACCTGGATAGCTGGCCACTCTTTGCATCATCATCGTCTTCTTCTTGGATCCGACTTTCTCCATTTTTGACTACCAAATTCCTCTGCACAGGTCTGTGAACTTTCACCACAGTCCTCAATCTGTCTGTGCAATAAACCACAGCTGGGTTCTTCAAAGATCCTATGTCTCTGTGTATCTCTGTGTCTGTGCTTGTCTGTCTCCTCCTGTTTCAAAACCCTAATCCAGAGATCCACACTATGTCTCCAACACCCACTAACAGTTCATAGTGATTGAGACTTTCTGCAGCTAACTGGATAAAAGCTCACATCTTCCAAACTTACAACTTTCTCACTTCAAGAATTTGTTCTTCAATGAAGAAGAAACCCATCTGCCAAAAACACGATGCAGCTCCGAAAAAGGAAAAAAAGCAGGCTTCTTCAGACATGTAAGGAGAAGAAGAAGCAGAAGAATCAGCTCTCGATCCTCCTAATAAGACACACAGAAAAACACAACAACAACAACAACCCTACCAAAGATTCAATCGTTTGTAGCAATCCCTGTTCCAAAACTGGAACAAAGCTTAAAGTATACTTGGCAGCTTCGACACTAATGAAATTATTTGGAAGTTCATGGTGGGTTGATTATAACCGGATTGAGAACCCTGGGAGGTGTAACGACGACAGAAGGGGGGTTTTCTAGGGTTTGGCCTGCAGTGCTGCTGTTCGAGGGCGGAGGGTTTTGGCTGCAACAGTGGAGGGAGGAAGGAAGGAAGGAAATGGCGGTGAAGAATTGAGTTGGAGGGAGGGAGAGAGAGAGGGGAGGGATTTTCTTTGCAACAACAACGGCAGTATGAGCCTCGGAGGAAGGCTATGTTTGAGTTCCAGCCAAGGGACGAATCTGACGGTGACAGAATTGAACAGACTGCATGGCGGCCTCCTCAACTTCGGTGGTGGTGGGGGGAGGAGGAGGAGGAGACAGCTGAATAGTTTCAGCAGTAGCAACAGCAACAGGAGCAGTTTTTGGGGAGACGGAATCGGAGATCATCAGTGTAGTAGTGGTGGGTTGAATTCTCTTTTCCATCTTTTGGGATTTTGTGTTTTTTTGGTCTCCACATTGGTGATTGTAATTCTGTGGAAGACACATTACATTTGGGGGGGGGAGTGAACTGACTCATGAGAGGGAGCAGGAGGAATTTTTTGGTGGGTTTTGAACATTTTTTGCCTTTGGGTTGCAATCTGTTTTGTGATTTGTCTGGAACCTTGAATTTCTCGACAAAATTTGAATACAGGAAGAAGGGGAGGAGGAGCAGGAGATATTGCTGCTTCAAAAAGGATCACCAACAGTAGTTCAAACCCTCTTACTAGACCATTCTTGAGTTTGAAGCACAGAACTTCCCTGCAAACACACTCTGTTTCAAGGCTTTTTCTGCAGGATAAGGACTACTACTACACGAGACTAGGTTCCCATCTTTACTCTGCAGAGTCATCTGAAATTGTAACAAATATCACACCGGTGGTGGAATCAGCAGCAGCAGCAGCAGATCTTGAGGAGCAAGAAGTAGAAGAGGTGGTAGAAAAGTCTGTGGCTACAAGTACTACTACCAGGGTTACAGGGGATACTCCACTTGGTCAGCCTGGTGGCAAGGTAGGGATTGTCAGCTACTACAACAAGGGTCAAGAAGAGCTGCACTTTGATGAGGGTTTGCCAGCAGCAGCACCAGCATATGACACAAGAAAAGACTGGAGTTCACGGCTATGGGTGGTTGGCCCACTTTTGTTAGTCCTGTCTGTAGTGGGGCCCCCTTTGTATCTTCGGAAAATATTTGAGGCCATTCTTGAAGACTCTCTTGTTACAGGTCTGTGCAAATTCAGTAAATCTTGCTTTCCCATCATAAACCCATTTGCGAGTTCCTGTGCCACTGACTGATGCTGGAATAATGGATTAATTGGTTTGGAAATTTGAAATGTTGGGTTTTTTTCCGCTTGAATCCATTTTTTGCAGATTTTGTGATCCTGTTCTTCACCGAAATTTTGTTCTATGTTGGCATATCATTGTTCCTCTTCATTGCACATAAGATACAAGTCCAGCAGGCTCCAGCCTGGGCGTCTGTGTATGGAGGCAAGCTCTCATCTCAGCGGAACAACCTAGTGGGATACCGAGTGTCAATGATCATTTCGGTGGCCCTTGGAGTGGTCTTACCGGCTGTAAGCTTTGCAGTAGTCTGGCCTTGGACAGGCCCTGCAGCTGCTGCAGCTCTTCTTCCATACTTGGTTGGCTTGGCTGTCCAGTTGGTTTGTGAAAAGGTCGTTCAGTCCAAGCAGTCTCCAGTGTGGCCTCTTGTGCCAATAACTTTTCAGGTACTGAATACAATCCACAGAGCAGTTCCCTCAAATAGGTTGTCCAAAGGTGTTATAGACATCATTTGTACAAAGCTTGTCAAATTGTTGAGAGTTCTGATATCATGCAATTTTATGTTTATGTACTATAAGTTGTAAAATGAACTTTGAGCTTAGCTGTAATGTTGCTTTTATTATATGTCGAGACATGTACAATGAAAATATGTTAAGGGAAGCAAACTTAGATGTCTGGTTTAGGGTTTAGGATAACTCTTGTGAGTCAAATCTGACACTGGTTTGACCCATCAACCAATTCGGTAGGCAATTAAACCAGGCTTTGATATTCAGATAATCAAGTTCATATATGTTCCCAACAAGGAATGCTGTGAGAGCTGTTAGTTGCATCTTGTGGCTTTATTCTGAATTTTCCTTCAGAAAATAGCAGTGTTTTGAGTGCTGATCTCTCTGATGTACGAGTGTTTGAAATGCTGGTACACAGATTTGAACAGGTTAAGGGAGTGAATAAGATTTGATATCTCTGATAGTTGGATTTCAAAAGGGAGTGGAAGATGACAAAGTTTTCTGTTTGTTGGCAGGTGTACAGGCTGCACCAGCTTAACCGAGCTGCACAGCTGGTGGCAGGACTTTTGTTCTCATTAAAAGGTCTGGAGGTGACAGTAGAAACCATGACAATCAATGGGTCATTGCAGACCCTTCTTTCAGTGCTGCAGTTGCTGGGCATTTTATGTTTGTGGTCGCTGGGAGCATTTCTTATCCAGCACTTCCCTTCATGGCCACAGAGGAGGCCATCAATCTCAATACCATAACACTCCAAATGAGCACAGATTGCAAAACTGTTTTGTTGTCATGTTGTCCTGCAGACAAGAAAAAAGAACATGTGGATAAAAAATCTAACATAAACTTCAGTTGTGTTTAGTGCCTAGTATCTTTGTGAAGGTTCCACAAGAGAGCACCAGATGAAAATTGCTATTTCAGCATGACCCATCTTCGGTAATAACTAGTTCTACAGTGTTACAATTAGGTCTGTTGTGTCAGAAAGTTGTAAAAGGGCAACTCATATTGACAGCAGATGTTGTCAGCTTTGAGCTAGTTTTCAGATGTGAAGGGATTTGTTACCAAAACGAAGAGTGCCACACCGAGTGAATGAGGTGGGAATCCACTGTTCAAGTGGATAATATGGAGGAGTCCTCTCTTTCTTTTGATCAAGGGAAGACGGTCCCTATAGAATCTGTGTTTTGCAAGCTTTGGAACTTGACAATGACACCTGGACAAACAAACAGGTGCCAAATAGAGAATGAAGCTCTTCCTGTGCAGGTGTAATGATGGATAATTTGTATCCTCAGATTCTGGCACATTTGCACTGTCAAGGACTGATTTTGGTGATAGGAAGGGAGGAAAGGCAGGGGAGCTTTGCAGAATCTTGAGCCTTATATAGTTAACCCAGGAGTTGGCAGAGAAGAAGTTTGTGTTTGATTGCTGATTTTAAAAAGAGAGTTAAGGGAAGGACCAGAGCAGTGTTGTGCAGTTCTGCAATTTTGTGGATACATTCTGGTGCTGGTTTTCTGAAAATTTTCAGAATTACACAACCTCTGGTTCTGATTTTTGTGAAAGTTTTACAACCTCCAAAACTTTTCGAAAATCTGGCAGTTGTCATGAAAGAACTGGCAAAGAACCAGGACAAAGATCTAATGTTTAGAACAAAAATACTAAGGAAAAAAACACTAGATTAGTCTACTTTCAAGTTACCTCTCTTAAATGAGTTTGAAAACTCATTTAATTCCTTCTCTAAGTTAACTTCAACTATCAAACTAGAAGGAGCTTTTCAATCAACTCTTGCATGAGTTGGTCAATTCTTACTCACAAAGATCAACTTCTCAAAGTCATCAAATTGTAATTGGTTTCTCCTCAAATTGGATACTAGTGTTAAACTTATATCAATAAGGGAAAAGATTTTTTAAATTTCAATTTGAGAATTGAAAATCCCCAATATTTGTTGAATTAAAAAACCAACAATTGGGAACATATATTTGTGCTTTTTTCACCACTCTAAAGAGCATATGATGTTTTTTACATTCACTTGATATCTTCGAAATATTGATCGATTAACAGAATTTAACAAGTTTAGTCGTGCTTGCTATCATTCCAAAGATGTCTAAGTTGTTATTTTCATCATTTTTATCCACAAGAACTTTCAATTTTGAACAATGGATGCAAATGATTTCAAAAGCATATCAAACAAGGATCCTCTATCATACTCTTTAGCTATGGCTAGCACCCCTTACTCATAACTAACAAAAGAAGAATTCTTAAATTTTTGAATCTAGGGTTTAACATCAAGGATAACATATTGTGAGTTTTCTCATCATTATTTTATATTTTGTCAAAAAAAAGAGAGTCAATGACCCCACAAACTTCTTTCTTTATGTTCATTACAAGAATACACAATTGAATATCCAAATTTGAATCATCATCAATCAAAGTATTCAAAATAAGAGGACATTTCATTTCTTCTTTTAGTTTAAGGCTCATGGATATGGTTACATGCAAGGCATCATCCAATTACCAATGATTTAAAAATTGGTTTAATACATTCATAGTGACAAAATGAGATAAAATGTTTAGAGAATAATTTATGATATATGCCATGTGAAAGGAAGGGGGTACATGGTTAGTGCCCTTAGGATCAATTTGCTTGTTGTAATAAAAAACAATGGCTTTTTGAAATTGAAGAACTTCTTGAAAAATGATCACTTTGCTTGTCAACCTACACAAATAAAATCTCCAATCATAAGTCAAAATCTTATACAACATTTGAAACACTAAAAAACTAAAATAAAATAACTTGCATCTTACTTTGTTTTGATTAGTGTGTTCAATTTTTTGGGTCTCAAACTTGCAATAATGCAAGCTTTCATTCATTCTTGTTGTCTTTTCCTTGGTTTTTAAAGCCATGTTATACATTTTTGCACATCCATTTAGTAGATTTGACTGAAACACATCTCAAGCCCTTACACTCTTTTTTTAATAGTTGCATATTGATAAGTCTTAGAGAAGGCATGTCCAAAACATGTGCCTTGAAAACTTTCCACCACATTTGTTTCACAATTAATTTCAAAATAGTTGTCAAGATATCCAAATTTGACCTTTCATCTTTGACATAAGCAATTTTTTTTTAATAAATCCACATTGTTATAAAACGTGTTGCAAATTTCTTGCCGATGTTTGCCATAATGCTTCAAACAAACCAATTGTAATGTGATTTGGCACCCAATTTTCTCCAAATAAATTCACTATCAATGTACAAATGTCATGTGCCTTTTTAGACATCCAAAGATTAAAACTTATTATAACATGAACATAATTTGTTAAACTAATAAAACATATATTTGTTTTTGTCTTCTCAACTAAGTTTGGTAGCATTTCCTAATTAAAGGTTTTTTTTGGAAATGAAAACAACACAAAGACATAACTACATTACTAAACGACAAATAACGGGCAAATGGTTTTTGATAGCAAGAAAATGAAGATTCTTTATGAAAACAATTTGTGCACATTATATTTTTTGAAAGGATATATGGCCCCCAAAAAATTGAAGATTCCAAGTTGTTTTTCCATTGGACTTTTCATTTTTTCATTTCTTTTTCAAAAAAATTTGCAATCAATTCGTGGTTTGCATTCACATGTTTTTTCAATGTAATTATCCCTTTATTTTTGAAATCTGAAACAAAAACTTTTCTCGACCTTGTTTTTTATTTTAATATTGTATGACCTTCTAATCTATTGTAACAAAGAATACAATACATAACTTGTGGCACGTTGACATCAACATTTGGCTCATCATTGACACAAAAAAATGCTCAAGTTGAAGAATATATTCTATGGGTCTCCAATTATCTCTTTTAATTTTTCATAATTAACTACATTGAATTGGATAAACATGATGGTTGAATGATGTAAGCGTTTATTATTATGGTGATTCAAACAACATATACAAAAGGTTAGTATCCACTAGATAGACCTCAATGATTAGCTTTTGATTAGATAGTAATCTTTTTAGTCACTAATCATAATTCTAATTTGCTATAGTAGATTTCATCCTATCTACTTGTTCAATAGCTACAAAGTTCCATCTAGTTCCAACACAATCATCATTTTCCAGTTGCGAACTTGGCAATGTTTCAAACTTGTCATTTTCATTCCTCTTTTCCATTGCTATTTCATTTTCATTCATAAAAAAATCACATGGACTTGATTTGCAAGACCTAGCTCCATTTTTGAAGAAGTGTTAATGGACCAAGATTGAAAAATCCAAACAATTACATTCTTTCTAGTTTTATAAATTATGTTTCTATATTTTATTTTTTATAATTCATGAAATCTAAACAAGCTAATAAAAGAAACATTTAGAAAACATTTACAAGTATATGATGTATGATGATATAATTCACTTTTCACAAGATGCATTATGTAAACAAACTATTGATGAAGATATGCAAGTGTAAAACTACCTCAAATGTATTTAAAAAGTACAGGTCAAAAGTTTTTTCAAACTTTCATTTCAAACTTCTAAGCAAAGTTTGAAATTTGCAAGTTGGTTTTTCATAAGTAAACAAAAATAACATAATAACATTACCTCAAACATATAAAAACATACAAAACCAAATAAAGAAAAAAAAAACACATAAGAAGCCATAAATAACATAAAACAAACAAAAACAAAAATTCAAGAATAAAGCAAGCAAACTTGGGAAAATAGTTGAAAACATACCTAAAATGCAAAAGTTGATGATGAAGCTCACAAGTGTTCATAGTTGCATATACAATTAAACTTTCACAAAATAAAATTCTAATTGTACATGAGATTACAATGTGTGATTGTTTAGATGAAAATATTGATGAAAAATGAACACATGTCAATAAGAACCAAAAAGCTTCAACTTCTAACAAATCTCCAACTTGCACAACAAGGTAAGGGGTAGCACCAACCACAAAAAGGAGAAAACACCAAAAAACAAAGGAATCAATGGTGGTAATTGAGAAAAACACCATGCATAACAACTACAACATTTAATGAACATTTGTAACACTTGAACAACATTTGGCAATAATTGAACAACACTAATAACACTTAGTAGCAAACATGAATAGTAGTAAAAATGCCCAAATAGTGCTGAAAACACTCAAACAACATTAAAAACACTTGGTAACACACATGAACAACACCGAAAATGCCCAAATAACATTGGGAGCCCAAGAGTAACTTTGAAAGCCCATGAATAGCACCAATGTTGATAAATCATTTGTTAATGCTTCTAGCAAATGCAAAAAACTCTTGCAATAAAAATAATGAAGGACCCAACTAATGCTTCAAGTAAGAAAAAAAACTACATGCAAAATTTTTAAAACAACAGAAAATAAAAAATAAAAAATGGGGAACACATGTTGTAGAAAAGGTAAAAAAGCCTTTAGCACATAAGCAAACAAAGAAAAAACATGAAAAAGAAACTTTGAGTTTTTTATCTTTTGTTCCCCACATGAGAAAAATGCACCTCCAATGTTAGTCAATTTCCTTAAACCCTAAAATACAACCTAACCTAAATTTAGATAGCATAAAATCCTAACTTTAAATTCCATATGTTTCAAACCCTTGTAAGAACCAGACTTGAGATTATCCATATAATTTACTTGGCTATGAAATTTTTAATTTAAAATGAAAACCCAATTATTTGTGAACCAGTTTCTTCAAAAATGATACCTTGCGCTTTGGGTATATCAACCCAAGTAACACCCTAGATTATACTTGATTTGAACTTTACGAAAGAATTGGTTAACTAGCCCAATTTTGAATGGTAGTTTGATACCCACCCAACATTTGCCTTTACCACCATCTTTAAGAATGATTTTTTTTTTTAGGCAAGTGTGCTTGAAGCAATGTTGTCTTTGGATTGGGCTTTATTAACAACCTTACCTCTTCAAATTTTTGCTCTTGTTGTGCCCCCTTTGTGTCAATTAAGATGAAACCTAGTCCTTGGGTGTGCTGATGAGTTTGTGCATCTAGTTAAGGTTTTTGCCCTTTTTGCTTCGCTTCAACATCATCAAAGATTATTTACGCAGTACAAGCTTTATATCCTTTGGATTTGGATTCCCCTTGTTCAGATTCCTTGATGGACTTTCAGTTGGACATAAATGTGGAACTTTCCATGAATTTTTTAAAGGTGAATTGTCTTGCACATGTCCCATTTGTTAGTAAGCAATCCATTAGGCATGGTGATCGAACATAATTTTCAGGATTCTTTCAACTTCAAGGATTTAGCTAGTGGTTTCATTCAACTTCATCAATTGAGTTCCCATGTGACCGTTAATTGCATCCCATAGTCCATGGCTTGTATATCCTTGGTGTTACTAAGCTTTTGGTTTTTGCCAAACCTTCAAGTGGCATCCAACCAATTGTAATGGGTGAAACATTTTATCGATTGGTAAAAAGGCTTTATGTTTACAATTTTGTGATGTGTTTTCTTTTCATTAGTTGCTACATTAGTTCGGTGTGGTAATTAAAGGTGGTTGCAAGCTAATGGTCAATGGTATTTGAATCGCTTTGGATGTTCACTTTGATTGGGTGGTGCTTTAGGTGGATGTAATGAATGCTTTCAACACCACATCATGTAAGACCATCTTCCATAAGCTTTGAGTGGCAAGAGATTAATTATCTCAAAGTTTCCTCTTTGTTCATTCCTTATATGCTTTTCAACTTCCTTTGTTCTTAAGTCATCATTCCCCTTCGGGAGATTTTTCTATCATCCTTTTCTTTATGGGCACATGTCAAGGTGACCCTTTTGCTAGGCCTCTTTTTGTGTATGCTCATTTTTGTGCTTCGCATTATTCTTTGAACATTTTTCCATCTTGTCTTTTCCCTTCCTTGATTAATGACACCCATATCCTTGACCTTACCCATGTTGTTCCCCTTGCCTTTAATCATTTTGTTCCTAATTGGCTTTTATGCAATTGGTCATTCATCTTTGCAAGTGTTAAACTTGGGCCTTTCTAGTTGTTTCCTAGGTTTGCCCTCCTAGTTGGTTTTTGTTGGCCTATCGACAACATTAGGATCTTGGGCATTTCATTTGGTTCTAGTTTTTTTTCCTTTTTTTCATAGGAGGTTTGGATGAGGATGTTTGTCATGTTGATGCACTCTCGAGGTTAAGGGATGTATAAGTAGCATTTGGGATCTTTTTTTAATGTTTCATTTAAATGCCTTCCTATTTACTTCATTGTTTCCCCCCTCTTTTGGATTTTTAGAGTTAGCTTATTACTTTCGATTTGATTTTGTTGGGAGTTTTTGAAAGGCTTTTAGGCTTGGGTTCTTTTGAGTCTTTTTAGGCTCCTTTAGTTTGATCACAAGTTTGTCTCCCCATTTCTAATGGAAGGTTAGGCCTCATTTGGTAGAGGGCATTGCTCCAATGGCCTATTTATGGAGTTAGGCTCTAGTTGCCTTTGTCATTGCCTTTAGGTTCCTATTGGATTTTTGCCCATTCTTATTGGAGGTGATAGGAGCGAGCAACTTAGGTTCATTATCATTTCAAACCCATTTGAGATTAAAGTAGGAACTTTTTCCCTTAACAGTGGTGGTATGCATACCCCCTTTTGAACAATTAGCAAAGAAAAGATAAAATCAACTTCAAGAGAATATTTCACAGAGATTGCATGACCATTTTTTTTTGGCATCATTTTTTATTTCATTTCTAATTCATATTGGGCGCATTTGAGATCTTGTGCAGGGCTAGGTGCAGGTGCATGGTTGTTTGCTTGTTCGTGATCCCACTTTTTGGTTTGATTTTAGAGCCTTTTTCCATTGCATTACACACTTGGTTGAGCCTCTCCCATCCCTTGGCCCTTGGTTTGTCACATTGCATTTGTGGTCAACTTTTGAACCTTATGGGTTTCCACCTTCTTTGTTGCACCCATGGCAAGGAGAGGACGACCTCCCATGATGTTATGTGGAATGCCTTAACATATATTACAAGGGATGTAATATTTCACATTGTACATTAATAGACCCACGTTCTTTCATCATTTATTTTTTAGTTTACATGTTGGCGAGTCAACATTGTGATTTCAATGGATGGTGTTTGTATGTTGGTTGACATTGTCGTCATTAACCCCATTTGAACATATAGTTAACCATCTTAGTCACATTCTTGTTTGTGTCAGACATTTTTTGGTAACCATCTATTTTTGTAAGAAACATCATTTTTTAGAATCATTATCACACTTGTTCGTAGCATAAAATATTAGAGAACTTTATTTGTAAATGTGACTATAATGGGGGAAATCTAGCACAAATATTAAGGCTTTGTAAATTGTAGTTCCCTTTGGCATTGTTAGTCTTGTTTTGTGTTCAACTTGTGTAAATTAACAATAATGAATCTATTTAGAAAGAAAGGAATTTTTTTTTTAAAAATGTAAACAAGCAAAACATGTGTGAACTTGCCAAGAAAACATAAAATTTTAATTTAAAAAAAAAAATTGACAAGATACACAAGCTAATAGTTATGGAACTCAAATTCAATGTAAATCATAACATTAAAATAAGTAGAAATCACAACCTTCTTCAAGTCTAATAGTGCATAATAGAGTTTAGAATAACCTATGTAGGAAATTTAAACAATTGGCACCTTTATTCTAACATAAAAAAACTATTTTGTAAGGTTTTTTTTGCTTATAGTCACAATCTTGTAAAGGTATATGTGGAATGTGATAATACATGTTTAAATCACAATTCGTTAATGTTATAAAAAAATGGTCACCAAGGGCATGATTATAAAAAGGGTTTATAGTATTTGATTTCATGGGCAATTGTATTTCGTGGGGTTGCCACTACATTTGTGGTTAAGGTTAAAGATGACTTTTATTACAATCAAATACCCAATGGATTAGTTTCTCCTTTTAGCCATAAAGGTCTTTGGGTGTTTAAATTAGTAGGCTGATGTTTTTTCCATCAATTTGCCAACATGGCATGGAGCATAAAAGGCTTTGGACGCCCTTTTCTTTTGATTTTTCATTCATTTTATAGGCTAAAGGTGTCAATGACATTGCAATGGGTGCATGCAACCTTTATTTTGAAGCATGTTGTTACTTATATAAATGAAGGTTTTGTAACATAAGCCTGGTGTCAAAAATTTTCTATGTGAATGTTGTAGGATGAAAAGAGGAAACCCTAATTAATGATAGATGTCAAAGGAAAATGATTAGCAAAAAGTGCCAAGTTAAGGGACAGTTGATCATCATGAATGGTTGTGGATGTTGAAGGTCCATTTTTCTTTGTTCTTTTTCTATTTTTGGGTGTTTTTGTTTTTTTGTAAGTGAAGTGTGTTTGATGGTTGTAATTCAATGGAGTGGCATTGTTGAGTTAATTTTTGTGATGGAACAATTTCATTCCTACATTCTAGTGGTTCTTGGTGGAAGATGGGTGAAGGTAGATTGAGGAATTTGGTGATGGTTGGTTCTTGAGATTCTATGGTGGCAAAAAATGGTTGCACTCATGCTACAAGGAGTGACATTCTCTAGTGGGATGAATAATCTCAATGGTTAAACATAAACGATCTAAGTTTTTTTCTTGTTGTTTTGGAGGGGTGAGAGAGGTGCAGTTCGGTGTGGTTAAAGTAAAGTGTGTTGTTTTGTGTGTAGTTGGGGAAGAATGCCCCACTGTTGGTCTTTCATTTTCCTTCTTAAAACAAGTTATTTTGTTGTGCTATGAGCTTTAGGTTAAGAGATGTAAATTTAATGTTAAGATTTAGAGAATAATTCAAGGGAAATGATGATAGAGTCTAAAGGTTTCATGAACGGTTTAGGTGGTGGGTGCAGTCATACTAACATATACCAAAAGTAATCATAATCATTGTTTAATTATTTGAACTTTGGATTATAAAAGTAAAAGTAAAAGAATAAATAAAATAAAATTTTATAGAATGTTATTACGAATACGTTATGTACATATAATAAAAATTTGGAATCAATTTAATGAATGAAAAATTTTTATAAAGACTTTTAACCTATTGTATTCATTGTTAAAAACCGCATAAAAATAGATTAAAAGCAATTTTGACATTAAAAGCACAATTTGAAAAAAAATTATAATGACATATTTTGGGATTTTTTTTTAATATACACCTTAACATAATAATATTAAAAAAACTTAAAATTTTTTTAATGTTTTTTTGAAAAATGTATTAAAAAAATTCTAAGAATATTTTAAAAATAAAATAAAAATTTAAGAGGGCATATGTGGCTTCTAATAGCATGGTTGGACCCTGGCTTGTTCAATTATGTTGTGTGTTTTTGGGGCTCATGAGGGAAACTATTAGATCATTTGGGTTTGGAAGAGAGTACCTACATTGTTGTGGGAACTTCAAAAAATGGGATTTAAAGGACATATATGGGTGTTATGATAAAAGTCTACTGTTCTATCCAATTTCTTTTTGCTTTTCTATCCAACTTCTAATGGTGAAGGATTTGGTGGGAATGAAATTGTCATTTAAAGTTCGAAATCTTTTTATCATGTATGAATTATCACACACGACTAGTTGGCTCTTGAGAGGAAATCATGAGAGTTCTGATCCCTTGAGGTCCTTAGCTTTTGTTTTGTTCTTGATATAAAAGTTGTAGGAATACAAGGTAAGAAAAAGTTGTCTTGTGATAATTCCCATTGATCATTGGATTATCAGTGATCCAAGTGTTGTAATGTTCATTACATCAGGGTGTTCCTAAACTAAATAAGTAACTTTGTTTTTTTTGGTGACAGTTTTTCTAGGGTAAGTGTTTTTTGCTTCTCCTTATCTCATATGCTCCTTGCTACTGAGGAGATTTAAATACTTGATTTGGTCATGTTCCCCTTGTGGTCTGCCCATGTTGGTGGCTTATTCTTGGACTTGGGTCCTTTCATCTTGTACCTTTTCTTGCCCGTATTTTGGATGCTTTGTTTTATCGATGGTTGGCATGTTTTCATCATCACACTTTTTAGGATTGAACTTGCAATTAACTATGCCTACGTTTCTCTTCAATTCTCCCATTCCAAGGTGAATAGCCATTGAATCACACAAAGAATAGATTTATTTCATATCACAACACGGAGCTCAGAAAATTGGAGATGTTGACTTCATTCAAAATTTGCAATACAAGCCAATTTTATTGCAACTGCTGGAGCTGCACTTAAGTATGAAAAGGGTGAAAGAGTCCAAAATTGGCTGCCACAATGGGCCAGGCCAAGCCCATTCCAGTATGTAAGCCGAGGTGGCACGGATCATTCTAGAACATTTGATGTCAACCATGACATCTGAGTTAGGTGTGCAATTTTCACATTTTGATTTTCTTGAAAATGTTCCAAATATTATTGGTCAGAGGTCACATGAAAAAAAATATTACTTAAAAAAAAAAAATCATATTTTTTTCATTTTGCATGTTAAAATCCTTTTCTGAAAAATTCATTTTCCTTTATTATCAAATTATGGACCATTACAAAGATTGTGTGAACTCACCAACTCAGAGCAATTAAACCATCATGTGCCAACTCAGACCATTATAAAAAGTAATCTGGCCACTGAGAACATTCTGGCTCATATTCTGCCCCGAGGAAGCGAAGACTAATAATCTCTATGCCATGTTCTAAATTGTAATCTCCAGTTGACACCCAAAGGGGAGGGGTTTATTTCATTCTTGAAATGGGGTCTCCTATTCCATGGTGGGATCTTCCATATTCTGAGCAGCTTCTTCTATTATTGCAAGGGTTGTTCCAATTTTTAAATTTAAATTTAAATTTTTATTTATTTATTTATTTTCTTTCCAGATCTTTTTCATAAAAAGAAAAAGAAAATTTCTGCAGCATCTTTCCATGGTCTGTTGCCTGAGGACAAGGGCATTACCAGAATTGGGCCAGGGCTCCACTATTGTGCCATGTGGGGCCCTTATACCCCATGGGGCCCTTATATGGATAATGCCCTCATCCTTGGGCGTCACCATACACTAAAGTTCCCAGACTCCTGGGCTTTTTTTTTCCCCCTCCTTCTTTTTCCCCAACTATGGGCTGCAATGGGTAGGTGAGAAGGAAGGTGATTTAAAAAAAATAAAATTGGAAGAAAATAATTTTTTAATAATTAAAAATTTAAAGAAAAAAAGAGAGTCTAGGGTTTGCCATATTTAAGGGCCCACTCCTCATGGCCATCAGGAAGCTACCTAAAACAAGGGGTGTGTCAGTCACACTGTGGCCTTGCCATTTACATTAAAAAGGTATCTTAAGGCAAATGAAGAAGAATTATGGAAACTCAAATATTTCACCATTGCAAAAATATAATCTTCAAAAAATCCTTGAAAAGAAACCAAAATCCTTCAAGATATTAGAACTCTATAACTAATCTCTCAAGTTTCAACACAAGCCAAAATTATCAATTTTCAAAAATCCTCATATAGAAATAGACCTATTATTTATTACCTAAGGGCCAAAATCCCTTAAGCTACTATATGCTCTATAATGAATCTAAACACAATATATGCTTGCCCACCAGGGCAAGGCCAACAAAAGACCCAATAACGCACTCCAAGTATATTCTTTTTCCATTTGCAATGTTCTCATCCATCAACTTCTTCTCTTTTTAAGAAGAAGAAGAAGAGGAAGAAGAAGATGAAGAAGAAGGGACGGGATTGTCAAATATGGTAGCTAATAAGTAATGGGTTGTTGTTGGATTGATGTCAGGAAGTTTCCTTGAGCTACAAAAAATTCCCCACCCAAAAAAAAGAAAAAAAAAAACCCCACCAAAAAACCACCAAAAAACAAACAAAAGAGGAGCAACAATTTGCAAAAGAAAGGGTTCTACAATTTGGAAACTGCATCCGGTTTTTCTGTTCTTCAGATTCGTCCGTGAGAAATTAAGGAAGTAAGTAAGGCTCTTCTTGAGGTGGCTGCTTTTTTTTTTTTTTGTTGTTGTTGTGGGTTTGCAGAGATTTGAAGTTTCGGAATTCGAAGTTGGCAGCTTCTTTTTCTTCTTCAAGTCTGACTGATTTTCGGCTTTGATCATCAGGTTTGTAAATTTTGAGTTATTTTGAGTTATTACCAGGTTTTTGTGTTGTGACCATCTGTGCGTGTTGTGTTTTTTTTTTTTTTTTTTTAAAAATTTTTAGCCACCCTTTCGGTTTGTTCATTTTTCTGAATTTACAGAGCATTTGATTTTTGTGTTTTGGGATTGTTGTTCGCTTTTGTGTTTCTGTGTGTTGGTTTGTCACAGCTTTTGTAATTTTGTGGGCATGTGATTTTGTTGCATTTTTTACAATTTTTATGTGCTTTTAATTTTGTTTCAATTTTTGTTGCAATTTATGAGTATATTGATTTTTTTCAGTTATTGCAATTTTTATGTGTGTTGATTTGTCTTAGTTCTTGTTGCAAATCTTATGTGAGTCAATTTTTGTTGCAATTTTTATGTGTGTTGACTTTTGTCTCAGTTCTTTTTGCAATTTTTATGTGTGTTGATTTTTGTCTCAATTTTTGTTGCAATCTTTTTGCAATTTTTATGTGTGTTAATTTTTGTCTCAGTTTTTGTTGCAATTTGTGAGTGTGTTTGATTTGTCTCAGTTCTTACAATTTTTGTGGGTGCTGGTTTGTCTCAGGTTTTTGGAACTTTTTGTTGTGTTTTGGAGCATCAGTTTGCCTTCTGGATGAATATTGTCAAGTTTTGCAACTTTTTTGGGGTTTTGAAGACGAGGTGTAGTTTGGGTTTTGCTTGGTTTTGCAATTTTGGTGTAGGGTTGAGACTTGGGTAGGAGCCTGGAGGTTTTGGGTTTGTGTGGTTTTGCAATTTTGGTCTAGGGTTGATGAGACTTGGGTAGGAGCCAGGATTTGTGTTTGGGAGATCTAGCCAGCTCTACACTTTTGTGTGCAAAATTGTGCAATTTTGAGCAGGAACATCATTGGAATCATCATCCTCACAAGGTAGCAAAAGGACGTGTTTTGCCATGGGGGAGAATTTCAAGGAGAGGCTGAGTGCCTTGAGTGAGAAGCTGAAGGTGGGGAGCACTGAAGTGGGGAAGAAGATGAGCGAAAGGATCACAACAGTGAGTGGCAAAATGAAGGAGCTTTTCCAGGTCTCAACACAAGCTGACAAGCTTGTGGAGGAGGCGACAGCGGAGAATCTGGAAGGACCAGACTGGGGCAAAAGCTTGGCAATATGTGATCTTGTCAACACAGAGAAGGTGAGTGGGCAAGAAGCTGTGAGAGCCATCAAGAAGCGGATGATGCTCAAGAGCACCCGCATCCAGTATCTGGCTCTCACTCTCCTTGAGACGTGTGTGAAGAATTGTGAGAAAATGTTTTCGGAAGTTGCATCCGAGAAGGTGCTGGATGAGATGGTGAAGATGATTGATGATCGCCAAACTCCAATTGAAAACCGGGAGAAGGCATTGAAGCTGATTGAGGCGTGGGGTGAATCCACTGAAGAGCTTCGATACCTTCCTATTTTTGAAGAGACTTACAAGGTAATAATTTTTGCAGCACAAACTAGTTTTGGAGAATTTAAGAACCATGAATGATGATTTTGTCTGGAGACCAAAGATGGAGGAAGCAGATTGTTGCTGTTTTTATCTCTGATGTCTGGAGTTTTTTCCCTGCTTTACAGAGTCTAAAGTCCAGAGGTATCAAGTTTCCAGGTCGAGACCTTGAAAGCTTGGCACCTATCTTCACACCCCCACAGTCAATATCAAGATCAAGCACACAAGGATCTGGTGCACTGGGGAGCGGAGAAAGTGGTGGACCGGCCCCGATCAACCCTGAGGATGCAAAGGAGATCTTTGATGTCTCTCGCAATAGTGTTGAGCTTCTATCAACAGTCCTCACTTCTTCCCCAAAGCAGGAGATTCTCCAGGTTTTTTTTGTCTTTCTTTTTCAGTTGTGAAGCTTTTTATATGTGGCATGTATGAAGAAGTAGAAAAGGGTTTTTTGAGAAAAAAACGATTCTTCTCAAACCTTGAGCTTGTGCAACAAACTGGGACTCAATATGGACTTCCGGATACTGGTTGAACTTGAGTTACTAATGTGTTTTGTGGGTGGCACTTCTCAGGCAGAGTTAGCACTGACGCTGGTGGAGCAGTGCCGGCAATCACAGTTCAAGGTTCGGAGGATTATTGAAGGAGGGGGTGATAATGATGCGCTATTGTTTGAAGCTCTGAATGTGAATGATGAGCTGCAGCAGGTTCTGTCCAAGTACGAGGAAATGTCAAAACCATCGACAGAACCACCTCATCCAGAAGAGCCTGGATTTGCCCATGTGCAAGCCGAGGAAGATGACTCTAACTCGGGTGGGATTCAAGAAGCTGTGCTTGTGCGAAACCGGACACCCAAGGGGAGCACACTGAGTGCCGTTTCACACGATGATGCAGCAATCACAGACCTGGATGCAATGATCTTTGGAGACAATTCAAAAGAAGAGACAAGCAAAGAGGCGAGAAAGAGAAACAGTGATGATTTGATCAAGTTCTAGCTTGATGTACTCCTGTTTGTTAGTTCTTCATTTGTTGGTCACCAAATTGTATCTGTTTTACAATAGCAATTTCCATGTGCATGTATGCGTGCACCTTCTTTTTTTCTACAAATGACCCATATTCTTGGTGGTTGAGTAATAGACTTCCAATCTCCTGGAAGAAATCTTTTCCAATGTACTATTGTTTAGTGGACATTTGCCTTATCATCCTGCCAAATTTAAGTTGGCAAATGTCTTCACTTGGTGCTGTGATTGAGTTGTGAATTTATGTTCAATACTGTTCAAAGTCATTTCCCAGAAAAATCCTTGTGTTCATCCTATTGTGCAGCACAACCTGGATTGAAATTGATGGAGGGCCACAGATTTCATGAAAGCAGTTGTGCATGGAATTAGACAAAATCATCCTACTGATCCCAGTGTCACCAGCTATCAAATTCCAAGTTCCAGCTATCAAATAAAAAGTGAATGTTTTGTCTGTGCAATTGTCCTCCATGGAACTGGGATCTGACATTGGACTTCAATACAGCTATCAAATGAAAAGTGAGTGTTTTGTCTGTGCATTTGTACTACCCACAACTGGGATCTGTATTGGACCTCAATCAAATTGGCACGTTTTCTTAGATTTCTCAATGGTCCAAACTGGTTTAGAGCTTGAAGCATCATGCATTGTTTCTAGAAGATGATATGCTAAAACTTGGCTGATGACTCTGTGACTACGTAAGGTGGTGGATTCCACTTATAAGATGAGTGGAGGAAGCAATTCCTGTAAAAAACAAAGTCTCAGTCCTTGATCAATGAGGTGAGACCCAGGCAAATTGTGGCACCAGAATTTGTATACACCTCATGAGGTTGCAGACACACACAAACTTGGTGTAGCCAAAAGCTGGTGGATTTAGAGCTTTTTCTCTTTCCTACTTCCCAGAAAGATGAACAGAAATGTTTCAATATCAGTCATCCAATTCAACCACACTCTACTACAAAACTTGGTGAAGTTATGCAACCATGCAAACGCTGAGACTAAACTTGTGGACCCTGATCTTGGATGACTGCTGTTACACTCCCACCCTACACAAACTTGCAGGTGATCCAGGGAAAGCAAGGATGTGGTAGAATGATTCTAAGACACAATACCTGAGAACCAATGTAACCATTGGATGGAGGGGTAACATACATGATTAAGTTCCATGAGGTCTTGATGATTTGCCTGGAGCCCAGAGTCCTTCACACATGTGACAGAAATAATGATGTCTGCAACAGATTTTGGGAGTGTTTGGAGGAGTAGGTTCAAGACTGAAGCCCACAATCAATATGTAAGAGAAGTGAAAAACTTTCTTGATACTTGAGAGAATATGGTGCATTACACCATGTATGTAGATTATTGAACTGGAATCGTCTGTCCTAAAAATCAGACATTGAGTAGTCTTGATGGCTGCCTAATTTTTGCAAACTCTCAACGTACAAGGTCTCAAAGAGATGCTCTGTAAGAATCTGGGTGTATGAGTTATTGACATTCTTATTTCTCACATGCAAGAAACTTGGCTAGTTATGAATAACTGTAAAGTATCATGGCCTGTCAATCAATGCCTTCACTCTTTCCCATCAGCTGCTCTGAGGGACCCAAGCTGAACAGGAGCTTGAGTGCCCACCACCTTTGATGAAGAATACTTGCCAGCCAAGTCCACACCTTGAGTCTTCTCTTTCTCAATCTGCTCCTTGATCCACAAATATGTGATGCGTAGTCCATCCTAAGAACACCAACCTCCACTCAGTAAGTACTACAGCATGTATGCATCTTTCACACTTATCACATTCTTCACACTAAAGCTATGTTTTCTGTTGCATCACTTTGCTGCAGCCTTTGAGGGTCCATAACATTCATGCCCATGTGACAGCACAGCTGAGAAAGTGTATGAAGCTCAGAGGCAAGGATATAAGCTCATCATACCTTCAGGCGCATAGTTGGAGCCCATCCAAGCTTCTCTTTGATAAGTGTATTATCAGAGTTGCGGCCACGCACACCCTCAGGACCAGGAATGTGTTCAATAGGCAGTTTTTTGTTCTCAAAGCTCAGGACTATCTCTGCCATCTCATTCATGCTTACCATCTCATCACTGCCAATATTCAGTGGCTCCTGGAAGTCTGATTTGGTCAACCTGCAAATGGAACTGAGGATCTCATAAACCAAGAGAGACATTTATCTTTTCCCATAAGAGTCACTAACTGATTCAAGCAAAAAAATTGCAAAAATCTCCACTCAATCCTGTGTCTACATACATACTTTCCTGCCATGACCACCTCAAAAACAGTAGTGGAGAGAATTTCAAGCTCCTGAGTGAGGTATGAAACCCACCTCAAAACACCTTCCACACATTCGTCAATAAAAGTGAAGGAACGTGTTTGCAGACCATCACCCCACATCTCAAACTTGTCCACTGCTGTCAGAGCCTTCCTGCAAAAGGCAGCAGGAGCTTTCTCCCGTCCACCTGCAGAACCCCAAAAAAAACAAAAGAAAATTAGGTCAATATGCTCACAACCTTAAATTCTTCACTCTTTTATTGCACCCCAATTCGCAATCCTCAACTCTTATCCACAAAAGCCAAAACTGCAGCATTGAAAGAAGGAAGATTATCTTATTACCCTTCCAGGTACCGAAGGGGCCATAGATGTTGTGGAATCTTCCAATGCGACACTCCATTTTGAAATCCTTGGTGTAATGTTTACAAAGCTCCTCAGTTGCCAGTTTCTCCAGGCCATAAGCATCTTGTGGCTGCACATTAAACCACCCCCCCAACCCCCAGATCCAACATGGTTCATTATACTCCTCAAATCCTCTCTGTATCCAGGACAGATCAACTCCTGTCCATTTATACCATCGGTGCAGAACAAGGACCCCTGAGTGGAATTGAGAACAGTATTTTGCAAAAGAAAACCAGATTGTATGTAATAGTTACCTCAGCGGGCCAAGCATCTGATTCCTTCAGGCTCACATTAGTCTCCAGTTGCTTGAATTCAGGGTAAATGCAAGCACTGGATGCATAAAAGAATCTGCACCAATTATTTTGCCAATCACAAGAACAACAACTGAGAAACACTGATTATACAAAAAGAGCCCTCCCCATGATGAGCAGCAGCAAGCACCTTGATAGAAAAGCTGGAATCCGAAATTGGAACATGAAAAAGAGTTCAGCAAAAAAGAGTTCAGAAAAAAAACACCACTGAGAATCTCTTCTTCCATGGGAGCTTTGATTCTTCCACTTCAAGCTCCACCCCCTAACCCTAACAAAACACACACACACAAATACACATACACATACATACCTGTGGATGCCGTTGATGCGAGCTGCTTCCAGCATGTTGAAGCTGATCATAGTGTTGTTATACATGATGACGGAATGGTTGGACTGGATGAAGCCCATGCCGCCCATGTCCGCCGCCAGGTTGAACACATGCTGCACGCCCTTGGTGACGGCCAAGCAGTTGTCCATGACGCGGAGATCCACCAAATGGAACTCGTCACAGAACATATCCTCACTCATGTGCTCATTCTTCTTCCAATCCGATGCCACGATGTAGTGACCCTCGGTCTTCAAGCGTCTGGCAATGTGCGAGGCGATGAATCCGCCAGCTCCTGTGATGGAAATCCGCAGCTTCTCCTGGGGCCAGTATGGCTCCCGCTCCAGATTACTGGCAGTATACTCCCCGTATACTACTTTCTTCACTCCATTGCTCGCCATTCCTGCAGCTTACTTGAGCTTGCAAAAACTACACCCGGCTGCTCGGCTGCTGAAAAAGCGCGAAGAAAGACCAAACCCCCGTCGCGACGACACCGGCAGAAGCAGCCGCAGCAGCAAGTAAACCCCGTCGACGAAAGAAGCTGCAGCAGCAGCAGCAGCAGAAGGCCTTGCGCCTTGTTTGCTTCTTTTTTTCCTTCTGCGGCAGCTTCGGAGCTTCCTCAGCTTTTGATGCTAGAGAAAATGAATGAATGATGGACATCCAATTGGTTTTCCGTTGCAAGGATGAAAGAAAATTTGGGTTGAGTGGGATGAAAGCTGTGTTGACATGGATGCAAAATTGTTGGTAGATGGATGACCCAAAAAATAGACGTAATTTTTTTTGGCTACAAACGGCCAATCGCAAAAAAGTGTGAACTAACCTATTGTTTCAAATGATTGAGTGGATGAATGAAAACATGGGTTGAGAGGATGAAGGCCTTGTTGGCATGGATGCAAATTCTTGGAAGGATGGACGACCGAAAACTAGATGTAAATTTTTTTGGCTACAAAGGGCCGATGGGGCAAAAAAATATGAACTGACCTATTGTTTCAAATGGTTGGCAGATGGATGAATGAAAACAGGGGTTGCAAGGATTAAGGCCTTGTTGGCATGGATGCAAATTCTTGGTTGGATGGACAAAATAAGGGACCTATCCGAGGTGGGAGGAGAGCCAAGGGCAGGTCCCAAAATTCTTGTAGGTCCACCGTCCTAGGGCAAGCTCTAGACCCTGTCCAAAATCACATTTTCCACAGGATTGATGAATGAAGGCTTTTTTTTTAATGAAAAAATCCACAAAATGTGGATGACTAATAGTGAGAGGGATGAATAGTGAGAACACAATAAAGAACCCTAAACTTCCCTTGTTAGGAGCCCCGTGCTAATTAGAATTTTGTTGGAAAATGACTCTTTGTAAGGCCCCCTTGATTATTAGTGTACGGTTTAGATGCCAGTCCTAAACGTTACGTTACGTCCAAAACCCATTTTCTGTACAATTTAGATGTCGATGCTTTTACAAAGCCCATTTTTCTATTAGATTCGACAAAAATTTGAAGACATGCACACACACACAATGAATTCACAAAGTGTGTCCCATGTGTTCGGCTGCCGAACAGTTGCACATGCATATGTCCAAAAAAGCTGTTCATTTCTCAATAATTTTTTTAATTTTTTTTTTTTTCCCATGTTGCCTATATTGTCTTCAGTAAACAAATCATATATACTTTTTCTAGCTCGTTTTGAGGCCTCTCTTTCTACATGTTTTGAAGTGTTGTACAAGGCAGGAGCCCCGTACGAGACGTGTCCTTTTGGAACTTTTTTCTTTGGCACGTTCGCTTGTTTTGGATTTATTTATTTGCCATGTTCTTTCTTTCTTGCGGAAAGTGATGAGAGTGATGATAACTATTATTGCGACAATAGCCCACCCAAACAACATTATTGGGTGTCAATGTGCACCCACATTGATCAAAGGTTGTTGGCCAAATATTCATGTGAATATCATGCCTTGCTGAGACTCTC